>JAANMW010003785.1_pt1 | contig 11184 bp, 9 predicted proteins | sample 7279671 | NCBI WGS metagenome assembly JAANMW01 (sample SAMN14094541, study PRJNA606508) | bioreactor metagenome | isolation source: A lab-scale SPAN reactor treating ammonium-rich wastewater day 247 | place: Ireland: Galway | collected 2017-09-19
ATGCGCGGATTCCACGCGTAGGTGGCCCGGTTGCCGTACAGGTCGCCATACCTGTGATGATCGTAGTTCTGCTCGGTGCGGATCACCACGCCGTTGCGCACGAACGCGCGCACGCGGCACATGTGGGTGTCGTTCGGTGCACAGATATAGGTGAAAGAGCGATCGTAGCGGTACTGATCGCGATACACCTTCTCCCAGCCGCGCTCCGGATAGTGTTCGAGAGGGTTTTCCACCCCCGCCGCGGGTGCGAGGTTGCGCGCGGCAAATGCCGGCAGCACGTTCCCGGCAGCGGCAGCGCCGACCGCCGCCGCGGCGCCGACGTGCCCCAGGAACTGCCTGCGAGAGAGCTTCTTGTCGTCCATGTCCGATGGGATCTCTCTGAACCGATCCTGGTCCGGGTCACCGGCGTGGTTCATAGCCGGTGGCGCGGTAGAGATACACAATGACCTTCCACGCTTCGTCCGCGGCGAAGTCGTAGCTGTGAAGCGTGCTCGTCTCCGGGTCGTCGGCGGGCGCCGTCCAGCGCGGCATCGCGCTGTTGAACTGGTTCTGGATGCCGCCCACGGTGAGTCGCCAGTACACGTAAGGCAGCGTGAGCTGGGCGATCGTGCCGGCGTCCCGGAAATTGGCCGGGCGGATGGGATAGCGAAAACCCTCGGCCGCGGGTCCCAGACCGTCGAGCTTCTCGCCGTGGCACACGGCACAGTTCGCCTCGTAGAGAACCTTGCCTTGCGCGACGGCCTCCGGGCTCCACTTCGCGGGCTCGGCCACCCAGTCCGGCACCTTGATGCTCCCCAGAACCTCCTCGCCCACGGTGGGATGGCGCTGGAAGATCTCCACGGGTGGCGCATAGGTCGGGCGCAGCGCGTCGTACACCGACCATCCGATCAACAGCGGGAGCACGGCCAGCAGACCCCAGCGTTGAAACCGTATCGCCGCCGGTTCGCCGGCCGATTCGACGACGAAGAAGTCGGCGAACTCGCGGATGCGCTCGTCCCTGAGGGTGACGTGGATCGCGATTCCGGCGAGCACGAACCCCATGTACAGCACGATCACGCTGCCCGGGATCACCGGACGCAGCAGCTTCAGCAACAGGAAGATCCCCGCCAGCACCAGGAACATGCGGGTCGGAAGCGGCAGGCGGAAGGCGCCGGGCTTCATGGCCGCCCGCCGTGCGCAGCGAGATATCGCACCATGGCGTCGAGCTGCGTCGCGTTCAGCCGCGTCCCGTAGTCCGGCGGCATCACGCCGCCCGGAAAGCCCGGCTTCTCGTAGGCCCCGGGATTCACGATCGATTCCATGAGGAACGCCTCGAGACTCATGCCGCGTCCGGCCGCCACCTGCTTCAAGCCGGCCGCGTCGAGCGGCGGCCCGACCCTCGTCTCTCCGGCCACGAGGCTGTGACAGCCCTCGCAGGCGAGCGCGGTGAACATGGCAGCCGGATCGGCGCTCGCCACAGCGGCAGGCTGGGCGCCTGGCGCGCTCGCGGCCGGCCGGGGCACGTCGCCCACCTTCACCGTGGGCGCCTTCCCGAGCGACTGCAGATAGGCGATCACGGCCACCGTCTCTTCGTAGTTCAAATTGGCGGGCGCCGTGACCGAGGACGGCATGATGTTCGCGTAGCCTTCGACCAGGTAGGCACTCGGCTCGTAGAGCGACTGCGCGAGATAGGCGACCAGATTGTCGGGACCGCCCGCGACCCCTTGCGCGCGGCGCGCGGCAACCCCTGCGAGGTTCGGGCCGCGCCCGGCGCCTTTCACGCCTCCACCGGGCTCGAGCGTGTGGCAGGCGAGGCAACCGCGCTGGCGCACGACCGTGCGGCCGATCTGCGCGAGTTCCTCCGGAGCCAGATCCGCGCCGATTGCCTGCGCCTTCGGTGGTTCCCAACGGGTTTGCGGAATCCAGTTGGCGAACCAGACGAAGAACGCGATGACGATGAGCGCCGGTACGAGCGGCGTCACGTACGGCAGGGTGCGGGTCACGCCACCTCCCCGTCCGGCGCGAGCGCCGGTGCACGCACCTGCTCGCCGGATCCGGCGTCGGGCGCCTTCGCGAGGCCCGAGATGGCAAAGGCGACCGCGAGCAGAACGAAGAAGATGAATGTGATCACGGTGATGATCACTGCGACCTCGCCCAGGCTGGGCAGGCCGGCGCCGGGCGAGGTGTCCTGCATGATGCCGTAGACGTGCCAGTCCAGGCGCACACCGCTGCGTGCATAGCCCATCAACGCCATCAGCCAGACGATGACGAAGGCGAGCATGATCAGGACGTAGTGACCGCGCCGCGGCAGCGTGCCCCAGCGCACCTGCGCCACCGTCTTCGCGCCACGCAGCAGGAACAGGTCGAGGACGAACGTCGCCACGATCCCGATCATGAGGACGATGATCTGCCAGATCGACGTCCTGATCCGCACTTCCGCCGGGGCGAAATATCCGTACACGCCGAGCGCGGTGATCGCGAGCGCGGTCAACCCCACCAGACTCCACTGGATCGTGGTGCCCTGCCGGTGCCAGGCGACCGTGGGCTCGCGCCCGGCGCGGCGGTAAAGCAGGTAGCTCGCGTAGAGCACGACCAGGACCAGCGTAACGGCAATCATCTTCGGCGCCATCACGCCAAGTGCGCCGAGAATGGGGTGAAACCCCCCGGTGGACTCCTCGATCGACGCCGCCATGGTGTGCGGCGTCGCCCAGACGACGAAGCCGCTGATCAGCGCCACGTTGAACACCGGGCTCCAGCGCTGCTGCGCATCGGATCCCGGAATGCGCAGCAGCCCGAGCCAGGAATAATAGGCCGCGCCGATGAAGAGCACTGCGATCACGATCGCCTGGATGATGAACAGCCACGACAGCACGCCGCCCATCAGCGTCACGCCGTAGGTGGCGGAGAACGCGAACAGTTCGAAGCCGAAGTAGTAGCCGGCGAAGGGCAGGAACAGCATCGTGAACAGCGCGATGAGGTTGCCGGTGTAGCCCATCCAGTCGTACAGCGCCCGGTCCTGCGCGCGCGTCGCCATCAGGAACCGATAGGCGGCGTACGCCGAACACAGCAGCGCGCCGAACGTGATGTTGGCGACCAGGCGGTGGACGTTGAGCGGCATCCAGCCGGGATTCCAGACCGCGGCGTACAGGCTGACGAGCGTGCCCTGCTGGTCGACCCCGGCGGGGGTCATCATGAACGTCGCCCAGGCGTCGGCGATGAACATGACAATCGTCCCGAAGAGATTGAGGAGCAGGCCCAGCCACAGGTGCAGCCACTTGCGCTCGCCCTGCAGCCGGTCCCAGCCGTAGTACCAGAAGTAGAGACACAGCGTCTCGGCGACGAAGAACAGCGGATAGACGACGAACGTCGGCCCGAAGATGCCGGTGAGGTAACCCATGAACTTCGGGTACGCGGTGAAGAGCAGGAAACCGAGCAGGGCCCCGGTGATCGCAGTGAGCGAGTAGGCGGCGGGCAGAAGGCGCGCCATCTCGTGGGCGAGCCAGTCATAGCGTTGCGCCTCGCGCGTGTCGGTCTTCGACGCGCGCCAGCCGAGATATTCGATGAGAACCGCAAACATCGGGACCGCCAGCACGAAGGCGGCAAACATCAGATGCAGCTGGGCTGCGGACCATACGGCGAGGCGGCTGTCCATGCCCGGCACCGGGCGGTAATCCGGCCCGACCGGCAGCCCCTGGGCAGCGAGGTTCTGCGCGACAACGAGCAGGCCCCCACCAATCAGCACGCCGGCGATGCGCCTGATCCGCGTTGACCCATCGGGCATGACGTCGCTCCTCCTCGTCGGGCGTGGGCTCGAACGCTCCACTGAACGGTGACATAGCAACATCCGCACCAGCTGCACCGGATTTCGCTGCGACGAGGAATTCACGGGAGGAATCGCGCACCGGCGCGGAGCACCGACACTCGCGGATGCGAACGAACCGTTGCATTGCCTCACGTGTGCAACGTGACGCTTGAACGAATCGTTCACTGTGCCGCTGCCGCGCACGCTGCGCACCTTGTGGCAGAAGTCGTCAATCCATTGATTCCGCGATGCCTCCCGTGGAGACGCCGGGGCGCTGGCACGGATTCTGCAGACGACGTCACTTCGAGCAGACGAGTGGCTGCACCAAGGCGCAGCCATGACTGCGCGCGCGCAAACCAGGAATCGAGCGGACCATGGACGCGAGCAGCACGGTGTACCTGGACCCGGGATCGCACGACGCCCGGCACGCCGGCTCGGCACAGGTCGAGGCGGCAGTCGCCGCGCAACCGCTCTACCGCGCAATCCTGGTGGCGGCGGATTGCTCCGATCACTCCAACCGCGGCGTGACCGAGGCCGTGGCGCTGGCGGGGATTGCGCGCGCGAAGCTCACCGGGATTCACGTCTACGCAGCCCGTCTGCACGACCGGCGCTTTCGTCAGATGGAGGGCGGGCTGCCGCAGCAATACCGCGAAGAGCAGGCGCTCGAGGCGCAGCGCGAGATCCACAACGAGCTCATCACTCGCGGACTCACTCTGATCGCCGACGCGTATCTGGACCTGGCAGCGCACGCCTGTCGCGCGGCGTCGATCCCCTTCACGCCGCAATCCCTGGAGGGCAAGAACTATCGGGCGCTGCTCGGGGAAGTCAACAGCGGACGTCATGACCTGCTGGTGATCGGTGCCCAGGGTCTCGGCGCGGTGCCCGGAGGCGCTCTGGGCACGGTGTGCGAGCGCGTCGTGCGCCGCGCGGCAATCGACACGCTGGTCATCAAGGATCCACAGCGGCGACTCGCCGACGGCCCGATCGTCGTGGCGCTCGACGGCTCGGATCAGGCGTACGGCGGCCTGTTGAGCGCGCTCGCGCTGGCGCAGGCCTGGAGCGTCGGGCTGCAGGTGGTGGCCGCCTACGATCCAGACTTCCATTACGTGGCCTTCGAACGCATCAGCCGCGTGTTGTCGGAGGAAGCGGGCCGCACGTTTCGCTTCGCCGACCAGGAGCGGCTGCACGAGGAGATCATCGACGCCGGTCTCGCGACAATTTACCGTGGCCATCTGAGCGTCGCGGAATCCATCGCCGCGGAGCACGGCGTGGCGATCGAAACCGCACTGCTCGACGGCAAGCCGCACGCCGCCATCGAGCGGCACCTGCACGAGGTCAGGCCTGCGCTGCTGGTGATCGGCAGGCTCGGCATCCATGCCGACCCGGAACTCGACATCGGCGGCAACGCCGAGCGCCTGCTGCGCAACGTCGAGTGCGCGGTGCTGCTGAGCCGGCGCGCCCACCAGCCGCGCACGGACACGGTCGCCGCGGTGACGACCACCTGGACGCCCGAGGCGGAGCGACGCCTGGAGCGGGTGCCGGAGTTCGCACGCAAGATGGCACGCATGGCGATCCTTCGATTCGCCCGGGAGCGCGGCCACACCGTGATCACCGAACGCATCGTCGACGAAGCCACCGACGCCCTCTGCCCCGGCCACGCCCGTAGCGGTGCAGTGCGCAACGCCGGGCACGGTCCCCCGGGACCGCATGAGTGAGCCGGATGTCATCGTCGCCGGGGGAGGCATCTCCGGGCTCTCGGCGGCGTGGTGGCTCGCCCAGGCGGGCTGCTCCGTCGAGGTCTGGGAGCAGGACGCCCGGCTCGGTGGCAAGATCGCCACCCGGCAAACGGACGGCTACCTGACCGAGCGTGCGGCCTCGGTGATGCTGAACTTCCGCTCCGAGGTGAGCCGGCTGCTCGCTGCCAGCGGACTCGATGCCGCGAAGATCCCGAGTGCTCCGAAGCGCCAGCGCTACCTCGTGCGGGGTGGCCGGCTGGTCCCGGTTCCGATGCGCTTCGGACCGCTGGTGCGCTCACCGCTCTGGAGCGTCGGCGCAAAGCTGCGTCTGCTCGCCGAGCCGCTCCTTCCGAGAGGCGGACACGTCGACGAGACCGTGAGTGCGTTCGTCGTCCGGCGCCTGGGCCGCGAGGTGCTGGAAACCGCGATGGAGCCGTTCATTGCCGGCCCGCTCGGATCCGATCCGGATCAGGCAAGTGCGCACGCGGTGCTGCCGCAACTGGTGGCTCTGGAGCAACGCTACGGCAGCATCGTGATCGGGGCAGGTGTGCGCCGGATCCTGCGCCGCGGCACCTCGCCGGTGCGCGAGTCGTTCTCCTTCGACGGCGGCATGGTGACGCTGGTTCGGGCGCTCGCCGCAACGGCGAACATACGCTTTCGCACGGGCACCACGTTGCGACACATCGAACCCGCGCGCTCGGGCTGGGGCCTCGCAGGCGAGACCCCGGCAGGCGGGCTGACGGCACGGGCACGGCAACTCGTGCTGAGCGTGCCCGCTCCGGCCGCCGCCGCGCTGCTTCGCCCCCTCGATGCCGACCTGGCACAACTCCTGCACGGCATCGAGTACGCTGCGCTGACGGTGGTGCACCTCGCCTTCGATCGATCGTCCATTCGCGATCGACTCGACGGAATGGGATTCCTGGTACCCCGCAGCGAAGGTCTGCCGCTGAGCGGCTGCCAGTGGATCGGCAGCACGTTCCCGGCGCGCGCACCGCGCGACAAGACGCTGCTCGCGTGCTACGTCGGGGGCGCACGCGCACCGCAGACGCGGGACTGGACCGACGGCCGGTGCGTCGATGCAACCCTTGCCGTGCTCGAACCCCTGCTGGGAATCGCTGCCGCACCCGAGCGGGTGTGGATCGACCGGCACGCGTCCGGCCTGCCGCTCTATCACGGCGCATACGCCGGACGCCTGCGCGCGATGGCAGAGCGCCTGCAAGGCTGGCCCGGGTTGCATCTGGCGGCCAACTACGCCGGCGGCGTATCGGTGCGCGAGCGCATCGTGTACGGACACGCCCTGGCGAGACGGATCCACGCGTCACTGGCGACATCACGCCCGCTGGCTCCGGTCACCGATATGGCCGTATCGAACGTGCCCGCCGCGTCTCGGGGATTGGGCTAGGATTCGTCGTGAGCCAGTAGCGTTGCGTCCGACCGCGACCAGGCGCGAAGTGATCCATGCGGTACATCGATCCGAACGCCGGGCAGGCGGGTCGGCCAGCAACGGCCGCGCCGCCTGCGACCGGCAACCGGGATAGCGCTCGAACCACGGTCTGGCCGGCCATCCTCGCCGGATTCGCCGTGGCGACAGCCGCGCTTGGCCTGTGGCAGGCACTGCTGGCGCAGGAGCGCTCGCTGACCGAACGCACGGTTGCCCTCAGCCTGGAGACCGTCCGCAACGAGATCAGCTCGCGCATGGAGGCGCGCATCCTCGCGCTGATCCGCATGGCCCGCCGCTGGGAGATGCGCGGCCAGCCGCCGCGGCCGGAATGGGAGGCCGACGCCAGCCTCTATCTCGGTCACGATGCCGGCTATGCAGCCATCGCCAGAGTGGAACCCGATCTGTGGATCAGCCTGATCGTGCCACGGGATGCGGGGCGCGGGCTGCAGGGGGCGGAACTCATCGGCGGGAGACAGCGTGGCGCACTCGAAACGGCGCGTGCACGCGGCGAGGTGACCCTCACGCATCCATTCAGCCTGGCCACCAGCGACCGGGCGATCATGGTCAACGTCCCGGTCTTCCGGGGCGACGCGTTCGACGGGTTCATCATCGGTGTCATGCGTGTACAGGCGGCATTCGCGACCATCCTGGAGCCGTCCATTGCACCGCGTCACGGCATCGCCGTGTTCGATGGCGCGGAGGCGCTGTACCGTCGCGACTGGGACGGCAGGCGATCGGCCGAACGCTGGAGCCAGGAGACCGGCGTCCCGCTGGGCGGGATCACCTGGCGCGTGCGCGTTTCTCCGCACGAGGAACTCCTCGGACAGCGCTCGCCCCTGCCGGGGGCGGTACTGACCGGAGGTCTCGCGCTCGCGTTGCTCCTCGCACTGACCGTGCGTTTCGCCCAGATGGCACGCCTGCGTGCTCGCCAGACCGATTCCGCCAATCGCGCGCTTACGCAGGTGATCGCCGAACGCGAGCAGACGGGCACCAGGCTGCGCAAGCTCTCGCGCGCCGTCGAGCAGAGCCCCACGATGGTCATCATCACCGACCACCAGGGCGCCATCGAGTACGTCAATCCGAAGTTCACGCAGGTCACGGGTTACGCATTCGAGGAAGTCGCGGGCAGGAACCCGCGCCTGCTGAAATCGGGCGCGACGCCGTCGGCGCAGTACCGGCGACTCTGGCAGACGATCACGGCCGGCGAGGAGTGGCACGGGGTTCTTCAGAACAGGAAGAAGGACGGCAGTCTCTACTGGGTGCGCTCGGCGATCTCCCCGGTGCGTGACGCACAGGATGCCATCACCCATTTCCTCGCGGAGTCGGAGGACATCACCGAACAGAAGCGGCTGGAGGAGCAGGTATCGCAGTACAACCGCGAATTCACCGAGAGAGAGGCGCTTGCCTCGATGGGCCGCGCGGCCAGCATGATCGCGCATGACCTGCGCAATCCACTGTCGTCCATCAAGATGGGGCTGCAGATCCTGAGCCGCAATCCGGAGCACAGCGGCACAGCAGCCGGGCAGGAACTCCTCGGAATCTCCCTGGGGCAGGTGCGTTATATGGAAGAGGCGCTGTCCGACCTGCTCAGCTATTCGTTGCCCGACGCCCTGAAGCCGGAATGGCTGAGCATGGACAAGCTGCTCGACAGCGCGTTGATGCTGTCGCAGAAGGAAATCGGGGAACACCAGGTACGCGTCAAGGTCCAGTGCCAGCCCGGCCTGCCGCTGCTCTACGGCGACGCGAACAAGCTGCGCCAGGCGTTGACCAACCTGATCGTCAACGGCGCCCAGGCCGTCGCCGGGAGTGGGCAGACGAACCCCACGCTGGTCATCGATGCGCGGCTCAGCCTGGCCATCGCGGATCGGCCCTCGATCCAGGTCGAGATCTGCGACAATGGCAGCGGAATCGCTGCGGAGCATGCGGACCGGATCTTCGAGCCGTTCTTTACCACGCGCGCCCAGGGTACCGGTCTCGGACTCTCGATCGCCAAGCGGATCATCGACCAGCACAAGGGCACCATCGGTCTGCAGCCGGAACATCCGCGCGGAACCCGCGTGACGGTCGTGCTGCCGATCGAGGCGACCGGCAGTCGCAACGGCACATGAACACGCTCCTGATCGTCGACGACGACCTGGCCAGCTGCCGCACGCTGCAGCTGCACTTTCGTACCCTCGGACACGAGGCACACGTCGCACACAGCGCGGCCGAAGCACTCGCGGCCCGCGGCCGGGTCGCCCCCGAACTCGTCATTCTCGACGTTCGCATGCCCGGGCGCAGCGGCCTGGACGCGCTGCCCGAGATCAAGCAGGCGTTTCCCGGGGTGCACGTCATCGTGATCACTGCGTTTCACGACATGGAGACGACGATCCAGGCGATGCAGCGCGGCGCCGACGACTACATCCAGAAGCCGATCGACCTGGAGGAACTCAACGCCGCGGTGGCCAAGGCGCTGCGCTACGGCCGCGGCGAGGCACACGGCGTGCTGGTCGCGTCCGCGGAGCACGCCAGCGGCGATCGCCACAGCATGGTCGGGCACAGCCGGGCCATGAAAGAGGTCTTCAAGACCATCGGCCTGGCCGCCTCGAGCGGTGCCACGGTGCTGATCACCGGCGAGTCCGGCACCGGCAAGGAGCTGGTCGCGCGCGCCATCCACCGCACCGGCCCGAACTCTTCCGGACCCTTCGTCGCGGTCAACTGCGCGGCGCTCGTGGAGACGCTGCTCGAAGCGGACATGTTCGGCCACGAGAAAGGCGCCTTCACCGGTGCCGTCGAGCGGCGCCCTGGCAAGTTCGCCACAGCCAACCACGGAACGCTGTTCCTGGACGAGGTGAGCGAGCTCTCCCACGCCATCCAGGCCAAGCTGCTGCGGGCGTTGCAGGAGAAGGAGTTCGTGCCGCTCGGCGCACGCGAACCGCAGACCTCCGATGCGCGCGTGATCGCCGCGACGAACGTCGACCTCGCCCACCGCGTCCGTGAGGGCAGCTTTCGCGAGGACCTCTACTACCGGCTCCAGGTGATCAACATCCACCTGCCGCCGCTGCGCGAGCGCAAGGACGACCTTCCGGAACTGGTCCAGACGCTGCTCGCGCGGATCAACCGCGAGATGCGCCGCCACGTCTGGCGTGTCGATCCGCTGGTGCTGCGCTGTTTCGAGGCCTACGCCTGGCCGGGAAACGTGCGCGAACTCGAGAACGCGCTGATGAAGGCGGTGGCCCTGTGCCCGGCGGACATGATCACCTGCGACCTGCTGCCCGGGCAGATGTGCAGCGTGCACGCCACGCACGTCCACGGCGCTGCGCCCGGGGCGCGCTGGCGGCTGCGCGACGTGGAGAAGGAGCACGTCCTGCGCGTCCTCGAGGCAACCGGGTGGCATCGTGGACGCGCCTGCGAGCTCCTCGGCGTGTCGCGGCCCCGGCTGCGACGGCTCATCCGGCAATTCGAACTCCCGGCGCCACCCTACGCTGCCGAGGAGCCCGACGAGCACGAGAACAACGCGCAGGCGTGATCCTGCCCGTCGCGCCACGCGCCATACGGCCTTCGACAACGCAGGCTTGCGGCTGAATCGCGCCGGGTCTCGAGGAGGCTGAATTGTTAGCCGCACCTACGCTTTGACAGGGTAGCGGCTGGAGATGGCAATGCGGTTCCATGCGTTGATGACAACGGCAAGCCACTCAATGGCAGAAACTTCTTCCCTGGAAAGACTGGCTGCGGCTTGCTCGTAGACTGAATCAGGCAGTTGTTCGTCAGAGATCAGTGTAATTGCCTCCACCAACTCCAACGCAGCGACCCATCGACGCAGCCGGTTGGGCGTCCGCTCGATGGAGCGGTTGGGCATCTCTCGCACTGCGCTCAGGCCGCCTGCAGCAGAAACTCGACCTTGACCGCCTCGAACGGAAATACGATCCCGCCGCCTTCGGCCCGGTCGAGCACGCCGGCACTCAGCAGCGCCGTGACGTCGCCGTGAACCGCTTTCACATCGCGGTTCACTCGTCTGGCAGCGTCCCGAATCGAGACGGGCCCGACGCCGCAAAGCGCCTTGAGCAGTTCCCATCGCTTGGCGGTCAGCACCTTCCACAGAAGTTCGGGCGACGCGAAGCTGATACGAGCCGACTTGTCAGCCTTGCCGCTCTTCCAGGAGCGGGCGAAGTCAGCCATCGAGTCAGTTGGATCGCGAACGTCCAGAGTGACGGTTTTCACGGTTCCACCTCGCGATATCGCGTTGA
>JAANMW010003790.1_pt1 | contig 11174 bp, 15 predicted proteins | sample 7279671 | NCBI WGS metagenome assembly JAANMW01 (sample SAMN14094541, study PRJNA606508) | bioreactor metagenome | isolation source: A lab-scale SPAN reactor treating ammonium-rich wastewater day 247 | place: Ireland: Galway | collected 2017-09-19
CACGGGGGGCGTATCCACTACTCGAAGCGTTCAATGGCAAAAAGCGCAGTGTAACGGCACGACCAAAGGCCCCCACCAGGCAGGAAAAACCTGCGCAGCGCACAAGGGTGCGTTCAACCTTCCGCCAGCAGGCGTTCGATCAACTGGTGCAATTCAGGAAAATTGGGGTTGCCGACATAGGTCTTCACGATCTGCCCCTGCTTGTTGACGATGTAGGTTGTAGGGGTGATGCGCACGTCGCCCCAAGCCTTGGCCACCGCCCCGGTGTTGTCGAGCGCCACTTTGAAGGGGAGCTTGCGGGTTTCGGCAAAGTTCACAACATAGCTTGGCGGGTCGTAGCTCATGGCCACCGCCAGGGTATCGAAACCGCGGGACTGGTACTTTTGGTAGGTCGCAATGATCTCGGGCATTTCAGCCACGCAGGTCGTGCAGCTGGTTGCCCAAAAATTCACCAGTGTGACCTTGCCGCGCAGGTCAGCCGTGGTCTGGCGCGAGCCATCAAGCAGCACAAACGTGGAATCGGGGGCTGCAGACTGGCTGCAACCCACAAGCGCTCCACCACCTGCCACAACTGCGGCGGACACGGCAACCGCGATGACCACGTTCTTCAACTGCATATGCTTTCCCACATCAACAAGACCGCTATTGTGCGGCAGCGTGAACCGGCGGAGTGATCCGCAGATCCGTTAGATGCATCCGCAGTCCAAAGGTTCACAGGCCCGTTCCGGCGGCCGTGGCCGCTTCTGCCGATAATCCCTGGATGCTCAGAACCTTATGTGCCGCAGTCCTGGTAATGCTCACTGCTTGCAGCCCCACGCTGGACTGGAGGGCAGTGACGCTCCCCGGACAAGGGCTCCAGGCCAGTCTGCCCTGCAAGCCTGAACAGGTGCAGCGCAGTGTGGAGCTGGCGGGCACCCCGGTGGACATGCACATGTCCGGCTGCGAAGCCGACAGTGCAACTTTTGCCATCGCCTGTGCCGTTCTGCAAGACCCCGCCCAAACGGGCGCAGCCCTGACCCACTGGCGCGCCGCTGTCCTGGCGGGCATGCAGGCGCCCTCAGAAGGGCATGCGGGAGCGCCGCAGGACACCGCGTTCGTGCCCGCCGGAGCGCTCGACATTCCCCCCTCGGTGCGCACCGAGGTGCAGGGCCGTTCACCGGATGGCGCGGGCGTCGCGGTCCAGGCCGTATGGTTTGCGCGGGTCCAGGGACCCCGGGTGCAGGCCTGCCACGCCATCGTGATGGGAGCGAAGCCGCATCGGGAGCAGGCGTCACAATTTTTCGCCGGGTTGGTTTTGCAGTGACGGTGCTCGCGCGGCGGACCGCCGTGATGGTATTTCTGGCCTTTGCGTTTGCCTACTTTCTTTCGGCGTTGCTGCGGGCTGTGACCGCCACGCTGGCCCCCTTGCTGACGCAGGAGTTTTCGCTCCACGCGCGCGATCTGGGGTTGTTGTCCGGGGGCTACTTTCTCGGCTTTGCAGCCACGCAGCTGCCCCTGGGGCGCTGGCTTGACCGCCATGGGCCCCGCACTGTCCAGCTGGGGTTTCTGGGTGTGGCTGTGGCGGGTTGCCTGGTGTTCTCCCAGGCCGGGAATTTTTCGGTGCTGCTGGCCGGGCGTGTGCTGGTGGGTGCGGGTGTCAGTGCCTGCCTGATGGCGCCTCTCACGGGCTATCGGCGCTGGTTTACACCCATGGCGCAGATGCGGGCCAACGCCTGGATGCTGATGACCGGCTCGACCGGCATGGTGGCGTCCACCCTTCCCGTGCAGTGGCTGCTGCCCGTGGCTGGTTGGCGTCCGCTGTTCTGGGGGCTGGCGGTGCTGATTGTGCTGGCCATGGTGTGGGTCGCGCTGGTGGTGCCCGCATGGCCTCAGGCCAAAAACACAGAGCCTGGGGAGTGCGCAGGCCAGTCCCCCCACGGCCTGCCATCGGGTTACACCGTGGTGTGGCGTAACCGCTATTTCCAGCGCCTGGCACCGCTGGGTTTCTTTAGTTACGGCGGCATGGTGGCCATGCAGACTCTCTGGGCTGGGCCCTGGATGCAGAACGTGGCCGGGCAGTCGCCTCAGCAGGCGGCGGCGGGGCTCTTCTGGATCAACATGGCCATGCTGGGTACCTTTTGGTCGTGGGGCATGGTCAACCCCTGGCTGCTGCGCCGGGGTCTGGACGCCAACAGGCTGATGGTCTGGGGCCTGCCGTCCAGCCTGATCGTTCTTGCAACCATCGTGGCACTGGGTCCGCAGGCTGGCGCCGGTGCCTGGGCGTTGTTTTGTGTGTGCAGTACCTTTGTGTCGCTGTCGCTGCCCGCTTTGGCCATGACCTTTCCCCAGGCCCTGGCGGGGCGCGCCCTGTCGGCCTACAACCTGGTGATCTTTCTGGGCGTGTTCGTGGTGCAGTGGGGCATAGGCCTGGCGATCGATGGCTTTATGGGGGCAGGGCTGGATACGGTGGCCGCCTACCGGGCCGGCATGGCCTTGTTCCTGGCGTGCAACGGGGCCGCTTATGCATGGTTTGTGCTGCGCGGCCGCGGTGATAATGCCTGTTGAACCGCAAAACCATGAGCACGCGCATCTTCATCATCGCCCACGCCCCCTTGGCCCACGCACTGCGCGAATGCGCCTTGCATGTGTTCGCCGATTGTGCCGACAGTGTCATGGTGCTGGATGTGCAGCCCCACGCAGCACCCGAAGACACCTTGGCCATGGCCCGTAGCATGCTGCAAGCACAGGGCGAAGCCCCGATTCTGGTGCTGACCGACGTGTTCGGCGCCACGCCGTGCAATATTGCCCAGCGGCTGGTCGAAGGCCGCGATGCGCGCTTGGTGACCGGCGTCAACCTGCCCATGCTGCTGCGCAGCGTGTGCTACCGCGCCGAGCCGCTCGATGCGCTGGTGCAGCGCGCCGTGGTCGGGGGCACCCAGGGGGTGATGCAGGTGGCCATTTCAGCGCCCCAGAACCAGATACGCAATCCGCATGATCAAGACCAGCACGACCATCAGCAATAAGCTGGGCCTGCACGCCCGGGCGTCGGCCAAGCTCACCAAGCTCGCCGGCAGTTTCCCCTGCGAAGTTTTCATGAGCCGCGGGGACCGGCGCATCAACGCCAAGAGCATCATGGGCGTGATGATGCTGGCCGCAGGCATGGGCTCGGTGGTGGAGATTGAAACCAGCGGTGCGCAGGAACAGGAAGCCATGGATGCGCTGCTGGCCTTGATTACCGACAAGTTCGGCGAAGGCGAATGAACACAAGCTGTCTTGTCCGCGCAGGGCAGGCCAGAAGGAGGGTGCACGCATGACGTTTTCCGTACCAGGCCTGGCGGTGGCACGTGGCATTGCCATCGGGCGTGCCGTGCTGGTGGGCGTAAGCCGCGTCGAGGTGTCGCACTACTTCATCGAGCCATACCAGATCGACAGCGAAATCAACCGTGTGCGCCAAGGGCGCAATGCTGTGGCCGACGAGCTGCAGCGCCTGCAGGGTGAAATGCCGCCCGATGCACCGCACGAGCTGGCCGCGCTGCTGGATGTGCACCTCATGCTGCTGCAGGACGAAATGCTGACCAACGGTGTCAAGCACTGGATCACCGAACGCCTGTACAACGCCGAGTGGGCGCTGACTACCCAGCTTGAAGTCATCGGGCGCCAGTTTGATGAAATGGAAGACGAATACCTGCGCGAGCGCAAGGCCGACCTGGAGCAGGTCGTCGACCGCATCCTGCGCCACATGAAAGGCGTGCCCCTGCCCGTGGCGCCGCCCGCTGCCAGCCCCAAGCGCAAGACGCAGCAAGACCTGCTGCTCGACGACACGGTGGATGTCCCCCTGGTGCTGGTGGCGCACGACCTATCGCCGGCCGATATGCTGCAGTTCAAGAAAAGCGTATTCGCCGGTTTTGTCACCGACGTGGGCGGCAAGACCTCGCACACCGCCATCGTCGCGCGCAGCATGGACATTCCGGCCGTGGTGGGCGCGCGCGCGGCCAGCCAGCTGGTGCGCCAGGACGACTGGGTGATCATCGACGGCGATGCGGGCGTGATGATCGTCGATCCGTCGGCCATCATCCTGGCTGAATATGGTTTTCGCCAGCGCCAGATCGAGCTGGAACGCGAGCGCCTGGCGCGCTTGCGCCACACCCCGGCGGTCACGCTCGATGGTTGCCATGTCGACCTGCTGGCCAACATCGAGTTGCCGGGCGACGCCGCCGCCGCCGTGGCTGCGGGCGCCGTGGGCGTTGGCTTGTTCCGCACCGAATTCCTCTTTATGGGTCGCATGGGCAGCCTGCCCGACGAAGAAGAGCAGTACCGCGCCTACCGCGAGGCCGTTGAAGGCATGCAGGGCCTGCCCGTCACCATTCGCACCCTGGACATTGGCGCCGACAAGCCGCTGGACAAGCAGCACCGTGACGACTCCCTCAACCCGGCTCTGGGCTTGCGCGCCATCCGCTGGAGCCTGGCCGACCCGGCCATGTTTCGCACCCAGTTGCGCGCCCTGATGCGGGCTGCCGTGCATGGACAGGTGAATGTGCTGTTCCCCATGCTGACGCACCCCCGCGAAATCGCGCAGACGCTGGCGCAGGTGCGGCTGGCGCGTGCCGAACTCGATGCCCGTGGCGTCCTGCACGGCCCCACCCGGTTGGGCGCCATGATCGAGGTGCCCGCGGCTGCGCTCATGGTGCGGTACTTCCTGCAGTATTTCGACTTTCTCTCGATCGGCACCAACGACCTGATCCAGTACACGCTGGCCATCGACAGGGCCGATGAATCGGTCGCACATCTCTACGACCCCATGCACCCCGCCGTGCTGCGGCTGGTGGCCGAGGTGATCGCGGAATGCCGCCTGCAGGGCAAAAGCGTCTCGGTGTGCGGCGAAACAGCCGGCGACATCACCATGACCCGGCTACTGCTGGGTCTTGGATTGCGGAGCTTTTCCATGCATCCGGCACAAATCCTGACCATCAAGCAAGAAGTGTTGCGCGCCGACACCCGCAAACTCGCGCCTTGGGCGCAGCAGATGATGGAGGGTGATGATGTTCCGCCGTTGCAGGCAGTGTAGTTAGATTGCTATCAATAATATAGCTTTTGGCGTTTGATGGTAGGGCGTTACAGGCGGATTTGACAAAAATCAGCGCGCCCTCATGCCGATCACGGCCGCGCTGATGATCATGGCCGTGGCCAGCGCAATGCTGGCGCTGAACGGGCGACCGCTCACTGCGATGAGCAGCGCCGTCGAGGCCAGCGGCGTGAGGTAACTCAGGATGCCGATGTGCCGTGCATCACCGAGCTTGAGCGCCTTGTCCCACAGATAAAACGAAGCCCCCAGCGGGCCCAGGCCCAGCACCGCCAGCAAGGCCCAGTCGCGGGCTTGCAGCGACACCGAGGGTTCCAGCAATACATGGCACAGCAGCGAGAGCACACCCGACACCAGCCCGAACAGGCCAATGGCGGTGGTGGGGAAGGCCGCCACCCGTTGGGTCAGCAGCGAATAAGTCGCCCAGATAAACGCTGACGCCAGAGCGGGCAGGTAGCCCCAGGCCAGTGCGCCGCTCAGTTCGCGCCCACCGGCGATCGCCATGGCAGCGCCGCCAAAGCCCAGCAGGGCGGCCAGCACATGCGGCAGGCGCAACGCCACACCGGGCAGCATTACCGGCGCCAACACCACAATGAACAGCGGCCACAGGTAGTTGACCAGATTGGCTTCGACGGGAGGCGCATGGCGCAACGCGATGAACAGCAGAAAGTGGTAGGCAAAAAGGCCGTACACCCCCAGGGCCAAGGTGCGCGGCGGGATGCGCCACAGCGAGGGGTTGCGCAGCACCAGCGGCCATGCGGGAATGCTGCCGATGACCAGCGCAATGCCGGTCAGCAGAAACGGCGGAACATGGGAGAGCGAGACTCCGAGCGCGGCGAGGGAGGCCCACAGGGCAATGGCGCCCAGGGCGTACAGGTTGGCATGCATAGGGGTGAGCTTAATCGCACGGCCCGCCGTGTGCATGGTGCAACAGCTGCTGCGGCACCACTGCGGGCTTCTATACCCCGGCGGACTTGGCCTGCTGGTCTGCGTGGTAGCTCGAACGTACCATGGCGCCCACCGCCGCGTGAGAGAAGCCCATTTTGTAGGCTTCTTCTTCAAACACCTTGAAGGTGTCGGGGTGCACGTAGCGGCGCACCGGCAGGTGGCTGTTGCTGGGCGCCAGGTACTGGCCAATGGTCAGCATGGAGACGCCGTGCGCGCGCATGTCGCGCATCACTTGCAAAATTTCTTCGTCCGTTTCGCCCAGGCCGACCATGATCCCGCTCTTGGTGGGAATGTCGGGGTGCAGTTCCTTGAACTTCTTGAGCAGGTTCAGGGAGAAAAGGTAGTCGGAACCCGGGCGCGCTTCCTTGTACAGGCGCGGTGCAGTCTCCAGGTTGTGGTTCATCACATCGGGCGGCGCCGCTTTGAGAATCTCCAGCGCGCGGTCGTCGCGACCGCGGAAGTCCGGCGTGAGAATTTCGATCTGCGTGCTGGGTGAGAGCGAGCGAATCTGGCGAATGCACTCGACGAAATGCCCCGCACCACCGTCGCGCAGGTCGTCGCGGTCCACGCTGGTGATGACGACGTATTTCAGGTGCAGCTTGGCGATGGTGCGCGCCAGGTTCAGGGGTTCTTCCTGGTCCAGCGGGTCGGGGCGGCCGTGGCCCACATCGCAGAAGGGGCAGCGGCGCGTGCACTTGTCGCCCATGATCATGAAGGTAGCCGTGCCGTGGCCGAAGCATTCACCGATGTTCGGGCAGGAGGCTTCCTCGCACACGGTGTTGAGATTGCTCTCGCGCAGGATCTGCTTGATTTCGTAGAAGCGTGTGGTGGGTGAGCCCGCCTTGACGCGGATCCACTCGGGCTTTTTCAGCACCTCGCCCTGCTCGACCTTGATGGGGATGCGCGAGAGTTTGGCGGCGGCTTTTTGCTTGGCCAGCGGGTTGTAGTCAGCGGTGGATTGCGCTTCGCGTACGACGTCAGAGGTGCTCATGGCTGGTGGCGGGTCAGGGCGCGAGCCGGATGCAGAGCTGTTTGCCCAGCACGTCCGCGGCCTCCTCCCAAGTGGTGTGGACCCCGATTGTAGAAAGATCGACGGTGCGCAAACCTGCGTAGCCACAAGGGTTGATGCGGGTGAAGGGTTCGAGGTCCATGGCCACGTTCAGTGCAACGCCGTGGTAAGTGCAATGGCGGCTGACTTTCAAGCCCAACGCGGCGATTTTGCCCAGGCCAGAGAAGTCGGGCGTGCCGCTTGCGCCCTTGTGGGGGCGCTGCGCAATCTGGGCGTGGCTGCGCGGGTCGTCCAGTCGCACATAAATACCGGGCGCCGAGGCCACGCGGTGGCCGGTGATGCCGAAGTGCGCCAGGGTGCGGATCACGGCTTCTTCGATGCGGTAAATGTACTCTTTGACGAAGTAGCCCGCGCGTTGCAGATCGATCAAAGGGTAGGCCACCACTTGGCCGGAACCATGGTAGGTCACCTGTCCGCCCCGGTTGGTGGCTACGACTGGAATGGCGCCAGGGAGCAGCAAGTGGCTGCTTTGGCCATTGAGGCCCAGCGTGAACACCGGGGGGTGCTCGCACAGCCAGATTTCATCGGGTGTGCCGGGCATGCGCCGGGACGTAAAGGCCTGCATGTCCTCATACGTGGGCAGGTAAGGTGTAGTGCCCAGGGTGCGCAACTGCATGGCGAGCCTTCAGAGCGCGATTTTGACCAGCGGGTGACCGGAGAGGGCGCGGTACAGGCCGTCCAGTTGTGCGCGGCTGGTGGCCGTGATGGTGAGCGTCACGCTCAGGTAGTTCCCGGCACGGCTTTCGCGCAGTTCCAGGCGGGTTTCGTCAAACCCGGGGTCAAACTCCCGCGCCACAGCAACCATTGCGGCCACAAAGCCATCGACCTTGGCGCCCATTACCTTGATGGGGAACAAAGAGGGGTATTCGATCAGCGAGTCCTTGCGGGGATCGGCCTCCGAAGTGGAGGTGCTGTGGTTTAACGGGTCGGGGGTGGTGGCCATAAAGTGCTCTTAAATGTGTAGCTTGTTGCGCTTGTCTATAGAGCGCTACAGGGCATTTTCTTATAAAATTCGGGCGCTCACCGAGTGGGGAATAGTGCCATGGAGCAGCGTGGGCACATCCCCTGATTGCCTGCATTGGACGGGCAAAAAGCCGTTGGCGATGCACAACGTCGGGCAGGGCCGAAACGCGGTTCTGCCGCTCAATTCAAAAGCATTGCAGAATTGCGCGGGTTTTTACTTATAATCAGGGGCTTTGTAAAAAGTTTCAGCCAGTAACGCGGAGCTCGAACGATGACAAAAATCGCTCCCGAGACGGAAGCTGAGGCCGAAGATTCCGACTTCAAGCCCCTGACGGCCCAAGAGGCCCATGAGTGGCGCAAGCGCAATCCGGCAGTGTCGGTATGGCGCCTGGTGGGAATGCAGGCGGTGGCGGGGGTGCTTGTGGCCTTGTTGGCCTGGGCGCTGTCCGGTGAAGCCCCGGTGGCCTGGTCTGCAGGTTACGGAGCCCTGGCGGTGGTAGTGCCTGCAGCGCTTTTTGCGCGCGGCATGTCCCGCCAGAAGCAGGCTGCTTCGGCGGGCTCGGCCATGGTGGGTTTTTTTGGCTGGGAGATGGTCAAGATTGCATTGACGGTTGCCATGCTGGCGGCTGCGCCCAGGCTGGTGCCGCAACTGAGCTGGTTGGCGTTGCTGGTAGGTATGGTGGTCACAATGAAAACGTACTGGATCGCACTCATGGTGCGGCCTGGTGTCCGAAAAACCGATTGATATAGAGAAGAGTTGTCCGATGGCCGCAGAAGCGCACGCTCCGACTGCAAGTGAATACATCGTTCACCACCTGCAGCATCTTCAGAACATCAAGCAGGAATCCATCATCGACATGTCGGTGATCAACTACGACTCCGTCATCGTGAGCGTGTTGATGGGTCTTGTGGGGGTGTTCATCTTTTGGCTCGCTGCCCGCAAGGCAACGTCCGGAGTTCCTGGCCGCTTCCAGGGCGCCGTCGAAATGATGGTGGAAATGGTCGACAACCAAGCCAAAGCCAACATCCACAGCGCGGAAAGCCGCAAGTTCATTGCGCCGCTGGCGCTCACGGTGTTTGTCTGGATTTTCCTGATGAATGCGATGGATATGTTGCCAGTGGATCTGTTGCCCGTCATTTGGGCGCAAATCTACGGCGCTGCTGGCCATGATGCCAGCCATGCCTATCTGCGTATCGTGCCAACAGCCGATCTCTCCACCACGCTGGGCCTGTCATCTGCCGTGCTGGTTTTGTGCTTCTACTACAGCATCAAAATCAAGGGCATGGGCGGCTGGGCGCACGAATTGGTGACCGCACCGTTCGGCACCAGCAAGAATCCTGTCTTTGCCCTGATCCTGGGTGTGGTCAACCTGCTCATGCAGGTTATCGAATACGTTGCCAAGACGGTGTCGCATGGCATGCGACTGTTTGGCAACATGTACGCTGGTGAGTTGGTGTTCATGCTGATTGCCCTGATGGGTGGTGCGGCTGCCATGTCGCTCTCTGGTGTGTTGCTCCCTCTGGGGCACATCATTGCGGGCTCGATCTGGGCGATCTTTCATATTTTGATCATCACCCTGCAAGCCTTCATTTTCATGATGCTGACGCTGATTTACCTCGGCCAGGCGCATGAAGCCCACTGACCATTTCCCTTTTTTCTTTTTCAACTTTTTTTAATCAGGAGTCATCATGGAAAACATTCTCGGTCTCGTCGCTCTGGCTTGTGGTCTGATCGTTGGTCTGGGCGCTATCGGCGCTTCGATCGGTATCGCTCTGATGGGTGGCAAGTTCCTCGAATCGTCGGCTCGTCAGCCTGAATTGATCAACGAACTGCAAACCAAGATGTTCATCTTGGCTGGTCTGATCGACGCTGCTTTCCTGATCGGTGTTGCTATCGCTCTGTTGTTCGCATTCGCCAACCCCTTCGCTTCGACCTTGCTGGCCAACCTGCCCAAGTAATTCCCGTTCGACGCCACTTTAGAAAGGTGTTGCCGTGAGTATCAACGCGACCCTGTTCGTTCAGGCCATCGTTTTCCTGATCTTGGTGTGGTTCACGATGAAATTCGTGTGGCCCCCGATCGCGAAGGCGCTGGATGAGCGAGCCCAGAAAATCGCCGATGGCCTCGCCGCCGCCGACCGTGCCAAATCCGAACTCAGCGCTGCCAACCAGCGCGTCGAGAAGGAGCTGTCACAAGCGCGCAACGAGACGACGACCCGTCTGGCTGATGCCGACCGCCGTGCACAGGCCATCATCGAAGAAGCCAAAGGCAAGGCGACCGAGGAGGGCAACAAGATTGTTGCCGCCGCACGTGCCGAAGCCGAGCAACAGGCTGTGCAAGCCCGCGAAGCACTGCGTGAGCAAGTGGCTGCGCTGGCCGTCAAGGGCGCCGAGCAGATTCTCCGCAAGGAAGTCAATGCTGGCGTTCATGCCGATCTGCTCAACCGCCTGAAAACCGAGCTGTAAGGGGACGACATGGCCGAACTCGCCACTATCGCCCGTCCTTACGCGGACGCACTGTTCAAAGCCTGTACTGCAAATGCGAGTACCGATTTGGGCAGCACCGCTGTCTGGTTGGACGAAATGGCGGCCATTGCCGCCCATCCGCAAATCCGCCAACTGGCCGACAGTCCCAAAGTGACGGACGAGCAGGTGTTCGATGTCATCGCTGGCGTGGTGCGCTCCGCACTGCCCGATGCTGCCAAGAACTTCCTGCGCACGGTCATCGACAACGGTCGTCTGAATGCGCTGCCTGAAGTGGCGGCGCAATTCCGCGAGCTCGTCAACCGTCGCAATGGATCTTCGGATGCCATCGTGTACAGCGCGTTCACCATGGACGCCGCAGCCTTGTCGGAAGTGTCTGTTGCGCTGGAAAAGCGCTTCGGCCGCAAGCTCAATCTCTCCGCACGACTCGATGAGTCGCTGATCGGGGGCATTCGCGTGGTGGTCGGCGATGAGGTGCTCGACACTTCGGTCAAGGCCCGTCTGGAACAAATGAAAGCGGCCCTCATTGCGTAAGCACTTGAGGTCTCGGCTAAACAAAGAAAGAAGGAAAGAGTCATGCAACTCAATCCCGCAGAAATTTCTGAACTGATCAAGAGCCGTATCGAGGGTCTGGCAGCCAGCAGCGACATCCG
>JAANMW010003794.1_pt1 | contig 11152 bp, 11 predicted proteins | sample 7279671 | NCBI WGS metagenome assembly JAANMW01 (sample SAMN14094541, study PRJNA606508) | bioreactor metagenome | isolation source: A lab-scale SPAN reactor treating ammonium-rich wastewater day 247 | place: Ireland: Galway | collected 2017-09-19
CTGATCGGCGCGCCCACCGACATTGGCGCGGGCGCACGCGGTGCCTCCATGGGCCCCGAGGCATTGCGCGTGGCGGGACTGCAGGCGGCGCTGGAAAACCGTGGTCTGCAGGTGCTGGACCGCGGCAACCTCAGCGGCCCCACCAACCCCTGGTTACCGCCGGTCGATGGCTACCGCCATTTGAACGAAGTGGTGCAGTGGAACCAGGCTGTTTTCGATGCGGTGCGCGGCGCACTGCAGCAGGGCCACCTGCCCGTTTTGCTGGGCGGCGACCACTGCCTGGGGCTGGGCAGCATCAGCGCCGTGGCGCGCCATTGCGTGGACACCGGCCGCAAGCTGCGCGTGCTGTGGCTGGACGCCCATGCCGACTTCAACACCAGTGCGCTCACTCCCAGCGGCAACGTGCATGGCATGCCCGTTGCCTGCCTGTGCGGGTTTGGCCCGGCTGCACTGACCGAACTGGCGCGCATGCCCGGCGGCGGGCCTGCACTGCGTCCCGACCAGATCCGCCAGATCGGCATCCGCAGCGTGGACGCGGGCGAGAAGCGCTTTGTGCACGAACAGGGGCTGGAGGTGTTTGACATGCGTTTCATCGACGAAGTGGGCATGCGCCAGACCATGCTGCAAGCGCTCGGTGGCCTGGACGCTGACACCCACCTGCACGTGAGTTTTGACGTGGATTTTCTCGACCCGGACATCGCACCCGGCGTGGGCACCACGGTGCCCGGCGGCCCGACCTACCGCGAGGCGCAGCTGTGCATGGAGATGATTGCCGACAGCGGCTGCCTGGCCTCGCTCGACATCGTCGAACTCAACCCCGCGCTGGATGTGCGCAACAAGACGGCCCTGCTGGCCGTAGACTTGGTGGAATCCCTGTTTGGCAAGAGCACGCTGATGCGCGTGTCTGCAAAAAACTAAGGTTTAACGGCCGCGAGGCGGCGCAGCAGTTGCTGCACCAGGTCGGTCTGCATGTTGCGGTACAACAGTGCCTCTTCGGCTTCCTTGGCCAGTGCGATGGTTTCGCTGTAGCTGATATCGCGCTGCTGCAGCAGTTCGGTGTCAGGAATCAGGGCCGTGCCGTCCAGCGTACGCAGGCGAAAACGGATGCGCAGACGCAACTGCAGTTCGCGCACCTGGCCGGAGGCATTGAGCCCTACCACGGCGCGCTCGTGCTGCTCAGACAACAGATCCAGCACGGCCTCGGCCGTGGGCAGCGCAGCGGGGTCGCGCAGCACCTTGAGCGGCCCGCCTGCGCCTTCCAGCGTGCGCTGCAGCTCCAACGCCAGGGACGAAGCTGGCGGTGCGGCGATGAAAAGGGAGCCGAACGCAAACTCGGGCACCCCTCGCAGGCGAAAGCCACAACCCGCCAGAACGGCGGCGGGCACGAGGGTCAGAAGGGCGCGTCTTTGCATATCAATGATCCTAGAAACGGCAGTTGGATGTGCCCGCCGGTGCCGTGATCTGGGTTGTCAGGCAAGGCGAGACGACGCGGCGGGCTCCTGCCCACAAGGAGGAGCAACGCCGCATAGCGCTCTGAGCGCGGTGCTGGCGGGTGCATAGCGCTCCCACCCATCAGGTGAACACCATCGAAGCCATCAACGATCGATTTCATGCGGCTTAGCAAGAGATACAAAGCGGTCAACTGCTGTCTCTAGGATGGCCCATTGCACTACGCGCCACCCACGACGCATGAAACAGGCGCGGCCCAGGCCAGCGGCTCCCCGTGCAAGGGCCGCCCCGCCGCACCGGGGGCGTCCCCCTGCGAGAGCGGGGGGAAGGAGCGCAGCGACACAGGGGGGCGTTTCACTTCAGACCACCACGTTGACCAGGCGCCCGGGCACCACGATCACGCGCTTGGGAGCGGCGCCGCCCGCATGGGCCACAAAGGCCTCGCTGGCCACGGCAATGCGCTCGATCTCGGCCTTATCGGCCTGTGCCGGCACCTGGATGGCGCCGCGCAGCTTGCCATTGACCTGCAACACCAGTTCGATTTCGTCCTGCACCAGCGCATCGGGCGCCACCTGTGGCCAGGGTGCGTCGAGCAGGTCGCCCAGGTGCTGTGCGTAGCCCAGCTGGCTCCATAAGCCGTGCGCGATGTGCGGCGTGGCCGGGTACAGGCAGCGCAGCAAAATGCCAAAGCCTTCGATCAGTGCCACCTGTGCGCCCGCGCAATCCAGGGCCTTGAAGTCTTCGAGCGCATTGATCATCTTCATCGCGCCCGAGACCACGGTGTTGTACTGCATGCGCTGGTAGTCGTAGTCCACCTGCTTGAGCACGGTGTGGATCTCCAGGCGCAGGGCCTTGGCCTCCTTGCCAAAATTTACATCTTTTAGGCTTGTAGCGCCCGCCACACTTGCGCTGGCAGCTACACCATCCATAGCAACCAGTTTGAAACCGAAGTTCCAGACTCGGCGCAGGAAACGGTAGCTGCCTTCGACGGCGGCATCGTTCCATTCCAGCGTGGCTTCGGGCGGCGAGGTGAACATGGTGTACAGGCGAGCGGTGTCGGCGCCGTACTTTTCAATCAGGTCCTGCGGGTCCACGCCATTGTTCTTGGACTTGGACATGGTGCCCACGCCCTCATAGTCGATGGCAGTGCCCACGGGCAAATCACCCACGGCGTTGACCAGCCGTGCACCGACGACCTTGCCTGCCGCGTCGTGGACATGCTCCACGTCGTGCGGCCAGAAATACTCCTTGCCGCCCTTGTCGGTGCGGCGACTGTAGATATGGTTGAGCACCATGCCTTGCGTGAGCAGTTTGGTGAAGGGCTCATCGACCTTGACCAACCCCAGGTCTCGCATCACCTTGGTCCAGAAGCGCGCGTACAGCAGGTGCAGGATGGCGTGCTCGATGCCGCCGATGTACTGGTCCATCGGCATCCAGTAGTCGGCGCCTTCGGCCACCATGGCCTCGGTGTTCTTCGGGTCGCAGTAGCGCATGAAGTACCACGAGCTGTCGACGAAAGTGTCCATGGTGTCGGTCTCGCGCCGCGCGGCCTTGCCGCAGACCGGGCAGACCACACCGGCGTGGAAGCCTTCATGCTTGTGCAGCGGGTTGCCCGAGCCATCGGGCACGCAGTCGGTGGGCAGCACCACCGGCAGGTCTTTTTCCGGCACCGGCACGGCGCCGTGTTCGTCGCAGTGGATGATGGGAATGGGCGTACCCCAGTAGCGCTGGCGCGAGACGCCCCAGTCGCGCAGGCGCCAGGTGGTCTTGAGTTCGCCCAGACCCTTTTCGCCCAGTGCATGGGCCACGGCCGCCACGGCGTCCTTGTACGACAGGCCACTGAAGCTGCCGGAGTTGACGGTGACACCGCGCTGCTTATCGGCGTACCAGTCATTCCACTGGTGGTAGTCGAAAGTCTCGCCATCGACCAGCACCACCTGCTTGATGTCGATGCCGTACTTGAGGGCAAAAGCAAAGTCGCGCTCGTCATGCGCAGGTACACCCATCACGGCGCCGTCGCCATAGCCCATAAGCACATAGTTGCCCACCCACACGGCCACCTGCTCGCCGGTCAGTGGGTGGGTGACGAACATGCCCGTGGGCACGCCCTTCTTCTCCTGCGTGGCCAGCTCGGCCTCGGTGGTGCCGCCGCTCTTGCATTCTTCGATGAAGACAGCCAGCGCGGGGTTGGTCTTGGCTGCGTGGGTGGCGAGCGGGTGCTCGGGCGCCACGGCGCAGAAAGTGACGCCCATGATGGTGTCGGCGCGCGTGGTGAACACGTACATTTTGCCGCCGCCGATCAGCGCACCATCCGTGCCGTGGATGGTGTGCGGGAAGGCGAAGCGTACGCCCTCACTCTTGCCGATCCAGTTCTCCTGCATGAGCTTGACGCGCTCAGGCCAGCCGGGCATTTTGTCACCGGCCACATTGGCCAGCAGTTCTTCGGCGTAATCGGTGATCTTCAGGTAGTAGCCGGGAATTTCGCGCTTTTCCACTGGCGCGCCGGTGCGCCAGCCCTTGCCGTCAATGACCTGTTCGTTGGCCAGCACCGTCATGTCCACCGGGTCCCAGTTCACGGTCTGGGTCTTGCGATAGGCAATGCCTTTTTCCAGCATTTTCAAGAAAAGCCACTGGTTCCACTTGTAATAAGTGGGGTCGCAGGTGGCAATCTCGCGGCTCCAGTCGATGGCCAGGCCCATCGCCTGCATCTGCTTTTTCATATAAGCGATGTTGTCGTAGGTCCACTGCGCCGGTGGCACGCTGTTTTTCATCGCGGCGTTCTCGGCCGGCAGGCCGAAGGCGTCCCAACCCATGGGCATCAGCACGTTGTAGCCGTTCATGCGCAGGTAGCGCGTGAGCATGTCGTTGATCGTGTAGTTGCGCACATGGCCCATGTGCAGCTTGCCGCTGGGGTACGGCAGCATGGAGCAGGCGTAGAACTTCTTTTTGCTGCTGTCTTCGGTCACGCGGTAGGCGTCGCCGTCCGTCCAGTGCGCCTGCGCGGCGCGCTCGACTTCAGTGTGTTGGTATTTGTCTTGCATGGATGCCCGGAAATAAGAAGGTGCAGCCGCAAACCGCTGCGTTGCCGGGATTTTAGGCGCTGGCAGCGCCGCGCTTGTTCAGCGCGTCGAAGGCGACGGTGCAGCCGCCGCCGCGGGGTCGGCCACGAAACCAATGCGCTGCAGCCCTGCGGCATGCGCCGCGCCCATGATTTCGACCACCCGCCCATAAGGCACAGCGGCATCGGCGCGCAGCTGCACCTCGGTATCGGGTTGGCTGGCGGCTGTTTCTGCCAGGTGCTGCGCCAATGCCTCTTGTGTCAGTGGCTGCTCGCCCAGGAACACCTGCCCGGCCTTGTCGACCACCAGCGTGACGGCCTGGGGTGCGGCACCCGGTACGGTGCCGTCGGCACGCGGCAGGTCCAGCCGAATGGAGCTGGCCAGCAACGGAGCGGTCAGAATGAAGATCACCACCAGCACCAGCATCACATCGACCAGCGGGGTCATGTTGATGTCGCTCATGGGCTGCGGCGCAGCGTTGCGCTCCAGTCGTCCAAAGGCCATCAGCAGGGCCTCCGGCAGTGCGTGCTCATGCGCCGCCCTGTTGCGCAGGCGCCTGCCAGTCGCGCAAATCCAGCGCAAAGCCTTCCAGGTCGACCTCAATGTGCCCAATCATGCGGCCGAACCAGTTGTAGGCCAGCACGGCGGGGATGGCCACAGCCAGCCCTGCAGCGGTCATGACCAGGGCTTCACCCACCGGGCCGGCCACCCGGTCGATGCTGATCTGCCCCGCCCCGGCAATGGCCGTGAGCGCATGGTAGATCCCCCATACCGTGCCCAGCAGTCCGACAAAAGGCGCGGTGGAACCCACGGTCGCCAGCAGCACCTGGCCGAACTGCAGCCGGGCCAATGCGCCATGCAAAGCACCTCGCAGCACGCGCGTCAGTTGCTGCGCCTTCGGGCCCAACGCGCCCAGGCTGCGGGCGGGCGCCTCATCGGTGATGGAATGGATCGCTGCAACCATCGGCAGCACCAGCGCTTCGCGGTCCAAAGAAGCCAGGGTTTGCTGCGCCACCTCCAACGAGGGGGCTTGCCAGAAAGCAGCCATGCAGCGCGCCACGTCGCCACGGGCGCGGCGCAGGAACAGCAGCTTCCACACAATCACCACCCAACTGGCCACGGACATGGCCAGCAGCAGCAGCGCCGTGGCCTGTGTCACGGCGTCTCCCTGGCGCCACCAGTGCAAGGAATCCATGGCGGTCGGTATCAGCGCAGTCCCAGCACGTCGAACATGTCAAACATGCCCACGCTGTGCCCGCACAGGAAACGCACGGCGCGCAGGCTGCCCTGTGCATACGTGGCACGGCTGGACGATTTATGGGTGATTTCGATGCGCTCGCCCGTGCCGGCAAACAGCACGGTGTGGTCGCCCACAATGTCGCCGCCCCGGATGGTGGCAAAGCCAATGCTCGACGGATCGCGCTCGCCCGTGACACCCTCGCGGGCATAGACGGCGCAGTCCTTCAAGTCACGCCCGAGCGCATCGGCAATGACCTCGCCCATCTTGAGCGCGGTGCCCGAGGGCGCGTCGACCTTGTGACGGTGGTGCGCCTCGATGATCTCGATGTCATAACCCGTTGCCAGGGCTTTGGCCGCCATTTCCAGCAATTTGAGCGTGACGTTCACACCCACGCTCATGTTCGGCGCCATGACAATGGCTGTGCGCTGCGCATAGGCAGCGATCTCGGTTTTTTGCGCCTCGGTGAACCCGGTAGTACCAATGACCGCCTTCACCCCCAACTCGCTGCACACGGCCAGATGGGCCAGCGTGCCTTCGGGCCGCGTGAAGTCGATCAACACGTCGGCCTTGCCGAGCCCCATGCGCAGGTCCGCTGTGATCGGCACGCCGCTGGCCACGCCCAGAAAAGCGGTGGCATCCGAGCCGATGGCCGGACTGGAAGGGACATCGAGCGCCCCCGCAAGAACGCAATCATCGCTGTCGCGCAACGCCTCGATCAACATGCGGCCCATGCGGCCAGACGCCCCTGCCACAGCAACACGGCATATGGCGGGGGGACGGGCGGGTGAAGAAATCCCGGTCATGGTGTTCCTTATTTGCAGAGTGCAGCGCTGCGATGGGCGCCGGGCACTCAACGTGCGGTGGATTCAAGCGGCGGGTAGCGGCGGGCGGGCGCGGGCTCAGCGGGGGCAGGCGCCGCCTTGTCAGCCGCAGGTGCGGGGAATTTGGCCAACTGCGCCTCGGTCGCCTCCAGCACGGGCACGGCATGCTTGCCCTTGCGAGCGTCCAGACCCGCTACAAACTCACTCTCCGTCGGCATTTCGTCGCCCTCGTGGCGCTCCAGCGCATCACCCTTGAAGAACACCGTGAGCTTGCGCGTTTGCGCATCCACGCCAGGGCGCTTGAGCGTAAAAACGTACTCCCAGCGGTCGGCATGGAAAAGGCTGGTCACCAGGGGGGTGCCCAGAATGTCGCGCACCTGCTGGCGGCCCATGCCGGGCTGCAAGGCCTGAACCTGCTCGCGCGAGACAAAATTGCCCTGCACGACATCCACACGGTAGGGCGTGACCACGCTGACCAGCCGACTGCTGGCACCGTCAAAGCTGCCGCAGGCAGCCAGACTGGCGCCGATCAACAGGAAAAACCCCAGACGGGCACTGCGATGGGCTAGGGCAGACATGGCAAAAAGCTTGAGGATATGATCGGCCCATTGTAGCGGCAGGCCTCCGGGCCCTGGCGCCCCCATGAGCCCATCGCCCTGGTATGCGGCGCACCACGGATCTGCCATGACGAACATCGACGAACTCAAAAGTACAGGACTCAAGGCCACCCTGCCCCGGTTGAAGATTCTCGAAATCTTCCAGAAGGGTGCGCAGCGCCACATGACGGCTGAAGATGTATTCCGCGTGCTGCTGGAGGAGCGTTCCGACATCGGTCTGGCCACTGTCTACCGGGTGCTCACACAGTTCGAGCAAGCGGGCATCTTGATCCGCAGCAATTTCGAAAGCGGCAAGGCCGTGTATGAATTGGATGAAGGCAAGCACCACGACCACTTCATCTGCACCGCATGCGGCAAGGTTGAAGAGTTCTACGATCCGGAAATCGAGAAGCGCCAGCAGATGGTCGCCAAAGCCAAGGGCTGGGTGGTCAAAGACCACTCCATGGCCTTGTACGGACATTGCGCCGAGTGCGCCAAGACCCGCAGCAACCGCTAAACCGACGGCCGCAAGGGCAAGGTCAGCCCTGCTCCATGGCGCGGCGGTGCCGGTCGACGAATTCCTGGTAGGTATCGATACCGCGCAGCTGGAGAATGGTGTTGCGCACAGCCGCCTCGACCAGCACGGCGATGTTGCGCCCCGCCACCACCTGGATCACCACCTTGAGAATGGGCACCCCCAGTACATCCTGGGTCAGGGGCTCATAGGGCAGGCGTTCGTATTCCCGCTCCAACGTTTCCTTGCGCACCAGGTGCACGATGAGTTTGAGGCGCATCTTGCGACGCACCGCTGTCTCGCCAAAGATGGCGCGAATGTCCAGCAGGCCAATGCCGCGCACTTCCAGCAGGTTTTGCAGCAGGTCGGGGCACTTGCCCTCAATGGTGGTCTGGTTGATGCGAAACAGGTCCACCGCATCGTCTGCCACCAGGCCCTGGCCACGCGAGATCAGTTCCAACCCGAGCTCGCTCTTGCCCAGGCCGGATTCACCGGTGATCATCACCCCCAGGCCCAGGATGTCCATGAAAACGCCGTGCATGGTGGTGCGGTCGGCGAAATGCTTGGACAAAAAGGCACGCAGCACATCGATCACGAAAGCCGACGATTCGGTCGTGGCAAACATCGGAATCTGTGCCCGCTCGCACATGGAGATCAGCGCATCGGGGGCGGTCTGGCCGTCGGCCAGCACCAGCACCGGGGGTTCAAGCGTCACGATGCGCGCAATACGGCGCTGGCAATCTTCGGGCGTGGCGTTGGAGAGGTAAGTGATCTCCCGCTCCCCCAGAATTTGGGCGCGGTAGGGATGGATGTAGTTGAGGTAGCCCACCAAGTCGGCACCTGAGCGGGCCGAGCGCACCGCCACTTCGTCGAAGCGCCGCTCTGAGGCGCCCAGACCAGCGATCCATTCCCATTTCAGGTGGCCACGAAATTCCTCGAAGAGGACATCGGCACTGACAACATTGGGTTTCACGGCAGCGCAGCAGCGTCCAGCGTTTTCAGGCCGTCTGGGCGGATTGCCAGCCGGCGATCATGCCGTGCAATTCGGTGGCATCGGTGCAGGCCTTGATCTTCTCGCGCAGCACACCGTCGCTGAGAAGCTCTGCGATTTCCGAGAGAATCTCGAGGTGTTTCTGCGTAGCCGCCTCAGGCACCAGTAGGAAGATGAGCAGGCCCACGGGCTGCTCATCGGGCGCATCAAAACCGATGGGCTGCGCGAGCTGGAAAACCGCCGCCATCGGTGCCTTGAGCCCCTTGATGCGACCATGCGGAATGGCTACGCCATGGCCCAGGCCGGTGGAGCCCAGCCGTTCACGGGCAAACAGGCTGTCGGTGATCAACGCACGCGAGAGGCCATGCAGGCTTTCAAACAGCAGACCGGCTTCTTCAAAAGCGCGTTTTTTGCTGGTGGCGTCAACGCTCACAAGCACTTGGGCTGCGGGCAAAATGGAGGAAAGACGGTTCATGGCAATTTAGGGGGCCGATTATGCACCGCTTGGCTCCTGCCCTTAAAAATGGTGTACGGCGCACAAAAAACCGCCTTTGCAGGCGGTTGACCGGAGCCGGACGCGAGGGCCCGGCGAGACGGCAGAACCGTCATGCAACCATGCGACGACGCGCATCGGAGTGGTGATCCTGGAGCCGATCCTTGTGACGCACCACCTGCCGGTCCATCTTGTCGACCAACTCATCCACGGCGGCATACAGATCGGCATGGGCGGTTTCGGCAAACAGGTCGCTTCCCTTGACGCGAATGTTGCACTCAGCACGCTGGCGTTTTTCCTTCTCCTTCTGCTTTTCCACAGACAGCAGCACCTTCACATCAACCACCTGATCGAAATGCCGGGTGATCCGGTCCAGCTTGGAGGTGACGTAACTGCGCAAGGCGGGGGTTACTTCGAGGTGGTGACCGCTGATCGTCAGATTCATATACAAGTCTCCTGTGTCACTCGGTGAAAGAACGCCGTCCTGTAGGGCGGCCCGGCCCGTGGCACGCGCCACAACCGTGCTTTCACTATGCCCTTGGCCGGGGGCAAAAGCAATGCGATACCGACCTGCTTTGGCGGGTTATGGTTCGCCAGGTGCCAAGGCCCTAAAAAGCGCGCACAATGGCTCGGTTGACCGCTACGCGGATCGCCAGCAAAGGCCAGCGCCATCCGATGAAGGCGCCCTCATCGCCTAAAATCGGGTTCTGCCGCAACCTGCGGCCCGTCAAAAACCTCCCCCTCCCCGAACATCCCATTTCGCTGCGCCCGCGCGCGCCCACACCATGACCCAGCCCAGCTCTCCCGCCCTGCATACCTCCGCCCTGGCTTCGCTGCCCCTGCTGGCACGCGGCAAGGTGCGCGACAACTACGCTGTGGGCGATGACCGCATCCTGATGGTGGCCAGCGACCGCCTTTCGGCGTTTGACGTGATCATGGGCGAACCCATCCCCGGCAAGGGCGAACTGCTGACACAGATGGCGCTGTTCTGGTTCGACAAACTCGGCCACATCTGCCCCAACCACCTTACGGGCGAAGATCCCGAAAGCGTGGTGAGCCCCGAAGAAGCGGCGCAGGTGCGCGGCCGCTCCATGCTCGTGCAGCGCCTCCAACCCATTCCGGTCGAAGCGGTGGTACGCGGTTACCTGGCCGGCAGCGGCTGGAAGGAGTACCAGGAGAGCCAGTCGGTCTGCGGCGTGCCGCTGCCCCCGGGCCTGACCAACGCGGCCCAACTGCCCGAGCCCATCTACACCCCGGCGGCCAAGGCCGCCGCGGGCGAGCACGACGAGAACATCACCTTCGAGCGCACGGTGGAGATGATCGGCCCTGAGCTGGCAACAAAGATCCGCGACCTGAGCATCGCCATCTACAAGGAGGCGGCAGCGATCGCCCTGGCCAAGGGCATGATCATTGCCGACACGAAATTCGAATTTGGCCTGGCGCCCGACGGCACGCTGGTGCTGATGGACGAAGTACTCACCCCCGACAGCTCGCGCTACTGGCCCGTGGAAGGCTACGCCGCCGCACTGGCTGTCGGCGAGAACCCGCCCAGCTACGACAAACAGTTCGTGCGCGACTGGTTGGAGCAGGCAAAGATGGGCAGCAACAAACCCTGGGACAAAACGGCCCCGGCCCCACGCCTGCCGCAGGACGTGATCGAGAAGACGGCCGCCAAGTACCGCGAAGCGCTGGAACGACTCACAGGCTAAACACTCCGGCCCGCGAGAACGCGCTCGCTGGATGGCTTACAGAATGCCCCCGCTGCAGGAGTCCGCAACGAACACACTGACCCTGCGAGCCGCCAACTCCAACTGAACGCCTTGACGATACCCGTTTCAGGCCAACGCAACAGTGGAGGTCATTGGGGGACGCTCCGTGGCGATCTCTGCCCCGGCCCAGAGTGGAATCACGAAGCACGCATCGGCTGGCAGCCCCACCCAGCACAGGCGTTGCCCTACCTGCAGCAGACGTGCGCCGACGGGGGCATCA
>JAANMW010003796.1_pt1 | contig 11150 bp, 12 predicted proteins | sample 7279671 | NCBI WGS metagenome assembly JAANMW01 (sample SAMN14094541, study PRJNA606508) | bioreactor metagenome | isolation source: A lab-scale SPAN reactor treating ammonium-rich wastewater day 247 | place: Ireland: Galway | collected 2017-09-19
TTATATAGACAAACCCGCTAAAAAGTTAAAAAAGAAATCTAAAAAGTTCAAGAAACAAGCGGCTCCAATCATTAATGCCTTAGAAAGCGGAATGATTTTAGACCATCATCCTTCATTAATGAAAGATTTGGAAGAAATTAACTATGCTTGTTCTGACATGGTGGAAGCCGTTCGTGAGCAAACATTAAGTTGGATGAACAAAGGGAAAAAAGTAGTGCTTTTAGGTGGAGATCATTCTACGCCACTAGGGTATTACCAAGCTTTAGCAACCAAATACGACAACTTCGGAATCTTGCATTTAGATGCGCACATGGATTTACGTATTGCTTATGAAGGATTCACATATTCGCACGCTTCTATTATGTACAATACGTTGCAAATTCCTCAAGTTTCAAAAATTGTACAAGTAGGAATTCGCGATTTTTGTGAGCAAGAAGTGGAAGTGGCTTTGAAAGACAGAGTCTTAGTGCATACAGATAGCGATTTAAAACAAGAAGCTTTCGAAGGTAAAACTTGGCAACAACAATGCGATCATATCATCGCTTCGTTACCAGATAAAGTTTGCATCTCTTTCGATATTGATGGAATGTATCCATGGTATTGTCCAAATACAGGAACTCCAGTTCCAGGTGGATTTTCATTTGAGCAAGCGGCTTATTTGTTCAGTCGTTTAGCTGAAACAAATAAAGAAATTATCGGATTTGATTTAGTGGAAGTAGCGCCAGGTGATGATGATTGGGATGGCAACGTAGGAGCGAGAATGTTATTCCACATGTGTGGTGCTTTTGCGAAATCTCAAAAAATGAATGTTGGAAACAAAATCAAGTTTAATAAATAATTTATATCTTGCATTAAATCAGACGAGAGTCTTAAATAATACGCCCCTTAATTTATTTAAAGACAAAAAAATGAGTCACTTTGTAATTGAGCAATGGAAAGAGTACCCCATCCAAGTGCCTGGAAAAGTTAGGTATGCCGTTTCAAACTATGGAAGACTTAAGAGTTTTACCGATACAATTGAAAACGGGAAAATTTTAAAAGGAGCTCCTACAGAAGGTTTTCTGTTTTTACGATATGTTAGATCGGTTAACGGAAAAAAAAGTTATTATTCTCATGCCATTCATAAAATGGTGGCGGAGCTTTTTATTCCAAGAGAAAGTGAAGACCAAGAATATGTTTTACATCTTGATTATGATAAAATGAACAATCAGTTGTACAATTTAAAATGGGCAACTTATAGTGAGATGCGAGCTCACGGTCATAAAAGTCCAGCTGTAAAAGCGGCTTTTAAAAAATTTCAAGAAGATAACATTAAACGCGATGGTAGAAAATTAACCTCTACTCAAGTAATGCGAATAAAGTTAAAAATGAAGCGACAAGGTGAAAAGTTTAGCGTTAGAAAAACTGCAAAAGAATTTAATGTTTCCGAAATGCAAATTTACCGCATTAAATGGGGTCAAAATTGGGGACATATACAGGTTTAAACCGAAGCATTGCTTCGGTTTTTTTATAAGTTATTGATATCCTCCAAAATCGAAATCGCTTTTTCTTTCGTTGCTACTAATTCTTCAGGTTTCATTTTTCTAAGTAAGGCCAACATCATGCTCATTCTTTGATTATTGGCAAAATGATGCTTTTTCTCATCTAAAAAATGCCAATACAAACTATTAAACGGACACGCTTTTTCGCCCAATTTCTCTTTTACGTTGTAATGACAACTGCCACAATAATTACTCATTTTATTGATATAACTTCCTGAAGAAACATAAGGTTTGGTTGCCACAATCCCGCCATCTGCATATTGACTCATGCCGCGAGTGTTTGGCATTTCAACCCATTCGATAGCATCAATGTAAACACCTAAATACCAAGCGTCCACTGCATCAGGATGCAATTGAGCTAATAAGGAAAAATTTCCAATGACCATCAATCGCTGAATATGATGCGCATACGCTTCCGATAAACTTTGAGAAATCGAATGTTGTAGGCATTTCATCTTGGTTTTTCCGGTCCAAAAGAATTCAGGTAGCGGATTGTAGTTTTCTAGTGTGTTCATTTGGGCATAATTCGGCATTTCTTTCCAATAAATTCCTCTAACATATTCGCGCCAACCAATAATTTGTCGCACAAAACCTTCTACTTGCGCCAATTCAATCGTTTCTTGATTTTGATAATAATACGAAATGACAGCATCAACCACTTCTTTCGGAATTATCATTTTAGAATTCATCGCAAATGATAAACGCGAATGGAATAAAAATTTATGTCCGCTAAATAGAGAATCTTGATACGTTCCAAAATGCGCCAACAAATGCTCGCAGAAATAGTCAATCAGTTGTAAACTTTCTTTTCTTGATGTTGGCCAATTGAAATTTTCAGCATCAATACTTCCAAAAGTAGTGATGTTTTGCGCTTCAATTTCTGCAATAAGTTCACTTACATTTTTAGGAAATTCCAAAGGAAACGGAATCGGAACTTCGTTTTTATATTGATTGCGGTTGTTGTGGTCAAAATTCCATTTTCCGTTTAGCGGTTGATCGCCGACCATTAAAACATCATGTTTTTTTCGCATCATGCGATAGAAACTTTCCATCAAAAGTTGCTTTTTCCCTTTGAAAAAATCCGCTAGTTCATTTCTAGAAGTATAAAAATGTTCAGAATCAACGGCTTTTGTTGGAATAGAAAGTTTTTCACAAATGGATTTTAATTGCTCGTCTAATCGATATTCATCAGGAAATTGATATTCAAATTGCTCTACTTTATTTTCTTCAACCAAATCCAAAATCAATTGTTCCAAATTATGTGGATTATTTGCATCCGAAATTTTATAATAAATGACTCTATGACCTCTTTTTGTCAATTCCTCCGAGAAATTTCGCATCGAAAGAAAAAATGCCACAACCTTTTGAATGTGATGTTTTACATAATCCGTTTCCTGACGCATTTCTGCCATTACATATATCACATTCGGATTGACTTCATCAAACCAAGAATGTTGTGAATTGAGTTGGTCACCCAAAAGTAATCGAAGTGTTCTCATTTAAAATAATTCTGGAATTAACCACATTTTTTGAAATTTCCCATCGCTATCGTACATTTCCGCTTGGCGTTTGATATTGAATTTTCTATCTCTTGGATCGTTTCCAACACCAGCGTTGTACATCCAATTTCCGTAATTGCTGTGAACATCGTAATCAATTAACATGCTTTCAAAATACGCTGCGCCAATACGCCAATCTTGTTCCCATTCTTTTGCCCAATAACTTGCCACATTTTGGCGACCACGATTGCTCATCCAACCCGTTTTTTGAAATTCAATCATATTGGCATTCACGAAATGTTCAGGTGTAGTTCCGTTTATCCATTGATTGAAGGCTTTTGTGTTTTGGTTCCAATGGTATTCTTTTTGTAAAATGCCGTTCAATTGGAAAATTTTGTTGCCGTGTTTTAGCGAAATGTATTTGAAATAATCGCGCCAAATTAGCTCGAAAATTAACCAATAGGTATCTTCGTTTTTGACTACTTTTTTTTCAAATTGTTGTACTTCCCAGTAAATCATTCGTGCCGAAATGCTTCCATTTGCCAACCAAGCCGAAAGTTTTGAACTGTAATCTTTTCCTACTAAACCATTTCGAGTTTTCTTGTAAACAGCTAATTTTTTGGTATCCCAAAAGTACTCTTTGATTCTTTTTTTAGCTTGATTTTCTCCTCCTTTGAAAGGAAAAGCCGTTTTATTGGGTTGCTTGAAATCTTCAAATCCTAAATCTTCTAAAGTTGGAATGCTAGTTTTTTCTTCAATTAGATTAGCAATTGGTTTTGCTGAGATGGAAACGGTTGGTCGCACTCGAATTTTCTTTTCCAATTGCTTTCTAAATTCCGTAAAAACTTCTGGAATTTTCTCCCAATCTTCATACGGAACATCATCAGGGTGAAATAAGAATTGGTCATAATATGTTTTCCAATTCACCGCTGGAATCAAATTTTGAACTTCAGTTTCAACATCTACTTCCTCTTGCGTCCATTCGTTTTGGATATAAATTGTATCAATTTGATATTTGGCCGCTACTTCAGGAATCAATTGTTCGGGATAGCCATAGTATACCAACAAAGAAATGTTCTTCTCGGCTAAATTTTGTTGTAATTCCGTTAAGGTTTCTAGAAGAAATTGGGTTCTAAATTTTTCTGTTTTCTTGAAACCGTATTGAGTTATTTCGAAATGTCTTGGGTCAAGACAATATATTCCAATTACTTTTTCATTTTCTCTACAAGCATTGTACAACGAATGATTGTCAATCGTGCGCAAATCGTTTCTAAACCATATTAATCCGTTCATGCTATTTATTTTTATTCATTCTACATTTATCACTACAATACATAACTTCTTCCCAATTTTTCTCCCATTTTTTTCGCCATGAAAACGGACGTTGACAGGTTTTACATATTTTTTCGGGAAGATTTACTTTTTTATGCGCCATTATAACATTGAAGTAGTTGGTTTATCTGGTCGCGCATAATGGAATCTATCTGCTAATTTTGGAACAGCATAACCATCTAAACCGTTTATGGCGATTACATTTCCTCTGTCCAATTGCATCCAATTGTCTTCATGAAATAGTTTTTCATCAGCATAAATAGTCTCAACCGAAGCGATGATGTGAATACAATCATTTTCTTCAATTTTGTATTCGTTTACATATTTGCACAATAATTTTACTGGACTTCCTTTTACGAAAGGAACCTTCAAATCATCAATAAATTCAGGTTCTAAATTGGTTTTGTCAAATTCTGATATGTGTTCGTCATAACTTGAAGATGTGTGATGTGCATCAGCAATCATTTCCTCTGTAATGTGATTTACTGTAAAACAACCTATTTCTTTTAGGTTTTTATAAGTGTCTCTTGGTACTGTTGTAGGTCTTAAAATAAATCCTAACAAAGGTGGTTCGCTTCCCAAATGCGTAACGCTGCTGAAAACAGCAACATTTAAAACGCCTTCCGTTGAAACTGTTCCAATTAAATTAGCGGATTTATAACCCGTAACACAATTCACCAAGTTCAATCGGGGAACTTTTGACATTTGGGATAAATCTTCTTTTGTAATCTTTCTCATAGCAATTTTTATTCAAAGATACTTTTGTTTAACTAAAAATAAAAATAATTAAACAAAAATTAAATACAAAAGTGAAAAATCTGATAAAAGTCGGGCTTAGAAATTTATTATTCCGTATTTTTGCAGTCCAAATTTTTACAAAAGTCTTCATGCAAACGCCACAAAAAATTGCTGTTGTAGGTTCTGGATTAGTAGGAACTTTATTGGCAATCTATTTAAAAAGAGCCGGACATACAGTTCATGTTTTCGACAGAAGTCCTGATATTAGAACGGTTGAGTTTTCAGGTCGTTCCATTAATTTGGTGATGTCAAATCGTGGTTGGAAAGCATTGGAAGATGTAGGGTTAGATGAAGAAATTAGAAAAATCGGAATTCCAGTAGATAAAAGAGCGATTCATTTACAAGATGGAAAGTTGAATTATCAATATTACGGAAAAGAAGGTGAAGCTATTTTTTCATTGTCAAGAGGCGTTTTGAATAGAAAAATGGTGGATTTGGCTGAAGCTGAAGGAGTAGAATTCTTTTTCGAACGTAAAATTTGGGATGTAACCTTAGCCACCGCAACTTTGTGGGAAGGCGAAACGGAACAAGGCGAGTGGAGCGAGTTAAAATACGATAAAGTTTTTGGAGCCGATGGTGCTTTTTCGAGAATTCGACACAGAATGCAACGTCAATCGATGTTTGATTATTCGCAAGAGTTCATGAAAATTGGTTACAAAGAATTACATATTCCTGCCAATGCGGATGGTTCTCCAAAAATTGATATTCATTCGTTACACATTTGGCCAAGAGGAAATTTCATGTTGATGGGATTGGCTAATTTAGACAACTCGTTTACTTGTACTTTGTTCATGCCGATTGAAGGCGAAAATTCGTTTGAATCATTAACTAACGAAGAGAAATTAGTTTCGTTTTTCGCGACTTATTTTCCAGACACAAAAGATGTAATTCCTGATTTAGTGCGTGATTTTTTCAGAAATCCGAACAGTTATTTGGCGATTATGAAATGTTTCCCATGGACATTTAACGATAAAATTGCCTTAATTGGTGATTCAGCGCATGCGATTGTACCTTTTTACGGTCACGGAATGAATGCAGGTTTTGAAGATATCACGATTTTGAATGAATTAATGCAACAACATGGTGACGATTGGAATCGAATTTTCAAAGCTTACGAAATTTCAAGAAAGCCAAATGCAGACGCCATTGCCGAACTTTCCAGAAGAAATTTTGAAGAAATGAGTGCAAAAACTGCTGATACCAATTTCTTACTACAAAAGAAAATCGAAAAATGGTTTTCCGATAAACATCCAGAAAAATGGATGCCTTTGTACAGCCGAGTAACGTTTAGTTTACAACCGTATTCTGAAGCATTAGCAATTGGTGATTTTCAAAATGAAATCATGCTAGAAGTTTTGAAAATGGATAATATTCAAGAAAATTGGAATTCGGAAGAAGTAGAAAATAAGATTTTAGAATTATTAAAATAAAAAAGAGGCAATCGCCTATTTTTTATTCTTCTCTATTAACAGCATCCATACTAAAAGCTGGCGTACAAATCGCCAAGTATTCACAAGGTTCATCAAACGGATTGGAATATTGAACACGTGTGTTTTTCTCAATTTTTATCGATTGACCTGCTTCTAAAACTATTGTTTCATCTTCGATGATAAATTGCTTTTTCCCTTTAATGATATAAGTATATTCATCAAATTCTGGAGTTTGAAAAGGTTCGCTCCAACCCGGTGGCGCTATCATATGCGCTATAGAAATCGCTGAATTGTTTGTAGTTGCCAATCCGTGATGTTCTTCAATCAATTTTCCATCTGTAGTTGGAACTACGAATGGTGCTTTTTGTATAAAATATTTTTTCATGTCTTACTTCTTAAATATAAAATAAACCGCCAACACTAAAAAACAAAATCCTACGGCATGATTCCATCGGAATGTTTCGTTTTTGAAAAATAGTAAAGAGAAAATAACAAAAATGACTAACGTAATCACTTCTTGAATTACTTTTAATTGCATTAAAGAAAACGGTCCGCCATTACCTTCATATCCAATTTTATTCGCCGGAACTTGAAAGAAATATTCAAACAAAGCCAATCCCCAACTGATTAATACAACAGTAATTAATCCCGCATTTTCAAACCATTTTAACTCTTTGAATTTTAAGTGTCCATACCAAGCCAATGTCATGAAAACATTGGAAAGGATGAGTAATCCAATAGTAATAAATCCTTTCATCTTAATTTTTGAGTTTAAAAGGTTAAAAGTTAAAAGTTTATAAGTTAAACCCAAAACCTTTCACCCAACACCCTTTACCTTTATTTCTTAAACATCTTCATTAATAAACCAAACGCACCGCGAATAAAACTAGCGCTCGTAACTACTTTGGTAATTGATTTCCCAACTACTTCAGCCGTACTTGGTTCTTCTTTTGCTCTTCGGGTTGGTTTTTCGGCTTCTTGTTCGGCTGCGACTTCTTGTGCTTCGGCAATTTTTTTGTTTAATAATTCGTAAGCACTTTCACGATCTAAAACCTCATTATATTTCTTCGCTAATTTCGATTTTGCAATGCTAGCTTCAATTTCACTTTCTGTTAAAACATCCATTCTACTCATTGGTGCGCGCATCATGGTAGCTACTAATGGTGTTGGTGTTCCTTTTTCGCTTAAAGCCGTAACGAAAGCTTCCCCAATTCCTAACGAAGTTAACACTTCATCGGTTTCATAAAAATCAGTATCGGGATAATTTTCAGCCGTCATTTTGATTGCTTTTCTGTCATTTGCAGTGAAAGCTCTTAATGCATGTTGAATTTTTAAACCCAATTGTGCCAAAACTCCTGAAGGAACATCCATCGGATTTTGTGTAATGAAATACACTCCAATTCCTTTCGAACGAATTAATTTTACAATTGTTTCAATTTGATTTAATAATGTTTTGCTTGCTTCGTCAAAAATCAAATGGGCTTCGTCTATAAAAATTACTAATTCTGGTCGTCCCGCATCGCCTTGTTCGGGCATGGTATTATAAATTTCGGCTAACAAACTCAACATGAAAGTCGAAAATAATTTCGGTTTGTCTTGAATATCGGTCAAACGCATGATGTTAACGTAACCATTTCCGTTTTCGTCAATTCGCATTAAATCTTGAATATCGAATGATTTTTCGCCAAAGAATAATTCCGCACCTTGTTGTTCTAATTCGATAACTTTTCTCAAAATGGAACCGGTTGAACTGGTTGAAATTCTTCCGTATTCGGCTTCAAATTCGGCTTTTCCTTCTTCGGTTGCGTAATTCAGTACTTTTTTGAAATCTTTCAAATCCAATAATGGCAAACTATTATCATCACAATATTTAAAAATGATAGAAACTACACCAGATTGTGTGTCGTTCAAATCTAAAATTCGGGAAAATAAAACGGGTCCAAATTCAGAAACCGTAGCACGTAATCGAACTCCGTTTTGTTCTGAAATGGTCATCAATTCCACAGGAAAAGCTTTCGTTTCATAAGGAATCGAAATTTTAGCATGACGTTCGGTGATAAACGATTTTTCCTCTCCAGGCATAGCAATTCCTGAGAAATCACCTTTAATATCCATCATTAAAACTGGAATTCCATTTTGCGATAATTGTTCGGAAAGCACTTGAATGGTTTTGGTTTTTCCAGTTCCAGTTGCTCCAGCAATTAATCCGTGACGGTTTAAGGTTTTTAATGGAATGTTTACGTGTGTATTTGGAACCGCTTCGCCATCTAAAATTCCACCACCTAATGTGATGAATTCGCCTTTGCAAGCGTAACCTTCGTTTATATGTTTGCTAAAATCTTCTGTCTTGCTCATTTGGATGTGTTTTGAATTTCAAATGTAGTTAAAATCAGAGGAAATTTCAAGGACAAAGACAAGTACAATTTCAAAATTCTGAGGGCTAACTTCTAAATTCTAACTTCCAAGTCGTATCTTTGCCCACTATTTTTATTTAAGATGTTACAAAAAGAAGTTCAATTAGCGGTTGAAAAAGGCGAAATGTTGCCTTTAATGGAGGAGTTTTACACGATTCAAGGCGAAGGATATCATACAGGAACTGCAGCTTATTTCATTAGAATTGGCGGTTGCGATGTAGGTTGCCATTGGTGCGATGTAAAAGAAAGTTGGAATGCAGAATTACATCCTCCAACGAATACCGATTTAATTGTTGCCAATGCAAAAAAATACGCTGACACCGTTGTAGTTACTGGTGGTGAGCCTTTGACTTGGGACATGACGTTATTGACTTCTAAATTAAAAGAGCAAAATTTAAAAGTACATATCGAAACTTCGGGAGCGTATGAGGTTACGGGAACTTGGGATTGGTTTTGTTTATCTCCAAAGAAAAATAAATTACCAGTTCAAAGCGCTTACGATATCGCTAACGAATTAAAAGTAATCATCTATAACAAACACGATTTTATTTTTGCCGAAGAACAAGCAGCAAAAGTAAATCCAAACGCGATTTTGTTTTTACAGCCTGAATGGAGCAAAAAAGAAGAAATGACACCTTTGATTGTTGATTATGTGATGAACAATCCAAAATGGAGAGTTTCGTTACAAACCCATAAATATTTGAATATTCCTTAATTATATGAAGAAGTTTTTAGTATTAGCCGTATTTGTTTTGTTTTCTAATGTTAGTTTTTCTCAAATTGGAGGAGAAGACGAGGTATATTTAGGAGGTGATTTTATCGATGCAAAATTTCAAAATGGAGGAGTTGAGAAGTTTTATGATTTTATAGTTGCTAATTTTGACACTACTACTGTAGAGAAAAAGGGACAAATCATATTTGAATTCACGGTGAATGAAAATGGTGATGTAAAAAACATTAAAATCTTAAGAGATTTAGGAGCTGATTCTGCTATGGAATTAATTCGAGTTTTACGAAAAGCTCCAAAATGGCAACCTGCCTCACGAGGAGGAAAAGCAGTAAGCATAAATTTAAAAATGCCTTTGACATTTAAATAAACAAAAAATCCCAAATCGATAGTTTTGGGATTTTTGTTTTATATTGACAGCTTCGCTAAATAATCAAAATGCTTGCCTTCCAAAATCAATTCACATTCCAAGCCATTTGCTATTGCTGCGTTTTGTAGCGTGTTGTAATCTAAATATAACCAATCAAAAGTGTCTTCGGTTTCTCCTTTATATTGAATTGTAAAAGTTAATTCACCATAATAACCATTCGCTGGAACTTCGTAAGCACCATCTTCGTCTTGGTCGTACATATAAATTAAGTCGGAACTATCAATTAAAATTTGACCACCTTCATTCAAAAGCGATTTCAATTTTTGCAAAAACTTCGAAATCTGATTCATTTTTCCGAAAATCCCAGTTCCGTTCATCAAAAGAAGAATAGTATCGAATTTTTCTGAAGCGTCTAAATTCAAAATATCCGAAACTTTGCAATTTTTCAAACCTCTCAATTCACATGCTTTAATTGCGTTTTCTGAAATATCAATAGCTGTTACATCAAAACCTTTTCCCTGTAAATACAAAGCATGACTACCAGCACCACAACCAACGTCTAAGATTTTTCCTTTCGCTAATTGTAACGCTTTTTGTTCCAATTTTGGCATGTCTTTATAATCACGAAACAAGTACGCAACGCTCATTTCATCTGCTTCTGAAATAGAAGTTTCTGTGATTAAATCTTCAGGAGAATTATTCGTTTGGTAATCTAAAATGGCTTTTCCGAAAAGGTCTTTCATAAAAAAGTTTAAAAGTTTAAAGGTTTAGGAGTTTAAAAGTTGTTTAACTTTGCAGAAGAAAATTTATAAAATGCTAAAGCCAAATTTAAATGAACTCGTAAAACTTGCCAAAGATACGCATAACGAAACCAAAAAGTATTTTGACAAGCTAAAAAAGAAAACACCCAAGAATTTGGATTATGTAATGCAAGATTTACACGAAGCCGAATTCAAAAAAACGGATTGTTTAGAGTGTGCCAATTGTTGTAAAACAACTGGACCGTTATTTACTTCGGCTGATATTGAACGAATTTCAA
>JAANMW010003799.1_pt1 | contig 11141 bp, 4 predicted proteins | sample 7279671 | NCBI WGS metagenome assembly JAANMW01 (sample SAMN14094541, study PRJNA606508) | bioreactor metagenome | isolation source: A lab-scale SPAN reactor treating ammonium-rich wastewater day 247 | place: Ireland: Galway | collected 2017-09-19
GCTGCGCCAGGCCCACCTGCCCCACCTGGCCGACCTGAAGATCGACTGCTACGACCCCAGCGTGGACCAGTATCTGCCCGCCGGCGTGCTGCGCCGGGCCTGCCCGGTGCCCTACGGGCTGCGGATCTGGCCGGCCTGGGTCCGCGACCGCTCCGCCGACGAACTGGTCGCCCTCTACCACGAATTCCGGGCCGACCGGCCGGAATTCATCATGTTCCACATGGCCCGCCCCGACGAGGAGCCCAAGATCGCCGCCCTCCTGGCCGCCCACCGCCGGGCGGCCGGGCCGGGCCCCCGGGGCGGGGGCGGCTCGCCTTGACGGACCGGGTCTTCGCCGCCCTTGCCGCCCGCGCCGCCCCCGCGCCAGCGAGTCTCCGGCCCCGGCGCCTGCCGCATCAGGATCGTCCATTTCGACCACGCCGCCGAGGAGACGCGTCAGAACAGCCGGCCGCCATGGGCTGCTCGTCCAAGGTGAGCACGAGGTCTCGGTTCCGGGCGATCGATCGCATTCCTGCCATTTGGCCGTTCGCCGCATCACGGCGACTGAAATTGCCGTCGAAACGGAACCACGGGGCTACGATAGCGTTGAACCTGCATGGGGTCCGACCGGGCCGCCACGGATGCGTGGGCCGGACCGCAAAGCGCGGAGGAACGCAGATGAACAGGCCATATTCGTGCATTTTGCTGATTCCGTGTGCCGCCTTCCTCTTCAGTGGCGGACTGCTGGCCGCAGATGTCGACGAGTTCAGAGTCAAGCGCGAAAGCGTATTTGAATTTGTCGAGACGCCAGAGGTCACGATCGAGGGCGACCGGGTCACGATCGCGTTTGAGACCCGGGGATTCTGCGACGTGACGATCGCCATCGAGAACGCCCAGGGCAGGATCGTCCGCCACCTGGTCAGCGGGGTGCTGGGCCCCAAGGCCCCGCCGCCGCTGCAAAGCAACTCGAAGAAGCAGGTGGTGGTGTGGGACGGCCAGGACGACCGGGGCGTGTTCGTGGATGACAAGGGCGCCCTGACCGTGCGGGTGAGCCTGGGGCTCAAGCCGCAGTTCGAGAAGGCCCTCTACTGGAGCCCCTACAAGCGCATCTCGCAGGCGGCGCCGCTGCTGGCCGCCAACGACGAGGGCGTCGTGGTGTGCGAGGGCTCCGGCGTGGACACCCTCCGCATGTACGACCACGACGGCAAGTATCTGCGGACGGTTTACCCGTTTCCGGCCGGCAGGCTGGCGGAGGTCAAGGGGCTGGACTGGCGGGATTTCCCGCAGGGGGTCCGCTACCCGTGGAAGCAGAGCCTCTACCAGCAGACGCTGCTGACCTCGGGGGACAACTGCAACTACGACGACCAGATGGGCCGGCACGGCCGGGCCGCCGTCGGCCTGGCCGTGCGCGGCAAGGACCTGGTGCTGGCCGGTCGCAAGCTGAACCGGCTGACCACCGACGGGTCCTCGGGCGGGCGTGAGCTGCTGGGCGGGACCAGCAGCTTCGCGATCAAGCGGATGTCGACCATGCTCGGCCCGGTGGATTTTGACGCGGCCCCCAACAGCGTGGCGATTTCGCCGGACGGCAAGTGGGTGTATCTGGCCGGCTTCGCCTACCGCTACCCCTACAACTTCGACACCATGCACGGGGTGGCGCGGATGCCCCTGGACGGCCAGGAGGACGCCAAGGTACTGGCTGGGAAGATCGAGATCGAGCGAGGATTCGCCAGCGGATTCGGTTCGGGTCCCGGCCAGTTCATGAACGCCACCTCCGTGGACTGCGACGCCCAGGGCCGGGTCTACGTGGGCGATTTCATGAACGACCGCGTGCAGGTCTTCGACCCGGACGGCAAGTTCCTCAAGGAGTTCAAGGCCGTCAGACCGGCCGTCGTGAAGGTCAACCGCAAGACCGGCGAGATCTGGGTGTTCTCCTGGATCGTTCCCTCGCGGCTGTGGGAGGGCGCCAAGCCGCAAGTCAAGGTCGCCGCGGCGCTGACCCGGTTCAAGTCGTTCGACGATCCCCGCCCCCTCGCCCGCCAGGACATGCCCGTGGAGGGCTTGCGGATCCACTACGGTACCTATGTCGGCATCCCCTCCCCGCTGTGGTTCACGGCGGAGGTGGACTTCGCGGCCGATCCGGTCACCATCTGGCTGGGCAGCGAATGCCGCAACAACCTCGAGAGCGGGGTGGCCGGGGGAAACGGGGGCATGGCCACCCCCTGGCAGTCAGCGGGCCTCTGGCTGCTGCGCGAGCAGGACGGGCAGTGGGAGACGTTCCGGGACTTCGGGGCCGAGACGGTCAAGCAGGTGGTGCGGGCCAAGCCCCCGACCAACGCGATTCAACGACTGGAGGTCAACCCGGTCAACGGCAAGCTCTACGTCGGGGAGGCGGACAGCGGTCCGACCGTCAAATCCAGCAATGCGTTGCTGGAGATCGACCCGGACAGCGGGCGGACCCGGATCATCGATCTGCCCTTCAGCGCGATGGAATACGCCTTCGACCTGGACGGCCACATCTACCTGCGGAACACCGACCTGATCGTCCGCTACGACAGCGCCACCTACCGCGAGATTCCCTTCGACTACGGCGAGGAGCGGTCCAGGGTGGGCGAAATCGGCGCCGGCGGCGTGCGCTCCGCCGAGGTCATCGCCGGGCTGGCGATGCCGTCGAAATCGCCGGTGTGCTTCCATCAGGGCGGTTTCGGCGTGAATCCCAAGGGCTTCATCGTCGCCTCCTGCGCCTACCGCTTCATGGGCCTCAGCGGCACCGACAGCATGGGCCGCTACCAGATCACCCAGGCGCCGCCGTCGGCCCAGGACGGCAAGGGCTACATGCCCCAGATCTATCCCGGCCGTATCTCCAACTCCACCACGCCGTGCATCCACATCTGGGACAAGCATGGCAAGGTCGTCGGCGAGGACGTCGTGCCCGGAGTGGCCCAGGTGGACGGGGTGGCCCTCGATCGCGACGGCAACGTCTATTTCATGCACACCCCGTCGCGGATGCTGGACGGCCAGCCGTACATCGACGAGATGTCCGAGACCGTCACCAAGGTCAGACCCGGCAAGGGCGTCAAAGTGATTTCCACGAGATCCACCGTACCGGTGCCGTTGGATCAGGCCGGCCAGCCCGATCGCAGGCTGGACCTGTACGCCGGAGGGGTCGGCCGGGGTTGGATCGAGGGCGCCGAGTGGATGTACGGCGGCGTGGGTTTCGCCGGGTTCAATTCCTCGCACGCCGGGGGCGGGTGCGCGTGCTGGTTCTCGCGGTTCTCCCTGGACTACTTCGCCCGGTCCATCGCCCCGGAGCCGCAGATCTTCAGCGTCGCCGTCATCGACTCCGCCGGCAACCTGATCACCCGCATCGGCCGGTATGGGAACGCCGACGACGGTCAGCCCCTGGTCGGCAGCGAGGAATTGAAGTCCCCCAATCCGCTCGGCGGCGACGAGGTGGCCCTGTTCCACGCCTGCTACGTCGGCACGCACACGGACCGCCGAATATTCATCTCCGACGTCGGCAACGGCCGAATCCTGAGCGTGAAGCTGGGCTATCATCGGGAAGAACGGGTGCCGCTCAAAGACGTGCCGAATGGGGCGCGCCGATAGCGGGCGTGCCGTGCCCTGCCGGATCATCCTGGCGCCTGATGCGGGCCGGTCAGCTCCGTGCCGTCAGATGGCGTAGAGGGCCGCCTGCTCGGGACTCTTGCCCAGGCGGCGGCTCGTCGATGAGGACCGGGTTCCGATCCACAGAGATCGAGATCAGGTCCAGAGGCCAGGCGCAGTTGTGCCGCAGGACCTGCCAATGACTCCATCCCCGGCGCCGGCGGGTTGCCTTGACGGGCGAACAAGGCGCCCCGTCGGGCCGCCGCGGTCGGCACAGACAATCTGACCTCGCGGGACCGGGCCCTCAGGTGCCCGCCTGGTCCAGAGAAACCGCCAATCGAACTCCGCTGTTGTAGTAGCTGTCCGTCGGCCCATAGCCCACGCGGTAGGCGATCCGGCAGCGTCGCACGTCGTAGCGGAGCGACGAGCCTCTGAGCACCCGCAACGTGCCGCCCGGCGGCCCGGGCGGGTCTTCCACCGGACTGCGGGCGAAGTAGTCCTCGCCATACCAGTCCAGGCACCACTCCCACACGTTGCCCAGCATGTCATACAGCCCCCATGCATTCGGCCGTTTCATGCCGACGGGATGTGTGGTCTCTGCGGAATTGGCGACGAACCAGGCATGATCGGCCAGATCGCGAAGGTCCGGGTCATCCCCGTGGTAGAACCGCGTCGCCGCCCCTGCTCGGCAGGCGTGCTCCCACTGGGCCTCGGTCGGAAGGCGGAACGTGCCGGCCCCGGTCTGCCGGGCGTTCAGCTTCTTGAGCAACCCCTGGCAGTCCTGCCAACTGACCGTCTCGACCGGATTCCGCCGGCCCGGGAAGGTGCTGGGGTTAACGCCCATCACCTTCTCCCACACCTCCTGCGTGACCTCGTGCTTGCCCAAGTAGAACGGCCGCGTGATCCGCACGCGATGCACCGGCCCCTCCAGCTCGCCCCACCGGTCCTTCTCGCCGGGCGGGCTGCCCATCTCAAACTCGCCGGCCGGGATGAGCAGCAGTTCGATCGTCACCCCGTCCCCCAGGTCGATGGACTTCTGGAGAGGCATCCCCGTGCATGCCGCCGTTTCCTTCTGGCGCCGTGCCGCCTCCGCCGGGTCGAACGGCCACCGCTGGTAGATCATGGACGCATGGCGCTTCATTTCGCCTGCCCTCTACGTCGACCCGCCCGCCCGGCCTCGCCGCAGATTGGACCGCGGGGCGCGCCAGGGGTCAACCCTGTCTGCGTGCGGTCACGCACAGGCAGGTGGCAGCCGGGCGCAGACTTGACGGTCCGCGAGAAGAGGTATCGCCGCATCGGGCAGGCGCCGGCGGCGGCCCTTACTTGACCTCCACCTTCACCACGTTGGACAGGTCGCTCTGGTTGGGCTGCTCGTCGTAGCTCTTCAGGGCGAACCAGTGCGTGCCGGGGGCGAGCCGGTCGACGGTGAAGCTCTCGGCCGATCCGGCGTCGCCGGGCTTCGGCTCGCCCTTGCAGTTGGTCGCCGCCCAGAAGCTGATCTCGCGGTCGGCGCGGGTCCGCCAGTCGGAGCGCTCCTTGATCTGCTTGGCGGCGTATTTGACCTGGTACTCGGCCGCCTGGCCCTTGTCGCCGTCGTCGCCCGGCGCCGTCCAGGTCAGCCTGACCTTGCCGCCCCCAAGGGCCTCGGCCCGCAGGTCGGCAACGCCCGCCGGGGCGACCGGGTCCTTCCGCGGCACGGTCTTGAGATACACGTACTCCTGCCCGAAGCCGCTGGAGTACCACTCGGCCAGCCGCCCGGCGTGCTTGTCAGCCGCCTCCAGGTAGCGCTTCTGCCCGGTCGCCAGGTAGGCCCAGGCCATGGTGCTCATGCAGCGATGGCCGGAGGGCGACCAGCCCTTCCATTCGTCGGACGCCCAGTAGTAGCTGAAGCCGGCCTTGGCCTTGGGGTCCTTGGCCAGGACGTCCGCCGGCGGATCGACGGCCACGTCGCAGGCCAGCCAGTCGGCGATGCCCAGGATCGAATCGCGGACTTCTTCGTCGGGATGGTGGCGGTAATAGCGGCCGAGGGCCATGCTGACCGCGGCATTCATGAACGGCACGTGGGTCGCCGGGCCCACCTTGCCGGTATAGGCGCTCTTTTCGATGGTCATGATCGGACTGATCGTGCCGGCGGTCTTGTCCTGGTGGTCCATGATGGCCTTCACCGCCGCCTGGGCGGCGTCGAACCAGCGCTGGTCGTTGGTTGCCTCGTAGACGCCGACCAGTGCCCGGGTGACCCAGCCGTGTTCCCGCCCGACCTTGGCGCCGGGGGCCTTGACGAACCCGGCGACGAAGCTGGCCGCCTGCTTGCCGTAGGCATTGAGGGCGTCCAGGCACTGGCGGTCGCCGGTGAGGTAGTAGTAATCGACCACTTCATCGACGCTGAAGTGCTGGGTGTCCATCGGGCCGTAGCGCCCGCCGTAATTCCATGAGTCATCATACTTGTCGTAGTTGGCCGGCTGGACGTCGGGATAGTTTTTGCGGCCCTTGTCGTAATAGGCGTAATAGACGCCGGAGCGTCCCTGCCAGTTCTTCTCGGACCAGTCGCCGTCCAGGTAGATGTAGCGCCGGTCGCGCCAGTGCCAGGCGGTCCGTTCGAGCTGGTCGAACATGCGGCGGTCGGCGGTCTGGAGGTAGCCCAGGATGAACGGGGCCGTTTTTATCAGCGGCTCGTACCCGCCCCCCGGGGCCCGCGATGACCCGCTCTCGAACTCCGGGTCGCTGCCGAAGTCGCGCCAGCCGGTCGGCTTGTAGGGCTGGAAGCGGCGCTTGATCTGCTCGGCCAGGGCCGCGTCCGGCACCGACACCCCGCCGTAATCGCCCCAGGCGCCGGTCGAGTTCACCCAGGCCGGGTCCAGGTCGAACCGCAGATAGCCGTTGAACTTCTTGAACAGGTCGCTGGTCCCGGCGAGTTGGTCGTGCGGCAGGAGCGTTAGCTGCATCTCATAGGTCTTGTACGAGCAGATGTCCAGGAAGTCGCCCTTGCGACCCCATGGATATAGATCCAGGAAAACCACGTTGGCCCCGAGGATGGCATTGTTCTCTTTCGCATACCGAGCCGCCAGGTGTCGGACCACTTTCCCGTCGGTTGCATATACGGAATCGTCTTCACCAGTGCCCGCACCGGTATCGATGATATCGGGGCCCTCAAGGCCGATTCTGATAGTGCTCTCACTGCACACCGGCGAGCCGATGGCCGGCTCGTGCCCGCTGGTCAGGGCGTAGCTGATGCGGACGAAGGGCTGGCCGGCGTAGGCCCGGATGCGGACCAGGTAGCCGTAAAGATAGGGCAGCTTGCCCTTGCCGCCGACGGGCCGGTGCAGCCCGCGGACCAGGATCGTCGCCCGCTGCGGGCCGCTTTCCTCGACGACCACCTGGGTCGGCGGCTCGGCCAGCGAATTGTAGACCCCGCCGTCCGCCGCCAGCGTCAGGCTCGACCCGCCGCGATTGCCCGGCGCGATGACCTGCTCGGTCTTGCCGTCGGCGGTGATCCACGCCGCGTCGATCAGGTTGAACCGCTTCCTGCTGACGGTGAACTTGATCGCCCCGGTCTCGACGGTGATCGCGTCGGCGCCGTCAGTGACCTTCAGTTTCCCGCCCGGCTCGGCTGTCGGCTTGCCGCTTCGCAGATGGAACTTCGCCGTCCCGTTCGCGGGAATCGTCGCCCGCGTCTGCACCAGCAGCCACATGATGCTCTGGTCGCTGCCGCGGCGGTTGATGGCGGAGAACTGGGCCAGCACTTCCACGCCCGCCTCGTCCACCAGTCTCAACTGAGAGGGGTCCTTGACCAGTCCGGGCGGCAGGGGCACGCCGCCACTGACCGGCTCGCCGGTCCGGGCCAAGCCCGCCGTCTCAGTCACTGTCAGCGGGATGTCCAGATCGGCTGGCGGGTCGGCGGAAACTCCGCCAGCCAGGCCGAGCCAGGCCGCCATCGCCCAGGTCGCTGCTGTCGCTGTCCAAGTCTGTCTGCCCATTGTCCTCTGCCTCCCGTGTTGGGTCCTGCTGAACGCGTGTTAAACCCGGCCGGTCGGCCGGGGTTCGCCCAGGGTCCCCCGGCCCCCGCGGCCGTGGGGCTGCAATCCCCCCGCACGACGACCAGACGAGAGCTGGGGCGCCGGCTTGATTCACGGTGAACCGGAGGGCCCCGAGGCCGCTACTTCTTCATCGCGTTGGCCACCTGGGCGGCCATGGCGAACAGCTCGTTCTCCCGCTGCACGGCCTTGTCGAAGTGGATGGCGGAGTCCCATCGCGTGTGGCCCTCCCGGCTGATCGGCACGTGGGCGGCGATGAAGCGCGTGGCACGCTCGTCGAGCAGGGCGTTGGCCCGCCCGGCCAGATCGGTCGGCAGACCACCGCCGTCGATGGCCTTCTGGATGAACAGGATGGCCTCGGCAATTTGCACCCCTTCGCGGAAGGCCTCGAAGCGTTCATTGCCCATCGGCCCGTCGGGCCCGGCGGCGAGCAGCGCCAGCGTGCTGCAATTGGGGCCGCCGGTGCCGCGGCCGTTGCCGAGGTAGAAAGGCCGCCCGCGGCCGTCCTTGATCGGGAAGAAATCGACCCCGAAATCGCTGACGCCGTCGTGGCTCCTCATGATCTCTTCCTCGGCGATCCGCCGCTGGGCCGGCAGGTCCCAGGTGCATCGCCAGCCCCGGAAGGTAAAGCAGTGGTAGCCCGGCCGCGCCTTCAACAGTGACTGGTAGCCCCGGGGTTTCAGCTTGCCCAGACCCCAGATGACGTCCGAGTGAAAACAGCTCATGGAGACGCTCTTCTCGGACCCGGCGAACCGCCCGCCCAGCCGGCCGTTGTGCGCCGTGTAGCTCCATTGGCCGTCCGGCCAGATCCTGGCCAGCACGTCCACCAGTTGCGGGCTCACGCCCCAGCAGTAGGAATTGGCCCCGATGGCCGTCACGTCGAACCAGCCGCGGGCCTCGATCCTCTTGCGGACCTCGTCCAGCACCGGCTTCCAGAAGGCGTAAAACTCGGGCGTGTCCGCCCTGGGCTGCTCGAGCGGCTCGACCTTGCCCGTCGCCGGATCGAACAGCGACACCCGGCACGGGCCCGACCACTTGGGCTTCTCGTCCGGTTTGGGGTTCTCGTGCGATCTCGCCCATTCCATCCAGCAGTTCACCCGCAGCAGCGTCGGCTTGCCCATCCGCCTGGCCACCGTGTCGAGGTACTTGTCCAGCACCGTGAAATCGTACGTGAAAGACCCGTCCGGCTGGCGAATCCAGCGCACCATCGTTTCCGGAACGCCGCCGACGCCGTAGAAGTCGAGGCACAGGTCGATGATCGCCTGCCGCGAGTTGACCTCGGCCATCAGCGCCATCGACTGGCCCATCAGGTCGAAATGCTTCTCCGACCAGCGCGGCACGTTGTAGTGCCGGGCCAGGCTTTCCGGCGAACTCTGTCCGAAATTGGTCACGCGGAAGCCCTTCGGGTCGGGCAGCACCCAACCGGCCACGCTCAGCCGCACCGGCACGACCACCGGATCCATGGCCATGCGGTCGGCCCGAATCAGCAGCTTGCCCTCGTAATCGCCCGGCGCCGCGTCGCGCGGCACGCGAACGGTCAGCCACACCGGCTGCATCGCGATCGGCTGGTCGAACTTGGGCTTGCCGGTGGCCTTGGTCGGCGGGGCCTTCACGTGATAGGGATTGATGATCTCGACCTCTTCCGGCGCGCCCGGCATCATGCGGTCGAATCGATAGGGCGGCATCCAGCTCACCAGCGGGTCGGCCAGCTCGGGATAGCGTATCTGGACGCAGTTGGCGGGCAGCCTGGTCTTTTCGTCGCCCTCCAGGGTCAGCTCGGTCATGGTGCAATTGAGGTTGGAGATCGCCCCGTTGCTGTTGGTCACCAGGACCGCGCCGGAGAACACGCCGTTGCGCGTCCCGGCCAGCAGGGTCGGCTTGAGCCGGTTGACCCCGTAGTTGGGCCCGTAGTAGTCGCCGACGGACACCGTCTCCCAATAGCCCAGGTTCCACGCCTGGACGCCGCCCATGTCGAAATCCTGGGCCTCGGTCGACGTTTGGCCTGCGATCATCGCCACCAGCAACGCAATCACCGCCCGGCTCGCCCGCATGAGGACCTCCTGGCACCGCAGTGCCGCCTTCCCGAGACGCCCCATGACTTGAACCCGCGATTGGGGTCCCAGGGCCTGTGCTGATCGCCTGGAACCGCCCAGGCATATCCGCGGTTCGGCGCCCGATCAATCCCCGACGACGGTCCTGACCGGGCAGTGCGGCGACCTGTGGCGGCCCAGCCGGTTGTGCGGCGCGTGCTTTCGGCCTGCCGGCTCTCACTCCATGCTGACTGAAGGCTGACCGAAACGGCCAACCCGGGCAAGAGCGGAGTCGGCGCGTGCCCGCCAGAACCGCGGGCGTGCTCTGCCGGCAGGGCGCCTTGAGGATGATAAGGCGGCCGGTCAGGCCGGCAGCCGTATGAAGATCTCCATGACCGGCAATCGCGGATCGCCACCGCGACCCCGCCGCCCGGAAGTTGCCTGTGGAGGGGATGAGTCGCCTGGAAGGGACGCCTTTTCGACATGGCCGGCGATCGGGCTTCTCCCGTTGGAAGAGGGCGGCCCATCGACAGAGTCCCGCCCCCACGGTATGAAATGCACGGGCGGCCCCTGCGCCACCCGCGGAGGACTACCTGTGAGCAGGACACTCTTCAGCGCGATGGGATTCGTGGCGGGTATGGCGTTGGGCACCTCGGCCGGGGCTGCGGACGAGCCGCCCCGGGCCGGAGGGGCGTTCAATCTGCGGCTGGTCAGCGACTCGGTCCCGGACTTCAGCTCGCGTCACAACTTCGTCCGCTCGGCCCTGTCGAACTGGCCGAGCGACCAGGAGAAGTGCCTCGCCCAGTTCCGATGGGTGCACAACACGCGGCGGGTGGGCTCGCCGATGATGGAGGACGGCCGGCCGGTGCTGGACCCGATCCTGTTCTTCAACAGCTACGGCGTGACCTTCTGCTCGACGATTTCGGTGATGAACGTGAGCCTGTGGGAGGCGGCGGGCCTGCCCGGACGGGCCGTGGGTCTGAACCTGCACTGCGTTTCGGAGGTCCGCTACAACGACGCCTGGCACATGTTCGACAGCGACTTCTGCAACTACTTCCTGGACGAGAAGGGCGAGGTCGCCAGCGCCGAGGCCCTGTTCCGCGGCCGCCGGCGGCAGGAGGGCACGTGGTATCTCTACGACCACTGCCCGACGGCCAGTTCCCCGCAGGGCCGCCTCTACATGGGCCCAAGTTCGGCGTCGCTGAAGGACGTGGCCGACGACTGGTACAGCAAGTATCAGCCCCGGGCCAAGGCCACCGGCGCCCAGGCCGGGCAGCGGTTCATCCTGGGCCTTCGCCCCAACGAGGTCTACGCCCGCTACTGGCGGCCGCTGGGCACGGGCCCGCTGTTCGGCCGACCGTTCCGCGACGGCAAGGAGGCCGGCGAGACGCTGACGCTCAGGAACGGTCGGGCCAACGGCCGGTGGGTCTGGACGCCGAATCTGTCGGACCCGGCCGTCCTGTTCGCCGCCGAGAACGTGGTCTTCGCCAACGGGGCC
>JAANMW010003800.1_pt1 | contig 11138 bp, 9 predicted proteins | sample 7279671 | NCBI WGS metagenome assembly JAANMW01 (sample SAMN14094541, study PRJNA606508) | bioreactor metagenome | isolation source: A lab-scale SPAN reactor treating ammonium-rich wastewater day 247 | place: Ireland: Galway | collected 2017-09-19
ACCTTCGGCGTGCTGCGCCTGTTCGCGCTCGGGCTGCCGCTGGCATTGGCCGCGTTCTGGCTGTTCCCGCGCCTGCCGTCGCCGCTGTGGGGGCTGCCGCATCGCAGCGTCGCCACGCCGGGCCTGTCCGACACGATGACCCCCGGAGCGATGGCCAACCTCCTGCGCGACGACAGCCCGGCCGCACGCGTGCAGTTCTTCGGCGCCGCGCCCGCGCAGGAGCAGATGTACTGGCGCGGGCCGGTGCTGTGGGATTTCGATGGTCGCAGCTGGCGGCAGGCGCGCGACCTGCAGCGCCTCCCCGCCGCGCCGATGCGGCCGGCCGACGCGGGCTGGGATTACCGGATTGACATCGAGCCCACCGAGGATCGCCAGCTGGTCGCGCTGGACCTGCCCACCCAGTTGCCCGATGGCGCCTACGCCAGCCGCGACTACACGCCTTGGGCGGCGACGCCGCAGTACAACGTCTCGCGCTGGCGCATGCGCTCGGCGCCGCCGGCCGCGTTCGAAGCCGAGCTGCCGCCGCCGCTGCGCGCGCGCGCACTGGCGCTGCCGCGGGGCTACAACCCGCGCACCGTCGCGCTGGGCCGGCAGTGGCGGCGCGAAGCCGGCAGCGACGCGCAGGGTCACGGCGACGCCGCCCTCGTCGGCCGCGCGCTGGCGATGATCCGCCGCGACTTCGCCTACACCCTCGAGGTGCCGCTGGCCGGCCGAAACGAGGTCGACGACTTCCTGTTCGACCGCCGCGAAGGCTATTGCGAGCACTTCAGCTCCGCCTTCGTGGTGCTGATGCGCGCCGCCGGCATTCCCGCACGGGTGGTCACCGGCTATGCCGGCGCCTATCGCAATCCCATCGGCGACTACTGGCTGGTGCGCAAGTCCGACGCGCACGCGTGGGCCGAAGTGTGGCTGCCGGCGCGCGGCTGGGTGCGCGTGGATCCCACCGCCGCGGTCGCGCCCGAGCGCGTCTACGACACCATCGCCGACCGCCAGCCGGGCCGCATCGCCGGGCTCGACGCGCTGGTGCCGATGTTCAACGCCAGCGACTGGCTGCGCCGCGACTGGAACGACTTCGTACTGGGCTTCAACGCGCAGCGCCAGCAGAGCCTGCTCAAGCCGCTGGGGCTGGAGCGGCTCGGCGCGGGTGCGCTGGTCGCGCTGTTCGCCGCCATCGCCGCGCTGGCGCTGGCATGGATGGCCTGGCTGATCGCCCGCGGCGAACGCCAGCGCGACCCGCTGCTGCGCGCCTGGCATGCGCTGGAGGCACGCTATCGCAGGCTTGGCCGCGGCCGCGCGGCGCACGAACCGGCGCTGGCCTGGGCCATCCGGGTGGCGGCGGACAGCCCACGCGCCGGACAGCACCTGGCCACGCTGGCCGCGCGCTTCAACCTGGCGCGCTATGCACCGACGGGCAACCGCGCGGCGCTGGTGGCCCTGCTACGCGACCTGCGCGCACATCGTCCCTGAACCACGGCGGTCAGGATCAGTCCATCGACATCACGTCCGCGCAGTGCGGATGGCGCGGCGGACGGCGACCCTAATCCTGCGGCGTGCCGAACCGCCCCAGCGGCGCCCCGGCCAGCAGGTGCAGGTGGATCTGGAACACGGTCTGGCCGGCGTCGCCGTTGCAGTTCATCACGATCCGGTAGCCGTCCTCGGCGAAGCCCTGCTGCCTTGCGTAGCGCGCGGCCGCGGTCGCAAGCCGGCCGACCACAATCGCCGCGTCTTCTGGCACGTCGTTGAGGGTGGCGAAGTCCTGCTTCGGCACGAACAGCACGTGCACCGGCGCCTGCGGCGCGATGTCGCGGAACGCGATTAGGTGCTCGTCCTCGAAGACGATGTCGGCGGGGATCTCGCGGCGGATGATCTTGTGGAAGATGGTGTCTGGCATCTCGGACTCCTGGCGGACGCCCGATTGTAGGAGCGCACCGCGCGAATGCGACTCGAATGATTGATCGCTTCGGGGCGCCCCGGTGCTACGGGATTTCGCTGCGGCTGCCGAACGCGTGCGACAGGGTGCCGCGGTCCACGTATTCCAGCTCGCCGCCCAGCGGCACGCCGTGCGCCAGCCGGCTGGGCTGGACGCCGCGCGCACGCGCCAGCTGGGCCAGGTAGTGTGCGGTCGCCTCGCCTTCGACGGTGGGGTTGGTGGCGACGATCAGTTCCCGCACCTCGCCCTGCTCCAGCCGCTGCGCCAGCTGGTCCAGGCCCAGCTCGCGCGGGCCGATCCCGTCCAGCGGGCTCAACCGCCCCTGCAGCACGAAATACAGGCCGCGGAAGCCGGTGGCCTGCTCGATCGCCAACCGGTCCGCGGGTGTTTCCACCACGCACAGCAGCTGCGCATCGCGCGCGCTGCTGGCGCAGGTCGGGCAGACCTCGGTCTCGCTGAAATCGCGGCAGCGGCTGCAGTGGCGGATCCGCTCCATCGCCTCGGCCAGCGCATCGGCCAGCCGCCGGCCGCCGTCGCGCTGCCGCTCCAGCAGGTGGTAGGCCATCCGCTGCGCGGATTTCTGGCCTACGCCCGGGAGAACCCGCAGCGCGTCGATGAGTTGTTCGAGCAACGAGGCGGTCATGGGCGGGGGGTCGGGTTGCACAGGCGGCCACAGGCTTGTGGCGCGCGCGGGGCCAGGCACAAGCGGGCGGAACCCCGGCCGTTGGCCGGCATCGCGAATGCGGCGGCAGGCTGCCCGGTCATCCTCGGATTCAGAACGGCAGCTTGAAGCCCGGCGGCAGCTGCATGCCGGCGGTGGCGCCGGCCATCTTTTCCTGCGAGGCGGCGTTGATCTTGTTGACCGCGTCGTTGAATGCGGCGGCGATCAGGTCCTCCGCCATCTCCGGGTCGGCCAGCGCGGCCGGGTCGATGCGCACCTTGCGGCAGTCCATGCGCCCGCCCAGGGTCACGCTGACCATGCCGCCGCCGGCGCTGCCGGTGGCTTCCAGCGCTGCCACTTCTTCCTGTGCGCGCTGCATGTTTTCCTGCATCTTCTGCGCCTGCTGCATCAGCTGGGCGATGTTTCCACGCATGTCGTTCTTCCGTTGTTGCAGTGTGGGATGTTCAGTTCGCGTCGAGCGGGCGCACCGAGTCCGGCACGATCTGCGCGCCGAACTGCTGGACCAGCCGCTGGATGCCGGGATCGGCGGCAAAGCCGCTTTCCGCGCCGGCCTGCCGTGCATCGCGCTCGCGCGCGTTGCGGGCGTTCGCGGTTTCGCCTCGCGGCTGGCCGATCTCGAAGCGGACCTGCACCTCGCCGCCCAACTGCCGGCCGATCGCTTCGCACAGCTGCAGCACCAGGCTGGGCGACTTCAGGTGTTCCTGCTCCGGCGCCAGCGACAGCCGCAGCACGCCATCGGCGTGCCCGACGAAGCCGGCGTTCTCCGCCAGCAGCTTGGCCGGGCCGCGCAGGCCGCAACCGGCGACGAGCTCCAGCCAGTGTTCGGAATCGGTGACCAGCAGCGTGCTGGCCGTTGCCGGCGAAGGCACCGGCGCCGCTGGCGCGTGGGCTGGCGGCAATGGAGGTGGCGTGGCAACCGCAGGCGCTGCTGGCGGCGGTTCGCGCACGACGGCCGGCGCCGGCAAGGCTTCGGCCAGCGCGGCGCGCGCGCGCGCGGCGGCCTCACTGCGGGCCTGCGGACTGGTGGCCGGCGCGGCCGGTGCCGACGCCGACTGCGCCCGTGGCAACGCCGCCTGGGCGGCGGCATCGGGGCGGAACGCCAGCATGCGCAGCAGGGTCATTTCGAAGCCGCTGCGCGGGCTCGGCGCATGGCCAAGGTCGCGACGGCCGTTCAGCGCCATCTGGTACCACAACTGCACCAGCTCCGGCCGCAGCTGCTCGGCCAGCCCTTCGACGTCGATGGCATCGCTGCCGACATCCACCGACGGCACCAGCTGCTTCACCTGGATGCGGTGCAGCGCCTGCGCGAAGGCATCGAGGATGCTGGCCCAGTCCGGCGAGAATTCCGCCAGTTGCGCGGCCTCGTCCAGCAGGCGCGCGCCGTCGCCATCGGCCAGCGCGGCCAGCAGCGCCTGCACGCGGCTGCGGTCCACCGTGCCCAGCATGGCAGCCACGGTGGCGCCATCCAGCCGGCCGCCGGCGTAGGCGATGGCCTGGTCGAGCAGCGACAGCCCGTCGCGCAGGCTGCCGTCGGCCGCGCGGGCCAGCTGCGCCACCGCGTCGTCGTCGGCCTCGATGCCCTCGGCGCCGAGGATCTTCACGATCTGGCCGCGGATCTGCGCCTCGTCCAGCCGCTTGAGGTTGAACTGCAGGCAGCGGCTCAGCACCGTGACCAGCAGTTTCTCCGGATCGGTGGTGGCGAACAGGAACTTGACGTGTCCCGGCGGCTCTTCCAGCGTCTTCAGCAGCGCGTTGAACGCCGGCTTCGACAGCATGTGCACTTCGTCGATCAGGTAGACCTTGTACTTGCCGCGGCTGGGCATGTACTGGGCGTTCTCGATCAGCTCGCGGACGTTGTCCACGCCGGTGTTGGAGGCGGCGTCGATCTCCAGCAGGTCGATGTAGCGGCCGGCATCGATGGCCAGGCAGGTCTCGCACTCGCCGCAGGGATCGGCGCCGGTGCCGCGCTCGCAGTTCAGGCTCTTGGCGAAGATGCGGGCGATGGTGGTCTTGCCGACGCCGCGGGTGCCGGTGAACAGGAACGCGTGGTGGACGCGGCCGGTTTCCAGCGCGTTGGTCAGCGCGCGCACCACGTGTTCCTGGCCGACCAGTTCGGCGAACCGCTTGGGGCGCCACTTGCGGGCGAGCACGAGATAGGACATGCCGCCATTGTGGCATGGGCCACCGGCCGCCCGGCGCCCGCCCGCGCGGTTCTGTTGTGGAACCGCCGGGCCACCGCTAGAATGCGCGATCCCGGAGAGGTGTCCGAGTGGTTGAAGGAGCACGCCTGGAAAGTGTGTAAGCGTCTAAACCGCGCTTCGGGGGTTCGAATCCCCCTCTCTCCGCCAGGTTCCAGGGCCGCGCGCTGCGCGGCCCACGTCTATGGTGGCCCCGTCGGCCCCTCGCGACGCTAGGTCGAAAACCCCGCCAGGGCCGGAAGGCAGCAACGGTATCGACTGACGCGGGCGCCGAGGCCAGCCGGCGGGGCCACCGCCTTTTCGGGCTTCGCCCGAAAACCCACGGTTTTGCTGCGCAAAATCGTGGGCCCCGGCTCGTTGCCCCCACATCCCCCGGCGCTGCGCGCCGCCCCCTTGACCCAAGGGGGCTGAAGAGCGCTCCGCCGATTTCCTCCGACCTCAGTAGCCGCGATCCCATGCCACTGCGTAGGCCGCACGCAGGCGGGCGAAATCGGCATCCACCTCGCCTACGCTGCGCGAACCCCGTAGCTTGCGCAGCGACCGCTGCAGGCGCGCGAGGTTGGCCTCTCGCCAAGCCGTGGCGGGGATATGCAGCCGCGACTGGTCAAGGTCGATGAACCAGCCGCGCCCTTGCCCGTCGAACAAGATGTTGTGCGCGTTCAGGTCGGCATGATCGAGCCCGACGCGATGGAAGCGCGCGATCAGTTGGCCGGTGGCCTCCCAAGGCGCGGTGCCCTCGGCCGCCAGCGCCGCCAGCGGCCGCACGTCCTGCAGGCGCTGCATCAGGATCGCCGCGCGGTAATGCAGCCCATCGCGGTGGTACCAGGCGGCGAACGGCAGCGGCACCGGCAGCTTCTTCGCCCGCAGGGTGCGCAGCAGGCGGAACTCGGCAAAGCTGCGCACCCGCTGGATCCCGCGCCACAGATGGCGGTCGCGGCTGAAGCGGGCGACCAGGCCGCCACGCAGGTAGTGGCGCAGCAGCGCATCGCCCTGGCCGAAATCGATGAACCATGCGCCGCCGCGACCACCTTCAGGCACCTGCTGCGCGGCCATGCCCCAGTGCCCGGGATCGAACCAGCCGGGTTCGGGTTGCCGCAACTGCGTGCGGTCGAACAGAATCGCGCCGTAGCCGCGCGCATCGCGGAACGGCGTCAAATGTTCGTTGGCGTCGAAACCCGTCATCTCCTCGAGTGTAGCAATCGCGTGCAAAAAGCCCATGCCCCGCGTTCAATCTGCCTGCTGCGGCTGTCCGCGCTGGGCGACGTCACCCACGTGCTGCCACTGGTGCACACGCTGCAAGCGGGGCTGCCGGGCGTCGAGCTGGCCTGGGTCATCGGCCGCGGCGAGCGCCGGCTGCTGGACGGCCTGCCCGGCGTGCGCTTCGTGGAATACGACAAGAAGACCGGGCTAGCCGGCATGCGCGCGCTGCGCCGCGAACTCGGCCAGCGCTTCGATGCGCTGCTGCAGTTGCAGGTGTCGGCGCGCGCCAACCTGCTGTCGGCCTTCGTGCCGGCACGGCGGCGGATCGGCTACGACAAATCGCGCAGCAAGGAAGGCCACGGCCTATTCGTCAACGAACGCATCCCCGACCACGGCGACATCCACGTGCTGGACGCCATCGGCAGTTTCTGCGAACCGCTGGGGCTGGTGCGCGGCGAAGTGGCCTGGAACCTGCCGGTGCCGGACGACGCCCACGCCTGGGCGCACGCGCAGTGGGCCGAAGACGGCCGCCGCACGCTGATGATCTCACCCTGCTCCAGCCATGCCCTGCGCAACTGGCGTGCGGAGCGTTACGCCGCGCTGGCCGACCACGCCGCCGCGCAGGGCTGGCGGATCGTGCTGTGCGGCGGGCGCAGTGAACTGGAGCGTTCGACCGGCGATGCGATCCTCGCGGCCATGGCCGCGCGCGATAGCGTGCTCGACCTGATCGGCAAGGATACCCTCAAGCAGCTGCCGGCCCTGCTGGCCCGTGCCAACCTGCTGGTCACGCCGGACTCCGGCCCGATGCACATCGCCAACGCGATGGGCACCGCGGTGCTGGGCCTGCACGCCGCCACCAATCCGCACCGCAGCGGCCCGTATTCGGACCGGCGCTGGTGCGTGGACCGCTACGACGATGCCGCGCAGAAATACCGCGGCAAGCCGGCGTCGGACCTCAAGTGGGGCACGAAGATCGAAGCCGAGGGCGTGATGGACCTGATCCGCGTCGAGGACGCCGTGGCGGCGTTCGAGCGCTTCCGCGCCAACCTCGGGTGAGGCTCAGGCGCCCTGCCCGCTGCCGTAGTCCTGGTACGACTTTTCCTCGACGTAGGCCGAGCCCAGCGCCAGGTTGATGTCCTTCTTCACCCGCGCGCGGATGTCGTTCTGGAAGTAGACCGAGCGCGCCAGCTGGATGAACGCGTCATCGAACGCCTGCGCCTTTTCCTTCAGGCGAATGTCGTCCTCGATCACCCACAGGCGCTCGTTGACCGCCTTCAGCTCGGCGCGCAGCTTGACGATGTCCTGGCCGGCGGCGGGGTGGGCCATCCAGGTCTTCTCCAGCGCGGACAGCTCGGCGCGGACGTTGGCCAGCTTGGCCGGATCGGTCATGCGCTCGGACTTGATCTGCAGGATGGCGATCTTGTCCAGCAGCTCGCCAAACGACACGGGCACCAAGATTTCGGACATCGGGACGCAGCCTCCGGAGGGGCGGCCAGTGTACCCGCCTTGCCGCCGGGCCACGCGGCCCGTATCATGCGTGGCCCGCTTCCGGAGAGGTGGCAGAGCGGTTGAATGTACCTGACTCGAAATCAGGCGTAGGTTTATAGCCTACCGAGGGTTCGAATCCCTCCCTCTCCGCCAGATCGAAAGAAAAAGCCCTTGATGATCAAGGGCTTTTTTCTTTTTCCGGTCGCCCTCGGCCGCCCCGGGGCCCGGGCCTAGGCCTCGCCGCGGCGCAGGTCCTCCTCGCTGGCGGTGTGGAAGTGCCGCTTGAACGGCACCTCGTCCGTCTTGGGTTGCCCCAGTTCCTGTGCGTAGCGATGGCCGGCGTACACCGCGTGGGCGATCAAGCCCGGCGCCAGCGCGTCGCCGATGCAATCCACGGTCTCGATGCCGGCATCGGCCCACTCGGCTTCGCGGGCCTTCAGCGCGTGGTACAGCGTGTCGTTGGGCAGGCGCGCAGTCACGGTGACCAGCGCATCGACCTCCAGCGTGGAAGGGGCGTCCGACCAGACATCCTCCAGCGCCAGCGTGCGCCCGGCGAACCCGGTGATGTTGGCGGACACGCGGACCTCCACCCCCAGCGCCGCGAGCCGCTTGCGCACGTGGCGGTATTCGAGCGTGTAGGCACCCCACGAGGCCGGCGTGTCGTCCGGGGTGATGAACACCACGCGGCAGCCCGCCTTCACCAGCGCCTCGGCGGCCACGGCGGCGTAGTAGAAATAGTCGTCGTCGAACACGGCCACGGTGCCGCTGGGCATGCGGCCGTCCATCAGGTCGTCGGGCGTGAACACCGCCGGATGTTCCGCCAGGCCGGGAATGCCCAGGCCATTGCTGCGGCCGAAGCCATCGCGGCGCCAATGGCAGCCGGTGGCGAGCACCACGTGTTGCGCGCCAAAGTCGAGCACGTCCTGCGCCGACATCGTCGAATCGAGGTAGGTCTCCACGTTCGGCAGCTTGCGGATCTGTCCGACGCGCCAGTCACGCACGCGCCCCCATTCGGACAGCCCGGGCAGGCGCGCCTCGCGGCTGACGCGGCCACCGAGCTCCTTCGAGGCCTCCGCCAGCGCCACCTCGTGGCCGCGCTGGCCCACCGCCCGCGCGGCCTCCAGGCCGGCCGGACCGCCGCCCACCACCAGCACGCGCGCGTCGGAGGACTTCGGCGCGATGCGTTCGGGGTGCCAGCCCTTCCGCCACTCCTCCCCCATGCTCGGGTTCTGCGTGCAGCGGAGGGGGGTGATGGTGTTGTCGCCGGAGACGCAGATGTTGCAGCCGATGCATTCGCGGATATCGTCGAGCCGACCCTGCTCGATCTTGCTGGGCAGGAAGGGATCGGCGATGGACGGGCGCGCGGCGCCGATGAAATCCAGCACCCCGCGGCGCAGCTGGCTAACCATGGTGTCGGGCGAGGTGAAGCGGCCAACGCCCACCACCGGCTTGGTGGTGGTCTTCTTCACGAAGTCGATGAAGGGCTCCTGCGCGCCCTCGGGGGCGAACCGCGAGGGCACCGAGTCGTTGTACCAGGCCGCCACGTTCACGTCCCAGAGGTCGGGTAGCTCGGCCAGCATGGCCACGACGTCGCGCGCCTCCGCCAGCTCCACGCCGCCGGGCCCCAGGAATTCGTCGGTCGCGAAGCGCAGGGCCACGCCGCAGCGGTGGCCCACCGCCTCCTTGGTGTCCTCCAGCACCTCGCGCAGCAGCCGCACGCGGTTCTCCAGCGACCCGCCGTATTCGTCCGTGCGCTGGTTGCGGCGGCGCTGCAGGAAGTGCATGGGCAGCGAGAGGTCGTGCGCGGCATAGACGTAGACGATGTCCATGCCGGCGCGCATGCCGCGCACGGCGGCGTCGCGGTGCCACCGCCGGTAGGCGCGGATGTCGGCCTTGTCCATGGCCCGCGCCTGCGCCGGGTAGCCGTACTTCGAGGGCTGGTGCGAAGGCGCAAGTAGCACCTCGCGCGAGTACAGGTTCGACGCAGTGGGGCCGTTGTGGCTGAGCTCGACGGCCGCCAGCGCCCCATGGGCGTGCACCTTGTCGGCCATCAGCGACAGCGCCGGAATGTCGCGGTCGTCCCACAGCCGTGCCTCTACGTAGGGCGTGACGTCGGAGCTGGGGTGGATTTCGCACTCCTCGGTGGAAATCACCGCCCAGCCGCCCTCGGCCTTCACTTCGCGCATGGCGGCGTGCGCCAGCGGCATCTGGTGGCCCATGCCGTTGCAATGCGGCACCTGGAAGAAACGGTTCTTCGCCACCACCGGGCCGATCCGGACCGGTTCGAACAGGATGTCGTAGCGCGGGTCACGCATGGATGCCAGCCGTTTTATTGGAAGTATGCAGGTAGGCATACAGCGGCGGGCCGGCCACCGCAAGCACCAGGGTCCCGGCACGGCCCATCCAACGAAGGCGAATGCCACGAATGCCAGCCCCTGCAACGAAGCCATCGGCATGCCCTGCCGCGCGCCGCCTACCGGTCCGCCAGCGCCAGCGCCTTCATCAACAGGGCACGCGCCGGCGCAGCGGCGTCTCCATGCCTGGGGGGCATGCGACAAACGGGATACCCCAGTGGTTTCGACCGATTGGCAAGAAAGCCGATCGGGGCAAGCGCAGCTGCCCCGGGCAAGGACCAGGGAGGGCTCAAGTCAATTCCCCTGCCCCTGCGCAGACTTCCGGCACAGGCACCCACCCACGATCTCCGCGACCATCGTCAAACAGCAACGCAAACCTGCATTGCGGTCACGTCCGGTTCCTGCGCATGATTCCGTTACTTTCCATGACTCCCGGACAAATGCCGCGCGCATGATCGAATTCGGACATCTGACCCATGTCGGCCTGCGGCGCGAGCTGAACGAAGACACCTATTACGGCGACAGCGACCTGGGCCTGTGGCTGGTGGCCGACGGCATGGGTGGCCACGAGTACGGTGAGGTCGCCAGCGCGCTGGCGCGGGAAACCATCGTCCGCCAGGTGCGCGCCGGCAGCACCCTGGCCGAAGCCATCCGCATCGCCGACGAGGAAATCATCCGCTGCTCCCGCCGCCGCGGCGACAGCCTGCCGATGGGCACCACCGTGGTGGCGGCCCGCGTCAACGGCAACCGCTTCGAAGTGGCTTGGGTAGGCGACAGCCGGGTCTACCTCTGGCGCGACAGCGCCCTGACCCAGATCTCCCATGACCACAGCTACGTGCAGGAGCTGATCGCCCAGGGCGCCATCAGCGCCGACCAGGCCCGCAGCCATCCGCATCGCAACGTGGTGACCCAGGCGCTGGGCGTGACCTCGCCGGAACAGCTCAACGTGGAAACGCTGGCCGGCGAGCTGCGCCCGGGCATGCAGCTGCTGTTGTGCAGCGACGGCCTGACCGAAGAGGTCGACGACCGCCATATCGCGCAGGTGCTGGCGCACCGTGAATGCAGCGCGCAGGAATGCGTCGATGGGTTGGTCGCGGCGGCGCTGGACGGGGGCGGTTCGGACAACGTGACGGTGGTGCTGGTTCGCCGGCACTGAGCCACGCCCCGCGCAACACGCAGCGGCGGGCACTGCCCGCGCCCTGCCGGACTTAGGCCAGGCCCGCTTCGTGCTCCGCCTCCAGCACCAGCCATACGGCCTGCCCGGCCTTCTTGGCCAGGCCCGCCAG
>JAANMW010003817.1_pt1 | contig 11112 bp, 8 predicted proteins | sample 7279671 | NCBI WGS metagenome assembly JAANMW01 (sample SAMN14094541, study PRJNA606508) | bioreactor metagenome | isolation source: A lab-scale SPAN reactor treating ammonium-rich wastewater day 247 | place: Ireland: Galway | collected 2017-09-19
GCCCTGCTGTTCCACGGCAGCTTCGGCTTCCGCGAAGTCGGCCAGAACGTGATGCCTTCGGCCGAAGGCCCCGGCCACGACCTGCGCGCGGCGATGCTGATGAAACTCTTGTGCAGCTACCCGTGGGTACGCGATACCTACGGCGACGCCCTGCCCGACGAACCCTGGCTGCAGCGCCCGCGCAGCCATGTCGCCGCCGCGCTGCCGGCGCACGGGGCCTGCGCATGAGTGCACAGACCGATTACGCGCAGGCCGGCGAACTGAAATTCGGCCAGGTCGGCATCGCCAACCTGCGCGTGCGCAGTCTCGACCCGACACAGCTGGCCGCGGAGATGGCCGAGCGCGTGCAGCGCGCGCCCAACCTGTTCGCGCGCGCCGCGGTGGTGCTGGATTTCGGCGGCCTGAGCAAGACCCCCAGCCTCAACGAGGCACGCGCGCTGGTGGAAGGCCTGCGCGACGCCGGCGTGCTGCCGGTGGCGCTGGCCTACGGCACCAGGGAAATCGATGCGCTTTCGCAGCAGCTGGGCCTGCCGCTGCTGGCCAAGTTCCGCGCCCAGTACGAACGCACCGACGAAGCGCCGGCGCCGCCCCGCGCCCCGGAACCGCCGCGCGCCGCCGAACCACCGGCCGCCCCCGCCGCCGCCCCGGCGGTTGCCGGCGCGTCCGCGCCCGGCCTGATCCAGGCCACGCCGGTGCGTTCCGGCCAGCAGGTCTACGCCGAACAGCGCGACCTGACCGTGCTGGCCACGGTCGGCGCTGGCGCGGAAGTGCTTGCCGATGGCAGCATCCACATCTACGGTGCACTGCGCGGCCGCGCCCTGGCCGGTGCGCGCGGCAACGAAGGCGCCCGGATCTTCTGCCGCGAGTTCCATGCCGAACTCGTCGCGGTGGCCGGGCACTACAAGGTGATGGAAGACATCCCCGCCGAACTGCGCGGCAAGGCCGTGCAGGTGTGGCTGGAACACGGACAACTCAAGCTTGCGGCGCTCGACTGAACGCCGCTCCCACAGCATCACGGAGGAAGCCAACTTGGCTGAGATCATCGTAGTCACCTCGGGCAAGGGCGGCGTCGGCAAGACCACGACCAGCGCCAGCATCGCCACCGGTCTCGCCCGCCGCGGCAAGAAAGTCGCGGTCATCGACTTCGACGTCGGCCTGCGCAACCTCGACCTGATCATGGGCTGTGAACGCCGGGTGGTGTACGACTTCGTCAACGTGATCCACGGCGAGGCCACCCTCAAGCAAGCGTTGATCAAGGACAAGCGCTTCGACAACCTGTACGTGCTGGCCGCCAGCCAGACCCGCGACAAGGACGCGCTGAGCAAGGACGGCGTGGAGAAGGTGCTGAAGGACCTGGCCGCCGAAGGCTTCGACTACGTCATCTGCGACAGCCCGGCCGGCATCGAGAAGGGCGCGTTCCTGGCGATGTACTTCGCCGACAAGGCGATCGTGGTGGTGAACCCGGAAGTCTCCAGCGTGCGCGACTCCGACCGCGTGCTGGGCCTGCTGTCCTCCAAGACCCATCGCGCCGAGCGCAGCGATGGCGAAGTCTCGGCGCACCTGCTGCTGACCCGCTACAGCCCGGTGCGGGTGGAGAGCGGCGAGATGCTGTCGATCAACGACGTCGAGGAAGTGCTGGGCCTGAAGACGATCGGCGTGATCCCCGAATCGGGCGACGTGCTCAATGCCTCCAACAAGGGCGAGCCGGTGATCATGGACGGCGAGTCCATCGCCGGGCAGGCCTATGACGATGCGGTGGCGCGGCTGCTGGGCGAAGAGCGCCCGCTGCGCTTCACCACGGTGGAGAAGAAAGGCTTCTTCAGCAAGTTGTTCGGGGGTTGAGGCATGGCTATTTTTGATTTCCTCAAGCCCAAGAAGAACACCGCCTCGGTCGCCAAGAACCGCCTGCAGATCATCATCGCGCAGGAGCGCAGCTCGGCCGGCGCGCCGGACTACCTGCCGCTGATGCGGCGCGAGATCCTGGAAGTGATCCGCAAGTACGTGAACGTGGACACCGACGCGGTCAAGGTGGACGTGGTCAAGGACGGCGAGCACGACGTGCTGGACATCTCGGTGTCGCTGCCGGAACGCGGCGCCTCGCCGGCCTGAGCACGGCCCGGCCACCCGCCGTGGAAACCCCGCCGGTGCTGGCCTTGGCCGACATCGGTTTCGATGCGCCGCGCGCACTGCTGGCCCGCTACGGGCTGGCGCTTGCGCGCGTGGCCGACGGCGAGCCCATTCCCGGCAGCTACTGGGGCGACAGCGAGGCCGGCATCATCGGCACCACCGTCTACGCCCGCGCCGACACCCCCGTGCATTCGCTGCTGCACGAGGCCGGGCACCTGATCGTGCTGCCGCCGGAGCGCCGCGCCGGCGTGCATACCGACGCCACCGACTCGGTGCCCGAGGAAGACGCGGTGTGCGTGCTGCAGGGCCTGCTGGGCGATGCCCTGCCCGGCGTTGGCCGCCAGCGGGTCTGGGCGGACATGGACGCCTGGGGCTACACCTTCCGGCTTGGCTCCGCCCGCGCCTATGTCGAGTACGACGCCGCCGACGCTTGGCGGTGGCTGCGCGAGCACGGGCTGGTGGATGCCAACGACGCGCTGGTGTTCGCCGTCGCCGGCGGCTGAACCCACCGCAGCTGGCCTTTCCCGCTGCCGGGTGCTGCAGCGGGGCCGCCGCGCTTGCCCCGGCTCACCCCTCCCGTCTAGCCTTGCCGTTTCCAGCACTCCCTGCCACCGAGGTCCGACCCGTGAAGCTTCGCCACGCCCTGCTTGCCACCGCCGTCATCGGCACCCTCGGTCTTGCCGCGTGCAAGCGCGACGCCGAGCCCGCGGCGCCCGCCGCCACGCCCGCCGCGCAGCAGGGTGAAACCGCCGACCAGTTCGTCGCCCGCGTCAACGAGGAGGTGCGCAAGCTCAGCACCGAGCTCAATTCCGCGCAGTGGCTCTCCAACACCTACATCAACAGCGACAGCGAGCTGGTCGCCGCCAAGGCCAACGAGCGCTGGCTGGCCCAGCTCAACGCCTGGATCGAGCAGTCCAAGCGCTACGAAGGCCAGCAGCTGAAGCCGGAAACCGCGCGCGCGCTCAAGCTGCTGAAGCTGTGGACGGCGATGCCGGCGCCCAAGGACCCGAAGAAGCTGGAGGAACTGACCCAGCTCGCAACGCGCATGGAAGGCATGTACGGCGCCGGCAGCTACTGCACGGGCGAAGGCGCGGCCCGCAGCTGCCGCGACATCGGCCAGCTCAGCGAGGTGCTGGCCAAGAGCCGCGACTACGACGCACAGCTGGACGCCTGGCAGGGCTGGCACACCATCAGCGTGCCGATGCGCAAGGATTACGTCCGCTTCACCGAACTGGTGAACGAAGGCGCGAAGGAAATGGGCTTCGCCGACGCCGGCGAGATGTGGCGCTCGGGCTACGACATGTCGCCGGCGGAACTGGCCAGCGAGAGCGACCGCCTGTGGGGCCAGGTCAAGCCGCTATACGAGCAACTGCACTGCTACGCACGCACCCACCTGGACGCGCAGTACGGCAAGGACAAGGGCGAAGTCGCCGGCGGCCTCCTGCCCGCCCACCTGATGGGCAACCTGTGGCAGCAGGACTGGAGCAACCTCTGGGACATCCTGCAGCCGTACAAGGCGGCCGGCAGCCTGGACATCAACAGCGCGCTGGAACGGATGGCCGCCGCCGACCTGGCGCGCGAGCTGGCCAAGCCCGCGGCGGCCGGCACTTCCGCCGCCGAACGCAGCTTCGCCGCCCAGCGCGCCGCCCAGCTGGCCACCACCAAGGCGATGACCGAGCGCGCGCAGGATTTCTACGTCTCGCTGGGCATGCCCAAGCTGCCCGAGAGCTACTGGCAGAAGTCGCAGTTCATCAAGCCGATGGACCGCGACGTGGTCTGCCACGCCAGCGCCTGGGACATGGACATGGCCGGCGACGTGCGCACCAAGATGTGCATCGTGCCCAGCGAGGAAGAGCTGACCACGATCTACCACGAGCTTGGCCACATCTATTACGACCTGGCCTACAACAAGCAGCCGCCGATCTTCCAGAACGGCGCCCATGACGGTTTCCACGAAGCCATCGGCGACACCATCGTGCTGGCGATGACCCCGCAGTACCTGGCATCGGTGGGGCTGGTCGATGCGCCGAAGCAGAGCCAGGAGGCGCTGATCAACGCACAGATGCGGATGGCGCTGGCCAAGGTCGCGTTCCTGCCGTTCGGGCTGATGATCGACCGCTGGCGCTGGGGCGTGTTCGATGGCTCGATCAAGCCCGACGGCTACAACAAGGCGTGGTGGGAGCTGAAGGCGAAGTACCAGGGCGTCGCCCCGGCCACCGCCCGCGGCGAAGGCTTCTTCGACCCGGGCGCGAAGTACCACGTGCCCGGCAACACCCCGTACACCCGCTACTTCCTGTCGCACATCCTGCAGTTCCAGTTCTACAAGGCGCTGTGCGATGCATCGGGTCACAAGGGCCCGCTGTACGAATGCAGCTTCTACGGCAACAAGGAAGCCGGCCAGCGCTACTGGGCGATGCTGTCCAAGGGCAACAGCCAGCCGTGGCAGCAGACCATGAAGGAGCTGACCGGCGGCGAGAAGATGGACGCCAGCGCGGTGCTGGAATACTTCGCCCCGTTGCAGGACTGGCTGAAGCAGCAGAACGCCGGCCAGCAGTGCGGCTGGCAGGCGCCCGCCGCAGGCGCCTGATCCACGGCGCGCAGGTACGCGAAGAAGGCCGGCCCTGCCGGCCTTTTTCATTGCCCGCGCCCGCGTGATCCGCGCAATACTGCCGGCATGGACGCCGACCTCGCCCCGCAACCGCAAGCCACCGCCACCGCCCTGCCCGCGCGCTTCTATGCCGGGCCGGCGATGGCCGCCATCGACCGCAACGCGATCTTCGACCGCAGCTGGCAACTGATCGCGCACGTCTCGCAGCTGCGCGGCGCTGGCGACCACGTCGTCGCCAACCTCGCCGGCCTGCCGGTGATCGCGGTGCGCGGCGCCGACGACACGATCCGGGTGATGCACAACGTCTGCCGCCATCGTGCCGGCCCCATCGCGCAGTGCGACGGGCTCGCCGCGAAGGCGTTGCGCTGCCGCTATCACGGCTGGACCTATACCTTGGAAGGCCAGCTGCGCTCGGCGCCGGAAATGAAGGACGCGCAGGGTTTCGATGTCGCCGACGTGCGCCTGCCGCAGCTGGCCGTGCGGATCTGGCAGGGGCTGGTGTTCGCGGCGGTCGATGCAGCGAATGCGCCGGACTTCGACGCCTTCGTCGCCGGCATCGACGCCCGCCTCGGCACCGACCGCGGGCTGGAACACTACGGCGGCCACCATCGCGCCAGCTACGACATCGCCTGCAACTGGAAGGTGTACGTCGACAACTACCTGGAGGGCTACCACGTCCCGTTCGTGCATCCGGGCCTGAACCGGCTGCTCGACTACCGCAGCTACCGCACCGAGCTTGCGCGCTGGCATTCGCTGCAGTGGAGCCCGCTGGAGAGCGACCCCGCGCTGTACGGCAACGGCGACGCGCTGTACTACTGGCTGTGGCCGAACACCATGCTCAACATCCTGCCCGGGCGCCTGCAGACCAATACCGTGGTGCCGCTGGGCGTGGACCGCTGCCGGGTGGTGTTCGACAGCTACTACGCCGATGCCGGCGACGCCGCGCGGCGCGACGCCGACCTCGCCTTCAGCGACGAAGTGCAGCACGAGGACATCGGCATCTGCGAGGACGTGCAGCGTGGCATGGCTTCCGGCAGCTACGTGCCAGGCCGGCTGAACCCGCTGCGCGAGACCGGTGTCCACCACTTCCACGAGCTGCTGCGCGCGGCGTATCGCGGCGCGACGACGGACGCCGGCGGCAATGACTGACGCCCTCGCCCGCGCGGAGCCAACGGAACGCAAGCCGCTTGGCCCGTGGTCGGCCACCGCGCTGGTGGTCGGCAGCATGATCGGCAGCGGCGTGTTCCTGCTGCCGGCGTCGCTGGCGGCGTACGGCGGCGTCAGCCTGCTGGGCTGGGCCATCACCCTGTCCGGCGCGCTGGCGCTGGCGCTCACCTTCGCCCGCCTGGCGATGCGCTGGCCGCAGACCGGCGGTCCCTACGCGTTCGCCCGCAACGCCTTCGGCGAGGCACCGGGGTTCATGGTCGCGTGGAGCTACTGGGTATCGATCTGGAGCGCCAACGCCGCGATCGCGGTGGCCTTCGCCGGCAGCCTGGGCGCGCTGTTCCCGGCGCTGGTGGCGACGCCGCTGCGCGCCGGGGCCTGCGCGCTGGCGGGGCTGTGGCTGTGCGCCGGGATCAACCTGCTGGGGCTGCGCGAAGCGGGCCGGATGCAGATCGTGCTGACCGTGCTCAAGTTCGTGCCGCTGGCGCTGTTCGCCGGCATCGCGATCTGGTTCGTCGAGCCGGCGCAGTTCCAGCCGTTCAACCGCAGCGCGGAGTCGCTGCCCGCGGCCACCCACGCCTGCGTGGCGCTGGTGCTGTGGGCACTGCTGGGGCTGGAGGCCGCCACCGTGCCGGCCGGCGCCATCGACGACCCGGCGCGGACCATCCCGCGCGCCACCCTGGCCGGCACCGCGCTGGCCGGCATCGCCACGGTGCTGGCGGTGACCGCGGTGATCGGCATCGTCCCGGCGGCGCAGCTGAAGGACTCCACCGCACCGATGGCGGATGCCGCGCGGATGCTGTGGGGCGGCTGGGCCGGCATCGCCATCGCCACGGTGGCGGCGGTGTCCTGCCTCGGCGCGCTCAACGGCTGGGTGATGCTGTCGGCGCAGATCCCGCTGGCGGCGGCCCGCGACGGCCTGCTGCCGCGCGCCTTCGCCCGTCAGGACGCGCGCGGCACGCCGGTGTTCGGCCTCGTCGCCAGCAGCCTGCTGGCTTCGCTGCTGGTGGCCGCCAACTTCAGCCGCTCACTGGTGTCGCTGTTCACCTTCTCGATCCTGCTGTCCACCGCCGCCACCCTGCTGCCCTACCTGGCCGGCAGCGCCGCCTGGCTGCTGCGTGGCGAGCGCAAGGGCCGCGTGGTCGCGGCTTTCGCGCTGGCCTACAGCGCCTATGCCCTGCTCGGCGCCGGCGCCGAAGCGCTGCTCTGGGGTGGTGCGCTGCTGCTGGCGGGGGCGCCGGTGTATGCGTGGATGCGCCGGCCTACAGCTCGCTAGGCTCCATGGCGGCCGGCACCGCCGGCACCCGCAGGGCGCGGCCCGAGACGCGGTTTTCCCACCACCAGGACAGCCAGCCGGCCAATACGAAGGCAGCCGCACCCAGCGCCAGTTGCAGGGCGCTGTCGCTGAGCAGCGGCGACAGCACGCCGGCGATGATCGCGTTGCCCAGCAGGCCGAAGAAGGCCTGCAGTGAAGACGCGCTGCCGCGCCGGTGCGGGTACATGTCGAGGATGGCGAGGGTGACGATCGGGAACACCAGCGCGATGCCGAACGCGAGCAGGCTCATCGGCAGCACCGCCCACGGTACCGCCGGCGCGTCGACCCACAGGGTGTAGCCCAGGTTGAGCGCCATTGCCACGCCGCAGCAGGCGAAGCCGATGTTGGCCAGCCGGCGGCCGTCGATGCGCCCGGCGGAACGGCCGGAGACAAACGCGCCCAGCATCATCCCGCCGATCATCGGGATGAAGAACCAGCCGAACTGCTGCTCGCTCAAACGCAAATGCTCCAGCACGAAGGCCGGGGCGGAAGCGATGTACAGGAACAGCGCGCCGAAGTTGAGCGCCGCCGCCATCGACAGGCGCAGGAAGCGCGGGTTGCGCGCCATCCCCAGGTAGCCGCGCAGCAGCACCGGCGGCCGCAGCGGCAGCCGCGCCACGGGCGGATGGGTTTCCGGCAGCGCGCGCTGCACCGCCACGATCAGCACCAGCGCGAACGCGGCCAGGAACCAGAAGATCGCCGGCCAGCGGTGCCAGCCCAGCAGCCAGCCACCCAGCACCGGCGCCACCGCCGGGGCGATGCCGAAGATCATCGACACCTGGCTCATCAGCCGCTGCGCGTCGTCGCCGTCCAGCACGTCGCGGATCACCGCGCGCCCCACGATCAGCCCCACCCCCGCGCTCAGGCCCTGCAGCGCGCGGAACGCCAGCAGCTGCGGCAACGTGGTGGCCAGCGCGCAGCCCACCGAGGCCAGCAGGAACACCACCAGCCCGCCCAGGATCACCCGCCGCCGCCCCAGCGCATCCGACAGCGAGCCGTGCACCAGGCTCATCCCGGCGTAGGCCAGCAAGTAAACGCTGATGGTCTGCTGCATGGCCAGCTTGTCCGCGCCCATCTGCGCGCCGATCTGCGGGAACGCCGGGAAGATGGTGTCGATGGAGAACGGGCCGAACATCGACAGTCCGCCCAGCAGCAACGCCAGGCGACGGAAGGAGATGGGTGGGGTCACGGCCGGGGGATGGGGGAATGCCGGCCGGCAGGATAGCAGCGGCGGGGGCGCCGTCCGTCGCGGAAAAGCTGCGTTGCACGCCTGCAACTACCGCCAGCCGCTATAATCGCGCCACACGGAGGGAGAAGCGCGCGGACCTCGTCCCGCAGCGCTGCCGAAGGCGCAACCGCCCGGAATCGCTCAGGCCCAAGACCGCCGTGTGACCACACTCTGGAGAGATCGGACGCCATCCATCGGCGATACCGGCGCCGAAGGGGCAAGAAGCCGCGCGGATTCCCCTCCCCGCCCGCGCGCTTCCAAACTCTCAGGCAGAAGGACAGAGCGGGCATCCCCTCCTTGCGCCCTCGCGCCCCCGGATGCCGCCATGACCCAGCCCTCGCTCCGCTCGCTCGAACACCACGACGCCTTCATCGAACGCCACATCGGCCCCAACGACGCCGAGATCTCGGCGATGCTGGGCCAGCTCGGCTTCGATTCGCTGGAGGCGTTCACCGACGCCATCGTCCCGGCCAGCATCAAGTCCACCGCGCCGCTGGCGCTGCCGGAGTCGATGACCGAAGTCGACGCGCTGGCCAGGATCCGCGCCATCGCCGACAAGAACCAGGTGTTCCGCAGCTTCATCGGCCAGGGCTATTACGGCACCCACGTGCCGAACGTGATCCTGCGCAACATCCTCGAGAACCCGGCCTGGTACACCGCCTACACCCCGTACCAGGCGGAGATCTCGCAGGGCCGCATGGAAGCGCTGATCAACTTCCAGACCATGGTCGCCGACCTGACCGGGATGGACATCGCCAACGCCTCGCTGCTGGACGAAGCCAGCGCCGCGGCCGAGGCCATGACCCTGGCCAAGCGCAGCGCCAAGTCGAAGTCCGACACCTTCCTGGTGGTCGGCGACACCCACCCGCAGACCATCGAAGTGCTGCAGACCCGCGCCGAACCGCTGGGCCTGAAGGTGAACGTGGTGCGCGGTACCGACGCAGTGCACGCCGCCATCGCCGAAGGCGACTATTTCGGCGTGCTGGTGCAGTACCCGGCGTCCAGCGGCTGGATCGCCGACTGGGAGAAGGACGCCGAGGCCATCCACGCGCACAACGCGCTGTTCGTGGTCGCCACCGACCTGCTGGCCCTGGCCCTGCTGAAGTCGCCGGGCGAGATGGGCGCCGACATCGTGATCGGCAACACCCAGCGCTTCGGCGTGCCGTTCGGCTTCGGCGGCCCGCACGCGGCGTTCATGGCCTGCCGCGATGCGTACAAGCGTTCGATGCCGGGCCGCCTGATCGGCGTGTCCATCGACGCAGACGGCAACCCCGCCTACCGCCTCACCCTGCAGACCCGCGAGCAGCACATCCGCCGCGAGAAGGCGACCTCCAACATCTGCACCGCGCAGGTGCTGCTGGCGGTGATGGCGGCGATGTACGCCGTCTACCACGGACCGGACGGCCTCAAGCGCATCGCCCAGCGCGTGGCCCGCTACACCGCCATCCTCGCCGCCGGCCTGCGCGAGCTGGGCCACGCCAGCGTCCACGCCACCGCCTTCGACACCCTGTGCATCGACGCCGGCGACCAGTCCGCAGCGCTGGTCGAGCGCGCCCGCGCGCACCGCGCCAACCTGCGCGTGCGCGGCAACGGTTCGATCTGCATCTCGCTGGACGAAACCACCACCCGCGCCGACCTGGAACTGCTGTGGCGCATCTTCGGTGGTGACGACGCCAAGCTGCCGTCGGTCGACGCGCTGGATGCCAGCGCGCCGTCGCTGATCCCGGCGGAACTGGCGCGCACCAGCGCGTTCATGACCCACCCGGTGTTCAACACCCACCACAGCGAGCACGAACTGCTGCGCTACCTGCGCACGCTGGCGGACAAGGACCTGGCGATGGATCGCACCATGATCCCGCTGGGCAGCTGCACCATGAAGCTCAACGCCACCGCCGAGATGATCCCGATCACCTGGCCGGAGTTCGGCAACATCCATCCGTTGGTGCCGGCCGAGCAGGCGCAGGGCTACAAGGAACTGATCGCCGGGCTGGAAGCGATGCTGGTGGAAGCCACCGGCTACGACGCGGTCAGCCTGCAGCCCAATTCCGGCGCGCAGGGCGAATACGCCGGCCTGCTGGCGATCCGCGCCTACCACGCCTCGCGCGGCGAGGGCCATCGCAACATCTGCCTGATCCCGGAATCGGCGCACGGCACCAACCCGGCATCCGCCAACATGTGCGGGATGAAGGTGGTGGTCACCAAGTGCGACGCCAACGGCAACGTCGACGTGGAAGACATCCGCGTGCAGGCCGAGAAGCATTCGGCCAACCTCGCCGCGCTGATGATCACCTACCCGTCCACCCACGGCGTGTTCGAGGAGGACGTGGTCCGCGTCTGCGAGATCATCCACCAGCACGGCGGCCAGGTGTACACCGACGGCGCCAACATGAACGCGCTGGTCGGCCTGGCCAAGCCCGGCAAGTGGGGCTCGGACGTCTCGCACCTCAACCTGCACAAGACCTTCTGCATCCCGCACGGCGGCGGCGGCCCCGGCGTCGGCCCGTGCGCGGTGAAGTCGCACCTAGCGCCGTTCCTGCCCAAGGCGTTCGGCGAAGGCGGCGTGCGCACCGCGGGCAGCGGCGGCGGCGCGATGGTGTCGGCGGCCAGCTTCGGCAGCGCCTCGATCCTGCCGATCAGCTGGATGTACATCGCGATGATGGGCCGCGACGG
>JAANMW010003820.1_pt1 | contig 11102 bp, 8 predicted proteins | sample 7279671 | NCBI WGS metagenome assembly JAANMW01 (sample SAMN14094541, study PRJNA606508) | bioreactor metagenome | isolation source: A lab-scale SPAN reactor treating ammonium-rich wastewater day 247 | place: Ireland: Galway | collected 2017-09-19
GTCCAATCTGACCTCTACCGACTAAAGAAACCTGCGGAATAATATTAAACTAAACAAAGAACAAATCTCCGCGAGGCAACTAATTAGTTAGAGCAACTGGCTGACACAGCCGTCAGTTTGGACATCCCGTCCAATCTGACCTCTACCGACTAAAGAAACCTGCGGAATAATATTAAAAAACAGTATTACTATGCTACAATTTTTTATTTACTTAGTCAAGAATAAAAAAAGCGGATAAATAATATCCGCTTATAAATTAAAATAGCTGTAAAGCCAGCTCAAACATTTCGGTAAAACTTTGTTCTTTTTGTTGAGGGGTTAATGTTTTTTTAGAAATTAAACTGTCGCTGACAGTAAGAATAGAAAGCGCTTGTACTCCTTTTTTAGCTGCAAGAGTATAAAGTTCAGCTGTTTCCATATCAATTGCTAACACTTTATAGTCAGCAAATACCTCCCAAGCATAGGGCTTAACGTCATCGTAAAATTTATCAGTAGCAAAAATGTTGCCAACATGAACATGCATAGACATGTTGTTGGCTTTGGTATAAGCCTGATGTAATAAATCCCAATCAGCCAGGGGTGCAAAACTCATGCCAGCAAAACGGCGTGTATTGAGTGCCGAATCAGAGCAAGCACCCATAGCTAAAACTATATCTTGCAATTTTACTTCTGGCTGAAGTGAGCCGCAACTACCAACTCGGATAATTTTTTTAACCTTATAACTGTCAATTAATTCATTGACATAAATTGCGAGCGAGGCCATACCCATACCAGATCCTTGGACTGATACTTTTCTATTATCCAAAGTATAACCGGTAAAACCTAACATGTTACGAACAGTATTGTACTGAATTACTTTTTCTAAATAATTATCAGCAATAAATTTTGCCCGCAAGGGATCTCCGGGCAGTAATACTGTCTCGGCTATTTGTCCTGCTTTGGCGGCAATATGTATACTCATTTCTATCTCCTTTACTTGAATTGTTAATGTGAATTGATTTTATATATTATTAACTTTAATAATTTATGTCAAATAAAAAAGGCAGGGTTTACCTGCCCCTTTGTAAAATAAATTTATCTCTAATAATCTTTCAACTTCTTCATTTGCAAATTCTGTTGAATCTTTTCCAAGGCTTTAGCTTCAATTTGCCGGATACGTTCACGGGTCACACCAAACTCCTGCCCTACTTCTTCCAAAGTATGAGCTACACCATCTGTTAAACCAAAACGCATTTCCAAAATCTTTTGTTCACGCGGTGTTAGTTGGCTAATTATTTCCGTCACATGATCCTTAAGTAGCCGCAAAGCTGCCACTCTATCAGGGGTAATAGTTTTTTGGTCTTCAATAAAATCACCCAGTTTTGAATCACCATCATCGTCATCGCCAACCGATGTTTCCAATGAAACAGTTTCTTGGGATATTTTCATGATGTGTAAAATTTTTTCCATTGGCTCACCCATTTCTGAAGCAATCTCTTCTGGAACATGCAAAGGATTGCTTCGGACAATGCCCTCGCAATGACATGTTTAAGGATTCCATCATGTTCCCTACATTCGCATACAACCAAAGACCAACTTTCGCTACATTCTGCTCGGTTTCATCTGTTGGATGCTATAGCTTGGGCTTTAAAAGACAAAATCCAACGGCTTTTTCCCCACTCCTCAATCCTCTCCCAAGAGGGGACTTCTCCAATTCCCCTCTTGAGAGGGGGTAGGGGTATGTTCATGGCATAACGAAAAACGTTGAATTTCCTATACATTCCATGAGATTGTAAGCCAGGATATACCATAATTCTCATGAATTTATCTCTACCTCTATCGCTAACGGTAACACTATGGTAAACGTAGCGCCTTTGCCGGGGCCTTCACTGAACACCTCAATTCTGCCGTTGTGGACATCTATAATACCATAACATATGGCAAGTCCAAGTCCGGTGCCTTTTCCTGTTGGTTTTGTAGTAAAGAACGGATCGAATATCTTATCGAGATGTTCCCGTTTAATCCCCATGCCGGAATCTTTGAAAGTTATTTGTATAAATGTCTGTTTTCGGCAGGTAGATATAAAGATACTACCGCTTTCTTCGGTCGCATGAAGTGAATTGATAAGCAAATTCAGAAAGACCTGTTTCAACTGCTGCGGATCTCCAATGATATTACAGGGTTCCTCAGAAAGATGGAGTTGTATCTTCTGGCATTTTGACTGAGGTTGATGCTGAACAATGGAAAGAGCCTCGTGAATAATACGATGAACATTAATTTTTTCAAATTTTGGTTCCGAATGTCTGGAGAAATTCAGGAGATTTGAGATGATAGATTTACACCGGTAGGTTTCATCACAGATGATCTTCAGGTATTCAGGGAATACCTCAAAATCCCCACTCAAATTTTGCCTGTTACGATTCGGAATGGCTATAAACCGTTCAATTAAGCCTTCAGCACAACTTGCTACTGAGGCGAGTGGGTTATTAATTTCATGGGCTAGTCCGGTAACCAGGGTGCCAATACTTGCCAATTTTTCAGATTGTATTAACTTACGCTGGGTATCCTGTAATTTTTTATATGCTTCACGGATTTCAAATGTCCGTTCCTCGACTTTCTGTTCCAGGGTATTTCGTGCATCGATCAACTGCTTTGCCCTCGCATGAATAATTCTTGCTGCCTTGAGAACGATGAGAAAGAGAATGAGAAATAAAACACCCATTGCTGAACTTGTCATAATAATTGCTTTTTTCCGTGCTTTGATCATTTGTTTTTTCAATCCCGACATATCCTGATATATCTCTAATACTCCCACCTGACGGCCTTTTTTATATCCATTCTCTTCCAGTTCGTAGAAAGGATAATAGCTTTCCAGCAAGGTTTCAACGACATGGGAGCCTTTTGAATCCGTTGCGCCTGCCAGGCGTAGCGCGGATGCATGAATACCGTGAATGGCGGAATCGAGATTTTTATTATTGCCCTGGTCAAGGGTAAATCCGATATGTTCGGGCACTGTACTATAAATGATATGACCTTCCAGATCGTATAAATACAGCTTTTTTATGTTTAACCCATATAAATTTTCCCGAACGATTTTGTCGAGTTTCCTGAATTGCTTGTGATTCTTTTCCAGATCAACGTACTTGTCGAGCTTAAGGGTTGGATGAAGAAAATCTTTATAAATCTCATAGTTGAGATGCGTGATAAAATACCGCGCATATTCCTCACTTCGTTTCATCAGCTCCTGACTCTCCATACGCGGGAATATCCAGCCTACCGCCAGGCTGAGCAGGGTAATAACCACAAAACTGGTGATTGTATAGTACAGGATTAAGTTAAACTTTTCCGGGTGTAGAATTTTTTGGAATTTTGGCATGGTTTACATGGTTCTCTGTTTTTTGATTTTCTTTGATTCTATCAGCAACCTTAGAGGATTCAAGATAATTCAGGTCTTATGTATCTATAGTTATTCTACTATATTTTTTATGATTAAGCACGATATACCTGACATTCGGGAATGACAAATGGAGAATAGAAATGGCAGAAAAACATCTGGGGATGATACTCTGCATGGAAAAATAATCCCTGTTCAAGGTACTATTACATATCGGTATTCAAATCAGACTTATAGAAGCGATATTTGTTTTTGCCGTATTCCTTCGAGAGGTACATGGCAATATCGGCATGTTTGATCAGACCTTCTGTATCACTGGCATCCTGTGGGTAGAGGCTAATGCCAATACTGGCGCTCGTGTATATCTTATGGCCGTTGAATTGAAAAGGTTGATATAAGGTACGCAGAATTTTTTGTGCGATCAGGGCAGCATCCTGTATCTGCATAAGCTCGTTGAGGATGATCATAAATTCATCGCCACCCATGCGGGCGATCGTATCGCTTTTCCGTACACACTGCATTAATCGTTCTGCAACAGCTTTTAGGAGCAAATCTCCTGTATGATGGCCAAGGGAATCATTAATGATCTTGAAATTATCCAGGTCAAGGATCATAATAGCTACGGCCCGTGCATTTTGCTTTGCATGAAGTATAGCTACTTCTAAACGGTTTTGAAATAATATGCGGTTCGGTAAACTCGTAAGGGCATCGTGGTATGCCATATAGTTGATAATAGCTTCTGATTGTTTCCGTGCTATTGCGTTTCCTATAATTTCTGCTGTAATGCGAAGCAGGTTCAAATCATCCTCATTCCATGTGCCGGTAGCTATCGTATTGTCAAAACCGATAAACCCTGCCAGTTTCTTTTCAGCATATACCGGCAGGGCTAACAGTGATTTGACACCTTGTTTTTCCAGGATTTCTTTTTCTGCGGCAGCTTCAGGAGGCATCTGTGAGACATCGGTAATATGAATGGTATTACCGGCATACATATTTTCTTTCCACCAGGGAAACATCGGGACAGGGATATTTTGAAGATTCTGAATTTCAGGCTGAACCCCATGATTGCACCACTCATGGGTGTTGTCAACAATGCTACCATTGTCCCGTAACTGGAAAAGATACGCCCTGCTGGCTCCACTGAGCTGCCCAGCATCGGCTAATGCAATATCAATAGCATTGTTTAAGTCTGAAAGAATAACAAATCGTGTAGAAATACTTGCTATAGTCTTTTCAAAGTCTATTCTGCGCCTGAGAGATTCTTCGGCTTGCTTTTTTTCGGTAAACTGACCGATCTGTTCTCCGATGGAGGCCATCATGAGAATCAGATTTTTATCAGGTTGCCATATCTTTTGACTAAAAAACTCCATAACGCCAAGCACCTCTTTTCCACAAAGAATGGGAAAACCAAAAGCAGCATGCAAGTTTTCTTTGGCTGCAATGTGTGACCGGGGAAAATCTGCATCAAAAACAATATCTGCAATCCAGCAAGGTTTACCGCTGATATAGACGCGGCCAGGTAACCCGATACTGGGGGAAAAGACCGTGCGTCGATTGATCGCTACAAATTCTTCAGCTATTATTGAAGGCTTATGCCAGATATCAGTACACCGGAGCATGTTGGTTCTCTTCTCTACGGTCCACCATATACCCAAATCCCATTTCTGGCTTTCACATACCGTTTGAATAATTTTTAGAGTTGCTTCATGAAGAGTAACGGATTCTGCCAGTATACGCGTTACAGCATACTGAATACTCATGCGTTGTTCAATTTCCTTGCGTTCAGTAACATCTCTCGCTATACCAATAGTCCCGATAACAACCCCTTTCTCATCCATTAAAGGAAAATTTTTATATTCACATACTATTCCCGTATCTTTAAAAGTAAGCTCAAATTGCAGGTTTTCCCCATTCAATGTTCTTGCGCGGATAGCCTTTGCTTTGTTCAGGTTTTCTTCATCAAACAGGGGTTCGAATGATTTTCCTATGAATTCTTCAGGCTTCCGATTTGTGAATTTTTCAAATATCTTATTCAGAAATAGAATGATACCTTTGGGGTCACAAATATACGCAAGATCTCTTATCTTAGAAAATAGTATTTCATATTTTCTCAATTCTTCTTCCACCCTTTTCCATTTGGTGATATCATGAATCAGAACAAGGACAGCTTTTTTCCCGTTAAAGAATATCTGATTTCTTGTGATTTCTACGTCAATAGATGCTCCATCTTTTCGCCGGTGTCTCCCTATACCGGTACCGTTTGAACAAAGTTCCGAAGAAATACGCTCTCTTGCCAGGTGATCGAGTAAGGTGGAAATATGTTCGGTGATACAAATATCTTGCATGGTCATACGGAGAAATTCTTCACGGGAATAGCCGTAATGATGAATTGTGGCATTATTTACGGCCAGAAAAGAGAGTGTTTCCTGATCAGAAATCCACATAGGATATGGATTATTTTCGAACAAAAGCTGATAGTACGTTTCGTTTTCCCGTTGTGCTTCACCATACACCCTCGATAATTGAGCCTTTTTCATGCTTTCGTGTATTGCTTCAGGCAGGCGGTTTATATGTTCCCTGAGGATGAAATCGGTTAAACCTAATTTCATTTCCGCTATGGCAATTTTCTCATCCGTTGTATTGGCAACTATTATCACGGGGAGAGAAGGAAATTGTTTTTTTAGTGTTGTAAGGATGCTCGGCCCATCTGTCCAGCCAGAATAATAACCCATAATCGCTACATCGAAATTGCTTTGGGTAGTTGCCTCGTTGAAATCCTTTTGATGGATTGCATTTATAAAGCAGGAGTCATAGAAATTCTTTTGCAATATTTGCGTGAATAGTTCCCGGTCTGTAGAACTACCCGGTAAGATCAGAAATCTCATAACCTATCTCCAAATAGTATCGTTACTTTTCTATCGAGATATAAAAGACCAGAAAAATCGTTATGAATTTACAATATTTGTTTGTTTATGTAAAGATTAAATTGGCATAGCATTTGTTTGGTTTCAGGTTGAGGTAAAATACTACCATCTGACTATGGCTTGAATAAATGATTTTCCGTGAATTCCTTCTCCGGGTTCATTCTCAACCTCATACTCAAATTTAAATTCTACATGTTCTATGGGAGAGTAATTCATACCGATGGCAATACGGTCTGCTTCATTCCCATCGGTAATATTCCTGTTAGGGTCTACAGAGTCGAACCGGAAGACACCCTCCAAATATCTGAGATAGTTTACATGGAACGGGTATTTATAGGATGTTTGGAGATAGTAACCGTTTCGATGGAAATCTCCGCCATCGACTGATTCTTGTTCTACATGACTGGTAATATATTCACCCCGCATTTCCCAATTACCTCTTCTGAATTGAATATCTGCCCCTAAAAAATCAATAGCTAACCGGTTATCCTCATCGTACTTTCCCTGTGAATAGGATACACCTATTTCCAGCCCCGTCAGAAATTCGTACCCTAGTCTGCCGCCAATGGCCTTATTGCTATTATTATCCCAGAGTTGTTGTGTGTCCTTTGGGTCCGGCCCTTCGAGGCCGTTTGTTACGGCTATTTCATATTTCAGTTTTGTATTGTAAAACAAAGGAACAGTACCATATAACATTCCCCCGATATCAGAATATGTCCCGGGTATAATTCTGATAGAGGGAAAGGGGCGATCCACCAATTTATTTAAAGGGGCGGATTCTACAAATCTCTCTATACCGAAGGGATATTTGAACTTTCCTACCCGGACTATCAGGAATTTACTCATAATCTCATAATCAAATTCAAATTTTTCTAACTCATATTTTTCAAAACCCTGTTTTATTTCAATCTCGGAATCAAATGATAACTTCCTGGAGATCTGTTTGCCCAGCCAAAGGGTGAGTTCATTTTCTTCCAAAAACCGGGAAGAGGGTTGCTGGGAATCATCATCACGGCCATGAATGGGCGTAGTAACTGCAAAAAATCCATGGAAATGGAATTTTTTCCAGTCCTCTTCGGCCGCCGGAGAAATGGATTCAACATGAAAATAATAATCTTCTGGTGAAATAACCGGTTGTTCTTCCGGCGTGCCACCTGATTCAGATTTATCGGTTGCAGATATATCAACATGATCTTCTGCAGGGCACATACAGGATAAGAAAAAGATTGCTATGCATAATGCAAGAAGCTTACATCTCATGTAATTGCTGAAAATAAGATCAGATTCCTGGTATCATTATTTGCACTTTTATAGGAATGTAATTATTCATAGAGAAAGACTAAAGCATGAAGTTCCATGATTAGTAAGGGTCTATACCTGTCTCAAAATAAGGGAATGCCTGCAGCAGGAAATCCTCTATTTCTTTCGCTAGTATTTCAAAATTCTTTACGTTGGGTTTTACTGTGCCCGCGCCGAGAAATCCCATACTACCGAGCGTATTGCGTGCATCTGCAAACCGGTAGTGGATACTCTCATGCAACTTAGTCTTATGCCGGATATCATAGTCTCTTACATTTCCTGCAAGCAAAGTGCTATAATACTCTTCCGCCAATCTTAATCGTACCTTGGAACGGACAAAAATTTCTAATCTTTCCTGGCGATTATAATAAAATTTTTCACGGATAGCTAAAAAGATAAGATTAGCCATATGATTTACCATAATCTGAAAATCTCTCTGCTGTATGGCATGTTCAATCCGGGGCTTAAGGTCTATTTTAAATACCTTATGGATATCTGCAATACGATCACTGATGCTGTTGACTTCCGCCGTAACCTTTGACCAGTTGGCTTGTCTTCCGTAAAAAATAATAGCCCGAAATGCCTGAATGAGGGGGTCTTCTTCTCTGGCGTATCCATATCCGTGAGCGCTATGTTGGCTCAGAATTGATAGACTGAGGAGGAGAATGAAACAAATAGAAGCGGTTTTTCTCATGTTTTTAGAGATAAAGGGTTAACCAGACTGTATTATCTATAACATAAACACAAAAAAAGTCAATAATTGCCTGTTGAGAAAGAAGGTATTGTTTTTATATACCTGACATTCGGGAGGTTTTCTTTTAAGCTGAGCAGTAGAACTATTTTTTAACGGTGGATAGGTTGCCATGTCAAAGGCGGAATAATCTCTGAGTCCTTTTCAGAAGAAATACCCGTTGCATACAACATCCCCAGGTTGTTTTCTCTCTTGGTTCCTTCTGTCATTCCCGAACGTCTTTATCGGGAATCCGGCATCATTTTGAGTAACTCTGTTTTATCTACTTCTCTGTTTCTGTCTTTTGGCAATTTTCGTGAGACTGGGATATTGCTGGTAGTATGATTGTAACTTTGGTAAATTCTCCCTCTTTACTATCAATGGTAATTTTACCACGATAGTTACTGATAATGTTGTGGCTCACATTTAAGCCTAATCCCGTTCCTTTACCAGTAGGTTTTGTGGTGAAAAATGGTTCCATTATTTTGTCTTTTATCCTGGCAGGTATACCGATGCCTTGATCGTAAAACATCATCTTCACATAGGGGCGATCATCGATCGTTACTTCTTCACCCGAAATCTCAAGGGTTTTATTATCATTTGCCTCCGGATATTTTTGGTTCAGGGCATACCGTGCATTATTGATGACATTTAAAAAGACTTGCTGAATCAAATGTGGATGTACCGCTATTGCAGGCAGATTGTGTGGAATATCCAGCTTTATCCTGATACCCTCTTTGCGTAAATATGCCTCCGTCAGAATAAGTGTTTCGTAGAGGATTTCACGAATGCTAACCACGCTCTTTTTTTCACGGGTGTCCCTTCTGGCAAAGGAAAGGAGGCTGTGGACTATGTTGGCTATACGATTACCTTCTTTGATAATTCGTCTGGCGAGATCTTTTTCTCTGCTTTCCTCTTTGCTTTTGTTAAACAGTATTTGGGCACAGTTGATAATGCCGGTTATAGGGTTATTGATTTCATGGCCCACACCGGCTGCCAATTCTCCCAATGCTGCAAGATGCCGCGAGCGTTCAGCCTCTCTCTGCAAAGTTATCTTTTCGGTAATGTCGAGGAATGCACCCAGGATACCAAGGACATTACCGTTCTCGTCCTTTATGGGAGTTCTCACCGTGCGAATAATTAACTTTTTCCCATCTTTGACATACTCCTCTTCTGTATCCTCTGTCTGTCCTGATTCTATAACGCTTGTATCCGCTTCCCGGTATGCATTGGCAAGTCCTTTGGGATAGAGGTCGTAATCTGTCTTTCCCATGATCTCATTTGGGCTGATATGTAAGTCCCTGGCTAAATTTTCATTGCAGGATACATAGATCAGATTTTTGTCTTTATAAAATATCCTTTGGGGAAGGCTCTCAAAGAGTAATTGATACTTGTTTTCACTTATACGTGATGCTTCCTCGGCACGCTTGCGGTCACTTATGTCAATTCCTAACTCGAGGGTAAGAGGGGAACCGTCAATATCGGTAAATGGATAATTATATACCTGATAAATTTTTCCGTCCGGTGAAGTCCATTCCCAGGTTGTTCTGTTTTTCGTTTTAAGATTTTGGGAGGCAGGGCAATTTTCACATGGCTTTCTGCCTCGTTGGGTTATTTTGTAGCATGGCTTTCCATCGGGTTTCCCAAAGATCTCACAAAAATAGCGGTTTGCATAACGGATGGAATAGTCAGGCGCCTGGAGAAAAACATAACCAGGAAGTTCGTTCAGGAGGGAAAAGAACCGCTTCTGGTCAATCTCAAGGGCCTTCTCAGCCTTTTTACGTGCCGTTATATCGGTGAGATTAATTACACAACCCAGATTTTTATTTTGAACGCTGGTAAGCGGCCCGGCATTTAAAATAAGATTAAGAGTCCGTCCGCCTTCACACAATTCTACCTCTCTATTTTTGAGTGTTTGCCCCTGCAGGGCGGTAGAAATGGAAAAGGCTTGTATCTGATTGCCGTCTTTTCCGTTTCCATAGGTAAGGGGAAATACCGTATCGAATGGTTGCAGGTAGAGCTTTTTACCGCATAATGCCTGAGCTGCTGGATTTACCCGCGTGATAAGGCCATGTTCATTACAAACAATAATGGATTCTGCTGCCTGATCCAGGATCGTGCCAGAAAATGCTTCTGCCTCTAGTATGCCCGTTAAATCAGTTATAACCATACTCACATTAGGCTTATCATCAATTAAGAACGAATTTAACGAAAGGTATACCGGCACATAGGTATTCTCACTGCTTATAAGTGTAAATCTCTCTTTCGAACCTTTCTTTAAGCCTTTTTCCAGGAGTTGAGAAAAGGATTTGATGTCTTTTTCCAATATGAGATCATAAAATGAGCGGCTTATTATCTTTTCCAGAGGGAGTTTTAGCATTTCTGCGATACGTTTATTTGCATAGAGAATGGTGCCATCAGGGGTAAGGGTTACAGCCCCTTCGTTTATACTTTCTACAATAACGCGATACGGATGTTCTGCACTCGTTAAAGAGTAAACCTGCTCTCCCTTAGGCCCACTAACAACGATAGCATCCACATCGCCGCTTCTTATGGCGCGCAGAGCCTCCTCTGCCTCATTGAGCCGGGTTTGAAGCTCCTCCACCTCTTGTATGAGTTCAGATTTTGTTTTATGTTCCATGTCCATTATGCTTTCAACCCTTTACTTTTGCTCTTCCCTTCCTTCCTTCCTTCCTTCCTTCCTTCCTTCCTTCCTTCCTTCCTTCCTTCCTTCCTTCCTTCCTTCCTTCCTTCCTTCCTTCCTTCCTTCCTTCCT
>JAANMW010003821.1_pt1 | contig 11101 bp, 8 predicted proteins | sample 7279671 | NCBI WGS metagenome assembly JAANMW01 (sample SAMN14094541, study PRJNA606508) | bioreactor metagenome | isolation source: A lab-scale SPAN reactor treating ammonium-rich wastewater day 247 | place: Ireland: Galway | collected 2017-09-19
CATGTTCTTATTGACCGTAATGTCCGCAGCTTCAAGTGCCCTTTCTGCTGCCTTTCCAGTTTTGCCCAACGGTGAGAGGTCGAGCAATATGAGATGTGTGTCGGTGCCACCGGACACAACTTTGTAGCCACGTGCCATAAACTCGTCCGCGAGGACTTTCGCATTCTCGACTACGCGCTTCGCGTATTCTCGAAACGCCGGAGTCAAGGCCTCACCAAAAGCAACAGCTTTCGCGGCTATCACATGCATGAGCGGGCCGCCTTGTACCCCGGGGAATACCCATGAATCGATTGCGTCCCAGAAGCTCTTTGGCTTGGGCATCCCGCCCAAGAGTAGCTCTCCACCTTCCTGCGATGACAGAATGATTCCGCCGCGCGGGCCGCGTAACGTCTTATGTGTTGTGGATGTAACTGCGTGACAAAACGGAACAACGTCAGGATGAACTTTGCCAGCAACAAGTCCGGAGAAGTGCGACATATCGCAAATCAAATAGGCACCGATTTCATCGGCTATCTCGCGAAACTGGGCAAGCTCCCACTTGCGAGGATAGGCAGATGAACCAGTCATAATCAGTTTCGGCTTGTGCTCGCGAGCTTTGCGAGCTACGTCATCCATGTCTATTAGATTGGAGTCGCGGGTCACACCGTAACTCACCACTTCGAACATTCTCCCCGAGAAGTTAACAGGTGAACCATGTGTCAGGTGGCCGCCATGCGCCAAATCCATCCCCAAAATCTTGTCGCCGGGTTTCAGGAATGTGTAGTAGACCGCCATATTCGCCTGCGCACCCGAATGCGGCTGAACGTTAACCCATTTTGCACTAAAGAGATCTTTCGCTCGATCAATAGCTAATGTCTCTACTTCATCTACATGCTTACAACCGCCATAATATCGCTTGCCGGGTAAACCCTCCGCGTACTTGTTAGTCATAACATTGCCCATTGCTTCCATAACTGCAGGCGAGACAAAGTTCTCGGAAGCGATTAGCTCTAGGCCGGTATTCTGGCGACTACGCTCGTGCTCAATAATGGACGAGACTGCGGGGTCGCTCTCGTGCAAGAAGTTCTTCAAATGTGATTGCATGACTATTCCTACTTATCTAAAGTGCGGCGCTTGCGTTGGAACCCGGCGAGAGTCGGCGGCCGGCGCAACCCTCGGCCGATCGACACTGCTGGCGCTGCAGGCAACATGGAGCTGGGCGAGCGCGGCGACTCATATTGTTCCGGAGTTTTTGGCCGGCTAGAATCTGCCGGCCTTTGCTTTGCGCGCGACGAGGATGTCGTGCAGTTTGCCCACGCACGGAAGCGGGATGCCTCGCATGTCTGAGGAACGGACGCCGGACAGCGCATCATCTATTTTGAAACGTCCCTTAATGTGGACGACAAGGATGGTGTTGGACCAGCCAGTCGCGACGCTGGCATTCGCTTTTGCGATTGCGGCGTTGTCGCTGACGTATGCCGGCACGCGAATGGGCTTTCATACCAGCCGTTCCGACCTGGTCAATCCGGCCAGCGATTACAACCAGCTTTGGGCCGACTACATCAACGAGTTTGGCGACAAGGACGATGCCCTGCTGGTGGTGGAGGGCCCCAGTCGCGACGCGGTGGTGCCGGTGCTGGAAGAACTGTCGCAAGCGCTCGCCCGCGACGATCACTTGTTTCAGGCCGTGTTGCACGAGGTCGATCTTTCCAACATTCGCTCCAAGGGCTTGCATTACCTGGGCGAGGCCGAAGTGCGCGCCACCGACGGCTTCTTGAGCAAGATCGATCCGATCATCCAAGGGGACTGGTCGAAACTCAACGTGGCCCACATGCTGTCGTCGTTTTACGAACGGCTGTCGGCGATTCCACCCGGCGAGCAGGGCGCCCACGACGCGCAGCTCACCCTGCTGGAAATCAACCGCCTGGCCGATAGCTTGTTGGCCGCCCTGGCCGACCGCGGCGGCTATCGTTCCCCCTGGCCCGTCATGCCGCAATCGGTGGCCACGCTGAGCGAACTGGGGTCGGAATACCTGCTCACCAACGAGGGCCGCCGGGGCATTGTCATGCTCAAGCTGGCCGATATGGAAAACGACGGCTTCGAACGGGGCAGCGCCGCCATTGCGGCCCTCCGCAAGCTCATTGCCACCGTCTCCGCCCGCCATCCCCAAGTGCAAATCGGACTGACCGGCCTGCCCGTGATGGAAAACGACGAAATGCGGGCGAGCAGCGACAGCATGATTCGCTCGAGCCTGTTGTCGCTGGTCGGTGTGGCCTGTTTGTTTCTGGCAGGGCTCGGCGGGATTCGCCATCCGCTGATGACGGTGTTGGCGCTGCTGTTGGCCATCGCCTGGTCGTTTGGCTATCTCACGGTGGCCGTGGGGCATCTCAACATTCTCAGCGTATCGTTCGGCGTGTTGCTGATCGGGCTGGGCATTGATTTCGGCATCCACTACATCGCCCGCTACCTGCAACTGCGGCGTACGATCTGGGATCCGCGCAAAGCGCTCTTGGAAACGTCGTCAAGCATCGGTCCCGGCATTCTGGCCGGCGCCATCACCACGGCCATTGCTTTCTTCTCTGCCGGATTCACCTCGTTCACGGGCGTGGTCGAGCTGGGAGTGATCGCCGGCGGGGGAATTTTGCTGTGCGCGGCCGCCATGCTGTGGGTGTTGCCGGCCATGATCTCGCTGTGCGATCGACGCTCGTGCGGCGACCGCATCCCCGGCCCGCTGGACGTGAGTGCCGCCATGGCCCCCCTGTTTCGCCCCGGGCGGCTTCGCTGGGCGCTGGGGGGGTCGGTGTTGCTGGCCGCGGTGCTGGGGCTGGGGATGAACCGGCTTTGGTATGATCACAATCTGCTCAATCTTCAACCCCGGGGGCTGGAGAGCGTGGAGCTCGAGCGCAAGCTGCTCCGCGACAATGACCAAAGCGTGTGGTTCGCCCTCTCCATTGCCGAAAGCCGTGACGAACTGCTGGCTCGCAAGCAAAAATTCCTCGCTTTGGACTCCGTGGAACGGGTGGAAGAAATTGTTTCGCTGCTGCCGCCCGACCACGAACGCAAACGCCCCGTGATCGAACAGATTCATCAGCGGCTGAATCGCTTGCCGGAACGCCCGCCGCGAATTGCCGTCGACTCGCCGGAAACGCTGGGGCGACACCTGGCCGCGCTGCAGGAAGTCGTGGCGGCAGGGCAACTGGGCTCACGCTGCGAACGCGCGCTCGAGCAGGTGCGCGATGTTCTCCGTCGACTGCCCTTAACCGATTGCTACGAACGCTTGACCAGCTTCCAGCAACAAATGGCCGGCGACTTGCTGAGCCGGCTGTACATGCTGCAAGGCATCTCCAATCCCGATCCCCCCAAGTTCGACGATCTGCCCACCGGACTGGTCACCCGCTTTGTGGGCAAGACCGATCGGTTCTTGCTCAAGATTTATGGCCGCGGCAACATTTGGGACATGGAGAATCTGGCCGACTTCGTGTACGACGTGCGTTCGGTCGACGCCCGGGTGACCGGCAACCCGCTGCAAGCCTACGAAGCCTCGCTGGAGATGAAGAGCAGCTACCAGAATGCCGCGATTTACTCGCTGATTGGGATCGTGGTGGTGTTGCTGCTCGACTTCGGCAGCATCCGAGACGTGCTGCTGGCGCTGCTGCCGCTGAGCCTGGGAGTGGTCATGACTTTTGGCCTGCTCGGCTGGCTGAACCTGCCGCTCAATCCAGCCAATATGATCGTGCTGCCCCTCATCTTGGGCATCGGCATCGACGACGGCGTGCATGTGGTCCACGACTTCCGTCGGCAAACGGGCCGCTACCAGCTTGGCAACTCCACGGCCTCGGGCGTGTTGCTCACTTCGCTCACCAGCATGCTGGGCATCGGCAGTTTGATGATTGCCAGCCACCAGGGTTTGCAAAGCCTGGGCCGCGTGCTCACGTTAGGCGTGACCACCTGTTTGTTTACTTCGCTGGTCACGTTGCCGGCCATTCTCACCTGGCTCACACGCCATCGCGTCGAAGAGGACCATACAACGCACGACATCTCTCAAGGTGATCATCCCCACCGCATCGACGCAGCGCATGCGGCGATTCCTGCCCCCCATCGAAGCCCCAAGACATGGCCCGATCGCGAAGCGGTGCGCACACGTCCGCTTGGCGGCGGCTGGGAAGATTAAGGGCCGATCCGAAAACGGGTTCTAATTCCCGGGCCGCACAGCGGGCCGTGGAGTTTCTCGGATAGGTCTTAAGGCCGGTTTCCGGCTGCGCAACACCATTCGGAATCGCCAAAGACTACCCAGGGGATCGGTTGCGGGCAATCGAGGGCGCAACTAGATTGACCTCTCATCGGTTAGCCGCCTAATGACCGGCTTGGCGTTGTTTTCCCCGGGCCGGAGCTTGCTGCATGACGATTTCCCTTACTTGCCCTGGCTGCCGCGCGTCGCTCGAGTTCGACGATGATCAAGCCAACAAGCAGGGCAGTTGCCCTGCGTGCAACGCGGTCTTCACCATTCCCGGTGCGACCCCGCCAGGCTATGGCACTCCGCAACCTGGACCGTACGGAGTTCCACAAGCTGGCAATGTCGGCAATCCGTATGCTTCGAGCCAAACGGCGGCAGGTTACGGCGCCGGATACGGAGGGCAATTGATGCCGCACCGCGGCGGCACCGTGCTGACGTTTGGCATCCTTGGCCTGGTGATCTGCGTGATCTTTGGCATCATCGCCTGGGCGATGGGCAGCAACGACTTGAAACTGATGCGCGCCGGACGCATGGACCGCACTGGCGAAGGGACCACCCAGGCCGGCATGATCTGCGGCATGATCAGCACCATCCTGGCTATGGTGGGCGTGGCGATCTGGCTCGTGCTGATCACCGCCGGGATAATTCGTTAGGGCCACCCCGGGTTGCCGCCCGACTTTAACAGCGACGGCGGTCTCGAAGGATGTCCTTTTGATTTCGGCGGTGTATGTTTTCCCCACCGGGAGGGCCGGCGGCTTGCGTATTCGATGGGAACCCGTTGCTCGTTGGCCGACCGCGTGGACGTGGCCTGTAGGGGTTGCGGTCCTTTGGATTGCGCTGATGCTGCTCGTGGTTTACTGCGAACAGAGCGGTTATCATGGAGCGCCCCTTTGCTGGTTTCGCCGCATGACCGGCATTCCGTGCCCTACCTGCGGCGGAATCCGTTCCGTGCTGGACTGGCTGCGCGGCGACTGGCAGATGGCCATGGTTCGCAATCCGTTGTTGTTTACGGCGCAGGCGTGCCTGGCAGCCTGGTCGCTGTTGCGGTTTGGCTGCGGTAAACGGCTGGTGCTGGACCTGCAGCCCTCGCAAAAGGTTTGGGCGTGGGGAGTGCTCGTTGTCGCGATTGCCGCGAATTGGGCCTACGTGATCGCCCAGCATTGAGCAGCCCCGTCTGAGCTTGTTTACGAACTCGCGTTCGCCGGAAATGGCAGCCGGGGCAACTTGAGTACGGAGCAGAAAGCAACTCCATTCGTCAAACCAAGGTGCAATATGTCGAAATCGCTGCAAAAGATCGCCTGTTTCTTCGCTTTGTCGGTTCTGGTCGTGGTGGCGATCGCGCTGCTGGCCGGCTCGCTGACGGCCGAGGATGGCAAGTCGAAGGCGAACACCGAGGGTTGGATCGAACTGTTCAACGGAAAAGACCTCCAAGGTTGGAAGACCACCGGCAATTGGTTCCCCAAAGACGGTGTGTTGGCCATTGTGCCCCGGCCCGGCGAACAGGGCTGGCAGCGTTACTCGGCCTACCTCTGGCACGAAAAGCAGTTCGGCGATTTTGAACTCGACCTGGAGTTCAAACTTCCCCAGGGCGGAAACAGCGGCGTCTTCTTCCGCGTGGGTGATGTGAAGAATCCCGTCGACACGGGCTTGGAAGTGCAAATTCTCGACAGCCTGGGCAAGCCAGACGATCAACTCACCCACCACGACAACGGCGGCGTGATTCGCACCGCGGCCCCCTCCAAGAACGCTTCGAAGCCGGCTGGCGAATGGAGCCGCATGGTCATCACGGCCAAGGGGCAACATCTGCAGGTGAAACTCAACGGCGAGAAGGTGATTGATATTCAGCTCGACCAAGCCGAATCCGAGGGCAATCCGCTCACCGGCCCCATCGGCCTGCAAGATCACGGCCTGCCACTCTGGTTTCGCAACATTCGCATTCGCGAGTTGAAGTAGGAGCTATCCAAATACTCCGCTCTACCCTCGCGGGAGAGGGGGTGAGGGGGCCCGTGTTCGCGGAGAGCTTCTAAGTCGGCGCCGCTGCCCGCGTGCCATGCAGATCTCTTCCGCCCGAGGGGCGCTGCTGACGGAAGCTCCACCGCACCGCCGCGAGGTTGTCGCGAAACGCACATCGGGATTATGACCCTTGCAGTGCTCAACCCAGGTGCGCGCCTTGCGGTTTCAACTTTCACGGCGCGCTCTGCCACAAAAAGTGCCGCCGGCTTGCCAACTGCCCCCGCTCGTTGGCGTTCCGTCGCCACAGGGTTTGGCATTCGGGCCCGGCGGTCCCTAGAATGAGGTCCTTGAGTGAAACACCCGACGTTGGTTCGCATCCACCGCCTTGCGCGAAGGAGCCACGGGTCATGTTTGCGCTTGAAGTTTTCTCCAGCGGCAAGTCCACCTCGCAATCGGCAGGAGAGTTCCGACGCCATGCGGGGCATTCCGCGCCCGGCTATACCTTGATTGAATTGCTCGTGGTCATTGCCGTGATTGCGATTCTCATTGCGCTATTGCTGCCTGCTTTGCAGGCGGCGCGGGAATCGGCCCGCGCAACCCGCTGCCGGAGCAACCTGCGACAAATTGTGCTGTCGATTCAGCTTTTCGAGCAGCAAAACGGCTACTATCCCTCGGCCGGCTGGGGGTGGAAGTGGCCGCCGCACGATGGCCTGAAAGCGGACATGCAGCCGGGTTCGTGGATCTATCCCGTGCTTCCGTTCATGGAGGGAAACACGCTGGCGGGCAGCCAGGCCGATACCGACACGCTGGTGCGAACGCCGCTGGCGATTTTTTACTGCCCTAGTCGCCGCACCGCGGCCGCCTATCCGTGCACCAATGACGATCTAATTCCACACATTGAAGGTGACGTGAACAAGAGCGATTACGCTGCCTGCGCCGGCGACCACGACGACCCCAACGCGGCGGGGCTCACGCGACCATTCTTTAGCCGCTTTCGTTCGCCAACGGTTCCGATCCCGCGTGGTGGGCAGCGCAGGGCGAAGTTCGCGAAGCGTCGGGCATCATTTTCCAGCGCAGCAACATCACGCATGCCCAAGTGACCGATGGCGACGGCTATACCTACGCGGTGGGCGAGAAAAACCTCGACCCCAACCATTACACCGACGGCGCCGGCATTGGCGACAAAGAAAGCATCTTCCATGGCGCCAACGACGACACCAGCCGCGTGTGTTGGCCCGCCTCGGGTTCGCCACGCCGCGACACTCCCGGTTTTTCTGATCGAAACCTGTTTGGCAGCGCCCACCCACAGGGCTGCCTGTTCGGGTTTCTCGACGGTTCGGTCCGACCGATCAAATTTGGGATCGACGTGGAAACCCATCGCCGGTTGGGGAATCGGCACGATGGATTGCCTGTCCACATCGACCACTGAAACCGCCCGGCCGCCAGGGGAACGTCTCCTACCCTCTCGCGTTGGGACTATTTTGAGCTTACGGTCGGCAGATTTGGTTCCTCGCGTTCTTTGCGAATTCTCATGCTGAAACTCGCCTGGCTCACCGATGTGCATCTCAATTTTGTCGAGCCGGACGAGGTGCTCGCGTTTTGGGCGTCGGTGGCCGCCGCCGAGCCCGACGCCGTGTTGATCGGCGGCGATATTGCGGAAGGCTCGGATATCTCGCACCACTTGCGCCAAATGGCTTCGGTGCTGGATCGGCCCATTTATTTTGTCCTGGGCAACCACGACTTTTACCGAAGCTCGATCCGTGGCGTGCGTGCCGAGGTGGCCGAACTTGCCCAGACCGACGCTCGGCTTACCTATTTGACCGCCTCCGATTTCGTTTCGCTGTCGTCGGGCATTGCTTTGGCGGGGCATGACGGTTGGGGCGACGGGCGGGCGGGCGACTTTTTCAGCAGCACCGTGATGCTCAACGACTATTTCTTGATTGAAGAGATCTCCCGCCTTCCCTGGGACCAGCGATTGCAACGCCTCAATGCCCTGGGGGACCAAGCCGCGGAACATGCCTGGAAGGTATTGCCTCGGGCACTGGCCGAACATGGCCGGGCGATTTTTCTGACCCACGTTCCCCCGTTTCGCGAAGCCTGCTGGCACCAGGGCGAACTCTCCGACGACGAATGGGCACCGCATTTTTGCTGTATCGCCTTGGGCGAAGCGTTGAAGACCATCATGCAACAATCGCCAGAGCGCCATTTGACCGTGCTTTGCGGGCACACGCACAGTTCTGGCGAAGCTCAAATTCTCCCCAATCTGAGCGTGCTGACAGGCGGGGCACGTTACCGGTTCCCCGCCGTGCAAAAAATTCTGGAATGGGAACGGTGACCGCTGCGGCGCTCGATGGGGGAACGAACTTCGTTGTCGGCCGCGCCGATTTGATTGGATGGGTGCCACGGCACGGCCCACGGTTTGTTTTGGCACGCTGCTTGCTTATAGCACACAACATCTCAAGGCTGCCTCCTCCGGCAACTTGGAACGAGGGCTAGAGGAGGGGGCCAATCTTGTCGGGGCCGGCATAACGGAGAGGCACAGGCCCACGCGATGCAACAGGCGTGGTCAAACGTGGAAAGCGGCGTAAAGATGGGGCTGGACCGGAGAAAGAGGCACTTTCGGTAGCAGAGAAGAGCCGGTAACCAGGGCTCAATTAAGAGCCGCCTACGCGTTCAATCGAGTTGGGGGCCTTCCCCAGAGAAGAAGGCTCCCAACTCAACTGTTGCAAAATGCTTGTATCAAAATCGAACATGTGTTGCGTTTTGATGCACTTCTTTTGGTCTCATCGCCTCAGGTGAGACGCTTTGACGTAGCAAATGAATGCGAATCTTGGCGACCATCGCGCTGGGATGGGCGTCGCGATATGCGGATTCCGGCTGTAGCGATGGATGCGGATTTGCTGATATTTGGCTGCTCGCCCCCCGTATTTTGTTGACATCGGCCCCATTTTTCTTAGTATGAACGCTCGAAAGAGTGTGTCCGTTCTGGGCGCATCATAACGGGAGCAGAGTCCCATCAGGTCAGGTTTTTGGAGAGCAGAGTCATGTTGCACCTTTGGTCTATTCGTACCGCAAGGTCGCTGGCCGTGTTGGCTGGGAGTGCCTGCGCGGCGATCTTATGCGCGGCGAATGGCTTCGCGCAGAGCGATTCGGGAGCCAGTCGCGACAAGCCGGAGTACATCGATCGGTTGATTCGTCAAGGCTGGGCCGACAATCAGGTGACGCCGTCGAGCCAGGCGACCGAAGAGGAATGGGTTCGCCGCGTCTTTCTCGACGTGCTGGGGCGCATCGCTTCGGTGGACGAGACCAAGGCGTTTCTGGCCGACCGTTCTCCCGACAAGAAGCGGAAGCTAGTACAGAAGTTGCTGTATTCCGATGAGTATCTCGAAGAGTACGCTCGCAACTGGACAACGATTTGGACGAACGAACTGATTGGCCGGACCGGCGGGACCGATCGCCGTTCCATGGTGAGCCGCGAAGGGATGCAGCAGTACCTGCGTCGAACCTTCCTTACCAACAAGCCTTACGATGAATTCGTTTATGAATTGATCTGTTCCCAGGGCGCCAATACGCCAGGCGAGCCCGACTACAACGGCGCCGTGAATTTTCTGCTCGACAACTTGCAGGAACAGGCGGCCCCTGCCACTGCCAAAATTTCCCAGATTTTCCTGGGCATTCAGGTGCAGTGCACGCAGTGCCACAACCACCCGTTCAACGATTGGAAGCAGGATTCCTTTTGGGGATTCAACGCATTTTTGCGTCAGGTGAAGGCCAATCGCACGATGCAGGGCCGCGAGATCGCCACGGTTCGCCTGACCGATGAAGATTTTCGCGGCGAAGGCAGCGACCCCCAAGAGGCCGAAATTTACTACGAGTTGCGCAATGGTCTGATGAAGGTTGCGTATCCGACCTTTGTCGACGGCACCAAGATCAATCCCAGCGGTTATGTTTCGGAAGTGAACCGCCGCGTGGAGTTGGCCAAGTTGGTCCGCCAGTCGCCGAGCCTGGCTCAAGCCCAGGTGAATCGCATGTGGTCCCACTTCTTTGGTTTTGGCTTCACCAAGCCGGTCGACGATATGGGGCCCCACAACAGCCCCACGCACCCCGAGTTGCTCGATCTGCTGAGCAAGGATTTTGCCACCTACGGCTACGACCTCAAGCAGTTGATCAAGTGGATCACCCTGTCGGAAGCCTACGGATTGAGCAGCAAGTTCAACAGCGGCAACACCAAGGACGACCCCAACGTGGGCGAACGTCCGCTGTTCAGCCATTTTTACATGCGTCAGATGTCGGCCGAGCAACTGTACGAATCGCTGATCGTGGCCACCGAAGCCCACAAGACGCGCGGCAGTTACGAGGACCAGGAAAAGCAAAAGTCGGAATGGCTGCAGCAGTTTTCCGTGGCGTTTGGCACGGACGAAAACAATGAAACAACCACGTTCAATGGCACCATTCCGCAGACCTTGATGATGTGGAACGGCGACCTGATCAAGAAAGCCACCAGCGCCGAACAGGGAAGCCTGATCCAGCGGCTGTCGGCGAGCAACTCCAGCAACGCCGAGAAGATCAATCACCTTTACATGGCTGCCCTGGGTCGCAAGCCCACCAGCAGCGAGCTCAACGTGGCTCAAAACGCGTGGAGGGCCCGCGGCGGAAATGCCGTGGCCGCCCTGCAAGACGTCTTCTGGGTAGTGCTGAACTCCAACGAGTTCATCCTCCAGCACTAACCGGGCGTTGTGAATTTTTCGAATCGGTAATGCTCGGGCGGCCTGTGCCGAAAAGCCAGGCCGCCTTGGCTGCCCCAACCCTTCCCAATCTCGTCCACTCGAATCGCATTCTTATCCACACTTCAGGAGCAGTATCCATGTTGTATCCCACTCCCCGCGGCATGTCGCGCCGGCATTTCATGCAGCACCTGGCCGGCGGCGCAGCCCT
>JAANMW010003828.1_pt1 | contig 11088 bp, 9 predicted proteins | sample 7279671 | NCBI WGS metagenome assembly JAANMW01 (sample SAMN14094541, study PRJNA606508) | bioreactor metagenome | isolation source: A lab-scale SPAN reactor treating ammonium-rich wastewater day 247 | place: Ireland: Galway | collected 2017-09-19
GGCGATAGCCCCGAAGCAATCCCCAACGCCGATTGACAATCGCAAAATTGACCAACAACCTTGGAGATTGCTTCGCTGCACTCGCAATGACATATCAGGAGAACTGTTACTCTAACACATTACGTTTTACGTTTTACGCAATACGCACCACGCCTCACGCATACTTATGCGGCGCCCGCGCCACATCCAGCACCGCATCGCGAAAAGCCATACAGGCGGCGCGGCAGGCGCTCTGGCTGCCGGAAAGGAGCGCGCCAGAGAAGTTGGTCTCGGAGGGCGGCGCCCACCACAACTGCATCGTCACCTCTGCCGCTTTGAGCGCGGCGTCGATGGCGTAGGTGGCCTCAAGCGGCGGCGCGATCAAGTAGGCCAGGGGCGTGCCCTCGGCCACGCCCGCTTCCTTGCTGAGGTAGCTGCCAGAACGGGAGATGGTGTGCGGGAAGAAGGCCAGGGTATTCTCCGCGTTGGCCGAGTAGAACCAGGCCTCCTCTTGGGCGTGGGCCACGCAGGCGTCTAGCCCGGCGCGGGCCTCGGCAGGATCCGGCCCGGCCAGGATGCCGATGATCTCGCCGGAGAGGGGGCCGGAGGCGTGGGCAGAGCCGGCATAGAAACTGCGGGCGTAGACCACCTGCACCTCCGCCTTTTTGGTGGCCTCATCCAGCGACACATACAGGGCATCGTCGATATCGCAGGTGATGAGGGCCAGACTGCGCTGATCGGGGCGCAGGTTCAATTTGGCGGCGAAATCGGGATGCACATTGGGGATCAGCCGGGCGGCGAGGATGTTGGGTTTGATCGGATCGAGGATGCCCATGCGTGGACTCCGTGGTGAGGGGTGAGGGGTGAGGGTACTGCATAAAGCGTAAAACGTAAAACGTAAAACGTAAAACGTAAAACGTAAAAAGTATTGCGTAAAAAGTATTACGCTGCATGTTTTACGTTTCACGTTTCACGTTTCACATTCCACATTTCACGTTTTACGCTTCACATTTCACGTTTCACGTTTTACGTTTCACGTTTTACGTTTCACGTTTCACGCTTTACGTTTCACGTTTTACGTTTCACGCTTTACGTTTCACGTTTTACGTTTCACGCTTTACGTTTCACGCTTTACGTTTCACGTTTCACGCTTTACGCTTTACGCTTTACGTTTCACGTTTTACGTTTTACGTTTCACGTTTCACGTTTTACGTTTCACGCTTTACGTTTCACGCTTTACGCTTTACGTTTTACGTTTCACGCTTTACGCTTTACGCTTTACGTTTCACGCTTTACGTTTCACGCTTTACGCTTTACAAAAAAATCTTACTTTCCAGCGGTCTTCAGCTTCAGTTCGACGCCGCTGGCCTGGAATTCGAGGGTTTTCTTGATCAATTCTACCACGTACGCGCCCGCTTCCAGGGGGTTGATGCCGCCGTTGTTGGTGATCATGCAGATCACATCGCGGTGGGCGTCGGTTTTGCCGGGGCCGGGGCGGTAGCCCATGTAGGCGCTGAGCGCGTCGGCCACGCCCAGGCCGGGCCGTTCGCCGATCAGCAGCAGCACCAAATCCGCGCCGACGATCTCGTTGATGTCATTGATCACGCCGACGCGGGCAAAGCGCACGAAGAAGGGCGTGCCGGTGCGAATGCCCGCGGCTTTCAGCCCCTGCTCGATCACCGGATAGATTTGGGCCAGGTTGTTGGCCACAGCCGCGGCGCTGAGGCCATCACCGATCACAATCTGCACCTGCGGCCCCTTGGCGCAGCGTTCGTTGATCGTGCGCCGGGCTTCGTCCGAGAGTTTGCGGCCCAGATCGGGGCGCAGCAGATATTGGCCGCGATCCTGCACCTGCGTTTGCACGGTGAAGAGTTGGAAGCGCGCTTTCACCTCCTCCGCCACCTCGCTGTAAATGGCGTCCTGGGTGACGCCATGATCCGCCTGGAAGAGGAGGAGGGAGCGGGTCTTGGGCCGCGGCCCGGCCCGGCCCACGCCCAGGCGGGCGGTGGTGGTGGCGCAGAGATTGCGCAGGCCCTCGGCGTTGAACGGCTGCGCCACGCCCAGGGCGCGGCGGGCCTCGGGCCGGGTGGGATCGGGCAGGTCGATGACGAGATCGCCGGCGGGGGGGGATGTTGGGGCGGGCGCAGGGGCCGCTGATGGGCGGGGCGCGCTTGTCTCCTTTCCCAGTTCCGCCAAAACGGCCTGGACAATGGCTTCAATTCGAGCATCATCCATGAATCAAACCTCTTGAATGGTCAGTCATCAATCATTAATGATTAATTTCATCGTTGTAGGAAGAAAGATGCGTCGCCGGCTTTTTCAGTCAACCGGCCATTTTTCATCAATCCCAGGCCTTCCATCCAACACTCGAACTCTGGCAGCGGGCGCAGGCCCATGAGCTGGCGCAGGCTGGGCGCGTCATGATAGCTGGTGCACTGGTAACTGAGCATGACATCATCGCCCATGGGCACGCCCATGAAATAGTTGCAACCGGCGGCCGTCAGCAGCACGGCCAGGTTTTCGATGTCGTTCTGAGTGGCGCGGGCATGGTTGGTGTAGCAGGCATCCACGCCCATGGGGATGCCGGTGAGCTTGCCCATGAAATGATCCTCCAGCCCGGCGCGGGTGATCTGCACGCTGTCGTAGAGGTATTCGGGGCCGATGAAACCGACCACGGTGTTGACCTGGAAGGGATGGTAGCGTTTGGCCAGGCCATAGCAGCGGGCCTCCATCACCAACTGGTCGGCCCCGTGGTGGGCGTCGGCGGACAGTTCCGACCCCTGGCCGGTCTCGAAATACATGTAATTTGGCCCGGCAGTGAAGCAGTGCTTGCGGGCGAGGGCGTAGGCTTCGTCCAGCATGCCCACGTCAACGCCGAAGGCCTCGTTGCCCTTCTGCGACCCGGCGATGCTTTGGAAGACCAGGCCCACCGGCGCGCCGCGGCGCAGCGCCTCCATCTGCGTGGTCACATGCGCCAGCAGGCAGTTCTGGGTGGGGATCTCCCATTTGACGATGATCTCGTGCGTCATCTCCAGCAGCCGCATGACATTGCCCAGGCTATCATCCGCGGGGTTGATGCCGATGACGCTGTCGCCGGAGCCGAAACTCAGGCCCTCGTAGAGGGTTGCGCGGATGCCGGCGGCGGCATCGGTGGGGTGATTGGGCTGGTTGCGCGAGGCCAGGGTGCCGGGCAGGCCGATGGTGTTGGCGCAGTGCGCCGTCACCCGGATCTTGCTGGCCGCGAGCATGAGATCGAGATTCGACATCAGTTTCGTCACCGCTGCCACCATCTCGGCAGTGAGGCCGTTGCTGATCCGCCGGATCATCTCACCGCTGGTCGTGTCGGCCAGCAGCCACTCGCGGCACTCCCCCACCGTCCAGCCCTTGATCTCGCTGTAGATCGTCTCGTTGACGGCATCATCGATCACGCGGGTGACTTCGTCCTCATCGTAGGGCACGGCGGGGTGCTGGCGCAGGGCTTCCAGCGTCACTTCGGCCAGCACGTGCTTGGCAGCCATGCGTTCGGCCACGCTGGCGGCGGCGATCCCGGCCTGGCGGTCGCCCGATTTCTCCTCGTTGGCCTTGGCCAGCAGTTCTTTGATGCCGCTGAATTCGTATGCTTTACCAAACAGTTTCGTGCGTAGCAACATGCGTTTTCGATAGTGGGTATTGGATATTGGGTATTGGGTATTGGGTATTGGATATTGGGTACTGATCGTCGAAATAACGAATACCCAATATCTAATATCTAATATCTAGCGATAGAAAACGAGGGTTTTGACGGATAGGGGTACCACGCGGCCGTCGAGCATGGGCAGGCCGATGTCGATGAAATCGCCCTCGCCCAGGCCCACCTGATCGATGGCAACGACCGGCAGGTCGGGGCGCAGGGCCTTGATCGTCTGCCCCAGGCTCTGGGCGTAGTCCCGTTCGATGATCAGGATGACCGGCCAGCCAGGGGGCAGATGCGCGGCGGCGTAAGCGACGATGCCGCCGGCGACCGCTTGCAGGCGGGTGAAATCGAGCTGCACGGGCAGATCGAGGGCGATGGCCACATGCCCGGCGCCCGGTTCCACATCCCAGCGGCGCATGGCATAGAGGATGGCCTCGGCCAGGCGCCCGGCGTGCAGATCCTCGGCGGTGAGATGCGGGCGGATCACGGGCAGGTTGCGCAGGGGCAGCAGGGCCTGCTCGGCCCAGATGGTGCTGCCGCTAAGGGTGACAGTCTGGCTGGCGGCGCCGAGCACCGTGGCCCGCATGGTCTGCGGCGGGCGCTTGACCGGCAGGCCCTGCAGGCGGGGGTGGCGGCGCAGGGTCTGGGCCAGCAGGGGGCCGACATCGTCGTGCAGGGTGACATCGGCCAGGGAGGCGATCTCGACCGGGTCGTAATAATAGGCCGCCACGCCGCCGGAGAGGAAGATGACGGTGGAGGCCGCGGCCCCGCGCAGGGGGGGCGTGAGTTGCAGCTTGCGGCCCAAGGCGCTGACCTCGCCGGTGATCAGATCCACGATCAGATCGGCCATCGCCTCGCAAAAGCGGGTCAAGGCCGGCATGTCCGCGGGGGCGCCCACGCGCAGGGGCAGGTTCAGGGCTTCGATCACGGCCCGGCCCGGCGGCGGGATGCGCCGGATCAGGCCGGAGGTGCGTTCGATCTCGATCTGCCGCCCGCCCGCGGCCAGGGCCGCGGAGCAGAGATGCTCGTCCAGGCGAAAGATGGCGGCGTTGGAGGTGCCCCCGCCGATATCCACGTTCGTGACCTGGGTATAGTGGTCGAGCGCGTACGCGGCGGCGCCCGACCCGCGGCCCGCGATCTGGGCCTCGACGTTGGGGCCGGCCACCGTCACCACGAATTCGCCGGCCAGATGCGCCAGCGCCTGTAAAATGGCGTCGGCGTTGTCGGCGCGGGCGGTCTCGCCGGTGATGATCACTGCGCCGGTCTCCACCTGGTCGGGCGTTACGCCGGCAGCCTGGTATTCCTGGCGCAGCAGCCGGGCCAGCGCCTCCACATCCACCTCGGTTTCGGAGCGCAGGGGCGTAAAGTGGATGGGGCTTTGATAGCGCAGCGAGCGGGCGTCGATCTGAATGCGGGGGGTCTGCCCCAGCCGGGCGGTATCCTGGATGCTAAGGTGCGAGAAAACGATCTGCGTGGTGGTGGTGCCCACGTCGATGCCGACGCTGAGCAGATCGCGGGCGGGGCGGGACATGTCGGATGGACGAGGGACGAGGGACGATGGACGATAGACGATGGCGACGCGATCTATCGTCTATCGTCCTTCGTCCTTCGTCTAACGATTATCAAGAGCCTTCGGCCTGCGGCAGGATCATCTCGACGTCGTTGTGGGGGCGGGGGATGACGTGAACGCTGACCAGTTCGCCCACACGTTGGGCGGCGGCGGCGCCGGCGTCGGTAGCAGCCTTGACCGCGCCCACATCCCCGCGCACCATGACGGTGACGTAGCCGCCGCCGATCTGCTCTTTGCCGATCAGGCGGACGTTGGCGGCCTTGACCATGGCATCGGCGGCCTCGATGGCCCCGACCAGCCCTTTGGTTTCGATCATTCCAAGGGCAATCATCTGAATACTTGGCATTCTGTGACTCCTGATGAAAACAGCTGGGATTGCGATTCGTTACACAGAGTGGACAGAGGAACGCTGAGAGTACAGAATGCTACCTGTTTTCTCGGCGTTCCTCTGTGATCTCTCTGTCGTGCTCTGCGTCCGGCCTGTTTCTGCCCGGCCAGATGAGCGGATTGTACCACAGAACCGGATCGGCTAGTGGGCAAGCTTCTCCAACTCAGTCTCGATGCGGCGCAGTTCCTTCTCGTCCGCGGGCGTGGGGCCTTTGAACCGCTTTTTGGCGTCCAGTTGCCAGTAGAGGAACATGATCAGGGCCAGCAGAATCATCGACCAGCCCGCCAACTCGTTCGGTGGAATCGAGAAGAGGATGGTGATGAACACGATCCAGAGGATGGCGAGCCAGTTGATCAGCGGCCCCCACTTGCCCAGGCTCCAGGGCGCCGTGGCTTTGGTGGTGTATTCACCTTGCTTGCGGCGCTTGTTGCGGACGTTGAGGTAGGTGGGGATGGCATAGGCCAGGTAGAGCGCCGTCGTGCTGATCGCCACCACCACCGAATACACCGCGCTCCACAGGGTGAGCAGCACGGCCAGGATGCAGGTGATGATGATCGACCACATCGGCGTGCGGTACTGCGGGTGGATCTGGCTGATCAGCCGGTGGCCGGGCATGCCGCCATCGCGGGCGAAAGCGAACCACATCCGGCTCATGCTGGTGATCGAGGCCAGGCCGCACAGCCACATGGCCACGGCAATGATCACGGCGATGATGTTGGCGAAGAAGGCGGAGAGGTTTTCGTAGACGATGTAGAGCACAGCCGGGGCGTTGGCGCCATCGACAGTGGCGGCGATGTCGGGGATGTGCAGGGTGAGCACGATCAGGACGATGTAGCCCACCACCGCCGAGACCGCCACCGAGAGGAACACGCCCCAGGCGCTGTTCAGGCGGGCCATCACCGTTTCTTCTGCCACGTGCGCGGAGGCGTCATAGCCGGTGTAGGTCCACTGCGCCTGCAAGAGACCAAGCACGAAGGCGAAGGCGATGCCGGCGCCGGCGTAGAGGCCGGCCATGCCCGGGATCTTGAGCATGATCGAATTGACCTCCAGCGGCCCCACCGCAAACACGCCGGCCACATCCTTTGGCGCCACCGTCGTCACGCCCTGGAACAGGAAACTGAAGGGCTGGCCATGCTTGCCGAAGAGGGTCAGCAGCAGGGCGATGACCAGCACGCCGCCGATGTGCCAGTAGACGCTGAAATCGTTCAAGCGGGCGGTGAGTTTGATGCCGAAAATGTTGCTCAGCATCTGCGGGATCATGATCACGATCATGACGGCGACCACGCCAAAGCCCCCGGTGGGCAGATTGGCGCCAAAAATACGGTTGATCGCCCCGGCGATGTAAACCGCGGCGGCATAGTCGATGCCGGCCGTGATAGCGATCTGGCCGATCATATTGAACCAGGCCGTCACCCACGCCCACTTGTGGCCGCCCAGGCGGTGCGCCCAGAAATACAACCCCCCTGCCGTGGGATACGCCGAGGCCAGCTCGGCCATCGAGGCCGCCACGCACAACACAAACAGGCTCACCAGTGGCCAGCCGAAAGTGTTGATGATGGGGCCGGCAAACTGCAAGCCGTAGCCGTAGAGCAGGATCGCCCCGGTGAGAATGGAGATGATGGAAAAAGAGATGGCGAAATTCGAGAACCCGCCCATCTCGCGGAACAACTGCTGGGCATAGCCAAGCCCGTGCAAGTCCTTGACATCCTGCTTGATAATCTCTTCGCGAGATTTACCTTGGTACGTCATTGTCATGTCACCTTGATGAGAGAAAAAAAGAAATGTGACTAAAAACCAAGAAGCGAAGGAAATAGTATGCTGTTGATTTCACCAGCGCGCCTGCCCCAGCGACCTTTCCCCCGGCCGAATCGATCCTCTAGGCGTGTTGGATTTGTGGCGATCCTCTCCTTTTTCTGTGTATGAAAGATGCAGAATGGGTGCACGGCGGGCCAGCCGCTGCGCTCAGGCCTTGCGGAAGGTCAAGCTCCCCTCCACTTCCAACTCATCCAGGATGCCCATGATCACCGCATCCACCGGGCGATCCTTGGTCTTTTCGGTCTGGCGGGCCGAGCTGCCCTGGGCGATGAGCACCAATTCCCCCGCCCCCGCCCCCACTGCGTCCGCAGCCACAAAGGGTTTGCCTATCAATTCGTTCGTGTGCGTGGCCTCGCGCACGACCAGAAGCTTCAACCCGGCCAATTTCTCGTCTTTGACGGTCGAAACCGCGGTGCCGACAACACGTGCGATCAGCATGCCAAGCCTTTTGTGTGGGTGTGCGGAAGACAATGGACGGGATTATACGTTACATCCCCGAAAAGGCAAATCTATCCCTGACCCGTAGCAGCCTCGGCGGCGGCCAGCCGGGCGTGGATGTGGCAATAGGGCGAGCCGGGCTGGGCCGGTTTTTTGCATGGCTGGCCCGCCTGGGTGATGCCCTGGCAGCGGGTCGGCGCGGGCGTCGGTTCTGCCGGCGCGGGCGCGGCTTCCGGCTCTGCCGATTCCTTGTAGGCCAGCGCCTCCACCTCATCGGCCAGGGCCTGCAAGCGGGCGAATTCCTCATGATAGCCGGCGATGATCTCCTCGGGGTTGGGCACCAGGCCGGCGTCGGTGATCAATCCCACATGCACATTGCCGGCGTAGCTGAAAATGCTGACGCCCATGCCCATGCGCCCCGACTGCGGCACCCAGAACATCACTTTTTCGATCGGCGCGCCGGCAAAATAGAGCTGCTGCTGCGGGCCGGGCACGTTGGTCATCACCGCCGTGGCTTTGCTGGCGAAAAACTGCACGCCCAGGCTCTCGATCTCGGTGGGCGCCAGGCCCATGGCGTTCAAGATCGTGAATCCCACCAGCGCCTCCGGCGAATTTTTGAGGTCATCCATCCGTTTCTTCAGGGCCAGCAGCCGGTCGATCGGGTCGGGCAGGCCGATGGGCAGGGCCAGCACCACCAGCCCGAAGTGATTGCCCAGTTTGAAGGCCTCCGCCGGCGGACGCAGGTTTACCGGGATCATGGCCCGGATATCCTTGCCCTCCACCTCTTCCCCACGGCCGATCAGGTAGCCGCGCAGGGCGCCGGCCATGGTGGTGAGCAGCACATCATTGACCGTGCCCCCGATCAGCTTGCCCACGCGCTTGACATCGGCCAGGGGGATGGGCTGCGACCACGCCGCCCGCTTGCTGATGCCCAATTTGCCTTTGAACGCGGTCTTGGGGTCGGGCGGCAGCAATGTCAGCCGGCCCAGGCGCTGGGCAAAACTGGCTGCCTCCTTGCCCCGCTCCAGTGCGTGCGCGGGATCCATCAGCATCTCCATGCCTTCGTGCAGCATCAGCTCGGCCACCTTGCGCGTGGCGCCGATGGCGTTGTAGGCGGGGGCGAAGAGGGTGGGCAGCAGGCCGCGCGGCTGGCGGCTGCGGGCCGGGGCCGGTTCCGGCCAGGGCGCGTCCGCGTCCTCGTCGCACAATGAAAGCAACACATGCATCAGGGCGATGCCATCGGCGATGCAGTGATGCAGCCGGCAGAAGAGGATGGGGCCTTCGGGCGCGTTCTCGATGTAGTGAAACTGCCACAGCGGCCTGTGAAAATCGAGGGGTGTGGCCACCAGATCGTTGATCATCTCCATCATCGCCGCCTGATCCGCGGGCGCAGGCAGGGCCACCCGGTGCAGGTGTGCATCCAGATCGAAATGGCGGTCATCCTCCCATTGCGGCGGGCGCAGGGGCAACCGCGATTCGACCACGCGCTGGCGAAAACGCCGGAATTTTAGGAAACGAACCTCCAACGTCTGCTTGATGCGCTCGAAGTCCAATGGCCGGTCGAACTGGAAAAAACCAGTGATCATCATCAGATTGGTGGGGTCTTCCATGTGCAGCCAGGCGGCGTCCACATTGGAGAGGGGTTGTCGGCCCATGGTTCGTATCCTTTGTGTGCAAAAAGGGGCGCGTCGATGAAGCGTCTATATTGTACACGATCCGGGAGATGCGCACACATCCTCGCGGGATGAGCGAGGCATTCTCCCAGGCGTTTGCCACAGCCTTGGTCGCGATGGTATGCTGGGCTTTGTGTTGGTTGGTTGGTTGAACTGAACACTGAACACTGAATACTGAATACTGAACACTGAACACTGCCCACATGGTAATCGCCGCTCCCCTCATTGACCGCCCCCGCCTCCTTTCCTTCCTGCACGCCCTGGTGCGCGCGGTCTCGCTGTCGGGCGAGGAGCAGGCCGTGGTGCAGGCAGCAGCGGCAGGAATGCGCACGCTGGGCTACGACGACGTGTTTGTCGATGCCAACGGCAGCCTGATCGGCAGTATTCAGGGCGCGCGGCCAGGGCCGACCCTGCTGCTAGACGCGCATTGCGACACCGTGGGCGTGGCCCCCACTCCGGCCTGGCAGCACGATCCTTTTGGCGGCGCAATCGTGGGGGAACGGATGTATGGCCGGGGGACAAGCGATATGAAAGGCGCGCTGGCCGCGATGATGTACGCCGCGGGGGCCGTGGATCGGGCGCGGCTGGCCGGGCGTGTGGTCGTCAGCGCCACCGTGCTGGAGGAAGTGATGGAAGGGGTGGCCCTGAAGACGGTGATGGCCCATGTCCGGCCCGATTTCGTCGTCATCGGCGAGGCCACAGCGTTGAACCTGAACATCGGCGGCCGCGGGCGGGCCGAGATCGTGCTGGAAGCCGCGGGTCGGCCCGCGCATTCCTCCACCCCTCACCTGGGCGATAACGCCGTCCTCCGCCTGATCCCGGCGATCCAGGCGCTGGAGCAGTTGGCCCTGCCCAGCGATCCCTTGCTCGGCCCCGCGCTCATGGCCCTGACCGACATCATCTCCGAACCCTATCCTGGCTATTCGGTCATCCCCAGCCGCTGCCGCGCCACCTATGACCGCCGCACCCTGCCCGGTGAGAGCATGGAAAGTGTGCTGGCCAGCCTGACCGCGCTGCCGGAGATGGCAGGGATCCGCGCCAGCATCGCCCAGGGCGAGCACCGGGCCTACACCGGGGCCACGCTCTCCGGCCCCAAATTCTTCCCGGCCTGGAAGCTGGCGCCCGATCATCCCCTGGTGCAGGGGGCGATGGCGGGATTGCAGGCTGCCGGCCTGACTCCCGCGCTGGGCGCGTATCGCTTCTGCACCAATGCTGCCTACAGCGCGGGGTGGGCGGGCGCGCCCACGGTCGGGTTTGGCCCCTCTGCCGAGGAGCAGGCCCATGTCGTCGATGAGTATATCGAGCTGTCGCAACTCTTCGCCGCCGCCGCCGGCTACCAAGGCATGATCATGACGATTTGCAGCGAGTAGACGGAGGACGAAGGATGAAGGACGAAGGGGGATCGCTTGTCGTCCAGCGTACTCGTCGATCGTTTGCGACTCAAATATCGAATATCAACAATCAACAATCAACAATCAACAATCAACAATCAACAATCAACAATCAACAATCAACAATCAACAATCAACAATCAACAATCAACAATCAACAA
>JAANMW010003829.1_pt1 | contig 11088 bp, 17 predicted proteins | sample 7279671 | NCBI WGS metagenome assembly JAANMW01 (sample SAMN14094541, study PRJNA606508) | bioreactor metagenome | isolation source: A lab-scale SPAN reactor treating ammonium-rich wastewater day 247 | place: Ireland: Galway | collected 2017-09-19
TGATAGTTGAGCTTTTGTGCCAGCGCGATGACGCGCTTGTTTTGCTCCAAGGTGGCCAGCGCCAAGGTGTTGGCTGCAGCCATATCTTCCTGTAGGGCATCGTTATTAAACGGGGCTTCTTTGGTTGCAGGTGCCGGGGTGGTGTTGCGGGCCATGAAGTTTGTTTTGTGGGTTGGGGGTTACAGGGGTACGGAATAGCGGGCGCTGACGTCGTCGAGCTGGCGCTTGGCGGCGTTCAGATTGGTTGCGACCGTCGTGGCGATGCGTACGAACTGCACGCCCAGGCGCCAGCGGTTGGTGCCTGCCACCTGCTCGACAAAGCCTTGCGTGGCAATGGCAGGCAGGTTCTGGCTGACCCAGCTGGGGGGCACGTCAATGGCCTTCGCAATCTCTCCGGGGGCAAGGCCCAGAAGTTCGTGACCCGCTAAGGCGCGGTAGAGGTCATTGGTCTTGCGGATCGGGCCAGCCAGGGGATAGGTTTTCTCGGCCATGGTCAAAACCCCAGCTCAGGCGTGGCGTACTGGGCCACGTTGTGGTGGTGGGCAGCGACTTGCTGCAGGTGGTTGCGCAAGGCGTCCAACGTGGCGGCAGGGTCGCCCTTGCCGTCCGCCTGGTAGAAGTCAGTGAGCAACTGCAGGGCCTGGGCAAAGCCGGTGTTCAGTTCGACCATGTCTGCCGCCTGTGCTTGCTGGCCCTTGGGGATGTCGACCAGCAATTTGCCGTCGGTCGCGGCCATCCAGCGGGCGACCAGGTTGATGCCGCAGGCGTGCTCATAAGCAGGCGCCAGCACCAGGGGCATGCGACCGTTGGCAATCCACTTGTAGAGCGACCAGTGGTCTTCCAGCCCCATGCGCTCGGCAATGCGCTCGACGCTGAGGTTGTGGCGCTCCAGGGCGAAGTCCTTGCAGCCTTTGAGCGCGTCGCGCAGCGTGGCCGGTTGCCAGCGTTTCCAATTGCGCCGGCTCATTGGAACGACTCAAGATGGGGTGCCAGGGCGACGTGCAAACAAATGCTGACTTTGCGCATGGCAAAAGAGGTTTGCAGCCGGTAGAGTGCGTAACAGGTCATTGCGTACACTGGCGTAGTTGCGAAGAAAAGGGCATCAGTCATTGACGGGCAGGCCCAGCTTCAGGCGCACGTCGCGGCCTTCGCCGTAGTTACCCAGGCGCTGGCCGCGCACGGCATCGCACACGGTGCGGTACTTGAAGCCGTTGGCTGCAGCGAACTGCTTGAGCGTCAACCCTTGCTGACGCAGTCGATGTTTGATTTGGTTGGGGGTGGGTTGGATGGCGGTAGTCATGGGCCTTTCTCCGTCGTGTAAGTCGCTGCGCTTCGGTGTTAGTTGCGGCGTTGTTAGGCTGATTATTACGCACGTTTGTGCGTAATGCAACAAGTATTTTGCGAACGGATGTGCGTGTGATTTCAGGGCGCCTGAAAACCGAACGAGAGGATCTAGGGCTTAGCCAGCAGGCGTTGGCTGACCGCCTGGGCATTTCCTTGCGTTCGCAACAGAACTATGAAAAGGGCGATCGCAACCCCGACAGCGCGTATCTCGCAGCCATTGCGGCCGCAGGTGCAGACGTGCTCTACATCCTCACTGGCCAGCACGCAGACACCCACTCGGCACGCGACCAAGCCGAACAAGTTTTGCTAGACAGCTATCGGCGCTGCGGCGCGGCTGCACGCCAGCACCTCATCCAAACGGCCGCGCTCCTGGCAGCTGGAGTAGGGGCCGATCTGCCTGCGGGCATGCAGCCCGCATCGATCTCGGTTTCATCAAAACATGGCCATGCAGCAGGCCGTGACGTCAATGTTCGTACGGAGGGCTCGTCAAGTGGAAAGCAAGGAAATCTCAAGTCGCGCGGGACACGCAGCCGGTCGTGACGTCACCGCTCAGGCTGCGCCTGTGAATCACGTTCAAGAGATAAGAGGCGGCACAAACGTCATCGGCAATCAAGGATCGGTGAGCGTTTTCCATGTGCAAAGACCGCCGACGATTCGTCGCATCGTGCTGCCGACCGAAGCGCACATTACGCAAGAACAGGCCGCGCAATTGCAAGCACTTAAGAGCGAGTGGGTAATGCTGCACGATGCCTTGAAGGCAAAGCCCTTGGGCCATGGCGTTGCCTGGCAGCGAATCAATGCCGCGGGTGGGGCGCCTTCCTACAGGGAGATTCGCAAAGATCGCTTCGCCGACGCTGTGGCCTTCGTGAAGAAAGAAATGGCCATTTTGCGAAACATGAAGAGCGCACCACGCAAGGATGATGAATGGCGCACCAAAAAGATCGGCGCAATTAAAGCCAGATGCAAGAACCAATTCGGCGGAGTTGATGTGTACAAGCCTTACATCAAGAAGAGCTTCGGCGCTGCATCGTTGGCTGATCTCGCTACTGATGAGCTCCAGCAAACGTATGCCTATGTGATGGCCAAGAAGCCTGCGCGCGGCGACCAATGACGACCACATGGAGAGATGGCGATGCAAGATCAGTTCGTCGTGCCAGACCTCAACAGCACGTCAGGTCCCGCGTTTGATTGGGTCGCTCAGGAATTGGAGCTGCCGGACGTCGCCACCCGGCGAGCGCTGCAAGAAGCGTTCGTGGAGCATCGGCATGATGGGTTCAATAGGCTCCATCGCGCACTCACAAAGGCGTGGGCGCCAGGGTCGTGCTGGTCGAGTGGCGAGGCCTATCTGCGTTCGCAGGGTTGGCGCCCTGAAAACGATGGTAGCAGCGACGGCACCTATGAGGGCGACGATCTTGTTGCGTTGCTTGCGCAACGGCTTTCGCGCGTGGCGCACCGCATGTTCCGGGATGCGCAGGTGCGCGCTGTCATTCACCCCGATTCACCGACCAGGGTGAAGCGCTACACGCACGTCTGCATCAATAGGGATCATTTTGACGACGAACCCAGCGCTTGCGGTATCCGGCCTGGCGCGCTGATCTCCATTGAGGCGGGCTTGGTTTTCTTGCGCCAGCCAGCCCACAAGCATCCCGCTTGCGATTGCACCGCAGATCCCCATCCGGTCTAAAAATGGAGCCACCGCATGGTCTACCAAGCCATCCTCGCCACTGTGCTGCTCGCCGCAGCGCCTGCATGGGCGATCAACAAATGCACGGGCGCCGACGGCAAGGTGGTCTTTCAGGATGCGCTGTGCGCACCCAGCAGCACCAATGCCGAGCAGATCAAGACCTGGGTCAACAGCGGCTACCAGGGCGCCAGGGGCGCGCCGCGCAAAGTGGTGCAGCCCAACGCCAAGCTCACAGGCCCCGACGAGGCTGCGCCGCTGCTCGACCTGTACCGCCGCTGGGTGGATGCCGAGCGCCTGGCCATGGCCACCAGCCGCATTGCGCTGGCGGGGCCGGCCGCGGCCCTGCAGGCGCTGCAGAGGGAGGCCCAGGCGCTTAAGTCGCCGCCTTGCCTGCAGATGGCGCAGCTTTCACTGCAAACCCTGGTGGGCAAGAGCGTGGAGTCCATCCTGCAGTTCATGGGCAAGGAGGAGATCACGGGCATGCTGTACCAGCACGTCGAGCGGCCCAAGCTGATCCCGCAGTTCGAGCGGGAAATCGCCGGCGCGCGCTGCGAGTGAAGAGGGGCAGTTGCCCAGGAGGCGCTATGACCGATAAAGAGCAAAACGACTTGCAAGCGCTGCTGCACCAAGCGCTGGATACCATCACGCGCCTGCAGGCGCGGTTGGATGCTGCGGAATCGCTGGCTGTGGGCTTGTTCGCGCAGTTGCCCAGGCAGGATCAGCACGGCGTCATGGATGCGGTTCTGGATCGAACGGAGGCTGTAGCGGACGCAAAAATTCCGCTATCTCATCTGGAGGCATACCGCACTGCCGCGCAGAAACTGCAAGCAGTTTTGCTGACAAAGCTGCGTGCGCGTTAGCCAGGGTCTGCGGATCAGGGCCGTTCTCGGCCAGGTCACAAAGACGCTGCCGAAGTTGCCGCAGCTGTTCGCTGAAACTCGCTTGTGTCTGGTGGTTCATGCGGCCATGATGCAGACGGGCTCCGGTCAGCAATAACTAAAACGCTTTACTCAGTACCCGGCCCTCTGCAGGCCAACACTCAAGGCTCTTCTCGCAAGAGCCTTTTTTGTTGTCACTGCAGGAGCCCACATGTCGCTGAAGTCTCATATCCCCTTGTGGCTGCGCGCGCCGCGCAACAGCCTGTTCGTGCTGCTGGCCATCGCGCTGCTGGCGGTGATTGCGGTGGCCTCGCCGGCGCAGCTGCCGGTGGTGCTGTACAAGGCCGCGCTGGTGGCGCTGGCCGGCGTGATGGGCTACTGGCTCGACCGCGTGCTGTTCCCCTATGCGCGGCCCGATTCCTTCCTATGGCGCGACTGGCGCAAGGGTACCGATGAGCCCGAGGGCGACGTGGATTTCCCCATTGCCAGCACCGACTACATGGCCGCCTACTGCACGGCGCAGGTGCGCCGCGCCGTCGTGGTCGGGGCGGTGGTGCTGGGCGTTGCGGCGGGGCTGTGATGCGCGCCGCCAAAGATGCTGCGCTGGCCTCGCTGCTGGTGCTGTTGTGCGCGCTGCTGTCTCTGGCTGCTCCGCTGGCCCAGGCCCAGGTGCCGCAGGCGGCCCTGCAATACCGCGCGCTGCTGGTGCGCACCGCGCACATGGCCTGGGGGCTGGACGCCCCCATTGCCGTGTTGGCCGCTCAGGTGCACCAGGAGAGCGCCTGGCGCCCCAGCGCCGTGAGCCACGTGGGCGCCCAGGGCTTGGCCCAGTTCATGCCTGCCACCACGCGCTGGATCGCCAGCATGGACCCGGCCCTTGCGGCGCAGCAGCCCCACAACCCTGGTTGGGCGCTGCGCGCCCTGGTCGTTTATGACCTCTGGCTGTTCGAGCGCGCTCCAACGCACTACCCACCACGCGACCGCATGTGGGTGGCGCTGCGCGCCTACAACGGCGGCCTGGGCCACTGGCAGCGCGAGGCAGCCAGTACCGGGCTGGCCCAGCCTTCGCGCGCCCAGGTGGACGCGGCCTGCGGAAAAGCCCGCCGCGCGGCCGTGCATTGCAAAGAGAACCTGGGCTACCCGCACCGCATCCTGGTGGTGCTGCAGCCGCGCTATGCGGTGTGGGGGCCTGGCCTATGAAGACGTTCGCCAAGGTCTTGGGCGTGGCGCTGGTGCTGCTCGGCAGTGCCATGTGGTGGATGTACGCCACCTTTTGCGGGGTTCACCCGCACGGGTTTTGCTGACCTATGCCAATACGCCTGATTGCCCTTGCCATGTTGCTGGTCGGCGCTGTTTGGGGAGTGCTTGGCTGGCGCTCCCACCTGGTGGCCACGGGCGATGCGCAGGGCGCCGCGCGCGTGCAGGCGGCGTGGGATTCCCAGGAGCGCACGCGCAACGAAACCACCGCGCGCGACAACGCCACCCGTTTCCGAAATGCCGAAAGGACCGCCGATGAAGACGCCAAGCGCGAGACCGCGCGCCTTGCTCGCGATGCTGCTGCCGCTGCTGCTGTGCGCAGCCTGCGCGGCGAGATCGCCCGCCTCAACAGCCGCCCCGATCCCTACCCAGCAGGAGATGCCGGCCTTGCCGCCTGCGCTGGCGAAGCCCGTACAGCCCGAGAGTTACTCGGAGAAAGCAGCAGCGCGTATCAAGAGCTGGCAGCAGAGACTGACCAGCTCCGCGACCAGGTAGTCGGGCTGCAGGGCTTCGCCGTGCATGTATGCGGCGCGGGCAAGGCGGAGGGACGCCGTTGACCGATGACATCGACCGCGCCCAGGAGCGCGAGGCCGAGATTCTGGCCGACGCGCTGCGCGATCAGGCGCGCCGCGCGGGCCTGGCGGGCAAAACGGCCGCTGATTCGGCGAAGTGTTGCGCCGACTGCGGGGCGGGCATTCCAGAAGCGCGCCGGGTGGCAGTGCCGGGCTGTCGGTTGTGTGTGGCGTGCCGAGCACGCGCGGAAAGGCGATGGGCTGTATGACTTTGCAGATTGATTTTTGGCAGCTCATGGGGCTCATCGCCAGCGGCATCGGCGTGCTGGTGGGCGTGATGAAGTTCGGCGTGGCACAGGCGCTCAAACACCAGGAGGTGGCGCATGCGCAACTCATTGCGCGGCTGCAGGCGATTGAGCAAGCGGGCCGCGCTGATTCAGGCAACTGGCAGCGGGTGGAGCGCGAGATCCTGCAGCTCAAGGCCGAGCTCCCGCTGAACTATGTGCGGCGCGAGGACTATGTGCTCTCGACGGCCACGATCATGGCCAAGCTCGACGCGATCAGCACGCGCTTTGAAAACATTCTTTTGCAAAGGGGGAAGGGCCATGAATGAGGACGTGCTTCGCCAACGGCTGGCGCTGGAGCAGGCGCAGGGCGTTCGCCAGCGCAGCGAGTTCATGCGGTGGGTCTTGCTGCTCGCCATGAATATCAATCGACCGACGCATTCCACGTTGCGTTTCTTGGTCCAGGTGGTGCGCGGCGAGTACCAGGACGTGACCGACCTGCAGGTGCGCCGCGAACTCGACTACCTGGAAAGCCGCGACCTGGTCAAGGTGTTCACGGACCCGCTGGGCCAGGTGAGCGCGGACCTTACGCGCTATGGCATCGATATCGCCGAATACACGGTCGCCGTGGAGCCGGGCATTGCGCGGCCTCCAAAGGCGTAGCACACCATGGGCCGCAAGAGCTCCATCGACCGGCTGGACCCGGAAATCAAGGCGTACATCCAGGCCATGCTGGCGTCTGGAAGCCAGACGCTGGACGAGTTGATTGCAGATCTGCAGGCGCGCTTTCCTGCTGCGGCATCGGCTGGCGACCTGCCCAGCCGATCGGCCGTGGGACGGTACGGCCAGAAGCTGGAGCGGCGCCTGTCGGCGATCCGCGCCAGCACCGAGGCGGCCAAGATGATCCAGGCGCACGCGGGCGACGACAAGGACGCTCGCAGCGAGGCTCTCACCGCCATGGTGCAGACCGAACTTTTTGAGGCCATCCTGGCGCTGCAGGAGATCGATGAGCCGCCTCCAGAGGGCGTGTCCGCCGAGGAAGCGGCGGCCAATCGGGTTGCATTGCTCAGCAAAGCGGCCAAGAACATTGCCACGCTGACGCGCAGCAGCATCAATCTCAAGGAGTTTCAGGCCAAGGTGGAGGAAGCCACGCGCAAGAAGCTGCTGGACGAGCAGCGTGCCAAGCTGGAGGCCATGCCAACCAGGGGCGGCGTAACGCCTGAGACCAAGGCAGCCATCCGAGAAGCACTGGGGATCATGTGATGAGCATCTTCCACCCCGTCTCGAAGGCCGAGCTGCACCAGCACTTCACCCACTACGGGTGGTTCGTGGGCCTGGTTCCTGTGTACGTCGGTAATCTGGGAGCAGATGCTCCCACCGTAACCGAGCGAAACGGTGTTCCTGAGTGGAGTTTCTCGCTTGCCGAGAGCCTTTTCGGGCTGTTTTGCTGGGTGAGTTCGCTGCTGTCGCCTGAGTTTGAGCCCGCGTTCCCGCTGCTTATCACTGGCGAGATCAAGGCATGAAGATCAAGGGCCGCGCCAAGCTTATTCCGAAGGATCGTGATGCGATCTTTCTGCCGTACCAGTCAAAGTGGATCATGGACGAATCACGCCTCAAGCTGGGCGAGAAGTCGCGTCAGATCGGGTTCACCTGGTGCACTGCCTATGCTGTGAACGAGCGGGTGTCTCTACAAGGCGCGCGGTACGACGAATGGATCAGCAGCCGGGACGAAGGCGCGGCCCGCCTCTTCATTGAGGACTGCAAGTTCTGGGCGAACGTCCAGAATCTGGCGGCAAAAGACCTGGGCGAAGTGCTGATAGACGCCAATACGCGGGCCACTTCGCAAAGCCTGGAGTTTGCCAGCGGGCGCCGGGTCAACAGCATGTCCAGCAACCCCGACGCCCAAGCCGGGAAGCGCGGTTCGCGCGTTCTCGATGAGTACGCCCTCCACCCCGATCAGCGAAAGATGTGGGCCATTGCCTACCCAGGCATCACCTGGGGTGGCGTGCTGGAGGCATTCAGCACGCACCGTGGGTCGCACAGCTTCTTCAACCAGTTGGTGCGTGAGGCCCGCCATGGCGGCAACCCCAAGAAGATCAGCCTGCACCGGGTCACTCTGCAGGATGCCCTGGAACAAGGCTTCCTGTTCAAGCTGCAGCAAGCACTGCCGGCCGACGCCGAGCAACAGGCAATGGACGAGACGCAGTACTTCGACTTCGTGAAGGCCGGCGCGGCCGATGCCGAGTCGTTCGACCAGGAATACATGTGCGTCCCAGCCGACGATGACGCCAAGTTCCTCGAGTACGGCCTCATCACCGCCTGCGAGTACTCCGTTGGCGAGGCATGGCAGCGCGACCTGGAGGGTCCATTCCAGGGGCGCCTGTTCGCTGGCGTGGACATTGGCCGCAAGAAGGACCTGACCGTGCTGTGGGTGGTCGAACGGCTGGGAGACGTGCTCTACACGCGGCACGTCGAAGTCATGGAGAAGATGCGCAAGAGCGACCAGGAGAAGATTCTGTGGCCATGGTTCAGCCTGTGCGATCGCGTCTGCATCGACTCCACGGGCCTGGGCATCGGCTGGGCCGACGATGCCCAGGACAAGTTTGGCGCGCAGAAGGTGGAAGCCGTCAACTTCTCCGCCCAGGTGAAAGAGGCGTTGGCCTATCCACTGCGCGGCTGCATGGAAGATCGAAAGGTCCGCATCCCTGAAGACCCCAAGATTCGCGCCGATCTGCGAAAGGTGCAAAAGACCACCACCGCGGCGGGAAACATCCGTTTTATTGCTGACGGCGAAGACAGTAATGCGGTCAACGGCCATGCCGACCGCTTTTGGGCGCTGGCCCTGGCGCTGCATGCGGGCAACAACCCGTCTGCTCCCATCGACTACATCCCCGTGCCTACCCATGCACGCGGGTTCGACAACAAGACCAACTCCCACGCCGACCTGGATTTCCCCATGCCGGAGCCGGGCGGCTGGTAAGGGGCACCAACTATGGCAAAAATCCTGGGCCCAGACGGCCTACCCATCACCACCGAAGCGCTGTCTGAGCCTCAGACTTCGCACTACTCGCACCTGCAGCGCGAGCTGCAGACCCACCCGACGCGCGGGCTGACGCCGTCCAAGCTCGCATCCATCCTGGACCAGGCCGAGCAGGGTGACTTGTTGGCGCAGGCCGACCTCTACGAGGACATGGAGGAGAAAGACGGCCACATTGCAGCAGAGCTGGGCAAGCGACGCCGCGCGCTGCTGGTTGACTGGGGCGTGGTGCCGCCCGACAACCCCACCCCAGCTGAAAAGCGCAGCGCTGAGCAACTGACCGAGCTGGTGGGGGAGATTGCGGACTTTGAGGATGTGCTGTTTGACGTGACGGACGCCATCGGCAAGGGCTTTTCTTGCTGCGAAATCGAGTGGCACAAGCCGGGCAAGTACTGGCTGCCCAAGACGATCACGCACCGGCCGCAAAGCTGGTTCACCGTGCACCGAGGCTACCGGCAGGAGCTGCGCTTGCGCAGCAACACAACGGTGGACGGCATCGTGGGCGAGCCGCTGCAGTCCTTCGGTTGGATCACGCATGTGCACAAGGCCAAGAGCGGCTATCTGGAGCGCACGGCGATGTTCCGGCAGCTGGTGTGGCCGTATTTGTTCAAGAACTACAGCGTGGGCGACCTGGCCGAGTTCTTGGAGATCTACGGCATTCCGGTGCGCATCGGCAAATACCCGAGCGGTGCCAGCGAGAAGGAGAAGATGACGCTGCTGCGCGCCCTGGTGGGCATCGGCCACAACGCGGCCGGCATCATCCCCAGCGGCATGGAGCTGGACTTCAAGGACGCGGCCACGGGCGACCCAGACGCCTTTGGGCTGATGATCAACTGGTGCGAGCGCACGCAGTCCAAGGTGATCCTGGGCGGCACGCTGACCAGCGGCGCCGACGGCAAGAGCAGCACCAATGCCCTGGGCAATGTGCACAATGAGGTACGCAAAGACCTGCGCGACAGCGACATTCGGCAGGTCTGCAGCACGCTGTCGCGGGACTTGCTGTACCCGCTGGCCGTGCTCAATGGCCTGGCGCCCGATGGCATGCGCCGCTGCCCGGTGTTCCGCCTGGACGTGGGCGAGACCGAGGACATGACGGCCTACGCTGAGGCACTGCCTAAACTGGTGGATATCGGCGTGCAAATCCCCGTGCAGTGGGCGCAGGAGAAGCTGGGCATTCCGCAGCCGGAAAACGGTGAACCCGTGTTGCAGGCTGCTTTGCCTGCTGTTTTTCGGCAGGGTGTGGCGGCAACGGTCGGCCGTGTGCCGCTTCACGCGGGGCCATGGGGCGTGGCCGCTGCGGCAGGGCAGGCTCCGTCTGGCCTGCAGCTGCCCAGCCCGCAGACTGCCATGCTGCCCCAGGTGGCGGCCAATGTCCGGGCGCCCGCAGCGACGTGGGTCGAACAGATCCGCGAATTGGTCGCGCGCGCCACCAGCCTGGAGGAAATCCGCGACGGGCTGGCGAAGCTGGACCCGAACATGAGCCTGGACGACTACGCCGCGGCCATGGCCGAGGCTCTGGCGGCCGCCCAGCTCGCGGGCCGTTATGAGGTCATGCAGGAGGCCAACGCAAATGGCTGATGTGGCCTATGGGAGTCTGCCGTTCCGGGAAATGATCGCGTTCTTCCGGCGCAAACTGAATCTCACCACCGAGGCCTGGACCGACGTCTACGCGGCCGAGCACGAATGGTCGTTTGTAGTGGCCGGGGCGAACCGGGACGCCATCGTGCGGGACTTCCGCAAAGCGGTCGAGAAGGCGATCAAGGACGGCACCACGCTGGAGACCTTCCGCGAGGACTTCGACAACATCGTGGCCCGCCATGGCTGGGACTACAACGGCGGCCGCGATTGGCGCACGCGCGTCATCTACGAGACCAACCTCAACACCAGCTATGCCGCCGGCCGCTGGGAGCAACTGCAGGCCGCGCCTTTCTGGCAATACGAGCATGCGGATTGGGTGGAAAACCCCAGGCACCAGCACTTGGCCTGGGACGGCCTGGTGCTGGGGCGCGACAACCCTTGGTGGCGTACGCACTACCCGCCAAATGGCTGGGGATGCCAGTGCAAGGTGATCGGCCTGTGGCCGCGTGATCTT
>JAANMW010003838.1_pt1 | contig 11049 bp, 7 predicted proteins | sample 7279671 | NCBI WGS metagenome assembly JAANMW01 (sample SAMN14094541, study PRJNA606508) | bioreactor metagenome | isolation source: A lab-scale SPAN reactor treating ammonium-rich wastewater day 247 | place: Ireland: Galway | collected 2017-09-19
GATGGGGAGGCGCATGTCGGCCCCTGAATATCCAACACTGATGCCGAGCTTCACGGTCTTTCCTCCCGGGCGCGTACTGGTAGCCGGGCAACGGTGCCATGCCCCGGCGGCCGCTGCAAGGCCGCTTCCCTCTACGTGGCGTTGGCGCCGGGCCCGGCGTACTCACCGGTCCCAGTTGCGCACGCAACCGGTACCTCTGGTCCCCGAAGCGGCGGCCGGATGGCCATGACCGGCCACTTGCTCGGGCCGTACCATTGGCACGCGCCGGCTGCCCATGCCGGGATAGCGCACGAGGAGATGCTACGCGTGAGTGCTGAAACCCTGACCGTCATCGATAACCGGACCGGAGAGCGTTACGAAGTTCCCATCCAGGACGGGACCGTCAGGGCGATGGACTTCCGGGGAATGCGCACTTCCGCTGACGATTTCGGGCTCATGGTCTATGACCCGGCCTTCACGAACACCGCTTCGTGCCGCAGCGAGATCACCTTCATTGATGGCGATAAGGGCGTCCTCGAATACCGCGGCTACCCGATCGAGGAACTCGCCGAGAAGAGCACGTACCTCGAGACCGCCTTCCTGATCGTGCACGGCCACCTGCCTTCGGCCCCGGAACTCAAGGAGTGGACCCACAACATCACCTTCCACACCTTCGTCCACGAAAACGTTCGCCGCTTCATGGATGGCTTCCGCTATGACGCCCACCCCATGGGCGTCCTCGTGAGTTCGGTCGCCGCGCTCTCCACGTTCTATCCAGATGCCAAGGACGTGGACAGTCCCGAGTCCCGCGACCTGCAGACATGGCGCCTGATCGCCAAGGTGCCGACGCTGGCCGCGTTTGCCTACCGGGCCAGCCGGGGCCTCCCCTATGTGTACCCGGACAACGACCTCACGTTCGCGGGCAACTTCGCCAGCATGCTCTGGCGCATGTCCGAATCCCAGTACGTGGCGAGTGCTGTGATCGAGCACGCCCTGAATGTGCTCTTCATCCTCCACGCGGACCACGAACAGAACTGCAGCGCGAACGCCATGCGCGCCGTCGGCAGTTCGCGGCCAGACCCGTTCGTCGCGACGGCCGCGGCCGCGGCCGCCCTCTACGGGCCGTTGCACGGCGGCGCCAACGAAGCCGTGCTCCTGATGCTCAACGAAATCGGCGACGTGAAGAACGTCCCAGACTTCGTGAAGCAGGTGAAGTCAGGCGAACGCCGGCTGATGGGCTTCGGGCACCGCGTCTACAAGAACTACGACCCCCGCGCCCGCATTATCAAGGCCACGGCTGACGAGGTCTTCGAAGTCACGGGCCGCAACCCGCTCCTCGATATCGCCCTCGAACTCGAACGTATCGCGCTCGAGGACGACTACTTCATCACGCGCAGGCTTTACCCGAATGTCGACTTCTACTCCGGGCTCATCTACCAGGCGCTCGGGTTCCCGGTAGAGATGTTCCCCGTGCTCTTCGCCATTCCGCGGACGGCCGGCTGGGTCGCCCAGTGGCGGGAGATGGTGACCGACCCGGAGCAGAAGATCGCGCGCCCACGCCAGGTCTACACCGGGGCACGGGGCCGGAGGTACGTTGAGTTGGGGAAGCGGTAGCAGTCACTCCGGCCGGTCGCGGTCTTCAGGGCGCCACTCAGCCGAGTGGCGCCCTTGTCTTGCTCCCTGGATGCTCAGGCCCGGGCCCCCGGGACGGAGCCGGAGTACGACACGAGCGCCTTCATGTAGTGCGCCCGTTCGAACTCCGCCGGGTCCGGGCAGGCCGCCTGGCTGAGGCTGCCCTTCAGCTGTTCGACCGACTCGTACTCGTGCTCCACGAGCCACCTGCTGAGGTCGTCGTGGACCTGTGACAGTCGGTCCGGGCCGTGCACCAGGAGCGCCGAGGCCATCATTGCCACGTCCGCACCGGCGAGGAGGACTTTCAGCACGTCCTCGCTGCTGTGGATGCCCGTGGTTGCAGCGAGCGACGCCTGCACCTGGCCTCGAAGAATTGCGACCCAGCGCAACGGCAGCGTCAGCTCGGCCGGGGTGCTCAGGCGTACTCGCGGGACGACGGTCAACGTATCGAGGTCGATGTCGGGCTGGACAAAGCGGTTGAACAGGACGAGCCCGTCGGCCCCGGCGGCCACCAGCCTCCGGCACATATCCGGGAGTGCCGAGAAGTACGGCCCGATCTTCACCGCCAGCGGGATCGACACCGTGTCGCGGACTGCGGCAACCAGCGAGATGTACCGCTCCTCCACCGTTGCCGCCGTGTCGTCCACGTTGGCCGCCACCAGGTAGATGTTGAGCTCCAGGGCATCTGCCCCGGCCTCCTGGATGAGCCGCGCATAATGCGTCCAGCCGGAGGCCGTCACCCCGTTCAGGCTCCCGATCACGGGGATGGAGAGTTCGCGCTTGGCGGCTTCGATAGATTCGAGGTACGTCGCCGGCCCGGTCTTGTAGTCCGTGATCGCGGGAAAGAAGTCATGCGCCTCGAAGTTGCCGCCGGTCCACTGTTCCAGCAGCTCGTGGAGGTCGAACGATTCGTGCTCGATCTGTTCTTCAAAGAGCGACCGCATCACCACCGCGCCCGCCCCGCACGCCTCGAGCTGCCGCAACGTCTCGAGTCTGTCGGAGAGCGGAGAGGCGGAAACCACGAGGGGGTTCCGAAGACGCATGCCGAGGTAGCCGGTACTCAGGTCAGTCATAGCCCATCTCTCCGTGGAGGTCTGCGTACGCCGCTTCTGATGGCTCTGCAAGCACGCCCGGTGCGGTGCGTTCCACCACCGCGAGCTGCTCGTAGAAGTGCCAGCGCTCGTCTATGTCGGCCTGGGCCATGGACATCAGTCGTTCGGCATCGTGGGAATTGGCGAGCTTCAGCATCCCATAGCGGGCCTCCTTCGCCGCGAATTCCCGGAACGGGATCGTGGGTTTCCTGGAGTCCAGGTGGAGAGGGGCTGTACCGGACTCGTCCGTGCTTGGCTTGAAGCGGAACAATGGCCAGTAGCCACTCTGCACCGCCTCGCGCTGGTGCGACATGGCCGTGCGCATATCAATCCCATGGGCGATGCAGTGGCTGTACGCCAGGATGATAGACGGCCCCTGGTGTGCCTCCGCCTCCGCGAAGGCTTTGATGGTCTGCGCGTTGTCCGCGCCGAGCGCCACGCTCGCCACGTACACGTTCCCGTACGCCGAGGCGATCAAGCCCAGGTCCTTCTTTCCCACGCGCTTGCCCGATGCCGCGAATTTCGCGACCGCGGCTCGCGGGGTCGACTTCGATGCCTGCCCGCCGGTGTTGGAGTAGACCTCGGTATCGAGGACCAGGATGTTCACGTCCTTCCCGGTGGCAAGTACATGGTCCAGCCCGCCGAACCCGATGTCGTACGCCCAGCCATCGCCGCCAACGATCCAGACGCTCTTCTCCACCAGGAAGTCCGCAAGCGCGAGGAGTTCCAGGGCTGCAGGCAGCTCCTGGCGTGTCTCCAGCCACAACTTCAGCTCTTCGACGCGCGCCCGTTGCGCGGCGATGCCCCTGTCCGTCAGGTCCTGGTCCTTCAGGAGTGCCGGCGCCAGCCCTTCGGGAAGGTGACCGGCGAGGCCGTGCAGGAGGTGCTGGGCCAGTGCCGTCTGCTGGTCGAGTGCCAGCCGCATCCCCAGGCCGAACTCGGCGTTGTCCTCGAAGAGCGAGTTGGACCACGCCGGGCCGCGCCCGTCCGCTCCGGCCGACCAGGGTGTTGTTGGCAGATTGCCGCCATAGATCGATGAGCACCCGGTTGCGTTCGCGACGAGCAGGCGGTCGCCGAACATCTGTGTCAGCAGCTTCAAGTAGGGGGTCTCGCCGCAGCCCGCGCACGCTCCCGAAAACTCGAACAGCGGCTCGATCATCTGGGAGCCCTTGATCGTGTCGGTCCGCGTTTCGCTCCGCGCCGGCGCCGGGATGCGGCTGAAGAACGCGAAGCTCTCGCGCTCGGCCTCCAGGTGTTCCGCGCGCGGTTCCATGTTGATGGACTTGTGCTTCAGTATCGACTTGTCCCGGGCGGGGCACACGTCCACACAGATGCCGCACCCCGTGCAATCGTCAGGCGCCACCTGGATGGTCATCACGGTGCCCGGGCGGTCGTGGCCGCTCCACTCCCGATGGCGGTAGCCGCCCGGCGCCTCCGCGAGTTCCGTTGGCTCGAACACCTTCATGCGGATGGCCGCATGCGGGCAGACCAGTGCGCACTTCGCGCATTCGATGCAGATCGTCGGGTCCCAGATGGGGATTTCGCTTGCTATCCCGCGCTTCTCCCAGCGGGCCGTGCCGGTTGGGAAGGTCCCGTCCACCGGCATCGCACTGACCGGCAGTAAGTCCCCCTTGCCCGCGATCAGCATTGCGGTGATCCGCTGGACGAAGTCCGGCGCCTCGGTCGGGACGACCGGCGGGCGGCTCCGGCCTTCCGGAACGCGCCCGGCGAGTGGCACCTCTCGGAGACCGGCGAGGGCGGCATCGATCGCGGCGAAGTTCCGCTCGATGACCCGCTCGCCCCGGCTGTGATAGCTCTTGCGGACGGCTGCCTTGATCTCGGCGATCGCCTCATCCGCCGGCAGTACGCCCGAAATCGCGAAGAAGCACGTTTGGAGCACCGTGTTGATCCGGCTGCCAAGCCCGGCATCGCTCGCCACCCGCGACGCATCGACGACGAAGAAGCGGATGTTCTTTGCGATCAGCTCCTGCTGCAGTTCGGCGTTGAGGTGTTCCCACACCTCCTCCGGGCCGTGGGGGCTGTTCAGCAGGAATGTAGCCCCGTCTTCCGCAAGTTCGAGGACATCGAACTCGTCCAGCAGGTGGGGCTGGTGGCAGGCAACGAAGGTCGCCCGGCGGATCAGATACGTCGACCGAATCGGCGCGGGGCTGAAGCGCAGGTGAGAAACGGTGGTCGCCCCAGCCTTTTTCGAGTCGTACACGAAGTAACCCTGGGCGTGCAGCGGCGTTTGCTCTCCGATGATCTTCACGGTGTTCTTGTTGGCGCCGACGGTGCCGTCGCTGCCGAGCCCATAGAACACCGCGCGGACCGTCTCTGGCGGTTCGGCGTGCCAATCCGGGGTATAGGCGATGCTCGTGTGCGAAACGTCATCGACGATCCCGGCGGTGAAGTGGTTCTTCGGTTGGGGCTTCGCCAGCTCGGTGAACACCCCGGCAACCATGGCAGGCGTGAACTCCTTCGATGCCAGCCCATATCGTCCCCCCACGACCTTTGGGAACCGGCCGAGACCACCAGCGCCCCCCGGCTCTTCGGCCAGCGCGGTTACCACGTCCTGGTAGAGCGGCTCTCCGGGCGCTCCCGGCTCCTTGGTCCGGTCGAGCACGCCGATGGTTTCAACGGTTGGCGGGAGTGCCGCGACAAACGCCTCACCGTCGAACGGACGGTAGAGCCGGACCTTTACCATCCCGACCTTCTCGCCCCGGTCCAGCAGGGCCTCAACCGCCTCTTCGGCCGCCCCGCAGCCGGAGCCCATGAGGACGACCACTCGTGTCGCGTCGGGTGCACCAACGTACTCGAACGGCCGGTAGTGGCGCCCCGTCGCGGCGGCGAACTGGTCCATGGTCTCGCTTACGATGCCTGGGACTGCCTCGTAGAACGGGTTGCAGGCTTCCCGGGCCTGGAAGAAGACATCCGGGTTCTGCGCCGACCCCCGCAGGACCGGCCGGTCGGGCGTCAGTCCGCGCTCGCGGTGCTCCCGCACGAGCCGCTCGTCGATCAGCTTGTGCAACACCTCGTCGTCCATCCGCGCGATCTTGTTCAGCTCGTGCGAGGTCCGGAATCCATCGAAGAAGTGCAGGAATGGCACGCGCGACTTGAGCGTGGCGGCCGTCGAGATCAGTGCGAAGTCGTGCGCTTCCTGGACCGACGACGCGCAGAGCATCGCCCAGCCCGTACTGCGGACTGCCATCACGTCGCTGTGGTCGCCGAAGATCGAGAGCGCGTGGGTCGCCACCGTCCGGGCGGCGACGTGGATCACGGCTGAGGTCAGTTCGCCCGCGATCTTGAACATGTTGGGCATCATCAAGAGCAGGCCCTGGGACGCGGTGAAGGTGGTAGTGAGCGCCCCCGTTTGGAGCGCGCCGTGCATGGCGCCCGCCACGCCGCCTTCGCTCTGCATCTGCACCACCCGCGGCACGGTCCCCCAGAGGTTTGCCTTGCCCTCCACCGCCCACGCGTCGGCGAGCTCTGCCATTGGCGAGGAAGGCGTGATCGGATAGATGGCGATGACTTCCGTGGCCCGGTAGGCCACGTCGGCCGCCGCCTCGTTCCCGTCGACCGTGATGGTCTCAGCGTTCACTCAGCGCTCCTCGTTTCTGAAGTGGCTGCCCTCCGGACCGCATGAGAGGTCCTTCAAGGCTGCCTGTTCAGCCTAACGATGCCCGCAACCGGTGGCGACGTCCGATGAGCGCGATTTCGCAGGTCTCCTGGCTCCCAAACCGGTTCTGGGCCGTGTGGGCCTGGAGTCGATGGGACGTTATCGCTCCTGTGGCAGACTGGCTCACACAGATCGCCCGAAGGAGCACTCCTTCCGTGCACCAAACATCCACGGACCCCGGCGAGTTCGAAAGCTCGGTCCTCCGCCAGCTCTCGACCCTCGACCGCTTCCTCCCCGTCTGGATCGGGCTGGCCATGGTCACCGGCCTCGCGCTCGGGGGTATCTTCCCGGACCTCAACGACCAGCTCGACCGTGTGAAGATCGACCAGACGTCGCTCCCGATTGCGATCGGTCTTCTCGGGATGATGTACCCGGTGCTTGCGAAGGTGCGCTACGACCGCCTCCACGACGTCACGACCGACAAGCCGCTGGTCGTGTCGTCGCTGCTGTTGAACTGGATCGTGGGACCCGCCCTGATGTTCGCCCTCGCCTGGATCTTCCTCCCGGACCTGCCCGAGTTCCGGACCGGGATCATCCTCGTCGGCCTTGCGCGCTGCATCGCCATGGTGCTCATCTGGAACTCGCTCGCCTGCGGCGATACCGAAGCCGCCGCCGTCCTCGTCGTGCTCAACTCCGTCTTCCAGGTCGCTGCCTACGCGCTGCTCGGCTACTTCTACCTCGAAACGCTGCCCGGGTGGCTCGGGCTCGAACAGACCGCGATCGACTTCGTCCTCTGGGATATCGCGAAGTCGGTCCTTACCTTCCTCGGTGTGCCGCTGGTGCTCGGAGCTCTCACCAGCATCATCGGCCGCCGGAAAAAGGGCGATGCCTGGTACGAACAGCAGTTCCTGCCCCGGATCGGCCCCTGGGCTCTCTACAGCCTGCTCTTCACCATCGTCGTGTTGTTCGCCATCCAGGGCGACGCGATCACCTCCCAGCCGCTGGACGTGGCGCGCATCGCACTACCGTTCATCGCGTACTTTGGCCTGATGTGGACGGTATCGTTCGCCTGGGGACGCGCCCAGGGGCTGCCTTATCCGAAGACCGCGACGCTCGCGTTCACAGCAGCGGGCAACAACTTCGAGCTGGCGATTGCAGTCGCCATCGGGACATTCGGTGTGACGTCCGGGCAGGCGCTCGCGGGTGTCGTGGGCCCGCTTATCGAAGTTCCGGCGCTGGTTGCGCTGGTGTACGTGGCCCTCTGGGCGAGGAAACGGTTCTTCGCCGAACCCATCGCGCCGGTTGCCATACCCTGAGGCCGCTCCGGCCGTTTCAGTCGCTGCCGCTGATGGCGGCTTCAATCAGTCCCTGCAACGCCGGCTGCCCCACCTCCTCGAACCGGTAGCGCGCCCGGACCACCGGTTTCGAGACACCCGTCAGTGCCGCGAGGTCCAGCGGCGTGCCCGACACCACAACTTCGGCCACTGACGCCTCGATCGTGTCGCGCAATGCTGCCACTTGCTCCGGACCGTAGCCTACGGCTGGCAGGACGAGCCCGATGTGTGGGTAGGTCGCATAGACCTCGAGGATGGAGGGCGGCGCACTGGCTCGCGGGTCGACGATCTCCCCGGCGCCGCCATCTCGCGCCGCGACATAACCCGCGCCGAATGCCATTCCCCCGTGGGTGATCGTCGGCCCGTCGTCCACCACCAGCACGCGCTTGCCGCGGACAGCCTCCGGGTCATCGAGCTGGATCGGCAGCGCCCCGTGGATCACGCGCGCGCCGGGGTTCAAGCGCCGCGCCGCCTCTTCCGCCGCAGCGACCTGGTCGGCTGTGGCCACGTTCACTTTGTTGATGACGATGATGTCCGCCATCCGGAGCACTGCCTCGCCGGGGTGATACGCCTCGGCCTGGTCCGCCCGGAGCGCATCGAGGACCGCGATGTGGAGCGTGGGCTGGAAGAAGGGGAAATCGTTGTTGCCGCCGTCCCAGATGATGACGTCAGCTTCGGCTTCGGCGTCCTTGAGGATGTCGCCGTAGTCGACGCCCGCGAAGACAACAAGGCCCGCGGCCACATGCGCCTCGTACTCCTCCCGTTCTTCGGCCGTGCATTCGGCCGCGGCGATGTCTGCCTCCGAACCGAACCGCTGCACCCGCTGCCGTTCGAGGTCGCCGTACGGCATGGGGTGGCGCACCAGGACAACCCGCCGGCCTTGCTCAACGAGCATGCGCGCGATCCAATGTGACAACGGAGACTTGCCGGACCCGGTCCGGGCGGCCGTCACCGCCACCACCGGCACCGATGCGCGAAGGTACGTACGCTCGGGCCCCAGCAGCTCGAAGTCCGCGCCGGCAGCGAGTGCCCGCGAGGCCAAATGCATCACATTGGCGTGGGTCACGTCGCTGTAGGCGAAGACCACGCGCTCGACGCCATCCGCCTTGCAGAGCGCTTCGAGGTCCGCCTCGTCTTCGATGGGGATGCCCCCCGGATACAGCGGGCCGGCAAGCGACGCGGGATACCGGCGGTCCGCGATCCCCGGGATCTGGGCAGCCGTGAACGCGACGACCTCGGTTGCCGGATCGTCACGGTAGACCACGTTGAAGTTGTGGAAGTCGCGCCCGGCGGCCCCCAGGATGATCGTCCGGACGCGAGTGCTCATGGCGTTGGCTCCCAAAACGTGATGCCCGGTGCCTCCAGCGAAATCCGGGTCCCGGCTTCTCCCGCAAGGATGGCAGAGGCGGCTTCGAGCGCGCCAATCGCGGCGGTCCGTCCCGTCGCTTCGGCGAATCGTACCGCTGCCTCAACCTTGGGCCCCATCGAACCGGGAGCGAACGCGTAGCGGCCCACGGCCGCGAAGTTCGCCATGCGGATCGCCCGGCTCCCCGGGTCGCCCCAGCGCTCCTCCACGGCAGCCACGTCGGTCAGGAGCAGTAGCGCATCCGCGTTGAGCTCCTTCGCAAGCAGGCTCGCCGTCAGGTCTTTGTCGATGACTGCCTCGACCCCGGTGAGCCGGCCCGAGGGTTGGCGGACTATGGGCACCCCGCCGCCCCCGGCCGAAATAGTGACGACCCCGGCTGCGAGTAGCGCCCGGATCGCGTCGATCTCCATGATCGCCACCGGTTCAGGCGACGGCACGACCCGCCGTCCCCGTTCGCCTTCGAACGCGAACGCCCAGCCGTTTTCGGCCGCGAGCAGGGAGCATTCTTCGCGCGTGTAGAAGGGCCCGATGGGCTTCGCCGGGTGCTGGAACGCAGGGTCCTGCCCGTCAACGAGTACCTGCCCGAGCACGGTCGTCACGGGGCGCCCAGGCAGCTCGTTCCGCAGGGCCAGTTCGAGCAGGTACCCCACCATCCCCTGCGACTCGGCTCCCAGGATGTCGAGCGGATACGCAGCCGCCCAGCCCGTTGAGCCGCTTTCGAGGGCAAGTAGCCCCACCTGTGGGCCATTACCGTGCGTCACCACCAGCGAATGCTCACGCGCGAGGGACGCAAGCGCGGAGCCTGCGGTGCGGGCGTTTCGCTCCTGCACATCAGGACCGAGCGTTTCGCCGCGCCGCAGCAGCGCGTTTCCGCCCACCGCCGCAACGACTAGCATCGCGCGTACTCGCTGCCACGGGGAACGGCCCCGCTGTTCAATCAGGGCCTCGGGACATCGGTTTCCCCAAACCCTGGCGCGTGGACGCGCACGCCGGGAGTCCGGAATGGCACGAACTCCGTGAGCACGCCGTGGATATCCTGGGGGTAGAAGAAGGCCGCGCCCGCCTTCGGCCCGAGGTCCACCCGCCGCAGCCCCTGGTCGCTCAACCGCCTGGCTTCGACCTCCACATCGTCCACCGCATATCCGATGTGGTGGAGCCCCGGCCCGCGCTTCGCCAGGAACCTGGCAGCGCCGCTGGTGGTGTCCTGGGGCACGATGATCTCGATAACCGTGTCGCCCTCCCCCACCTGTAAGAAATAGTTGATGGTGCGCTCGGGAGCAAAATAACTGCCCGTTTCGCCGGCGCCCTTCCAATCGGCGATGGGGAAGCCGAGCTTGCCCAGCAGCATTGCCGTCGTCCGATTCGCGCTGTCCTGTTATCCAGTCACCGCAAAAAACGACAGGACACATATTGGCAGCCTTCGTCACAATGCTACATCAGCGCATCAGGTTTTAGTTTTTTGCTTTGCGCAGAAAACCGGCGAGGCTGCTGATTGCCAGCGCCCCTACACCCTTCGCCAGAGGCAATCTTCCACACTCCTGCGATGGAGCGTCGTTCCGAGGCCCGGGCCTTTCTGAAAGGCAAGCCTTCCCTTCTGCACGAGGTTTTCCAAGGGAGCGTCCACGATCTGTCTGTAGCCGGGTTCGCTTTCGAAATCGGGAAACATTTCGAGAATGAGGGCGTTTGAAATCGAGGCGCAGGCCTGCAAGGAAATTACCGTTGCCAGAGGGCTGCCATAGTTATGCGGTGCAACGCGCAGATTGTGTACTTCCGCCATCGCAGCGATCTTCTTCGCCTCCGTCAGCCCGCCCGCAGCGCAAAGGTCCGGCTGCGCAATGTCCACGCAACGCCCTCGCAATAGTTGCAGGAATCCCGCCCGCAGGTACTCGCACTCCCCCGCGGCGATCGGGATGCCCGTGCGCTCCCGCAACTCCCGGTAGCCATCGTGATCCTCCGGCGATAGCGGCTCCTCGAACCAGCCGATCCGGAATGCCTCGATCCCGCGCGCCAGGGCCACCGCCTCGCGCAGGT
>JAANMW010003839.1_pt1 | contig 11042 bp, 7 predicted proteins | sample 7279671 | NCBI WGS metagenome assembly JAANMW01 (sample SAMN14094541, study PRJNA606508) | bioreactor metagenome | isolation source: A lab-scale SPAN reactor treating ammonium-rich wastewater day 247 | place: Ireland: Galway | collected 2017-09-19
TGACGGTCGGGGCCGAGCCGCGCCATGCCGGCCCGCGCGAGGCGCTGTGGCAGGCGTTGGTCCGGCGCAATCATGGCGCGACGCATCTGCTGCTGCCCGGGAGTCTCGACGAGTTCGTTCGCCTGCTCGGAGAAGACATGGGCGTCGTCGAACAGCGCGACCCAGACGTTCACGTCGAACAGGAATCGCATCAGATCCCTTCGCGCTCCATGATCTCGCGCACATGCTCTGCCGTGATCACCTCGTCGCGCCTGGGAAGTAGCGCAAAACGTCCGCGCAGCGGTTGCGGCGGCGGCTCCGTACCTGGGACGGATCTCGCGGGTTTGGTCACCGATGTGGACGGCAAGCCCGTCGCAGGAGCCCGGGTAACCACATCGACACAGTCGACAACCTCGATGACGAATGGTTCGTTTACGTTGACGGGCCTACCCCAGGGTAATCGGATGGTGTCCGCATCCATTTCCATACAGGGTCGTACCTGGAATGGAGAGACGATGGTCGATATCGCCGGTGGTGAAAAGAACCGGAGTGTGAATATCGTTGTCTCGGACGCTCGGTACCAGGCGAGGCTTCGAGGTTACGTCGTCGGACCTGGAGGCTTCGGTCTTGAGGGCGCCAAAGTGTTTATCGGCGGCCCGTGGGGTTCAACACTTGCAGTATCGGGCTCCGACGGAGCCTATGAGGCTCGCCGCCTGACGCCGGGTGTGACCTATACAGTCACCTGCTCTCTGGCGGGATATTTGAACGACACGAGGACGGTGCACCTTGCGGCTAACGATGTTCGGGATCTTACCTTCGCTCTCACCCATGGCTCAGCCTCGGGGCCGATACCTGCCCCAGAGGATCCTGCCGCGCAGGCCTGGACCATTACGGACACCATCACACGGAGCCCTGGCAACGATCATGGATATCTGGAATGGCTGAAACGCCAGTACCGAAAACGGCGAGGGCTCCCCGCGGCGCCAACGCGGAGCAAGATCGCGCCGACTCACGGATCACGGGCCACGCCAGTGGGCTCCTTGATCGAGGTCGATCTATTCTGGGATTACCGCGAATGGGAGGACCTTCTCGGTTACGCGATCAAGCGGGGGACGAGCAATCCGCCGTCCTTTACCACAGCCGTCCTCCGGGATCCTCTCGCAGCCTCCTTTTTCGATATGGATCCGACGCTAACGCCGGATGTAGTCTATTACTACACGATACATAGCCTGGACACGATAACGTTTCCCGTAAACGGGTCTCTGGGACCTGCGAGCGAGGTCGTCTGGGCCCAGCCTCTCGGTCCGATCCAGGCTACAGCTCCGGGGCGTGATGATCTAGTGGTCGGTGATCCCCGATTTATGTGGACGGGTGTGACCGGCGCCAAGCACTATCAGGTGATCGTATGGGATCGTTTCCCAGATCTGCAAAACTCCGATGATCCAGCGGGAGCTGCGCCGATCTGGCCGTACGACCTGGGCAATCCGGGCGACAGTCGGGTTGCCGCCCCCCAGACGTCACTTCGGTATAACGGCCCATACCTCCAACCGGGCAAGGTCTACTACTGGCTCGTCGTGGCCTCGGATGATGGCGAATACGCCGTATCGGTCTCGCACTTAATGAAGTTCAACGCTCGATAATCAGCGACAGCGAAGCCTGCTAAGGAATCCGGGCAGCGGTTGCCCGCTGCCCGGTCTTCTTGAGGAACGGCAAGGGGTCGCCGTTCATGACCCGAAGGCTAAAACAGCGTTAGCCCTCGCCGCACCTCCGTTGACTATCATCCATCCTTAGTCACCACCCCCTTTCCTAGTCTGCTGTCATTATCGTACGAACAGACGCGGATGTCAAGAGGTAGGCGATCAGGGCTCCTGTCAAGTATCCAATCCCAGCCGTTGTGCGGTGGTCATCGCACCTTCCCAGTCCGTCATCGCCCTTGCCAGCTCCTTCTGGGCTTCGCCGTGCTCATAGGCAAGCTTGACGATATCGTCTGCCGGCGTGGGATTCGATAGACACTCTTCAATACGGCGAATGAAATCTTCGATTTCCGCCACCCTGGCCTCGCAATCCTGTACGGCCCGTTGAGCTTTCCGCCTCGCTCTGGATAGCTCAAACGAGTTGCGCGGTGTATGGTCGGAAGCGGTGGCAACTTCTTCCGCACGTCGAACAGGCGGCGTGATCGTCTTACGTTTTTGACGGTAGTCGCTGTAACTGCCGTCAAAGAGGGTGGCGTTGCCATCGGCGATTTCGAGTGTCATGAGGGTCGTCTGATCCAGCAGATGCCTATCGTGGGACGCCACGATCAACGTGCCTGTGTAGGCCTGGAGCGCATGGACCAGCGCCTCTCTGGCCGCGATATCCAGATGGTTGGTGGGTTCATCGAGCAATAGGAGATTGGGCGCCGCGAGTATGACCTGGGCGAGAACCAATCGATTTCTCTCTCCGCCTGATAGTTGGGCAGTGGTTCGATACGGATCATCACCGGTGAACAGAAATCGGGCCAGGTAGTTTCTCGCCTCTGTCTCTGAGATCTCACGGACGGTTTGGAGCGTTTCAATAAGATTCAGGGCGTCGTCCAGCGTTTGGCCTTGTTGATCGAAATAGCCGATCCGTACTCCCGATCCAATCCGAATCATGCCCGCATCCGGCGCACGCCGTCCGAGCGCCGTCTTCAAGAACGTCGACTTACCCGATCCATTCGGTCCGATGATGCCGATCCGCATGCCTCTCGTAATCAGAAGGGAGAAGTCGCTGAGTAGGGTACGATGCTCGACTGTAAGAGACAGACGGTCGATCCTGATCACTTCGTCCCCGCTTCGCGACGTTTCGCTGAAGGAAGCGTGGATCGTGGCCATACGGGACGGCGCATCGCTCGTTTGTTCACGCAAGCGCTGAGCGGTTTTGTACTTCGACCAGGCCTGATTACGCGCCTGACCGGCTTTGTTCCGTCGCCAGAACTCCTCCAACCTTCGGATCTCGTCTGCCCTCTGGCGGCTGTCGCTGTCGGCCTGGGAGATCCTCGTCTGCCGCGCCTCCCAGTAAGCGCTGAATGAGCCCCGGTAGGTCTCCAATCGGCCGCGGTCGAGCTCAGCGATCCCGGTCACCACGGTATCGAGGAAGCGTCGGTCATGCGAGACTACAATAACGGCGCCGCCGAACGACTGCAGATACTGCTCCAGCCATTCCGTTGCTTGAAGATCGAGATGGTTGGTCGGCTCATCCAGGAGCAGGATTTCGGTACCCGCAAGGAGCATACGAGCCAGCGCCAGTCGGGTCTTCTCTCCTCCGGACAGCAGCATCACAGGCCTGGCAAAGTCCGTTTCGCGAAAACCCATGGACAGCAGCACCCGCGGAATATCGCGCGTGGCGTCGTAGCCACCCATCGCCTCGTACCGCTCCCGTAAGGCGCCATACTCTTCGAGAACAGCGTCGAGGTCTTTATCCCTGGCTTCAGCGACGATGGTCTCATATGCGCGAAGCCGCGCTTCCATCTGGATTGTCACCGCGAGAGCCGCTTCCGCTTCGCCGAATATCGTACGATCGCCGCTCTCCACAGGATCCTGTCGGAGCCAGCCGACACGGGTTCCGCGCGCAAGCGTGACTTTGCCTCGGTCGGGCGAGAGATCGCCCGCAAGCAATCGGAGCAGTGTGGTCTTTCCCGTTCCGTTCTGGCCGACCAAACCGATCCGCTGTCCCCAGCCGACCCGAACGTTGACGCCCTGAATCACATCGTTCGCGCCAAAGGCTTTATGGAGATCCTGGGCGACAAGCACGCTCATGGTCACGATTCTACCCGTGGCTCAAGCGGTCGTTGACAGCGCTCCTACGGAAAGGACATAATCCATCAAGTGAATAGGCCGATGCGAGCAAAGGATAGCCGCGGGCTATCCTTCGTCGCTTTCGGGGAGGCTCGTCATGCCGAATACGGTCGTCGTAGGCGCTCAATGGGGCGATGAGGCAAAGGGTAAGGTCGTTGACTACCTGGCTCAACAAGCGGATGTCGTCGTCCGGTATGGCGGAGGCGCTAATGCGGGTCATACCGTCAGCGCAGGAAACGAGGTCTATAAGCTGCACCTTGTGCCGTCCGGGATTCTCCATGAGCATGTCACCTGTGTGATTGCCGACGGTGTCGTCGTTGATCCCCGGCTATTAGCAGAGGAGATCCAGGGCTTGCGCCATCGCGGCCTGCCCCTCAATAACCTCCGCATCTCCTCACGGGCGCATCTGATCATGCCGTATCATATAGTCCTGGACCAGCTTGAGGAGACAAAGCGAGGCGCATCGGCGATTGGTACAACCGCGCGGGGTATTGGCCCGGCCTACGCGGACAAGGCCTCTCGCGTTGGCATACGAATGCAGGATTTAATCGACGATCGGCGTCGCGATCGGATCCTCAGCGCCGCTGTCGATGCCAAGAACGAAGTCCTCACTCGATTGTATGGCGCTGACGCGCTGGACACTGGTACGGTTATCAAGGAATATTCTGCGTACGCGAACGTTCTCAGGGAATATGTGTGCGACACTGCGCCCATCGTCGCTGCCGCCGCCGCTAACGACCGCGGTGTCGTATTCGAAGGCGCCCAGGGAACTCTGCTCGATCTCAATATCGGCACCTATCCCTATGTGACGTCGTCCCATCCGATTGCAGGAGGCGCCTGTCTCGGCACCGGGATCGGCCCGCGGGCGATCGACCGCGTTATCGGAGTTGCCAAATGCTACACCACTCGGGTCGGTGCGGGGGTATTCCCAACGGAGCTCCTCAACCCGACAGGCGACCATATCCGTGAACGTGGCCAGGAGTACGGCACGACCACAGGACGTCCCCGCCGATGTGGCTGGCTCGATGCCGTTGTGCTCCGATACGCCGTGATGCATAACAGCCTCGATGCGCTGGCGCTTGGCCATCTGGATGTGCTCTCGGGATTGTCCACCGTGAACGTGGCTATCGGGTACAACGTCGGCAATCGCTATGTTGAAACGCTGCCGTCCGACCTGAACTCCGGTGAAACAGTCGAGCCCGTATATGAAGAGCTGTCCGGTTGGTCCGAGGAGATCACCGGAGTCACGAGATACGATGATCTCCCCTCTACCTGCCGGGTCTTTGTCAATCGTATTCAGGAACTCAGTGGCGTACCGATCTGGTCGGTATCTGTCGGACCTGGGCGCGAACAGATGATCCAACGGACCGACGGCAGCTAGTTCGGGTTATCGTTTCGGATCAGCGTCGGCAACGCCCGGCGTGAGGCTTGCCCGGTGGAGCGTGGCAGTCTGGACAAAGTCCTGGCCCGTCCCAGATATGCTCCTGCTTCTGGCCACGACGGGCGGCGTGTACCGGTCTTCTGACGGTTTTCGTCGGCGCTGGATCGTCCGGCGCCGTGGTGTCAAGCTCCGGCGCGAACTGCGTACCATATCCTGCCATCGCGAGCGCACGACCGACAGCCCCGGTCTCGGCTTTCTCAACCCAACCCGCAGGGAACTCGGCTTTGCTCTCGGTCTTAAGTCCTGTCGCGATCGGACGGGATCGGTCCGTGAGGACTGTAGCTCGCACCGTTGCCCAGCCCGCTTCGTAACCTCCTTCGACGAGATCGGTTAGTATGGTCCAATCCGGATGCTCCATGCGAAACCACAGGACCCGTGCCGCCGAGGGGAGATAGAGAACACCGTCGCGAAGGTGGATCAGGTGTTTTCGTACCTCGTCAGGCATGCGGCGCGGGACTGCCTGAGTCTCCACAGTGGCGCTTTCCGAGGCCTCGGGGAGATCACCTGCCAGCTTCGGTGTATCCGCGTCAATCATGAGCGTGTACCTCCGTTCTCGTAGCTTCATTCAAATACTCAGTTATTCGCGAACCAAACCGGAAACGAACACTCAACAAGCGAATAGACCCGGCACTGCAGTCTATGAACGATCGTGCCAGAACTCGACAACGGCTTCCCAATCCGTCGCGAGTCGAGCGGGCGGAAGCGTACGAAGAAACTGCTGTCCATAGCCTCGCGTTAGGAGCCGACTATCCAGCACGCAGACAATACCGCGATCGGAGCGGGTACGGATCAATCGTCCAAAGCCCTGTTTCAAGCGTATCTGAGCTTGCGGCAGACTGAGCTGGCGGAAGGGATCCCCACCGGCCCTGGTCAATTCTTCGGACCGAGCCCGGGTTATCGGCGAATCTGGAACCGCGAATGGTATCCGATCGATTACAACGGCGCTGAGCGCATCGCCCTGGATATCAACGCCTTCCCAGAACGTCTGATTGCCAAGAAGGACTCCGTTTCCGCTCTCGCGATACACCTGGAGCAGCTTTTGCGGCGGTCGGTCCCCTTGACGGAATAGCGGGTTAGGGATTCTGCTGCGCAACCGCGTGTAGAGCTCCGACAACGCCTTTCGGGATGTGAACAGAAGGAAGGCGCGGCCGCTTGTCAGGGCGATGAGTCTGATCATCTCCTCAGCGATCGCGTCATAATACGCCGGAAGAGGATTGCGCGATGGTTCGGATATATGGTTTGGTATGTACAGGAGGGCTTGAGTTGGATAGTCAAACGGCGAGCCGATTACGGCTTCGATGGCGGCACCGTCAAAGCCCAGGCGTTGACGCAGGTAGGAAAATCCCTCTGATGTAGCGAGTGTAGCCGAGGTCATCACTACCGCAGGCGTCCGCGACCAGAGTAGATCAGCAACGCATCGAGCGATGGCGAGAGGTGTCCGGTGGAGAGTAAGTCCTTGCAGATCGTTGGCCGCGGCGTTGCTCTTCCGCGCCGGCCTTGATGCAACCGAACACCACAACACGTCTCCGTCCGACGGTTCGGCCAACAAGCCACTGAAAGCGTCAGCCAACAACCCTGCGGTCTGCGATAGGCCCTCCCGGCGCTCTCTCGCGGTATCATCCTCGTCTGGCAACGAGTCGGTTAGATCATTGGCTACAGCGGCCAGTTCGGTCTGCAATACTGCACCGGACAAGCGAAGGCCGTCCATACCTTCGTGGTCCAGTCGGTCGGAAAGCGTAAAATCATAACTGCCATCATCAAAGCGCTCGAAGAGGTCGTGATGCAGATCCCTCAGACCGCGGGATCGCAGCCGGACATCAGGCCGCACCGCCGAGCGTTCAAGCCGGTCACAGAATGCCGGCACCTCGGCGCTGTCGATGGAGAGGGTGAGCGCTGCGGTAGCAGCGTCCTCGAGGTGATGGGCTTCATCGATGACCAGGACATCGTAATGCGGTAGGATCCCTGCTGACTGCGCGGCATCGGTCATCAATAGCGCATGGTTTACAACGATCAGGTTTGCGGCTAGTGCGGCGCGTCGAGCGGCGTAGTAATGGCAGCTATTGAAGTAGCGGCAGTCTTTACCCCGACAGGTCTCCTCCTTGGCAGCGATGTCGTGCCAATGCGGATACGTGCGTGGAAGTTCCGCCATATCGCCGGTTTGGGTGCGCTGGGCCCATGCTAGGATCTCGGAGAACTGCGGATCGGAAGCGTGGATGAGGTCTGCTGCGGCATGGTCGAGATCCAGTTTGCACAAGTAGTTCGATCGGCCTTTGAGAAGGAACGGGCGGAGAGGCGCCTCGGGAATCGCCTCCGCGAGGATAGGGATGTCTTTCTCGATCAGTTGAGTCTGGAGGTTGATCGTGTATGTGGACAGAACGACCACCAATCCTTCGGCAATGGCGAACGCGATGGGCGCAAGATAGGCGAGGGTTTTACCGACCCCAGTACCGGCTTCTATGAGGCAGCCCTGCCGTCGGCGAATCGCATCGTGGATTAGTTCAGCAGAACGAATCTGCTCTTCTCTGTATTCGTAGATAGGGAGACACCGGCTCAACCGTCCTCCGGGCCCGAAGATGTCCGTTAGAGATGGTACAGGAGAGTGCGGGGCGTCAGCCACCACGAGCAGACCCATTCGCAACATAGATCAGGGTATGGGTTTGGCTAAGAATCGTTCCGTTCGGTCCAATCGAGCGTACCTCGATCAGGTGTTCCCCGTCGGCCCAATCACGACTGTCCCACCGCACACTGTAGGGAGGGCGATTAATGATCGCCACCGTTCGACCGTCGAGCAGGAACGTCGCGGAGGTCGGAGGTTCGTTTACGGGAAAGCGCGCCGTCACAGTGATGTAACCCTTCGTAGCGGATTTGCCGGTGGCTTTGTGACGTTTAGAGGCATACTCCGCGTAGTCCTTCGCCGCTCGAGATAGGGCTTCCAGCAGTGTGTCGCTGGTACTTGCGGTCTTAAGATCGACGCTCAGTAGAAGGTAATCGTGCGGAGCCGGGCTATATCCGGAATAGAGAGTTGCGGCTCCTCGGGAGGACCAAAGGCCGGGCATAACTGTACCCTGCGTAGCCAGGGTTGTGAGCGTTGCCATGCACGTGTCAGGGTAGACGCTGAGGGTGTCCGGAGGCGTTCGCGCGCCGTTGTCAAGGCGAATATCGATTCGACGCGATGTTGGGATACCGATGGATAGACCGTTCGACGATTTGGTGAGCGATCCTGATGGGGTCTTCGCTGCGGAAGTCCCGATCGCAGGTACTGCCACACGGCCAATGAGGAGCCAGCTCTGACCGGTGTCACTGCTGTACTCGATAGCGCCGAACCGGGAGTTTCTTATGCGTACAAGAGCGATACCGTCCGTCTTCGCGGTGCGTTGGGGTTCTGGCCTAGCCTCCGCCAGACTGATACGGAACGACAGGCAGAGTGCGATCGATAACATCAACGGCGCCAGGCGCCGTGACCGCATCATGCGCTGTCCGCAGCTGCGAGACGAGATCGAGATAGGCGTGCGGCGCATACGGACGTCCCTGCAGGGCTTTCTCGAGAACCGGCCACCAACCGTACGTGTATACGTGCGAAACATCGAATATCATTACTCCGGCCGAGCGTCGAATGGCCGTATCGACCGCCTGGGCGAAGTCATCTGGACGTTGCTCATAGTTCAGCGCATATAAGCCAGCATAGACAGGAACCGCGTTGGCTGTGACCCTGGTCGATAACGCTGCCGCGGTCTCAACAGTAGCGCCTTCGTTGAGGCCCAGAGCACGTGCTCCGGCTCGGGTAGGTATTCCGTAATAGCATCCGGTCGTCAACCAATCAAGATGCTCAACATAACCGGTATCTCCGTATGAGGGGGTGGCCCATGTGAAGAGTACCGGATAGCGCTCGCTCGCCCAGTTTACCCCGACACCATAGTACGACGCGAACCAGCTCCCAACGTAGGCGGCGATCCGCGTCTCCGGACGCACGCCGCGCACGATCGCGGCCGCTTCGGCCAGGTACTCTTTGATCACCCGAGCTCGGAACTCAAGCCATGGTTTGAATAGCGGTCCCCGTATCACCGGTTCTCCTGGTACAGGATTTGCCTCCAGTATATCCTGCGGCCAACGTGCGACGGATCGCCCGAGCCAACGTTCGAACGCCGCCCGGGAGATCGGACTGAAATCGGCGAAGATCGACGGATACCGCATTCGATCCATCACGATTGCGTCAACCGGATACTTGGCAGCGACTTCCCGAATGAGACTTAAGGTATAGGATCTAGCCTCGGGATGCAGCGGGTTGACGAATGCGGCGATTCGTTCGCTCGGGGCATCCGCGATGGGAAGCAACTGCGTGCTGACTCGGAAGCCGAGTTTATCGCCGGGCCGAAGATGGGCCGCGGCCCAGGTGCGCCGCTCCGACGAAAAGGACACCATATGTCCCGTCTCCGGAGGGCCGAGGGGTTCATCACCGAGCAAAGCCGTGTCGACGATGGCCGATACAACGCCGGTATGCTCTATGGTCGCTATTAGGTTCTTTCCGACCGTCGTGGCGCCACTGATGATTCCGTCGGGACCGTAGACGATCGGCACGCCAGCTTCTTCCGGATCATCATCCGCCCGAACCGGTGTATCGGAGCCGTCATTTGCCCGCAAAAATCGGCGCACGGTGAGAACTGTCGCCTGCCAATCTCGTTTCGCGTACGCCTTCCCGACACGGTAATACTTGTGTCCTTCCGAAAACACATTCAAAGACGCTGCGACTTCGAGGCCAGCCTTATGCCCTTCCTCGACAAACGCCTGTAGTACGTCAAAGTCGGGTACCGGTCGCCCCTGCCAGCTACGGAGTCGCTCTGCGATCGTGCTGCGATAGACCACCTGGCCGCTGACGGGTTTGACGTCTACCACTAGCGTGGTGAAGCCCGCCGTTCGCGCACGGTTGACCATTTCGGCAACGCCTTCGCGCGTCGTTGTTCGTGCAAGGTTGGCGGTGGCGTCGATCCAGAGAACTCGCCCCTGGAGCCCCGTATAATAGAACAGCGTGCGCGCGAAGGACGGCGCTCGATCAGCAGCGCTGCTCGTCTGGGTAAGACAACACGCGGTTAGGAATAGGAGCCATCGCCGCCATACTCGGAACCATTCCGACGTCATCATCGGCTGGCGTTGTCCGTGCATTCATCGCAGTACGCAGCTACGTACGATGCCAACGCGTTCTCCCACGGCCGCATGGCCGTGAGACCAACCGACGGACACATCAGGCTGGTCATGACGGAATAACGAGGTCGACACGCCGCTGAGGGCCAATCGCGAGTTCGAATCGGTTCTACGACGGAAGGGTCTATGTTGGCAAACTGCAGGGCATGACGGGCGAACTCATACCACGATGTCTGCCCGGCATTCGTGCAGTGATATGTACCGTGTGGTGCGTCGAGTACGTCCGCGATTGCTTCGGCAAGGTCGACCGTAAAGGTCGGGGACCCAACCTGATCGGCCACCACTCGCAACGGGCGTCCTTCCCGAGCCGCGCGGATGATGACGCCAGGAAAGGCCCGTCCATTGAGTCCGTAGAGCCATGCCGTGCGAACGATCCGCGTGTCGGGACACGCCGTACAGGCCGCCCGTTCTCCCGCCAACTTGGTCCGCAACGCTGCCCCCCTCGGTCACTCAAAGGAAGCGGCGTTCACAGACAGAGTCCGAGAACGAGAGAAAAAGCTTTTCTGTCCTGCCGGAGGGTGGTCGGTCGTGACGTCAGGAGGGCAGGGAAGAGTTTGGCAGAAGTTCAAGTTCGGCTCTTTCGCCATCGAAGACCGCCGTGAAGAAATCCA
>JAANMW010003851.1_pt1 | contig 10995 bp, 11 predicted proteins | sample 7279671 | NCBI WGS metagenome assembly JAANMW01 (sample SAMN14094541, study PRJNA606508) | bioreactor metagenome | isolation source: A lab-scale SPAN reactor treating ammonium-rich wastewater day 247 | place: Ireland: Galway | collected 2017-09-19
CCATGGTGATCAACCCGCCTGCATTGACCGAGGGGGTTACGGAGAGCATCACGCCTGTGTCTTTATAGGTAATCGATTCGGTGACCAGGGTGCCCGTGGCCGTGGTCGAGCTTTTCACCGGCTGCTGTTTGCCGATCTGGATAGTGGCGTTGTGGTTGTCCAGCACCAGCACCGACGGGTTGGACAACACGCGCAGTTGCGACTTCTCGGCCAGCGCATTGAGCGTGGCGCGCACGACACCGGCCTTGTTCAGAATGGTGTACGAAAACCCGGGCTGCTTGGCGCCGATGCCGCCGCTCTCGTTCATGTTCAGCAAGGCCTGGCCATCACGGCCGCGGCTGAGGCTGTTTTGTACAAACCACTCCACCCCGTATTCCAGGTTGCCGGTAAGGCTAACTTCGACAATGCTGGCTTCGATGAGTACCTGCACCGGGGCCTTGTCAAGCTCGCGCAGGGCTTTCTCGATGCGGCGGTACTCGGTGCGCGGTGCGCGGATGAGCAGGGCATTGCGTTTTTCGTCGGCCACCACGCGGACATTGCCGTCAAGCTGGCTAACCGAAGTGAGTGGCGTGTTCTTGTTGCCGCCCATGGCCGACTGGGCGGCCGCGGCCATGGCGGTCGCCGTGCCGGAACCCGTCGTGCCCGCAGTGCTGGTGGTGCCCGGGGTGGCCAGCCCCGCCGTGCCGCTACCGGTAGACGGCGCAAACTGCGTAGGCGCAGAGCCAGCAGCCACGCCCTGCTTGGAGCGCGATGTATCGCCGCCAAACAAGCCATTGAGCATTTCAGCAAGATGGGTGGCAGAGCCATTTTGTACCGGATACACAAACAGGCCCGCTTCAAGTGCGTCCGAGGGCCGGTCGAGACGCCGAATCCAGGTTTCGACCTGGGCCAGCAACTGGCTGCGTGGCGTCACGACCACGAGGGCGTTCAGACGCTCAACCGGGACCAGCCGGATGAGGCCATGCAAGGGGTTGGCCGACGAGGCCATGGCCGCAGCGCTACCCGCCCCGGCACCTGCAGCACCCGGGGCAGCGCCTGCGAAGGCATTGGCACCGCCGCCGCTGTAGGGGTCGGCCGATTTGTCCGGGCCCAGCATGGCCTGGAGCGCATCGCGCACCACATTGACGTTGGCGTTCTCCAGCACAAATACGCCCAGCGACATGCCGGTGAGGAAGTCCACATCAAAGGCATCCACCATTTCCAGCCAGCCACCCAACTGGGCTTTGCTGCCCTGCAGCACGAGCAGATTGCGCAGCGTGTCCACGTAGACGATGGCCTCGCGCGGCGCAATGGGCGCCAGTATCTTGGCCATCTCGCCAGCAGCAATGTGGTTCAGCGGCACGATGACCGTGCCCGCGCCTGCGAGGTCCTTGAAACGCGCCGCACCCACCACCGGGCGTGCACCCACCGTCACGGTGCGTTTGGTGACGTGGTACACCCCCGCGTTGTCGCGCACGATGGCCAGGTCGTGCGGCAGCAGTACGGCGTCCAGCACATCGAGCACCTGGTTGCGCTGCAGCGGTTGGCGCGTGTGCAGGCTGACCACAGTATCGCCGCCCGCATCAATGGTGTAGTTGAGCTTGAGCAGGTCGCCCAGCAGGGCTGCCGCCAGGTTGCCGACGGTAGCGTTCTCGAAGTTGAGCGCCACTTTGTCGCCCTTGGCCAGCACCGGGTCGACCTGGGGGCCAATGTTGCGCTTGAACAGCTGGTCGTCCCCCGGGAACAGGCGGGTATTGCCTGAGGGCGATTTGCCACCTGCCGGCGTCGGACTGGCGATTTCTTCCGCCGCGGGAGCCAATGCGGGCGCCACAGCCTCGTCCTGCTCCGGATTCTTGTCTACCTTGGTCGCGCTCGGCGCCACCACAGGCTCGGTCCGAATGGTCACGGGGGGCGTATCGGGTACGCTGGCACAACCTGAAGCCAGCAGTGCCAGCATGAGGAGGGATGGCCGAATATTCATAGGTGATAACTCCGGTGTTTGCGCTGTGTCGCTGTTTATTGGTCTGCCGAGGATGGGCGTGGGCGTACCGCACCCGGCGGCACCTTGGCCTGTGCAGGGCTGCCTGCTTCCAGCGGCCGTTCGATGCGCTGCGCATCTGCGGACACAAATACGGCTTTGCGGCCATCGAATGACTCGATACGCCAGTGCGTGGATTCGGTGGTGATCTTGAGTGGGCTGCCGTCCGGGCGCTGCAAAATAGCCACACTGTTGGCGCCGGACTCCAGCACCGCCGTCAGGCGTGATTGCGCGAGTTCACCGGCCAGCCCCCCCTTTGGCCCCCCCGTATCAGCCGGGCGGCGCGAGGCCCAGAATACCGGGCGCTTCGCCGCATGCACAGCACGCGCGTCCGGTGGCCGGGACAGGGGTTCAATCTGGGGCAATTCAGGTTTACGTGCCACAGGGGGGCTCCAGGTGTCTTTCCTGGCTTGCCACCAGTAGGCACTGGCGCCCAGGGCGACAGCCGCCAGCACGGGTACGAGGTGCCAGGGTTTGATCATGGCTGCGCCTTTCCGGGTGCCAGCGGCGCTTCAAGCTGCAGGGTCAGGCGGGCGTTTTGTGGACCTGTGGCAGCGCCTTCGCGCGACAGGCTGACGGTGCGCACCCAGAAAGGCGGCCTATGGGCTTGCAGCATTTCCATGAAGCGCACAAGCTTGGGCCATTCGCCGGTGACGGTTGCCGTCAGGCGTGTGCGTGCCAGTTTTCCATCCACGACGGGCTCCAGTGCCACCTGCGATGAAACAAGGGTGCCGCCTGCGGCGCCAATCAGCTCACGCAGCTTTTGCTGCACGTCGTTCTGCGCATTTTCGCCAGCGGGGTGCAGCAGCGGCAGGACGGCATTGCGGGCATCGCCCAACCGGGACTCGATATCGGGCCCGGCTTCCACGACACCCTCGAGGCGCTCGCTGCGCGACTCCAGTTGTTGAAGGGCACCGTCGTAACGGGTCCAGAGTGCCCGGTAGCCCTGTCCGGCAAAAATGCCCCCTCCCAGTACCAGCAGAGCCACAATGCCGCCGGCACGGCGTGTCCAGGTATTCATGGTTTGACCCCTTCCCCGCGCCAGCGCATCTCGAAGGTAAAACGCTCCTTGTTCAGGGCGTTGTCACGTACGCTGGCCACAGTGGCGCGCGCTTCGGCCAGGGCGGGCTGGCGCCCCAGGTGTGCAATCAGCTCGGTAGCGTTGCCGGTCAGCCCCATGATCCGGATTTCGCTGCCATTGATTTCAATGCGGTCAAGCCAGGCGTCGTTGGGCAAGGTCTCGGACAGACGGTCCACTACACTGGCCAGTGGCAGGTCGGTACTGCTGCTCTGCCGCAACTCGTCTGCCAGCAGCGACTGCTGGCGCAATTCGTCCAGTTGCTGGCGCAGGGGAGCGGCCTTGGGCTCCAGCGCACCGACATGTTCCAGCGCCCGAACCACCGCCTGCCGCTTGAGTATCAGCGGCATGAGCGCAGGCATGGCCATGGCCCCCAGCAGGAGCATTAGCGTACCCACGAGAACGCCATCCATCCAGCGCTGGCGCTTGTGCTGCAGGTGCCACGACTTGCCACGCACCGCCAGGGCGCGCCCCTGACGGGCCAGGTAGACGGGCGCATCGGTGGCCAGCCCATGCTGGGCCAGTAGCGTTTCTTGGTCACTGCGCCGACACATGCCCCAGTCAATAGTCCACCCGCCCTCGGATGCCGGAACGGCCTGCCAGGCCGCCACAATGTGTTCTGGCGGCAGGGGTGAAACGCGCCACAGAGTTTCTTGGACGGCGCTGTCGAGCGCCTGCCGGGGCATGTCAGGGAGCTGCACCGTGCCCCACAGGCAACTGGACTCCGGTACCAGCAATCCGGTGGCCTTGTGCTGGCCTGTGCTGGCGCGCAACCGGGTTCCGGTCACCGCCCAGCGGCTCCCATCAGAAGACACGGCCGTGCGGCGGCTTGCGGGCCAAGCGCCATGCTCCACCAGCGCACGCCTGAGGTCGCCAAACCCCCAGGCCAGTCGGTCCAGCGTGGCGTGCACGCGAAGAGATAGCTGCCCCCAACCTGTCATGAATTGAATTCCTGTTCCGGCTTGTTTACGCGGCGCGTCGGCTCCAGTGAGAGCGTCGTCCAGGGCATCAGCCCATCCGAGCGCTCGCTGAGATCAATCCACGCTTCACGCTGCCACCAGCGCTCGCCTTCCGTCTGCACGAAGGCCCGAATTCTCACGGCCTGCCCTCCTCCTGCCGTTGCAGACATAAAGAACTCGGAAGCGGCCCCGGAGAGCAGCATCCCAGACTGCGTTTCAGGTGGTGATGAGTGGATACGCGCCCCAAGCCCTGGCTCGCCTGTGAGTGCGTCGATCAGTGCTGCAGGCGCCGAACCGATAGCGATACGCTGTTGACCGTTGATGCCCAGATAGGGGGCGATTATCTCATAGAGCGCGGGAGTCATACCGAGTACCGACTTGAGTTCAGACAGGTCGTCGAGAGACGAATTGCGGGGCAGGGAAGGCCAGCCAGCCGCCCGGTATTGGGCCGCTTCCGCCCCGCCGACGCCCCCCGGGATGTCATCCGGATCAAGGTAATCCCTGATGCGCGAGGTAAGAATGGTGGCTTCGCCTGGCGCAAGCCCACCCGCCTTCTGAAACAAGGCCTGGAGCAGGGTATCGCTGGCCACATTCACATCCACCAGACCGTTTGCCGGTGTGATTTCAAGCCAGACCTCATGGGGCCCGAGAGTCATTCGCTGACGTCGGTAGCGGGCCGGGGCGCCTTTTTCCGCCAGCAAGCGCTGCGCGGCGAGTTGCAGCGCAGCATCCAGCACCGATTCGAACCTCAAACGCTCCAGACCCAGCCCCACATGCCGGGTTTGCTGGCGAATGCCATGGGCGCTGGCCAACACGACCAGCGACAACGCGGCCACAAGCCAAAGCACCAGTATCAGCGCCGTTCCCTTGTTTCCCTTGTGTCTGCGCGGCATGGTCATCGCGCCCTCGCCAAAGCAAAAACCATGGCAGGCCAGTCACCACGCTCATCGGCAATCTCGACCCTGATGCGCGCAGGGTACTGCTCCCGACCCGCTTCCCATTGCTGCACCCATTGGCTGGTGCGGCCATCCTGGTAGTACCACTGCAGGGTCTGCACATCTTTCAGCAGAGTTTCGCGCAGGGCACGATTCCAGTCCAGGGCCGTCGGCGCCCCATCGTACGGCAGCGCTTCCACAGACAGGTCGATCCGCCCATCCTCATGCCGCAGCGGCGTGATGCGAAACACATACAAGCCCCCGGCCTCGCCACGCTCCGGAAGCGGCGCCACCCAAATGGCGCCTGCCGCAGTGCCGCTGAAAAAATTCACGATGGAAGCGCCGTCCTTGCGGCTCAGCAAACGCAGGGTGTCAAACTTGCGCCCCAGCCACTGGCTGACCACCAGCATATGCTCAGTACGATCGATCAGGCGCTGGTTGCGCTCTTCGGTGCGCCCTATCACGCCAAAACCCGCAAACATCAATGTCACAACCGCAGCGGTGATGGCCAGGGCGATGAGCAGTTCGAGCAACGTGAAACCACGGCTCGATGGTCGGACCAAACGGTTCATGGCGCCGCCCGATAGGGTTTCCAGGTCGTCCAGACCAACACCGTGGGCCCGTCTTTTGCATGCGCGACATGGACCGTGACCTTGGCGACCGGCAGCGCCCCTGCAGGCCGCCCATCCACCTCGTTCAGCTGCGCCTGTTCAGGAGACACCTGCACACTCCAATACCAGGCGCCGGCCTGCCCGGTCGGTTGCCGCTCGAGGTCTTCGGCGTAGGTTGCAGAAGCGAGCGCCGACCTGGCCACCAGCGCCGCCTCCACCCGCGCACCGACATCGACCACGTTCTTCGAGCTTTGGCCCACGGTCCGGTAGAGCGTACCCAGAGCCATGGCAGCAATGGCCATGGCAACCAGCGCTTCGAGCAGGCTGAACCCTTGCTGGCGGGCTGGTGCGCGCAATGCGCGCAAGAGAGGGCGCGTACGGTTCATGAACGGGCCACGACTGCGGCTTGCTCAATCGTGCCAAACAGCCAGTTCACGCGAAACGCCACACCCCGGCCGGCGCGCAAGACCGCCAGCCTGCCGCCACGGGCGCCCCCATCAGCATTGAACACAAAGAGCGGCTCTCCCGCCAAGGAAGCATCCTTGGGAAGGCGTTCGGCAGCCTCCCACTCCACCTCCAGTGGCGCGGGGATGTCCATAGGCGGCTGTCCATCCACCCTGAGCTGCCGGGTCAGCGGCTCGTAGATCACGACCACGACCCGGCCCTCCTGAACGCACAGGGCACGCGCCTGACTGAGATGGGTGGCCACTTCGCGGACGGTCTGGTGATAGCGCGCCCGCTCCATGAAGGACTGGGCGCCGCCGCCCACCACGGAAACGGTGAGGGCAGCAAGCACCAGCACCACCAGCAGCTCCAGCAAGGTGAAGCCGGAGCCTCGGTGGCGTACCCCTGGTGCACGGTTGCGCATGCGGATCAGTTCACCAGACACGGGGTGATGACGCGACCGCAACTTCAGTTGTAGATATCGGCGCTATCCCCTTCGCCACCAGGTTTACCGTCCGCGCCCAGAGAAAAGATGTCTGGCGCATTGTTGCGCCCGGGATTTTTGTACAGGTAGGTGGCACCCCAGGGGTCGGCGGGCAAGCCTTTTTTCAGATAAGGACCATTCCAGCCAGGCGCCGTGGCGGGGCGGTCGGTCAGGGCGCGAAGGCCTTCGGCATCATTGGGATAGCGGCCCACGTCCAGTTTGAAGAGATCAAGGCTTTGCTCGATTTCGGCGATCTGTACCCGTGCCGTCTTGGACTTGGCTCCGCCCAACTGGTCGAGCACCTTGGGGCCCACCAACCCTGCCAGCAGGGTCAGGATGACCAGGACCACGAGCAGTTCGATCAGGGTAAAGCCCGCAGAACGGCGCGCTCGCAGGAACACATTTGCCGCGTTGTCGTTGATATGTTTTTTCATGGCGAATTCCTTGAATGAAAATAGTCAGATGGTGTCGTTGATCGACAGCACGCCACCCAAGATGGCGATGATGATGAAAGCGACAAACGCCCCCAGAATGATGATGATGAGGGGCTCCATTGCAGCCAGAACTCGCCCCATGGTGCGCCGACCTTCGTCTTCATAGCGGTCGGCCAGACTGAGCAATGTACTGTCAAGCTGCCCCGTTTCCTCGGCCACACGAATCAGCTGGGGTGCGCTCGTTTTATTGAAATAGGGAGAGGAAAACCCGGCAGACAGTCGTTTGCCCGTTTTCACAATGCCAACGAGCGGCTCAATGTCTTTGCGCAAGGCCACATTGGTCAAGGTATCAACCGCAATACGCAAGGCATCGACCATGGGTACGCCGCGTTGTAACAAAATTCCAAACGTTCGAAAATAGACGGCAAATTGGAGGTTTCGGACCACTTTTCCGAACAGCGGCATGCCGAGCAACATGCTGTCCACCTGCAACCGCCCTGCTGTTGTAGCCACCCAGCGGGACAATAAAAAGAAAAGCATGGTCACGCCCAGCAGGATGAGCATCCAGTGGGACCGGATCAGGTCGCTGAGATTGACGACCAGTTGGGTCGAATAGGGCAGCGCATCCCCCATGGAATCAAAGATTTCCCGGAACTGCGGAACAACGAATGCCAACAACAGCACCACGGAGAGTACCGCCACCACCAGCAGGATGATGGGGTAGGTCATGGAGGAGATGACATAGTTCCGAAGCTTGTCCTGCGCCTCCAGTTGCACCGTGAGTTCCTTCATGACCACATGCAGGGAACCCGATGTCTCCCCTGCCCGGATCAGGACGAGGTACTGGCGCCCCAGGTCCCGCTCGAAAGGCAGCAAGGATTGGTATAGCGATTTGCCTCCTCGCACCCCTTCTTCGACCTTGCTGATGAACGCCCTCAATGCATCGGTGGCCGCCATCTCCTTGAGCATGGCCAAAGCTTTGTCCAGCGGCATGTTGGCCTGCTTGAGGTGTGCCATCTCCCGGCTGAAAAACAGGATGTCCTGGCGCTTGAGCTTTGCGCTGCGGCTTTGCTCCATGCCCTGGGCAGGGGCCGCCTCGCCCCCCGTGAGGCGCACCGGCGTGATGCCCTGCCCGATCAGCCGCAATCGGGCAGTGTCCACATTCGGCGCGCGAACACTGCCCTGGCATGGCTTGCCCTCGGACGTCACTCCATCGTATTGAAAATCAGTCATTTTGACGCGCAACGCGCAGCACTTCCTCTGCAGTGGTCAGCCCCAAGCCTACCTTGGTGGCGCCGTCCTGCAACAAGTTCCCGCCGGCATAAGTGCCCTCGCTACCATTGATGGAGGAACCTTGCTCCAGCACCTTGCGCTTCATGTCTTCGGTGAGCAGCAGCAATTCATGGATGGCCAGCCGTCCCCGATAGCCCGTTCCGCGGCAGTTGGGGCAACCCACCGAGCGGTAAAGCGTCTGCCCTTCACCCACGGATGCGCCCAGCGAGGCCGCTGCTGCCTGCGCCTGATCCGGCAGCAGGAGGGTCTTGCAATCGTCGCAGAGCTTGCGCACGAGACGCTGCGCAAGCACCCCGATCACGGAAGCCGTGATGAGGTACGGCTCCACACCCATGTTGATGAGCCGCACAATGGCTCCCAGGGCGCTGTTGGTATGCAAGGTGGACAAGACCATATGGCCTGTCAGTGCCGCCTGGACCGCAATTTCGGCGGTTTCCCCGTCCCGCATTTCACCAATCATGATGACGTCCGGGTCTTGTCGCAGGAACGAGCGCAGCACCTTGGCGAAGGTCAGGCCGATCTGGGGCTGCACCTGCACCTGGTTAAGCCACTGCAACCGGTATTCCACCGGATCTTCCACTGTAAGAATTTTCAGGTTTTCACCTTCGAGTTCTTGCAGTGACGCATACAGCGTGGTGGATTTTCCCGACCCCGTGGGGCCTGTCACGAGCAGGATGCCATGCGGCACACTCAACAACTGGCGCAGGGATTGCAAGGTCGGCGGAGTGAAATGCAGGCTTTCCAGGGACAGGAGGTCAAAATTCTTTTCGAGCAGGCGCATGACCACCGATTCCCCGAACATGGTGGGGATGGTGGAAACCCGCGCGTCCATCTCCTTGCCGTGCACCCGCAGTTTGGTGCGCCCGTCCTGCGGCATGCGGCGTTCGGCAATATCGAGTTGCGAAAGGATCTTGATGCGTGAAACGACGGCCGGGGCATCCTTGTTGTCGATTTCGTCGATGGGAAACAGCTCTCCATCCACCCGGATGCGGACAACCGACTGATCCTCATACGTTTCGATGTGAATATCCGACGCCTGGGCAACCACCGCCTGCGAAAGAATCTGGTTCACGCGCTGGATGATCGGCGCCTCGGAGGCCATGTCCCGAAGATGCTCGATGAACTCCTCCGCTGCAGGTTGACCATCAACCTCCAGATCGTCTTCGGCCGCATCCTGGAGGTACCAAGCATTGAGTTGTGTGGATATTTCGGATTCCAGTCCGAAATAAATATCCGGCTCCTTGCCAAACACCAGCATCAAGGCATTTTTCAGAGACGGACTTTTTGGATCGGGACAAGCAAACGCAGGAACTAACTCCGGGTTATCTGAATCACCCAGCGGCAGTAAATCATTGGCTAGCAGGAAACTCGTATTGAGTCGGGATGTTTCCGGTTTGTTTTCTGGAAAATGGTCGGTCCGCACCAGTGGCAAACCCGCTTGCTGCGAGAGGGCGACAGCTACATCGATTTCAGAAACAATGCCGAGATTGACTAGCAGACGTCCTAGACGTCCCCCCATCGAACGTTGCACCTCCAGCGCACGGTCCAGATCGTTGCGGGAAATTTTCTGCGCCGCGAGCAGCATTTCCCCAATTCTCAGGTACTTTTTTTCCTGATTTTTCACTGGACTTACCTCAGCCATAGCATTCATTTTCCGCACCTGTTTCTGAATATTCTGAATTGACCGTACGGTAGTTTTGAAAGCAATATGCAGCCAGTCCGTCAAATATCACCTGGCTCATTTTTTCTTCTTCTGTTCAAGGCCTGCCTTCAGCAGCAGCGCCCATCCGAAAAGCCGTGCAATTTACCATGAAGCGCCCACCCGCCCACGCGCACCATCCCAGAGTCCGCGCACGCTAGCCTTGAAGTGCTGCCAACGGCTGCGCCCGGCCACACAATTGAAACCGATTTTCATCAACAGCCGCCAGGCAGACGCCAGCGACCAACGCAAGGGTACGAAGGGCTGGCGGTACAGAAGCACGGCATTGCGCACCTGAAAGTAGTGCCGCCATGCCGGATACGCCAGAAACCGTCGCCCCATGAACACAATGGGGGGGCCCCCGAGCGCATGCACCATGCGCGCAGAGCAGACGCCCAGCAGCATCCAGCGGGCAGCGCGGGCGCGCAGGCTCCATTCCACGTCCACGAAGTCGATAAACCAGTCTTCTCGCATGGCGCCCACCTGCTCAAGCACAGGCATCGGAATCAGGCAGCCTGATGCAATCAGGTGGTCTACCACGTGCACCGTTCCTGCGGTGCAGAGAAGTCTGCGAAAACGCAGGCCATCGAGCCATACAAAAGGAGAATGCGCGATGGGCTGACGTGGGTCAGCATGCAGCGGACCGGCGGCACCTGCGTCGGGGCGCTCCTGCAATGCGGCAAGAAGCTGGGCGACCATGTCGGCAGCGGGGACGCTGTCCTGGTCCATGAGCAGCACATGGCTGGCGCCCTGCACACGCGCCCAGTCGATTCCGCGATTCTGTGCACCGCCAATTCCCAGGTTGCGCTCCATGCGTAACACGGCATCGACCTGCGGAACCGCCTCCCGGCGCCAGGCGGGCAGATCCACCGTCGAGGCGTTGTCCACGATCACCATGTGCGCCACCTGTGGACGCAAGGCTTCGATCTGCGCCAGGAGGGCGTCACAGTCGGGCTGGAACGTCACGATCACCGCGGCGACCGATACCCCTTGACAGGCCGCAACCACCGTGGACGGATTGGCATTCATGCCATCACCTCC
>JAANMW010003852.1_pt1 | contig 10991 bp, 9 predicted proteins | sample 7279671 | NCBI WGS metagenome assembly JAANMW01 (sample SAMN14094541, study PRJNA606508) | bioreactor metagenome | isolation source: A lab-scale SPAN reactor treating ammonium-rich wastewater day 247 | place: Ireland: Galway | collected 2017-09-19
GCCACTTCGCTCGAAAACGCTTTAGCTAAGGACATTCGAACTTTGGAATCGGGACACTAGCGTGGATCAGGATCAACGCGCGCCGGCGATCGCAAGCGGATCACAAAATCTCAGGACGCGTATTATGGCGGCGCTGGTTCTCGCGCCGGCCGCGATCGCGATCGCCTGGACTGGCGGACCGTTATGGATCGCACTCGTCACGCTGGCTGCGATTGGCATGTACGTCGAATGGTTGACGATCGTCGGCGCCGCGCAGGAAAAGCAGACGGTCGCCGCAGGGATTGCGGCGCTCGTCGTCTCGGGCCTGTGCCTGGCGTTCGGATATGGCGCGCTTTCGTTGGCCGCGCTTTTGATCGGTGCCGTGGCGGTGGCTGCGGTGTCGCGCCGGCTGCGCCTTTGGTCGGTGGCCGGATTTTGTTACGCGGCGGCGGCCGCATTTGCATCGGCGCAGGTGCGCCTCGATGGCGACTATGGATTCGTCGCGCTGATGTTCGTGCTGTTCGTGGTGTGGGCTGCCGATATCGGGGGATATTTCGCGGGTCGTGGAATTGGTGGACCAAAATTGTGGCCTCGCGTCAGTCCTAAGAAAACCTGGGCAGGTGCAGTCGGCGGGTTTGCCGGCGGCCTCGCGGTCGCCGCGGGTTTTGCCGCTTTCGATCTCGGAAGATTGGCTCCATTGCTGCTGCTCGCCGCTTTTCTGTCAATCGTGTCGCAATCGGGCGACCTGTTTGAATCGGCGGTCAAGAGACGTTTCGGAGTCAAGGATTCCAGTCAGATCATTCCCGGGCACGGCGGCTTGCTCGACCGTCTCGACGGCTTTGTCGCGGCGATTGTCTTCGCCGCGCTTTTCGGATTTCTGCGTGGTGATGCCGATGGCATCGGCCACGCTCTGATGGTTTGGTGAAATATGAGTGCTGTTCCGTTGAAGAACGACAAGCCGGTCGAGGCTGGCGTCAGGACCGTGACGGTTCTGGGAGCGACCGGATCGATCGGCGACAGCACGATGGATTTGTTGCGCGGCGCGCGGGGCCGCTACCGGGTCGAGGCGCTGACCGCGAACTCCAATGTTGAGGGTCTCGTTAAATTGGCGCGCGAGTTTGACGCGCGATTCGTAGCGGTCGCGGATGCCTCGCGCTTTGACGAGTTGAAGAATGCGCTTGCCGGCACCGGCATCGAGTGTGGCGTCGGCGAAAGCGCGATTATCGAGGCCGCTTCGCGGCCGGCCGACTGGCTGATGGCCGCAGTGAGCGGCGCGGCCGGACTGAAACCCGCGCTTGCGGCCGTGGATCGCGGCACGACGATTGCGCTTGCGAACAAGGAGTGCCTGGTCTGTGCGGGTGACTTCTTCATGCAGCGCGCCGCCAAGGCGGGGGCTTGTATCCTGCCGGCGGACTCCGAACACAATGCCCTGTTTCAGGCCCTGAGTTCAGGAAACCGCGATGAACTCACGCGCGTCATCATCACGGCGTCGGGGGGCCCGTTTCGCACCTGGGCGGCGGCTGACATCGAGAACGCGACTCTGGCGCAGGCGCTGAAGCATCCCAACTGGAGCATGGGCCGGAAGATCACCATCGATTCGGCGTCGATGATGAACAAGGGACTGGAGGTTATCGAGGCCGCCTGTCTGTTCGCGCTCGAGCCCGAGGAGATCGACGTCCTGGTGCATCCGCAATCCATCGTCCACGGCATGGTCGAGTTCTCCGATCGATCCGTCGTCGCTCAGCTGGGCACGCCCGACATGCGGACCCCGATCGCGCATTGCCTCGGCTGGCCCGAACGCATCGCGGGGCCGGCGGTGAAACTCGATCTCGCCAGTATCGGACAGTTGACCTTCGAGGCGCCGGATTTCGCGCGGTTTCCCGCCTTGCGGCTCGCCTACGATGCGCTGAGGACGGGGCAGGGCGCGACCACGGTCTACAATGCCGCGAACGAGATTGCCGTCGCGGCATTCATCGCCGAGAAAATCAGGTTCGGCGCCATCGCGCGCCTGGTCGAGGCAACCATGAATGGCTGGGTCCGGGCCGGAAATCTCGCGCCGCTGGCATCGGCTGACGACGCTATCGCCGTTGACCATAACGCGCGAAATATGGCTGCATCGCTCTTGCCTCAAATTGCCGCAAAGGCATCCTAGTGTAGTGGTTCAGAAGTTCGCTTCATTTTCCCTGCGAGTCCTTCAAGCGAACTTCTGAACCTGAGCCACACTAGATTCATAGAGTTGCTAGTGTCCTTTCGAATCCGAAGTTCGCTAAGGAGGATGCTGCAAAATGAGACGAGCTTCGGATTCGGGACACTAGCGCATACTCCGCAGAAGTTGATCCGGGTTTTGCGATCGGGAGCACGCGCCAGTTATTGAGATTAAGTGAGAGCATTTTTCTACGCGAACCGGATTCCACCCGGCCGCGAAATGCTCTGGGCGTGGATGGGAACAGGGCCTTCGGCCTTGGGCGAAGGAAACGGAATGGCCGATTTTTTTCTTAATAGTTTCAATATGTTAAGCTCAGGCTTGATCGGCTATATTATTCCGTTCCTGTTTGTCCTCACCATCGTGGTTTTCTTCCACGAACTCGGCCACTTCCTCGTCGCGCGCTGGGCGGGCGTGAAGGTGCTGACGTTCTCCGTGGGCTTTGGGCCCGAACTGGCGGGCTTCAACGACAGGCATGGGACGCGCTGGAAGCTCTCCGCCATTCCCCTCGGCGGATACGTCAAGTTTTTTGGCGATGACTCCGAGGCCAGCACGCCATCGAGTTCAGCTCTTGCCTCCATGACGGCGGAGGAGCGTGGGAGCAGCTTTCATCACAAGTCTGTTAGCCGGCGCGCCGCGATCGTTGCCGCTGGACCCGTCGCCAACTTCATCCTTGCGATTGTTATTTTCGCCAGCTTGTTCATGTTTCTCGGTAAGCCCAGCACGACAGCGCGCGTCGACGGGGTGCAGGCCGGCAGCGCCGCCGAAGCGGCCGGTTTCAAGGCCGGCGATATCGTGACCGCGATTAATGGCGGCAGGATCGACAGCTTTTCCGACATGCAGCGGATCGTCGGCACCAAGGCCGGCGAGACGCTGGCATTCGTCGTGAAGCGAGGCGATTCGATCGTTGATCTGAAGGGCGTGCCGGAACTCAAGGAGATCAAGGACAGGTTCGGAAACACGCACCGGATCGGCGTTCTCGGGATTACGCGCTCGACCTCGCCGGGAGACGTCACCACGGAATACGTGAATCCGGTGACGGCGCTCTGGATGGGAGTCGAGGAAACCTGGTTCGTCATCGATCGCACGATGGCTTATATCGGCGGGATATTCTCCGGGCGCGAGGCGGCCGACCAGGTCGGCGGGCCGCTTCGAATCGCCCAGATCTCCGGGCAGGTGGCGACGATCGGCCCTGCCGCCTTGATCCATCTTGCCGCCGTTCTGTCCGTGTCGATCGGGCTGTTGAACCTGTTTCCGGTTCCGTTGCTGGATGGTGGACACCTTTTGTTCTATGCGGCGGAAGCCGTGCGAGGTCGTCCGATATCCGAGCGTGCTCAGGAAGTGGGGTTCCGAATCGGGTTGGGCCTGGTGCTGATGCTGATGGTTTTCGCCACCTACAACGATATTCTGCATCTGGCTCGATCGTGAGTCGCTCGCCCACGGACGGGAATCAGGAAGAATCGTTTGCGACTTTCGCCTTCGGGCTGGGCGTGATTTTCCTGGAACCGATCACATTCGATTTCTGCCGGACCTTGATCCGGGCGTCATCGTGATCGAGCGTGTCTAATGGGCAACGTCTTGGAATTAAATTAGAATTATACTGCTAAAGGCCGTTTGCGACTGCGAGAAAATTGGCTACAAGCAGCGCGTAATGAGAATCTGCCGCCTGTGGGGAACTGGGCGGCGTCAGAATTGATAAGGGCGCGTTGCGCATGAATGTTGGAATGCGGGTTTCAAGGGGGATATTGCTCGCCGCCCTGATTGCCATTGCCGTGCCGGCCGCCGTCGTTGTGACCGTTCCCCTTGTATCGTCTCCCGCTGCCGCGCAGACGCTGTCGTCGATCTCCGTTCAGGGGAACCGCCGCGTCGAGCTGGAGACGATCCGTTCCTATTTCAAGCCGGACGCCAGCGGGCGTCTTGACCAGGCCAGCATTGACGACGCCTTGAAGGCGCTGATCGAAACCGGTCTGTTTCAGGATGTCAGAATCGATCGGGCTGGGGGCGGACTGGTGGTCTCGGTCGTCGAGAATCCAGTCATCGGCCGCGTTGCCTTCGAGGGCAACAAGAAGGTGAAGGACGATCAACTGAAGACGGAGATCCAGTCCAAGCCGCGCGGCACGTTTTCCCGGCCGATGGTCCAGTCCGACGTTCAGCGAATCGTCGAAATCTATCGCCGCTCCGGCCGCTACGACGTGCGCGTCACTCCCGAATTCATCGAGCAGCCGAACAACCGTGTCGATCTGATTTATTCGATCGTCGAAGGCGATAAAACCGGCGTCGCGTCGATCGAGTTTGTCGGCAACCAGGCATTTTCGTCCTATCGCCTGAAGGACGTCATCAAGACGCACGAATCGAATTTCCTCAGCTTTCTCGGTGGAGGGGATGTGTACGATCCTGATCGCGTCGAGGCCGATCGGGATTTGCTGCGTCGTTTTTATCTGAAGAACGGTTATGCCGATGTTCAGATCATTGCCGCCCTGACCGAGTACGATCCCGGACGCCACGGGTTTCTTGTGACCTTCAAGATTGAGGAAGGCCAGCAGTACCGCGTTGGATCGGTGGCGTTCGAGTCGTCGATTCCGACGTTCGATGGAAATTCAATGCGCAGTTTTTCTCACGTTCACGTGGGATCGCTCTACAACGCTGAAGCGCTTGAGAAGTCCGTCGAGGAGATGCAGGTCGAGGCGTCGCGGCGCGGATATGCTTTTGCTGTCGTGCGTCCGCGCGGTGATCGCAACTTCGACGCGCATACCGTCTCGATCGTGTTCGCGGTCGACGAAGGGCCGAGAACGTATATCGAGCGCATCAACATCAGGGGCAACACGCGAACGCGGGATTATGTGATCCGGCGCGAGTTCGACGTTTCGGAAGGCGATGCCTACAATCGTTCGCTGGTGGATCGCGCGGAACGACGCCTGAAGAATCTCGATTTCTTCAAGACGGTCAAGATTACGGCCGAACCCGGCTCATCCAGCGATCGCGTCATTCTCGACGTCGAGGTCGAAGATAAGTCGACCGGTGATTTCTCGGTGTCCGGCGGCTTCTCCACCACCCAGGGCGCACTTGCGGAAGTCAGTGTTTCCGAGCGCAATCTGCTCGGCCGTGGTCTGTATGCGAAGGCTTCGGTTCAGTACGGACAATGGTCGAGGGGATACTCGCTGTCGTTTGTCGAGCCGTTCCTGCTGGACTATCGCGTCGCGCTCGGGCTCGATCTTTACCAGCGCGAACAGCTCTCCAACCAGTGGATCTCCTATAACATGAAGACGCTCGGATTCAGTCCGCGGCTCGGTTTCGGCCTGCGCGAGGATCTGACGTTGCAACTGCGTTATTCGATCTTCCAGCAGGAGATCGGTCTGCCAAGCGCTCTGCGAAACTGTAACAACAGTCTCACCAATGGCTTGCCGTACAATCCCTCACCGGCGTTCATGAATGCCATGGGCGTATGGGATGGAGTCAATATGGGCTGCTATTCCGATGGCGAGGCGTCGCTGCCGATCCGTCAGGAACTGGAGCGCGGGCGGACGCTGACCTCGATGCTCGGCTACACGCTGACCTACAACACCCTTGATAACAACAAGAACCCGACCGCCGGTCTGTTGATCGATTTCAGGCAGGATTTCGCCGGCATCGGCGGCGACGTCAAATACCTGAAGACGGCGCTCGACGCGAAGTATTATCAGCCGCTGGTCTCCGACATCGTCGGCCTGATCCATCTGCAAGGCGGTATCCTGAACAATGTCGGCGCCTATGCCGGACAGAACGGAATCCGCATGCTGGATAACTTCCAGATGGGACCGAATCTGGTGAGAGGCTTCGCGCCGTACGGCATCGGTCCGCGCGATACCAATTATCTGAGCACGATGGATGCCCTGGGTGGCACCAAGTACTGGGGTGCGTCGGTCGAGTTGCAGATGCCGTTCTGGTTCATGCCGAAGGAAGTGGGTTTGAAGGGCGCCGTTTACGCGGATGCCGGTTCGCTCTGGGGTTATCAGGGGCCGACGTCGTACGCGCTGACCAATGAATTCAATGCGCCGGGATGTTCGCCAAGTACGTCGAAAGCTAATCCGGGCACCTGCGCCGGCCTTCAGTATGACGACACCAATGTGATCCGAAGCTCGGTCGGCGTCGGCCTGATCTGGCAGTCTCCGTTCGGCCCGCTTCGCTTCGACTACGCGGTGCCGATCACGAAGGGCAGGTTCGACCGGGTGCAGGAGTTCAGGTTCGGCGGCGGAACCACGTTCTGAACGTGACCATGACCGCCAACTGCGACGGATGGAATGACGCAACCGGCATTCTTTAAGCGCCCGCCGCCGTCGACTTTGGCGGAGATCGCCGCATCGACGGGATCGCAGTTGGTTGATGCGTCCCGGGGCGACATTCGGATTATAGGCTTGGCCTCGCTCGATCAGGCCGGGCCCATGCATCTCGCGTTCTTCGACAACCATAAATATGCCGGACAACTTGCGGCGACGAAGGCGGGCGCCTGTCTGGTCAGCCCGCGTTTCGAAGCCGATGTGCCGGCCCATGTGGCGGTTCTGCGCTCGAAGGCTCCGTTTCGCGCGTTCGTCAACATCGCCCGGGACTTTCATGGCGACGCGTTGCGGCCACAGTCCTGGTTCGACAATGCGGCGGTCGCTGCGTCCGCCGTTATCCATTCATCGGCGTATCTCGAAGACGATGTCGTGATCGATCCGCTGGCGGTGATCGGCCCCGACGTCCAGATCGGACGCGGCTCGGTTATCGGGTCCGGCGCCGTGATCGGCCCGGGCGTCCGGATCGGCAGAAACTGCAACGTCGGCGCTGGAACGACGATTCAAGCAACGCTCATCGGGAACAATGTCCTCATCCACCCCGGCTGTCATATCGGGCAGGATGGTTACGGTTTTATTTTCTTCGGCGCGGAAGGCCATGTGAAGGTTCCGCAGACCGGGCGCGTGCTGATCCAGAACGATGTCGAGATCGGCGCCGGCACGACCATCGATCGCGGCAGCCTGCGCGACACCGTTATCGGAGAAGGCACAAAGATCGACAATCAGGTTCAGATCGGACACAACGTGACGATCGGCCGTCGCTGTCTGCTGGCGGCGCAGATCGGCCTGGCGGGCAGCCTGACGATCGGTGACAACGTCGCGCTGGGCGCCAAGGTCGGGATCAACAACCATCTCCACATCGGCGATGGTGCGCAGGTCACGGCGATGAGCGGGGTCAAGGACGACATTCCTGCGAACGGCCGCTGGGGCGGGTATTTCGCGAAGCCGACCAAACAGTGGTTTCGCGAGATCATCGCGGTGGAACGGCTCGTGCGTGATGGCGCTCCCGATGCCGGATCGCCCAAAGCCGCTCCGAAGGATCGGGTTATCGAATGAAGGATCGAGGTGCTGAGTGATGGAGTCGCCGGTCAGGTTCGAGCACGTGGACATTGCCACCATTCTCAAAACCCTCCCTCATCGTTATCCGTTTTTGCTGATCGATCGCGTCCTCAATATTCGGGCCGACCATAGCGGGATCGGCGTCAAGAACGTCACGTTCAATGAGCCTGCGTTCCAGGGACACTTTCCGGAGCGGCCGGTTTATCCGGGAGTGCTTATGATCGAGGGGATGGCGCAGACCGCGGGCGTCATCGGTATCATGTCGGTGGAAGGCACGGAGAAGCCGCGCGCGGTTTATTTTCTGACGATCGACAAGTGCAAGTTCCGCAAACCCGTCATGCCCGGCGATATCGTCGAGTATCACATGCGCAGCATCGGGCGTCGCAAGACGATGTGGTGGTTCCATGGTGATGCCAAGGTGAACGGCACGATCGTCGCCGAAGCCGACGTCGGCGCGATGCTGACCGACTGATGAGCAGGATCGATCCCACCGCCCGGGTTGAAGATGGCGCCGTGATCGGCGAATCGGTTGAGATCGGACCGTTCTGCACGGTCGGTCCTCATGTCGTGCTCGGCCCGAACTGCCGCCTCATCTCGCATGTATCCGTCACCGGACACACGACCATCGGCGCGGGTTGCACGATCTATCCTTTCGCCGCGCTGGGTGGCGCGCCGCAGGATATGGGTTACGGAAACGAGCCGACGCGCCTGGAGATCGGCGAGGGCTGCACGATCCGTGAAAGCGTGACGATGAACGTCGGCTCGCCCAAGGATGTCGGCGTGACGCGCATCGGCGCGCGTGGATTCTTCATGAGCTACAGCCATGTCGGCCACGACTGCCAGGTCGGCGATGACGTGGTCTTCGCCAATTCGGCAACGCTGGGCGGACACTGCAAGATCGGGGATTTCGTCTATATCGGCGGCCTTTCCGCCGTGCATCAGTTTGCGCGGATCGGCAGGCAGGCGATGATCGGAGGCCTCACGGGCATCCGCGGTGATGTCATTCCGTACGGCTTCGTCAATGGCCAGCATGGGCATCTTGAGGGCCTCAACGTCGTCGGAATGAGACGCCGCAAGTTCACCCGTGAGCGTCTTGCCAGGGTCAGGACGTTCTATCAGGAACTGTTTTACGGGCCGGGTCTCTTTGCGGACCGTCTCCAGCGCGTCCAGTCACGTGCGTCGGACGATCCCGCCATCGCGGAGATCCTGACGTTCATTGGCGCTGATAAGCATCGTCCTCTCTGCTTGCCGGAGGGTGGCGCAAACAAATCCGCATAGCGGAGCCGGCGTGCCAGTCATGACTGATCGTGTTTCGGGTATGTCTTCGCCGATCGGCTTGATCGCCGGCGGCGGAGTGCTGCCGTTCGCGGTCGCCGATTCACTGACCGCGCGAGGTCTCAAGCCTGTCTTTTTCGCGTTAAAGGGCGTGTGCGATCCGGAAAGAGTGTCGCGCTTTCCGCACCACTGGATCGCGGTCGGCCAGATCGGGAAGGTCGTGCGGCTGTTGCGCGCTGAAAACTGTCGCGATCTGGTTTTCATCGGGACGCTGGTTCGCCCGGCGCTGTCGGAGATTCGCCTGGACTGGGGGACCATTCGGGCCATGGGGCAGGTCCTGGCGGCGTTTCGCGGCGGCGACGATCATCTGCTGTCGGGGATCGGTCGCATTCTCGAGCGCGACGGTTTTCGAATGGTGGGGATCAAGGATATCGCGCCGGATTTGTTGATGCCGGCCGGATGCCTGACCCGGAAAGTGCCGGACCAATCCGCGGCCGCTGACATCGCCAGGGGGCTGGACGTGCTGCGCGCGCTCAGTCCCTTCGATGTCGGGCAGGCCGTCGTTGTGATCGACGCTCATGTGGTCGGCGTGGAAGGCATCGAAGGGACGGACGCGCTTCTGGCCCGCATCGCCCAACTGCGCGCCGCGGGACGAATTCGCGCCAAGGCTCCGCGTGGCGTGCTCGTGAAGGCGCCAAAGCAGGGACAGGATTTGCGCTACGATCTGCCGACGCTGGGTCCGCGGACCATCGCCAATGCGGCCGCCGCCGGACTGGCCGGACTGGCCGTTGTCGCCGGCAATACGCTCGTCGCGGAGCCACAGGCGCTGGTCGACGAGGCGGACGCATCAAACCTGTTCGTTGTCGGGCTGTCTGAATAATGCCGGACGAGGCATCCGCAAATCTCTCCCGCAGAATATTCCTCATCGCAACGGAAGAGTCCGGCGATCGCCTGGGCTCCAGCCTGATGAAAGCTTTGCGTCGGCGGCTCGGCGGCTCCGTGCGGTTCGAAGGCGTCGGCGGTCAGACGATGGCGCGGGAAGGCCTGGTGTCGTTGTTCCCGATCGAGGAACTATCGATCATGGGATTCACAGCCGTCGTGAAGCAGCTTCCCATGATCTTACGGCGGATTCGCGGGACGGCGGATGCCGTTATCGCGGCCGCGCCGGACGTGCTCGTCATCATCGACAGTCCGGACTTCACCCACCGTGTGGCGCGACGGGTGCGCGCCCGATGCCGTGGTTTGCCGATCGTGGACTACGTTTCTCCCTCGGTGTGGGCGTGGCGGTCCGGCCGTGCGCGGGCCATGCGCAGTTACGTGGATCACGTCCTGGCGTTGCTGCCGTTCGAACCCGAAGCCTATCGCAGGCTTGAAGGGCCGCCCTGCACCTATGTGGGCCATCCGCTATTGGAGCAGGTCGGCGTGCTGCGGCCGGACGCGCAGGAACGTCAGCAGCGCGATGCAGCCCCCCCGACGCTTCTGGTATTGCCCGGAAGCCGGCGTAGTGAAATCCGCCATCACCTGTCCGTCTTCGGCGAGGCCATCGGGGTGTTGCAGCAGAGTATCCCCGAGATTGACGTGGTTTTGCCTACGACGCCTCATCTTGTCGATGAGATCACAACGGCGCTCGCAACCTGGCCGCGTCGGCCAAGGGTCGTGGTCGGCGAGGATGACAAGCGCGCCGCGTTCCGTGTGGCGCGCGCGGCGCTCGCCAAGTCAGGCACCGTAACGCTCGAACTCGCTTTGGCCAGCGTTCCGATGGTTGCCGCATACAAAGCGGGCAGCGTGGAGGCCTGGATCGCGCGGCGCGTCATTCGCGTCTCATCGGTCATTCTGGCCAACCTCGTGATGCGCGAGAATGTGATCCCCGAATTCCTTCAGGAGGACTGCGTGCCCGGCAAGCTCGCGCCGGCGCTACAGGAGATTCTGACGGATTCACCGATGCGGCAGCGTCAGCTCAAAGCGTTCGCCAGGCTCGATACCATCATGGCCACCGGGCAGCGCTCGCCGAGCGAGCGGGCGGCCGATATCGTGATCGAAGTCATGCGGGAGTCGCGCAGGCGCACCTAGAGCATCGGACCCGAAAGTGGGAACCGGTTTCGGGATAAATCCGATGCTCAATCAATTAACTGGAGCGGCGGCGCTGATTCCATTTGACCGGCCGC
>JAANMW010003854.1_pt1 | contig 10990 bp, 9 predicted proteins | sample 7279671 | NCBI WGS metagenome assembly JAANMW01 (sample SAMN14094541, study PRJNA606508) | bioreactor metagenome | isolation source: A lab-scale SPAN reactor treating ammonium-rich wastewater day 247 | place: Ireland: Galway | collected 2017-09-19
CACCGTGTTGGCCGGTATCCGGGCTGGCGGCGCGCCTTTCACGGCCTTCCCAGGCGCTTGTTCAAGGCGCCCAGTGGCACTGGGTGTGAAAGGTGAATCCGAGGATTCGGCCGCTGACCGTTGCGGGGGCAGCGCAGGCTCGGTGGACGCCATCGCGTGGCGGCCTCCTCCCTGCTTCCCGTTGAACTGCGGCGTGTGAACCACGCCGCGAGCACCAACGCCGCGCAGTTTAATCGATGCGCCGGAGGGCCCGGCGGCGCTGTTGCGCATGGCACGAAGAGCGCCCGACCGGCGCTTTCCAAGGCCTACAATGGTCCGGCTATGCCCATGGACTCTTCGACACCCTTCGACCGGCTTGCCGAGCGTGTGGAGCGGCTGCTGGTGCGCCACGAGCAGCTCGAACGCACCAACGCCCTGCTGAGCAGCCAGGTCGCGGCGCTGACGCAGGAGCGCGATTCCCTGCGCTCGCGCCTGCAGGCCGCGCGCGCGCGGGTGGACGCCCTCATTGAACGCCTGCCCTCGCCGCCCATGGAAAAGGACACGCCATGAAACAGCTGGAAGTGCAAATCATGCAACAGAGCTACCTGCTCGGCTGCCCCGAAGGCCGCGAGGCCCGCCTGCTCGATGCGGTGGAGCGCGTGGACACGGCCATGACGGCAATCCGCGATGCCGGCAAGGTCCGCGCGCGCGAACGCATCGCCGTGCTCGCGGCGCTGAACCTGGCGTTTGATCTGGCCGACCGCGAAGCCGCGGAATTGTCGCGCGCCTCCGCCGCCACGGCGCCTGCCCCCGTCGGGGCGACGGGCATGGCGACCGCCCCGGACCACGAACGCATCGAAGCCCTGGTCCTGCGCCTGGACGAGGCGCTGGGCAGCGACGGGCGCCTGTTCTGAAACCTTGTGCAACCGCGCGCCCACGGCGCCCGCTCCGCCCTACAATGGGGCTGTCTGCGGTGCCGCCGGGCTGTAATTCCTTGAACCAATGCTCATTGAGCCCGGGCTTGGTACATCGCCTGGCGAGCGCGCTCATCTCGCGTCAGATGAACCCAACGCCAGGCTGCCCTCGCCCACCTGAACCCCCGGTTCAGGATGCCGGTCCGGCGGCATTCGCGGACACCTTGCCACCCCGGCCCCCTTTGGCCCACGCGTCCGGACGGTAGGCCCGCCTTCTCTCCCTCCCCATGCTGTTGTCGATTTCGCCCTTGCTGCTGGCAGCGCTCGCGCTGCTCGGCCTGGCCACCGGTTTTCTCGCCGGGCTGCTGGGCATCGGCGGCGGCATGCTGCTGGTGCCCTTCCTGACCTACATCATCGGCCTGCAGGGCGTTGCGCCCGGCCTGGCGGTGAAGATGGCGATCGCCACGTCCATGGCGACCATCATGTTCACCTCGATCTCCAGCGTGCGCGCGCACCACCGGCGCGGCGCCGTGCGCTGGGACATCGCGCAGCGCCTGGCGCCCGGCATCGTGCTGGGCGGCATGGCGGCGAGCCTCGGGGTCTTTGCCTTGCTGCGCGGCTCGGTGCTGGCCATGGTGTTCGCGGTGTTCGTGGCCTTCTCGGCACTGCAGATGCTGCGCGCCCGCAAGCCCTCGCCCAGCCGGGAGCTGCCCGGCACGGCCGGACAGATCGCAGCGGGAAGCAGCATCGGATTCCTCTCGGGCCTGGTCGGCGCGGGCGGCGGCTTCATCAGCGTGCCCTTCATGACCTGGTGCAACGTGCCCATTCACAACGCCGTGGCCACCAGCGCAGCGCTCGGCTTTCCGATCGCCGTGGTCAACGTACTCGGATACGTGCTCGCCGGGCGCGCCGAAACCAGCCTGCCGCCGGCGTCGCTGGGTTATGTGTGGCTGCCCGCCCTGGGCGCCGTCGCGCTGTGCAGCGTGCTGACGGCGCCGCTCGGCGCGCGCGTGGCGCACCAGCTGCCGGTGGCACAGCTGCGCCGCGTCTTCGCCGGCCTGCTGTTCGTGCTCGCGGCCTACATGCTCTGGAAGGGGCTCAGGGCGGGCGGCTGAACCGACGCCAGCCACTCCTCGAACTGCGCCGCCGGCATGGCGGGAGCGCACAAGAAGCCCTGGAAGTGGCTGCAGTGCATGGTCTGCAGGCTGCTGCGCTGCTCGGCCGTTTCCACCCCTTCGGCGACCACGGTGAGCTTGAGCGCCTGGCCCAGGTGCACGATGGCGCTGACGATGGCGCTGTCGCCCCCGTCGCCCGGCAGCCCACGCACGAAGGACTGGTCGATCTTCAGCTTGTCGATGGGCAGGTTCTTGAGGTAGGCCAGGCTTGAATAGCCGGTACCAAAATCGTCAATCGCCAGGGCCACGCCGAGTTCGGCCAGGGCGTGCAGGCGCTGCGCGGCTTCCTGCGCGTCCTGCAGCAGCATGGATTCGGTCAGTTCGAGCTCCAGGCATTCCGCCGGCAAGGCGTATTCCTGCAACAAGGCGGCGAGGCGCTCGACGAAATCGGCCTGGCGCAATTCGAGCGCCGACACGTTCACCGCCATCACCAGGGACAAGCCGCTGCGCGCCCACGACGCGGCTTGCATGACCGCCTGCTCCAGCACCCAGGCGCCCAGGGTGACGATGTACCCGGTGTCCTCGGCGAGCGGAATGAAGGTTGCGGGCGACACCACGCCCATGCTTTCGTCCGTCCAGCGCAGCAACGCCTCCACGCCGACGATGCGGCCGGTACCCATTTCGACCTGTGGCTGGTAGTGCACCTGCATGGCGTGCTTGCCGAGCGCCTGGCGCATGGCGTGTTCGAGCTTCATGCGCGTGAGCAGGTTGGCGTTCATCTGCGGCTGGTAGAAACCGTAGTTGCCGCGCCCGCGCTCCTTGACGCGGTACATGGCCGAATCCGCCTGCTTGATGAGCTCGTCCAGCGAAGCACCGTCCTGCGGGTAGAGCGCCACGCCAATGCTGCACTGAATGGAAAAGCTCATGGCATCCAGCGAGAACGGCTGCAGCATTTCCTGCAGCATGCGCCGCGCCACGTTCTCCGCGGTGGTGGTGTCGCTGGCGTGCACATAGGCCGCGAACTCGTCGCCCCCCAGGCGGCACAGCATGTCGGTCTGGCGCAGGCAGATTTGCAGGCGCGCGGCGACGATGCGCAGCACCCGGTCGCCAAAAGCGTGACCGAGCGAGTCGTTGATGATCTTGAAGCGGTCCAGGTCCAGCACCAGGATGGCAAAGCCCGGCCCTCCTGGCCGCGCACTGCGCAGCGCCGCTTCCACACGCTGCGACAGCAGGAGGCGGTTGGGCAGGCCGGTCAGCACGTCGCTGTACGCCAATTCGTCGATGCGCTTGCGCGCGGCATGGTGCTGCGTGAGGTCGCGCACGAAACCCAGGCTTTGCCCCACGCCGCCGGCGGCGTCGCGCAACGCAACCCAGGACAGCTGCACGGCGCAGGCGGCGCCCGAGGCGCGCGGCAGGCTCAGCTCGCCTTCCCAGATGGCATCGCCCTGCCAGGCGAGCTGCACCTGGCCCATCCAATCGTCCTCGCCGCAGGCGAACAGCGAGTCGGCCGGCCGCCCGAGCATCTGGGCCAGGGTGTAGCCCGTGAGCCGCTCCAATCGCGGATTGACCTGGGTGATGACCTGCCTCGCGTCCGCCACGAAAATGCCGTAGGGGCTGGCCTCGAACGCGAGCGCGGCGATGCGCAGCGCCGATTCGGACTGCGTTTGCTCGGTGATGTCGCGAAAGGAATAGACCCGCCCGGTCACGCTGCCGTGGCTCAGCTGGGGCACCGAGCGCCGCTCGACGATCTGGCCACCGTGCAGCTCCAGCACGTCGCGCGAGGGCGCGGCGGGATCCAGCGCCATTTGCTCCAGGCGCTCCTGGTAGGGTCCGGGCGCCACCACCCGGCCGGCAAGAAAAGCATGCAAGGCCGCATCGTCGTGGCGCAACAGCAAGGACTGGGGCAGGCGCCAGATGCTGACGAGCCGGTGGTTGAAGGCGCGGATGCGGCCGTCCAGGCCGCACACCAGAATGCCGTCGGCGACGGAATCGAGCGTTGCGCGCAGTTCGCCCAGCAGCCGCTCGAGCTCGCGTTCGGCATGCTGGCGCTCGCTCATGTCGAGCATGGTGACGAGCATCGCGCCCAGGCCGGGCGCCATCGCGAGCGGGGTGACGCGGCGCAGCACCGGCACCAGTTCGCCGTCGGCGCGCAGCACCACCGTCATGGATTCGATGCCATCCGCCACCACCTGCCGCGTATCGGCCCAGAACAGGTGGTCCTGCGGCGAGGCGGCAAAGCGCTCGACCGCTTCACCCTGCAGTTCCTCGCGCGGCAGGCCGAGAAGCCGCCCCGCGCTGGGGTTGGCGAAGACGATGCTGCGGGCGGAGGAGTCCACCACCCACACCGCCTCCTGCAGGTCGTCGAACGCGCTGTGCCACGCCGGGTCGATGGCGGTGCGGCTCACGGCAGGACTTTCGCGGAGGCCGGATCGACCGCGCGTTCAAAGAAGTAACAGATGCGCTTGCGCGGCGAAAGGTAGTCCAGCGATTCGCGCGGCAGCTGTGTGGGCTTGAGGCTGCGGCGAATGCCGAGTTCGGGCACCGTCTCCAGATCGAGAATGAGGGCTTGTTCCTTCGGGACGGCCGGATCGTGCACCACCACGCGCGGCCGCAGCGGCCGTGAGGAATTGACCGACACCACGATGGCGTAACGGTCGTTGACCAGCTGCACCACCGAACCCGGCGGGTACACACCCATCATGCGGATGAAGACGCCCAGCACCTGGGAATCGAACTGCGCCTTGCCCTTGGCGAAGATCACCGACAGGGCTTCGTGCGGCGTGAGCGCCTGCGCTCCGTGCGCCGGGTTGCACAGGCGGTCGTAATAATTGACGAGCGCGACGATGCGTCCGATGGGGCCGATGGCATCGCCGCGCAAGCCCGTGGGAAAGCCGCTGCCATCGGCCATCTCGTGGTGCTGCGCCATGCCGTCGAGGACGGCCCGGGGCAATTGCATGCGGCGCCCCAGATCGATCGAATAGGCGACATGCCGCTGGTAGCCCAGCAAGTCGCCGAGCGCCATGTCCTTGGTGCGCACCCACTGGTGGGGCGGCATGCGGACCTTGCCGATGTCGTGCAGCAAGGCGGCCAGGCCAATGGCACGCAGCTCCTCCGGGGCGGCGCCGTGCGCCTTGCCCAGCAACAGGCTCAGCACCATGACGTTGACCGGGTGCAGGGCGTTGCGCTCGCCCACACCTTCGGACAACAGGCGGATCACCGAGTCCCCGTTGAACAGCAGGTCGTCCACGCAGTTGGACACCAGCGCCTCGCCCTGGGCGCGCGCCTGCAGCGGGTCCTGGTCGGCCGCCGCGCCCAGGCGCAGGCAGGTGCGGGTCGCGGCCAGGAAGTGCCGGTCGCACGCTTCCAGCGCCGCGTGTTGTGCAAGCAACTGCTGCTTGAGGAGTTCGGCGGCCGGGACCGGTTCAGCCGCCACCGTGCTGGAGGAACCGTCGGCGGCCGGGTCGGGTGGCACAGCGGCCACGTTGTTCTGAAACTCGGGGTCGCTGCGCGCCGGAACGTAGCGCACCGTCTGCAAACCGAGGCCCAGAACGGTGTCGATCTGCTCTTGCGAGGCGATGCGAAAGCTCCCCAGGGGAAATGGGTGCTCCATCCAGCGCAGGTCCAGCTGGATGAACATGCCTACCCGCAGGTCGGCAACGGGGATTTCTACAGTTGTGTTCACTTGGGAACTTCGCGCAGAACAGCGAAGTGAAAAACGATTATGGGGCGACCCAGCGCAACAGATTGGCACATTTGCATGCAAATGCTGCGCCGGCGCAACACCCATGCGGAATGTTTGCTATTGACACATGAGCGACGGCCGCACCACCAGATCGTGCCACAAGGCCCAGGCGGCGACGCCGCAGAGCAGCAACCCGCCCAACCGCGTGCCCCAGTCCGCGCGCAGCCGGTTGGCACGCTGGCGCAGCGCCATCCAGGCCCAGGGGCCCGCCACAAGCCACAGGCCGCTGCCCAGCGCAAACAGCGCCATGGTGATCGCACCTTCGAGCGGGCCACCGCTGAGCCCGGCCACCAGCAGCGCCGAATACAAGAGCCCGCACGGCATCAGCGCCCACAGCACACCCGTTGCGAAGACGCCGCCGGGTGCCTGCACCAGGGGCTGCACGCGCGCCCAGACCTTGCGCCCGGCCGACTCCACCCAGGCCGGCTGCCGCGCCAGCAACAGCATCGTCAGCCCCCAGACAAGCACGGCGACATGCATGAAGGTCCAGACCTGGCGCAGCCCGGCCGCCTGCTGCGTCACCCAGGCCAGGCTTTCCATGGCCAGGGCCGCCAGCGCGCCCGCGCCGGCGTAGCCGCACAGGCGTCCTGCGTGGTAGGCCAGCAGGCGAACTCGGCCGGCGCCCGGGCGGTACCATTGCACGCGGTGCTCCTCCGATGCCGCAGGCCGGGTGATGGCGCTGCAGGGCGCCGCGCACATCACCAGGCAGTGCGAGCCGCCGACGAGGCCCATGGCCAGCGCCGTCCAAGCCAGCGAGCCCAGCACCTCAGATGATGCGCGAGAAGCGCGCCCGGTTGCGGTCGGATTGCAGATAGCGGTCGAACACCATGGCGATGCCGCGCACGAAATACCAGCCGACGGCAGTGACCTCGACGCCGTCGGCGTCCAGCGTCACCAGGCCCTGATCCTGCATCTCGACCAGCTGCTCGAGCTCGCGCGCGAAATAGGTGCGGAAGTCCACCAACCAGGACTGCTCGATGGATTCGATGTTCACCGCGCCCTGGCACATGATGGCCATGATTACCGCGCGGCGCACCAGGTCGTCGCGCGACAGCGCCAGACCGCGCACGATGGGCAGATGCCCCTGGTTGAGCCGGTCGTAATAGTCTTCCAGCGTCTTCGCATTCTGGCTGTAGGTCGCGCCGACGCGCCCGATGGCCGACACCCCGAGCCCGATGAGATCGCAATCGGGCTGCGTGCTGTAGCCCTGGAAGTTGCGGTGCAGGCGCCCCTGGCGCTTGGCGATGGCCAGGGCATCTTCCGGCAGGGCGAAGTGGTCCATGCCCACGTAAACGTAGCCGGCTTCGGTGAACGCGTCGAGCGAGCGCGAAAGCATCGAAACCTTGGACGACGCCACCGGCAGGTCGGCCCAGACAATGCGCCGCTGCGGCTTGAAGCGCTCCGGCAAGTGCGCATAGGCGTAGAGGGCAATGCGGTCGGGCCGCAGTTCGTTGACCTGTGCCAGCGTGCGGTCGAACGACTCGGGCGTCTGCTTGGGCAGGCCGTAGATCAGGTCCACATTCACCGAATCGAAGCCGATGGTCCGCGCCGCCTCGACCAGGGCAAACACCTGTTCGGCGGGCTGGATGCGGTGCACCGCCTTCTGCACTTCCGGGTCGAAATCCTGCACGCCGAAACTCAGGCGATTGAAGCCCAGCTCCGCCAACACCTTGAGGCGACCGGCATCGACCGTGCGCGGATCGACCTCGATGGAATATTCGCCGCCCGGCACCAGCGTGAAGCTGCGCCGCAGCATGTCCATCAGGTCGCGCAAGCCTTCGTCGGACAGAAAGGTCGGCGTACCGCCACCCAGGTGCAGCTGGCTGATCACCTGGCCGGTGCCGCAATGTGCGGTGTGCAGGTCAATCTCACGGGCCAGGTAGCGCAGGTAGACATCCGCCCGCTCGTGGTGCTTGGTGATGATCTTGTTGCAGGCGCAGTAGTAGCAGAGCGATTCGCAGAAGGGAATATGCACGTAGATCGACAGCGGCATGGCCTTGGCGGTACTGCCCAGGCGGCGCTGCTTCAAGGCCAGCACATAGTCGTCTTCACCGAACGCCTCCACGAAACGGTCCGCGGTGGGGTACGAGGTATAGCGCGGCCCGGACACATCGAAACGGGTCAATAGTTCTGGCGTGGCAACGGTCATGGATTCTCCTGGAGAGGGGTTACTGTGCCCCACAGCGCGGGCCTGCGTCTTGACCAAAATCAAGAGCGCCCTGCACCCCTTCTAGTTTGAAGGTAGCGGCTGCGATAGTTCATAATTTGATATATGTCAGCTTCCAGCCCCCCCATGTCCCGGCCCTCGGCCGCAGCCAAGGTGTCCACCGCGGGCCACGAGGCGACGCACATTCCGATACAGGATGCGTCGCAGACTTTTCGCGTCGCCTGCTCGAACTGCAACCTGCGCGAGCTCTGCCTGCCCGTGGGTTTGACGAGCGAGCAGATGGAGCGGGTGGACGACGTGGTGACCGTGCGGCGCAAGATCAAACGCGGCGGCACCCTGTTTCGCAACGGCGAGCCGTTCACCTCGCTGTTCGCCATCCGCACGGGCTTCTTCAAGACCTGCGTGGCGACGGAAGACGGGCGCGATCAGGTCACGGGTTTCCAGATGGCCGGCGAGATCATCGGCCTCGATGGCATCGTCCACGACCACCACAGCTGCGATGCCGTGGCCCTGGAGGATGCAGAAGTCTGCGTCATGCCGTTCGACCGCATCGAGGAAATCTCGCGCGAGGTCAACGCACTGCAGCACCACGTCCACAAGATCATGAGCCGCGAGATCGTGCGCGAGCACGGTGTCATGCTGCTGCTCGGCAGCATGCGCGCCGAGGAGCGTCTGGCCGCCTTCCTGCTCAACCTCGTGCAGCGCCTGCACGCGCGCGGCTTTTCTCAAACCGAACTGGTGCTGCGCATGACGCGCGAAGAAATCGGCAGCTACCTCGGCCTGAAGCTCGAAACCGTCAGCCGCACGTTCTCCAAGTTTGTCGAGGAAGGCATCGTCGAGGTGAAGCAGCGCCATGTGCGCATCCTGGACGCCGAGGCGCTCAAGCGCATCGTCAACAGCCAGCAGGAATGCCGCTGAGCGTCTCCCACGCTACACACGGACGCAAAAAAACCCCCGCCACCCTTGGAAACCCGTTTTTTTGCCATTAGCATCCTTCTGCCAGTGGAGAAACAGGTTTTCGCTGGTCCATCGAACACTCCCAACCAGGAAAAAACCAACATGGCAACTGCAAAGAAAGCCCCGGCCGCTGCCGGCGCCAAGACGGCCGCTCCCGCCAAGAAGCGCACGCCCAACGCGGCCTTCATGAAGGCGCTCACGCCCAGCCCGGCGCTGGCCGCCGTGGTCGGCGCAGCACCTTTGCCGCGCACGGAAATCATCAGCAAGCTGTGGGTCTACATCAAGGCCCACAAACTGCAGGACGAAAAGAACAAGCGCATGATCAACGCCGACGCCAAGCTCAAGGAAGTGTTCGGCAAGCCGCAGGTGTCCATGTTTGAAATGGCCGGCCTCATCGGCAAGCACGTGAAGTAACAGCTTCCCGCTGCGACTGCAGGCCGGCGCATGCCGGCCTTTTTTTATGCTCAACCCTTGTCGCAAAATTGCATCATTGCGAACAAGAATGAGTCTCGTTTGATTTAAACTAATCCGCTGTCGGAGCACAGCCACGGTTTTTCCCCAGCCAATGCTTCTTGCGGGCCACGCGCCCGCCAAGTCCTAGCCACGTAACTGGAGAATCCCTTGGCCCCATTCCGCGCCCTGCGCCCCCCTGTTCCTTCCCACGCCACCGCCGAGGCACCGGGCGGCTCCGACCACAAAGCCTTCCTGCCCTTGGGCGCCGCGATGCTGCTCGCCTCGGCCGGCAGCTTCGCGCAGACGCCGCCGGCCACCGGGGTGCAGTTGCCCACGGTGACGGTGAAGGAAAGTGCCGAAATCCAGAACAAGGACACGCTCAAGCCCACCACCACCACCATCGGCAAGGGCAAGCAGGCGCTGCGCGACATTCCGCAGAGCGTGACGGTGTTCACCGAGCGGCTCATGAACGACCGCAACCAGGACGATTTCCGCGACGTGCTGCGCAGCACCGCCGGCGTCACCTTCCAGGCCGGCGAAACCGGCGAGGAAGACATCCGCCTGCGCGGCTTCTCGCTCGGCCAGGCAGGCGACATCTACATCGACGGCATGAAGGACGCACCGCTCTACGAACGCGACACCTTCAACAACGACAGCGTGGAAGTCCTCAAGGGCTCGGCCTCGATGCTGTTCGGCAAGGGTTCGACCGGCGGCGTGGTCAACCAGGTCAACAAGATGCCGCTGCTGATGGACCAGCACGAGGCGAGCTACACCCTGGGCACGGGCCAGCAGCACCGGCTGACCGGAGACTTCAATTTCCTGACCGGCGAGAACGCCGCGCTTCGCATCAACGCCCTGGTGCACGACGAGAAGAACTTCGGCGCCAAGCAGAAGAAGCTCGGCATCGCGCCCACCTACAGCTGGGGCGTGGGCACGCGCGACGAGTTCTCCGTCGGCTTGTACGCGCTCGACATCCAGGGCCGGCCGCTGTACGACCATCCCTGGTTCCTCGACGGACAGCGCATCGTGCCTTCGCTGCCCGCGCGCAACTACTACGGCCTGGCCAGCGACAAGCTCGACAGCTCGGCGCAGTACGTGACGCTGGCGCACACGCACCGCTTCGACAACAACGGCGAACTCCAGACGCGCCTGCGCCACGGCCGCTACGAGCGCGACCTGCTGGCCAGCGCCGTGCGTTTCGCCGCCGGCACCACGCGGGACAACCTGAACGGCGACACCGTCGTCACGCGCTCGGCCAAGGGGCGCCTGGGCATCAGCGAACTGACGCAGCTGCAAAGCGACTACACCAACACCTTCGCATGGGGCGGCCGCAAGCACGCCGTGATCGCCGGCGTGGACCTCTACCGCGACGACGCGCGGCGCGACCAGCGCTACACCGGCACCGGCACCATGCCCAACACCACGGTGGGCACGCCGAACGACGGCGCCGTGCGCCCCACGCCGCGCGGCGCGCCGACGTTCAACACCTTCGATGCCAGCAACTTGGGGCTCTACGTGCAAGACACGGTGTCCGTCACCGACACCGTCAAGCTCCTCGGTGGGCTGCGATACGACCGCTTCAAGGCGTCCTACCACACGCCCACGGAGCTCTCCAACCGCCGCTCGGACGGCCTGTGGAGCCCGCGCCTGGGCGTGATCTACC
>JAANMW010003856.1_pt1 | contig 10989 bp, 8 predicted proteins | sample 7279671 | NCBI WGS metagenome assembly JAANMW01 (sample SAMN14094541, study PRJNA606508) | bioreactor metagenome | isolation source: A lab-scale SPAN reactor treating ammonium-rich wastewater day 247 | place: Ireland: Galway | collected 2017-09-19
GCCCTCGTCGGCGGCATCGTCGTGTTCGTCGTCGATGTCGCCGACGATCTCTTCCAGCACGTCCTCGATGGTGACCAACCCGGCCACGCCACCGTATTCCCAAAGATCAACCGTCTGGTAGCAGACGCTTTCCAGCGCCGCATGTGCGAGTTCCGCCGGCCCGGTGTTACGGGTCAGTCCGAACAGCGCGCCGCGCACATTGGGATTCCAGTATGGCGCTCCCATGCCGACAAAAGCCGGCACAAGATACACGGATTGGGCGGGATCGGACTGCTCCGCCAGCGGCTCCGTCTCCGAAGCATTCTTGATGAGGCCAAGGCCGTCCCGCAGCCACTGCACCGCCGAGCCGGCGACGAAGATCGAACCTTCCAGCGCGTAGGTGCGCTCGCCGTTCAGTTGATAGGCGATGGTCGTCAGCAGCTTGTTTTTCGAGGCGACCGGTGTCGCGCCGGTGTTGAGCAGCGCGAAGCAGCCGGTGCCATAGGTCGACTTGATCATTCCGGGGGTGAAACACGCCTGACCCACCACCGCGGCCTGCTGGTCGCCGGCGATGCCGCGGATCGGGATCGGCGCGCCGAACAATTCAGGCGCGCTGTCGCCGAAATGCGCCGAGGAATCCTTCACCTCCGGCAGCATCGCGCGCGGTATCTGGAGAATATCCAGGAGCGCGGCGTCCCAGTGCCCGGTGTGAATGTCGAACAGCATCGTGCGCGATGCATTGGTGGCGTCGGTGGCGTGCACCTTGCCACCGGTCAGCCGCCACAGGAGATAACAATCCACGGTCCCGAACATCAGCTCGCCGCGCATCGCACGCGCACGCGCGCCCGGAACCGAATCGAGGATCCAGGCGATCTTGGTGCCGGAGAAATAGGGATCGATGATCAGGCCGGTTTTCGCCGATATCGCGGGCTCATGACCCTCGGCTTTCAGCCGCGCGCAGATATCCGCCGTGCGCCGGTCCTGCCATACGATGGCGCGATGCACCGCCTTTCCGGTGGCACGGTCCCAGACTACCGTGGTTTCCCGCTGGTTGGTGATGCCGATGGCCGCGATGTCCTTCGGCGTGACGCCCGCCTTCTCCATCGCCTGCCGGCAGGTCGTAACGGTTGAGGTCCAGATGTCTTCCGGTTCGTGCTCGACCCAGCCCGACGCCGGAAAGTGCTGCGGGAATTCCTGCTGCGCGATCGCGGCGACGGTAAGGTCGGCGCGAAACACGATGGCCCGTGACGATGTCGTGCCCTGATCAATGGCGAGGACGTGGGTGACCATGACGTTGTTCTCGAACTTGCGGGCTCACGGCGGCGACAAGGGACAGGAGCGGCAAGGCAAGCGGATTGCCAGTCCAAGGTCAAGTTTGTGCCTTCGTTTTGATTCACGTTTCAACGGGCGATAAGGATAAGATGCTTGGTACAGCTTCATCCAACCCGTCCCGCGAGGTAGAAATGCCTCTCCGGAAACAAATCGCACTCGATTTTCATGACTGTTCAGCAACCGAAAGACCCTAGATGATACTGGCAAAGATGATTCTGGCCGCCTCCTTGTTCGCGATCGTCGGCGCAACGGCCTCCGCCCAGGCAACGCCACCGACCCAGCAAACGCCATCGGCGGAGACCCGCAAGGGTCTGGTGACGGTCGTCAACCGGCTCAGCGGCACCATTACGATCCGGGAGGAGCAGAACGACAAGGGTAAAGAGAAAGAAAAAGAGAATAAGGATAGCGACAAGGATAAGGATAAGACTAAGGATAAAGACAAAGATAGCGCCGACGCCGAGGGCGTAGTCACGCGGTTCAAGATCGACCTCAAGCTGTCAGAGTCGGTGCACGCCGGCGACAAGGTGAAATTTTCCGCCAAGGACGGCGGCGACCCCAAAACCAGTACTGATAAGACCATCACTAAAATCGAGGTGGAGTAGCGGCGAAGCCGATCGCCTCAGAACCGTCCCGCTTCTGACAGAGTCGGAAGCGGGACTCTATGATGTTGGTCTGACGCGTCGTCGGATGGTAGGAGCGTATCGGGGAATTTACTGGAGCAGCCCTTTACTGAAGCACCTCGAACAGGCCCGCCGCGCCCATGCCGCCGCCGACGCACATGGTGACCACGACATATTTCGCTTTGCGCCGGCGTCCCTCGATCAGGGCATGACCAGCAAGGCGCGCGCCCGACATCCCGTAGGGATGACCGACCGCGATCGCTCCGCCGTCGACGTTGAGTTTTTCGGGATCGATGCCCAGCCTGTCGCGGCAATAGATCACCTGCACCGCGAACGCTTCGTTCAGCTCCCAAAGATCGATGTCCTCCACCGTGAGGCCGTGCCGTTTCAGAAGGCGCGGCACCGCGAAAACCGGGCCGATGCCCATTTCATCAGGCTCGCAGCCGGCTGAGACGAAACCGCGGAAGATGCCGAGCGGATTCAGGCCGCGCCTCGACGCCTCCTTGTCACTCATGATCACGCTCGCGCTGGCGCCATCCGACAGCTGGCTGGCATTGCCTGCGGTAATGGTGCAGCCCTCGCCGCGAACCGGCTTGAGCCCGGCGAGACCTTCAGCCGTCGTCTCAGGGCGCGGACCTTCGTCCTGCGACAGCGTCACGTCCCTGAACGTGACGTTCCCGGTTTCCTTGTCGACGATCGCCATTCTCGTGGAGAGCGGCGCCAGCTCGTCCTTGAATCGGCCGCCCTGCTGCGCGGCGGCGGTGCGGCGCTGGCTTTCGAGCGCATATTCGTCCTGCGCCTGGCGCGAGATGCCGTAGCGCTTCGCGACCACTTCCGCGGTGTCGATCATGGGCATGTAGACCTCGCGCTTGATCTCCAGAAGCGCCGGATCCTCCGCATGAAAGGTGTTGGCGTGCTCGTTCTGCACCAGGCTGATCGATTCGCCGCCGCCGCCGACCGCGATTGTGACGCCGTCGAACAGGACAGAACGCGCGGCCAGCGCGATCGCCTGGAGGCCCGAGGCGCACTGGCGGTCGATGGTGGCGCCGGCGACGGTCACGGGCAGCCCGGCGCGAAGCAGCGCCTTGCGGGCGATGTTGCCGCCGGTGGCGCCCTGCTGCATGGCCACGCCCATCACCACGTCCTCGATCTCCTGCGGATCCACCCCCGCGCGGACAACGGCCTCTGCGATGGCATGGCCGAGCAGGGTCGCTCCTTCAGTGGCGTTGAGAGCGCCCCGATAGGCCTTGCCGATCGGCGTGCGGGCGGTGGAGACAATCACGGCTTCGGTCATCGGCGGCCTCCTGGTAAAATCCGGGGTTCATTCTGATCTAGAGCCTTTCCGCTTCTGATTAAATCAGAAGCGGGCGCTATGATTTTAGTTTGACGCGTTGTCTTCAGGCGAGCCGGTATTCATCCTCGGGTCAAGCCCAAGGACATGCTTCGCTCGGAAAAGCTTCTCACCTGATCAGAAAGCCGCCGCCAGCTCGCGCGCGCCCGGCTTTGCGCTGTTGCTGTCCATCCGGGCGTTGGTGACCGCGAGCAATTTCGCCACCGTGTTGTGACGAATCGCCACCGGATTGCGTTCATAGCCCCGACGCTGGAAGAAATTCGCCGTCGGCACCCGTTCGCGCATCGCCTGCGGCATCGTCACCATGTCGAAGCCGGTGCCGTCGCCGGTGAGATTCATCATCTCCAGTTCAGCGGCGGTCAGCGGACGGGAATAACCCTTGTTGCGTGCGAAAATAACCGAGGTCAGGAGCTTGTGGATCTGCAACAACGGGCCGACATCGATATCCAGCACCAGCGCATGGACCGCCCAGCCTTTCGGCGTGTCGGCAAGCTTCTGGTGCGCGCTCCAGGTATCGGGCACCGAGCGCGCGTAAGCCACCATCCGCTTGACCACCGCGATCTTGCGCTCGGTCGCCACACGCTGCGATCCCGACAATCGCGCCGCTTTCTCGCCAAGCGCGCGCAGGATGTCATCCCCCTGCTCGGCGAGCAATTCGACGCTGTTGGTTGTGAGCAATTGGTTATAGCCGATCGCGGTGGAGATCGCGCGCGATCCCGGCCGGGACGTGCTGAGGCCCGACTGCATGTCGTGATTGCCATTGCCACCGGTTTCGAACGAATAGACCCGAACCGCCTGCTCCTTCGTGAGGCCGTAGGCTCGCGCCACACTCGCATAGGCGCGCTTGAAATCGATCTCGGTTCTCGGCCGCTGCGGCGTGAACTGGAACTGCTCCGCCGCCGCCCTCAGGAAATCGGCGACGACGGGAATGGATTTGCGTTGCCGTGGCGAACGCTCCTCTTCAGGCTCCGGGTTGATCGGGCGTTGCGGTCCATCATAGAGCGGGGGATGGACCAGCACGTAATCGTCGAGCGAGACGGGCTGGCGATCGCGCCGCTTGGCATTCCTGAGCCGCCTCTTGTCGGCAATCGCGTTCCAGTAGGCGTCCGCCTCCTGCTCGAAGGCAGCGCGAGCCTCCTGATACGCCTTCAGCTTGCGGCGGTAATCCGCGATGGCGGCGGGAGATGCGGCCTGCGCCATCGCGCCGGCGAACGTCGCGGGCGCCGCCGCCCCATCGGGAACCGCAGCGAGCGACGCAAGCAGCAGCGCGCCCGCGACGATCTGGTGACAACGACGAATCATTCGACTCCGCATCGAACCTGTGTAGCAAGCCCGCCGCGGATGTCAGCCGCCAAGAGAGCGTGGCTAGAGCATGATCCGTTCACGTTGAATCGGACCATGCTCTAGAAATTATTGTCTGGTCGCATTTTCTTGCGGCGAACCGGTATCCACTTCGCCGGAAAATGCTCTTGAAGCATTATCGCTTCTTGTTGAATCAGAAGCGAAGCTCTAGATCGTTGTTTTGACGCGTTTTCTTGACGCGAATCGAATTCCATCCTTGAGTCTAGTCCGAGGACATCCTTCGCTCGAAAACGCTCCAGGGAGACCCATTCCAACGGCGTTTGAATGAGGTTCGTCTTATTTTCTGTCAACCGAGCATGATCTTGTCCTAAAACGGTTTCCGCTTTTCGGGATCATGCCGTAGAGCATTTCCGGCTAAATGAACTCCGGTTAGCCGGAAGAAAATGCTCTCGAATCATTTTGCGCGTATTCTGATCGCAAAACCGGTATCCACTTTTGCGGAAAACGCGCTAGACACGAAACCACATGTCAGGCCGCCCCAAACTCGTACTCGCCTCCGGTTCGCCGCGACGGCTCAGCCTCCTCAACCAGGCAGGTATCGAACCCGACGCGTTGCGGCCTGTCGACATCGACGAGACGCCGACGAAAGGGGAGCTTCCCCGCGCCTGCGCCAATCGCCTCGCTCGCGCCAAGGCTGACGCGGCCTTGAAAGCATTGCAGTTCGACGACGAACTCCGCGGCTCGTTTATTCTGGCGGCCGACACCGTCGTCGCCGTCGGCCGCCGCATCCTGCCCAAAGCCGACCTGGTCGATGAGGCCTCGCAGTGCCTGCGGCTGCTATCGGGACGCAATCATCGCGTGTACACCGCCGTGTGCCTCGTGACCCCGAAGGAAAACTTTCGTCAGCGGCTGGTCGAAACGCGTGTTCGCTTCAAGCGGCTGAGCGAGGAGGACATTCAGGCCTACATCGGCTCCGGGGAATGGCGGGGCAAGGCAGGCGGCTACGCGATTCAGGGCATCGCCGGTTCGTTCGTGGTCAAGCTGGTGGGGTCCTACACCAATGTGGTCGGGTTGCCGCTCAACGAGTCGATTGCGCTGCTCGGCGGCGAGGAATTTCCGATCCGCGCCGGCTGGTTGGATGCCGGTTAGGAAACCAGCCCGCGCGCGGGCCGAGAAGCCGTGCCCGATCTGCGGCAAGCCATCGGTCGAGGCTTCGCGTCCGTTTTGCTCCGAGCGCTGCCGCGACGTGGATCTGAACCGCTGGCTCTCCGGTTCCTACGCCATTCCCGCCGGCAGGGCCGATGATGAGGATGCGGAATAGGCCGCGGGCCTGCCGGGCCGGCGACTCGGCCTGGTCGAAAGAAAAGCTAGCAGCTCGACACGGCACCGGCAGACGGGTGGACAGGACGTTCCGGCCTGACTATAAACCGGCGCGCCCTGCTGAAGCCGGACGACGCCCAGGTAGCTCAGTTGGTAGAGCATGCGACTGAAAATCGCAGTGTCGGTGGTTCGATCCCGCCCCTGGGCACCATTACCTGCCTCATTCATCACCCTCCACCTTCGGAAATCCGAAAGCTCCTGGGACTCGAGGTTATGTTCGCCGAAGAAGCGCGAGCGTCTCTCGTAAATTTCAGGCCTTGAATCCCCCACCCCGAGCAAAGCGCTTGCGGATGCGTGAGAGCAGTCCGTCGCAGACGTCGCGATAGGCCTGCAGGCGCTGCTCCCGATTGCCCTCGATGATGGTGGGGTCCGGCGTCGGCCAGTATTCGACGTCGGCTGCGATCGTCCGCGTCAGTTCCAGCGCCTTGTGATGAGCTTCCGGCGACAACGTGATGATAAGATCGAAGTTGAGACCTTCCCAGTCTTCAATCTCTTCGAACGTCATCGGCCGGTGCTTTGAGATGTCCTGGCCGAGTTCGGCCATCACCGCAACGGCGAACGGATCAAGTTCGCCGGTTCGGACGCCGGCGGATCGTACATAGAGGGTTCGCGGAAACATCTGCTGGAGCAGGCTCGCCGCCATCGGCGAGCGCACGCTGTTGTGCGCGCAGGCGAACAGCACCGACTGGGGATTGTGCACGCGCGCAGGCGCGGCCATGGGCTCAAGCCGCTTTCGTTTCGCGCGGGCCCTCCGCGCGGCTATTCCGCATGCATCGCCACAACAACAGATGTTCCGCGATTCGGATCATGCATTACCCTTCCAGTGCAGAACGGAGATCAGGGTGAACAGCCGCCGCGCGGTCTCGAAATCGACGCGGACCTTGCCGTTCAGCCGCTCTTGCAGCGTGCGCGAACCTTCGTCGTGGATGCCGCGCCGGCCCATATCGATGGCCTCGATCTTGTCTGGCGTCGCGGTCCGGATCGCCTGATAGTAGCTGTCGCAGATCATGAAGTAGTCTTTCACGATCCGCCGGAACGGGGTCAGCGACAACAGGTGTGTCACCACGGGAGCGCCGTCCTCGCGCCGGATGTCGAACATCAGGCGGTTGCCGGTGATCGCGATATGCAGGGTGAACGGGCCGCCTTCCGCACCTTCCGGCGCGAACAGGTTCTTCTCGACGAGATCGTAGATCGCGATCGCCCGCTCGTGCTCGATATCCGGCCCGGAACGCCCGATCGAATCCTCATCGAGCGTGACCGCCACGATTCGATGGCGCGAATCATCCTCGGATGGGGCCTTGCTCATGATCTGCCGGTCCGGTTCCAACATTCGCATCCCATTTCAGCGCGGTGAGAGGCGAATGCAAAACTGCCTCCCACTATAGCGTTTTCGAGCGAAGCATGTCCTCGGGCTTGAGCCCTAAGGATGGACACCGGTTCGCGTGAAGAAAACGCGTCAAAACAACAATCTGGAGCTTTGCTTCTGATTCTATCAGAAGCACCCATGCTCTAGTTGAGACGCATTCCCACGGAACGGGCGTGGGCGTCGAGGCCCTCGGCCTTGCCCAGGGTCATCGCCGCCGGCCCCAGCGCCCGCAACTGGTCCGGCCCGCATTTGAGGATTGACGTTCGCTTCATGAAGTCGAGCACGCCAAGGCCCGACGAAAACCGCGCCGAGCGCGCCGTCGGCAGGACGTGATTGGAGCCACCGACATAATCGCCGATCGCTTCCGGCGTATGCGGCCCGAGAAAGATCGCACCGGCATTACGGATCCGCGCAGCGAGTCCTTCGGGATCGGCGGTCATGATCTCCAGATGTTCCGCGGCGATCGAATCCGCCAGCGCCACCGCTTCATCGAGATCCGTCACCAGAATGACGGCGCCGAAGTCGTTCCAGGAGGCGCGCGCGATCCCGGCCCGTGGCAGCGTTGCGAGTTGCGCCTCCACGGCGCGCTCGACATCGGCGGCGAGCGCCTCGCTATCGGTGATCAGGATCGATTGCGCGTTGGCATCGTGCTCCGCCTGCGCGAGCAGATCGGCGGCGATCCAGCCGGCGTTGCCGGTCTGGTCGGCGATGACGAGCACCTCCGAGGGACCCGCGATCATGTCGATGCCGACCTTGCCGAATACCTGGCGCTTGGCGGCGGCGACATAAGCGTTGCCGGGCCCGACAATCTTGGCCACCGGCGCAATGGTCGCGGTGCCGTAGGCGAGCGCGGCGACCGCCTGCGCGCCGCCGACGCGATAGATTTCGGAGACGCCGCCGAGCCGTGCCGCCGCCAGCACCAGCGGATTGATCCTGCCCTCGGGCGAGGGCACCACCATGGCGACGCGCGCGACCCCGGCGACCATGGCCGGCACCGCATTCATCAGCACCGAGGAAGGATAGGCCGCGGAGCCGCCTGGCACGTAAAGTCCGACCGCCTCGATCGCGGTCCAGCGCGAGCCGAGCTCGACGCCGAGCGCGTCGGTGAAACGGTCATCCTTCGGCAGCTGGCGGCGATGAAAAGTCTCGATCCGGTCCCGCGCCAGCTTCAGCGCATCCAGCGTCGCGGCGTCGCAAGCCGCCACGGCGGCGTCGATCTCGGCTGCGGTGAAGCGGAGACCCGCAGCATCGACGGACAGCCGGTCGAACTTGTGGGTCGCCTCGATCAGCGCCGCATCGCCCCGCACCGCCACGTCGTCGACGATAGCGCGCGTGGCCGCCTCGATATCGGCCGAGACCTCGCGCTTGGTCGCAAGAAACGCTTTGAAGCGCGAGACGAAATCGGCGTTGCGGCTATCGATGCGGATCGGCATGGGATGGGATGTTTCCGGCAGATATGGAACGATGTCACGGGCCACGGGGACACCGGGCTCAATGGCGCGGCCTCAAATCGCCGTCAACCCTTCGAGATCATTTCGCTTGAAAACGCTATCGTTTGCACGAACCTCAATCCAGCGCCGCGAACCCGGCCGGAACCATGAGAATCGATCACCGTTCGCTGGCCGCGGCCGTTCGGGTCGGGATCAGGCCCTGATCCGTTCGATCGAGGCACCGCACGCCGACAGTTTTTTCTCAAGCTGCTCGAAACCACGGTCGAGATGGTAGACGCGGTTGACCATGGTCTCCCCCTCGCCGGCGAGTCCGGCGATCACCAGCGACACCGAAGCGCGCAGATCCGTCGCCATCACCGGCGCGCCGCGCAACGTTTCAATGCCCTCGATGGTGGCGGTTTCGCCGTCCAGATGAATGCGTGCGCCGAACCGCGCCAGTTCCTGCACGTGCATGAAGCGGTTCTCGAAAATCGTCTCGGTGATATGGGACGTTCCCCTGGCGCGGGTCATCAATGCCATGAGCTGGGCCTGAAGATCGGTCGGGAATCCCGGAAACGGCGCGGTGGAGACCATTACCGGATTGATGCCGGCGCCGTTGCGCGCGACGCGAATCCCCTCATTGTTCGGCGTAATCTCGGCTCCCGCGTCGGTCAGCACGTCGAGCGCCGCCTGCAACAGTTCCGGCCGCGCGCCGCGCAGCAGCACCTCGCCGCCGGTCATCGCCACCGCCATCGCATAGGTGCCGGTTTCGATCCGGTCGGGCAACACGGTATGACGTGCGCCGCCGAGCCTGCCCACCCCCTCGATGACGATCCGCGGCGTGCCGGCCCCGGAAATCCGCGCACCCATTTTATTGAGGCAGTCGGCGACATCGGCGATCTCCGGCTCGCAGGCCGCGTTGGTGATGACGGTGGTGCCCTTCGCCAGCGCCGCCGCCATCAGCGCGACATGGGTGCCGCTCACGGTCACCTTGGGAAACTCCACGTCGGCGCCCCTCAGACCGCCGGGGGCGCTGGCGATCACATAACCGCCGTCGATCGCGATTCTGGCGCCGAGCTTTTCCAGCGCCAGGATCAGGAGATCCACCGGACGGGTGCCGATCGCGCAGCCGCCGGGCAGCGATACCCTCGCCTCATGCATCCGCGCCAGAAGCGGCGCGATCACCCAGAAGCTGGCCCGCATCGTCGAGACCAGTTCGTATGGCGCGGTGGTGTCGATGACGTTGGCAGCCGAGATATGCAGGGTCTGTCCCTGATATTCATCATCACCCGGACGCTTGCCCGCCGACATGATGTCGACGCCGTGGTTGCCGAGAATGCGCTGCAACTGCGCAACGTCCGCAAGCCGCGGCACGTTGTCGAGAATCAGCGTTTCCTCGGTCAGGAGCGCGGCGATCATCAAAGGCAGCGCCGCGTTCTTTGCCCCGGAAATCGGAATGGTGCCGTTGAGCCTGTTGCCGCCGACGATGCGAATGCGATCCATGCCGTTTCCCGTTTGCCGTTGAGTACTTAGGACCTGAGTCCTTCACCGCATCATGGAACCGGTAAAAGACTCTATCTTCATGTTCTGACGCGTTTTCTTCCTGCGAACCGGATTTCGCTTCGCTCGAAAACGCTATAACCGCTCCGCGCTCGAAAGCGTCAACGATCAGACCCTGGGGAAGCTTAAAACCTGCCGGGAAGAAGCCCGCAAGCCGCCTTCCGTCCGGGCCTGTCGCACGGCAGAAAGCAAATGGCTTCAGCGTCATTCGTCCCGGTGCTCCGGGTCGGGGTCTGGCGCGGAAGCCGCCTGATCGGTTCGTCCGCGGGATTGCGATTTCCGCCGCTTGAGATTTTCGCGCAGCGCCGCCCTCAGCCGCATCCGACGTCCTCCGTTCTCCGTCGCGCGGTCGGTATCGTGCTTTTCGGTCATTATCTTCTGTCCGAACGTCAGGATGCGCCCTTTATCTGCGGGAGCGGGCGAATCGATTCAATAGACATGAGGCGCGGCTACCGCAACAAGCCCGAAGAGACCCGCCAGGTGCTCACCGCCGACGGTTGGTTCCGCACGCGCGACATCGTGCGTTCGGACGACCAGGGCTATATCGAGGTGATCGGCCGCGCTGACGACCGCATCAGCTGCGCGGGTGAAAGCATCTATCCGAAGGAAGTCGAGAATATTCTGATGGAGCATCCGCAGGTCGCCGACGTCGCCGTCGTGCCCATGGCG
>JAANMW010003858.1_pt1 | contig 10974 bp, 7 predicted proteins | sample 7279671 | NCBI WGS metagenome assembly JAANMW01 (sample SAMN14094541, study PRJNA606508) | bioreactor metagenome | isolation source: A lab-scale SPAN reactor treating ammonium-rich wastewater day 247 | place: Ireland: Galway | collected 2017-09-19
GGCGACACACCGGCCCCAAGTGCGTATGTGAACTAGGATCCGAAAGGAACTAGAACAACAAAAAAGGCGGTTCCGCATTCGGAACCGCCTTTTTCTTGAATTGAGTAAGAGATCAGATGTTCAGAACATCTACAAGCTCTTGGACGGCAGCGGCCGATTTGTGAAGGGCTGCACGCTCGTCGTTCGAGAGGCTGATCTCGATGATCTGCTCGACGCCATTCTTGCCGAGTTTCACAGGGACGCCGACGAAAAGGTTGCTGACGCCATATTCGCCCTCGAGGAAAACAGCGCAAGGCAGGATCTTCTTCTTGTCCTTGAGGATCGCCTCGCACATCTCGACGGCACCGAGGCTCGGGGCGTAAAATGCCGAACCGGTTTTCAGAAGGCCGACGATCTCGGCACCACCGTTCGCCGTACGCGTGATGATCGCATCGAGGCGGTCTTTCGGGATGAGCTCGGTGATCGGGATGCCTGCGACGGTCGAATATCGCGGAAGCGGAACCATCGTATCGCCGTGGCCGCCAAGCACGAAGCAAGTTACGTTCTCGACCGAGACGTCGAGTTCCTCTGCGACGAAGCATCGCATGCGAGCCGAATCAAGCACGCCTGCCATTCCCATCACGCGATTCTTCGGGAAACCCGACCGGCGGAACGCGACCTGTGCCATTGCGTCCAGCGGATTTGAGACAACGATGATGAATGCGTTCGGCGAGTATTTCGCGATCTGCTCGGTAACGGCACCAACGATCTCTGAGTTGGTTTTGAGCAGGTCGTCGCGGCTCATACCGGGCTTGCGCGGCAGTCCGGCCGTGATGATCACAACATCGGAATCGGCGGTCGCCTCGTACGAGTTGCTTCCGACGAGCCTTACGTCAAAACCGTCGATCGGTGCTGCCTGAGCGAGGTCGAGCGTCTTTCCCTGCGGTGTTCCCTCGATAATGTCCACGAGAACGACATCGGCGAGTTCCTTGCTCGCGATCCAGTGTGCAGCGGTCGCGCCGACGTTGCCCGCACCTACGACAGTAACTTTATTTCTTCCAGCCATTATTTAACCTTCCTGTTTGAGATAGTGATGTTTGATAAAAACGATATTTTCTCACAATGGAAGCATCAACGCCAAAAAGGGCGTACCGGACTGCGACAGAAGAGCAAATAGAAAAGCCCGCCGTGCTCTCCCCTTCACGACGGGCCTTTCCTTAATATGGCCGAACGGTTCTCGCCAACGGCCAACCTCAATAATCTAAAACCGGCAAGATCAGGTCTTCTTTCAATTCGATCAAAAAGGTTTGGTCCTTCTTGATCCGCACTTCGTTTCCTCGCTGCAGGACCGCCGTCCCGGTGCTAAGGCCGGCTCCAATGCCGGCTCCGATAATGGCACCGTTGGCATCGCCCGCGGCGGCATAACCGATGAGGGCTCCAACGGCCGTTCCGCCTGCGATACTCGCGACTCTGAGCAGCCTCGTCGAATCGGCATTGAATCTTGTCAGGACCTTTGCGGAAACGCTCCGTCGAATATCCTCGCCCACAAGCATATGCTCGATCGCGAATTTGAGTTCGCCGTCTCGCCCGCCGATCTTTGCCTTCTCGGCGACAGTAATTCTGCCTTCGAAAGCAGTTCCCTCGGGCAGGACGATCTCGCCTTCACGTCGGACGGGCTCAGCGACCGTCGCGATGAAAGTGTCGCCGACGCTCGAAACTCCGGTTTTAAGCTCCGCGCCGAGCTTGAGCTTGATCTTCGTACCGGCAGGCAGCCGGTACAATGAATCCCTCTGTGCGTATAAACAACCTGTACTTGCAAAGATCAAAACCAGTGGAAACAAGCGTTTAAAGGGAGCAATGGCTCTTTTCATTCGACCTCCGTTCCTTGTTGTGATGCCGGGCCGAAATCTAAACCGCTGATTCCGGCGTGAGTAACTGCAAAGGGTATGCCAAGAAGGTTAGATGCTCGAATTTCGAAGAATGATGCGGCAAATGGCCAAATTTTGTGGCTTCGCGAACACGTCAGCAGACGAAATGGTTCATTTCCGGTAGAAAAGATGCACGAAATCAGGCAGAAGGCAGGTGTTTGGAGGCTCGCGGGTTGGTACTGGGGACGGGAATCGAACCCGTACGTCCCTAAGGACACAGGATTTTAAGTCCTGGGCGTCTACCAATTCCGCCACCCCAGCACGGCTTTGAGATTAACACTTGTGGCCTGAGAGGTTCAATTTTACGGCCAATGGATCGGAGGTGTGGCCAGACTATCTACAGCTCCGCGATGGATCAAATCATCGCCGAGCGGCGAAGCTTAGCTTCGCCGTCGTAAGAATATGAATGTTATTGGCGGCTTAGCCGCCCGGGTGATTCGGTGGGCATGTCGGGAAAGCGGAGCTTCCCCGCTCGGCGACAGAAGCGGGGCACGCAGAGATGTGGGACAGAACCACCTTGCTAACCCGCGGCTGCTTCATTCTGTGCATTCTGTGCATTTTGTGTCATTTCGTGCATTTTGTATCAATTTGTGCATTTCGTGTCATTCTGTGCAAAACGTGCTCCAAATCGGAAAGCGGATTGACCTATAATCGATTCTGGGTTCGACGCCGGATCTTTTGAAGGTCGGACACAAGAGGCGGTGAACGCCGGGAGGAATTCAACAATAATGGCAGAAGAGACAGTTACTTTTCAGACGGAGAATGGCGAAACAAGCGCGTATGTTGCGAGGCCAGAGAGCCCGAACGGCAAGGCGGTCATCGTAATTCAGGAATATTGGGGCCTGAACGATCACATACGCGACATCACGCGGCGGTACGCCAGAGAAGGCTTCCTGGCCGTTGCTCCGGATCTATATCGCGGGAAAACGGCACAAACACCCGCTGAGGCAGCAAAGCTTATGAGTGCGCTCCCGCTCGACGACGGCGTCGCGACGATCCGTGCAACGGTGAATGAGCTGCGAAGGACGAACGGCCTCGATCATTTCGGAATAACGGGATTCTGCATGGGCGGTACGTACGCGCTGCGTGCGGCTTGCCTCGTCGAAGGTATCAGTGCCGCCGTGCCGTTCTATGGCGACATTCCTGAAGAGTCCGTCCTGCAAAAGCTTCGCGTGCCGACGATCTTTATCTCCGCGACGAAAGACGGTTGGATCAATGCCGAGAAGGTCGCCTCGCTCGAGGATGCTGCCGAGCGGTACGAGCTGCCGGTCGAGAGCGTAAAATACGAAGCCGACCACGCATTCTTTAACGACACGCGGCCGGAAGTCTATGTTGCCGAAGCCGCACAGGATGCGTGGGCGTTGGCGGTCGGATTTTTCGAGGACAAGCTATAGGGCGACGCCGCTTCGCGACACGCCGGATGAGATCGCCGGTTGAGAACCACGAAGCCGCGGTATACTTTTACGACGCTCTTTCTCAAGATACATTTTTGCGTCGGCCCGCTCGATCGCATTCTCGAGACGCTCGAGATCTTCGAAATTCTCAAAGGCACGGGACACGCCGATCGTGATCGGATGCCGCAAACCGTCCAGCGAGACGTCAGTAAGAAGGCCGTCGAGGCGGGACATTCTCTGGCTTGCGAGTTCGCAATCGAGGCCGATCATCAGGACGAAGAATTCGTCGCCGCCCCAGCGGAAAATGAGGTCTTCCGCACGAATGATATCGCGGATCGCACGCACGAGTGCACGGATCGCCGCGTCGCCGACAGGATGGCCGTATGCGTCATTGATGTCCTTAAGATCGTCAACGTCAAAGAAACCTACGCAGCCGTGGACGCTGCCTTCATCCTCGCCTTTCTGCCGCAGGTATCCGTGGAATGCGTGCCGGTTAAGGGCTGCAGTAAGCGGATCGACGTGAACGAGTTCCTTTAGCTGAGCGTGGGCGACGGTGAGTTCCGCGTTCGCCTTATTTGCATCCGAGAGGACGCGTTCGAGCAAGATGATCACCGTACCGAAGCCAAGCAGGTTCTGGAGAATGAAGTCAAAGAGCGGCCCGGACGGGACAAGATCGATCGCAAATGACGGCCTTGCGCCGACAAGCGAGACGACAAAGTATTGAAGACAATTCACCGTCAGCAGCCCGATCGCGACCAGCATCACGTGCCAGCCAAGCGTCCGGACATGCGTCCGCCAAAGGATCGCATACGAACCCGCGAAAAAGACCGCCATCACGAGCGAGTGAATGTTGAGGAGCAACGACAGGTCGTCCGAGAGAAATGGAAGAATGAAGCCAAAGATGATGAACGGAATGATCGCGAACTCAAAGTGAGACCGCATCCTCTCGTTCCTTGCAAGACTATAACAGCCAGCGGCGAGCAGGAACCCGAAGAGGTACTGAGTAACGAAATAAAGGCCGAGGAGCTGGACTAAGGACGATTCACCGGCCGCAATGCGAAGACAGATCAGTCCAAAACACAAAATACACCAGGCATTGGCCCAATAGCTGAGAGCAACTATCTTTAGGCTGCGACGCAGAAACAGCGTCAAGAGGGCAATGAGAGCTACCCCTGAAATCTGTACGATCAAGCCGATTTTTTCGTCCATATAGAAGAGTGAGGATCTTAGGACAGACCGCTAATAACTGGGCTGAGAATGAGGTTTCTCGCAAACGGACAAGGACTTGTCCCAACTGATTGTAATACTAAAAAGTCAGGAACGTCCAGCTTTTTTTAACATCGTTAAAAGTTCTTGTTTCTTCGGCAGACCTGAACGCGCCCCGAGGCGGCGGCATTTAAGGGCTGCAACTGCGTTCGCGCAAGCTGCGGCCTCTTCGATCGATGCTTCGGAGAGAAGGCCGTAAAGAAGGCCGGCACGAAAAGCGTCCCCGGCACCGGTCGTATCTACACAGCCGCCGGGAACGGCAAAACCCTGAGTTTCGACGAACTTCCCTTCAGCAAGAAGGATCGAGCCGGATTCGCCAAGCGTTGCACAAGCGATCTTGAATCCGTATTTCTCGGAAAGATAAAGAAGGGCCTCCCTGAGGTCGGCGATGCCGGTAAGCCTTTCGGGAAAGTCAGCCGATGCGACAAAGATGTCGATCAGCGGCAAGAGGTCCTCGGTGCCGTCAAAAATATTGTCGATGTCGATCGAAATATACGCATCGGCCTCTTTCGCGGCACGTGCCATCGCAATGCATGCGGCCGTGTCGTGCGGAGTGATGTGGAGTACGCGGCATTCGCGTGCGGCATCGAGCGGTGCGTCTTCAGCAGAATACGCAAGCTTTTTATCGCGTTTCCAGATGACGGTGCGTTCGCCCGATGCCTCATCCACAATGATGAACGCGATCTGCGTTGCAGCACCCGAAATGCGTTCGGCAAATCGTGTGCCGACGCCGTCTTCGACAAGCGACGCAATACCGATGTCCGCCGCCCCGTCGTCACCGAATCGGCCCGCATAAGCCGTCGTAAACCCAAGCCGCTGAAGCCCGGCCATCGTGCTCGCGACCTCGCCTCCGGCCAATTGTGCGTAGTTAGACAGCTCTACCTTCGAGTTGAACTGAGGATACTGCGGGACCTCGATCAGGAAATCCACGGCGTTCGTGCCAAAACCCACAGCGTCGTATTTTTTGTCCTTTGCAAATTGAAACAATGCCATTTCTTACGAAAAATTCTGCTCGAAGATGGACAAGATCTGCCGAAGTTATTGCGAGTCTTGCAAAGATATATCGAGCGCGATAGATTGTTTTAGAATACCAATTTTTGCTGCGTGTTACGCGGCTTAGAAGCTATCATTTTGAGAGGTTGAATTATAATGCCGACTGCAATTTGCCCAGAGTGCCAAGAAGAAGTTTATGTTGATGCCGATTCCGAGCAGGGCGACCTGGTTTCCTGCGACGAATGCGGCTCTGACCTTGTTGTCGTCGGACTCGATCCTGTCGAGGTCGATCTGCGTTCAGAAGACGATGACGATCGGGACATGGATGACGACTATCACGATGATTTCGGATACGACGACGATTCGTATTGATCCTGGGACGCAACCCTCTCTTTTTCGCCAAATTGACCGTCTAGACAATTCAAATTGACCGAATATGGCCGATGCCTTTAATACCTTGAGGGCATCGGCGAATCGGCTCTAACTTCGAAAATATCTACACTTATCGCGCAATTTTTGTCTTGGCACGCATCTTGAATTAAGAAGCTATCGGCGCTGGGAAACAGCCCCGGCCCGAGTGCCATGAAAGACGTTGAGAAACGATACAAGGGCTCGATGCTGAGCCTTACTGCCTGCGGTGTAATTGCCTTTGTGGCGATCGCTGCGGGCCTGCTCGTATTCGGGGCAACGTTCTTACTCATATTGTTCCCTGTCGCCGCCTGTGTCGCCGCCGCATATAAGATCCACAGTACGGGTCAGCAAAAACGAAACGAGCTGATCGAGCAGGCGAACCAGCTGAATCAGACGACGGTCGAGGTCCTGGCAACGGCGATCGACGCACGCGACCAGATCGGCACAGGGCACGTACGACGTACGCAGATCTATGCGCTTGGGCTTGGACGCGCGATGGGCTTGACGGGTGACCGGCTCGACGCCCTTCGGCTCGGTTCTCTCCTGCACGACATCGGAAAGCTTGCCGTTCCGGATCACATTCTCAGCAAGCCGGACCAGCTGACGCCTGCCGAACTCGAAAAGGCAAAAACACACTGCACGATCGGCGCCTCGATCCTTGAAGAGATCGACTTTCCATATCCTGTTGTTCCGATCGTCCGCTATCACCATGAATCGTGGGATGGAGCCGGGTATCCGAGCGGCCTGAAGGGCAACCGCATCCCGCTTGGAGCACGCATTCTCGCGATCGCCGATACCTATGATGCACTTCGCAGCGAAAGGCCTTACCGCAAGCCGATGTCACGCGAAGAGGCACGCCAGCATATCGCGAATGCAGCGGGCACGCGGTTCGATCCTGAGGCCGTTCACATTTTCTTGAAGAACCTCACGAAATTCGAGGTCGAGATCGCAGCTGCCGGCGTGGACTATCCGAAAGAGGAGATCACACATCAGAAGACGATCGAAGGCAAGACATACGTCGAACGCATACAGTCGGCAAACCGCGAGGTTTTCGCCCTGTTCGAACTCGTCCGCGAATTCGGCGAAACGGACAGCCTCGGCGCAATGCTCAAACTCTTCGCAAAGAAGGTCAGTCAGCTTGTACCAACGGACACTTGTGCGGTTTTCTTGCTGAACGAGAGCCGCGAGTACGCCTCAGCAGCAGAAGTCACCGGCCAGAACGCCGACGTATTCCTCTCAAAACGAATACGTCCCGGCGAAGGCGCGACCGGCTTTGTGCTCAAGAATCTCGAACCGGTCGTCAACGTGAATCCTGACCTCGATTTCTCGCTTTCGCAGCTTGACCTGATCCAGGAGTATCGAACGATGGCGAGCCTGCCGCTTGTTTCCGACGGCGGCCCGGTCGGAGCGCTTTCGATCTACACGTCGGCGATCGATGCGTATGAGGATGAACACATACGCGTGCTGACGACGGTCGCCAACATCGCAGCCCGTGCGATCGAAAAGCTGCAGGCACATGCCCGCACGCGTGCACACGCGATGACAGATCCGATGACGGGCCTTCCGAATGCGCGAAGCCTGCAGATGCAGTTCGAACGCGAGGTGGCACGCGCCGATCGCGGCAATTCGACCTTCCAGCTGATAATGCTCGACCTCGATGGCTTCAAGGGTGTGAACGACAGCTTCGGGCACAAGGTCGGCGATCAAATGCTGCGCGAGATCGGCGAGGTCATCCTTTCGCAGCTTCGAGAATACGACTTCCTTGCTCGATACGGAGGCGACGAATTCATTGCCATCGTTCCTGAGATGACGGACGGCGAGGTCGCAGAGCTCTCTAAGCGTATCGAGAATGCCGTGCGTGAATTTCGCCTTGAGGTAAAGGGGAGCGAACGGTATGCCTCGGTCGGCGTAAGCGTCGGGGCCGCGGCGTATCCGCAAAAGGGCGAATCGCTCGATCAGCTCGTCGTCGCAGCCGATCGCGCAATGTACCGTAGAAAGAGCGACAGAAAGAATCTTGAGCTGATGCGCGACACGAAGGCTCCTGAATTCGACCACCTCCGCTCGGCACTCGCAAAACTCCCCGTGGCCGCTCCCGGCGGTTTGATCCTCGAGCTGGACGAATCGGCGGTTCTTATCGATTCGGTCAACTAAAAGGCTTGTGAAAATCTGAAATGGATATGGCCCTGACGCAGACGGTAGTAGGCGTCGGGGCCGACCGTTTGCGGAATGCGGAATCGCGGCGGATTCAGCAGATAGCCGTAATCGATCCCGAACTCGCCGCCGATCGGCGTTTTTAACCGAAGCCCGAGGCCGACAGTATTCGTCCAAAGGGCACGCAAATTCGCCTCGAACGCGGTCGAGCCGATCGTCTTCGGTGGATTAAAAATATCGCCGACACGTCTGAAAACGTTGCCGCCGTCGTAGAAAGGAACCGCACGTACCGACTTAGAAAGTGGGATGCGAGCCTCGATATTGACAACCGCCAGGGCGTTGCCGCCGAACGGCAGCGTGAACGGGTCGAGGTAAACCTGGTTTCCTTCGCTATCGCGGAAAGTTCCCTGCGGAACGACGACCGCACGCGGACCGGCCTCTTCGAAATCGAATCCGCGCAAGGTCGTCGAGCCGCCGGCAAAAAAGCGTTCGCTGATCGGCAAGATCCCATCGAGGCCCGGAAACTGCGTGTTCGAAAATCGGTTGCCGTTCGCAAAAACGTGTGCAAGCCCGATGATCGCACGGGCCGCAAGCGTCATCCGACGGATCTTCGGGACGGAATAATAAAAGTTATAGCTTGCCTGAAATTTCTGAAAGCCGATGTTGGCGCCAAGAAGCGGTGCGGAAAGATCGTATTGCGCCGTAATGTAGCTGCCGTTGGTCGGGTCGCTCGCGTTGTAGCGGCAGCGGTCGCCGGGTTCGCCTTTTGCGATCGTTTCGAGAAGCGAATATTGTATCTGGCAATTCTGCCGCGTATCGCGGACATATGTGAATGAGAAGCCGGACGTTCGGATGCGCGAATCCGGCCGCAGAAGCTCGCGCACAAGCAAACTCTCGAAATTCATCAGACGAACGTCCTCGAACTTGAATCGCGCGAAGATCAAACTGCGGTTCTTTACGCTCAGCGTCTTGTTCGTCTCGACGGTGAACGTGAGGCGGTGAAGCGTCGGGCTGCCGGTCGCGTTGCCGAATTCGTCGATCGGGTCGCCATTCTCATCGAGCCGCTGGACAATGCCGAAAGTTCCCTTATCAAAGGCCGAGCGGAAAAACCTGGTAACCGTCGAATCACGCTGATACTGAGCCGTTATCGTGAGCGGGCTGAATCGCCCTTCGCGGTCGTGCAGAAAACGCGGATGGATGAAATCGAGCTGTACGAGCTGCTGCCGGCGGCTCATTCTCAAGCGGGCCCCGCCCTGCCAAAGCCTGCCGAACAAGTTAACGTGTCGAATATCAACGAAGCCGTTCACGCCGAGGTCGGTCGAAAAACCGCCGCCGTATTTAAGTACACGCGGCGGGGCCTCGCTAACATTTATGATGACGTCGGTGCCGCGGGATCCGTCAGTGTTACGGCCCGCACGTTGAAGTTTTACGTTCACGCTGTCGAACGCGTCAGTGCCGAAAAGGTTCTGCTCGCTTGAGTAGATATCGGAAGTCTTCAGCAGTTTGCCGGGCTCGAGTGCGATCGCACGCCGTATCGCATGCTCTTTTGTTTTTTGATTGCCGGTGATCAAAACACGGTCGATCACGACGGGGCGGCCTTCCCGCTCGATCTGAAACTCGACCTGCACATTCTCGACGTCGGTTGCAGCAGGCGTTTTCGGTTCGACGATCGAGGACGTAATGCGGGCGTCATAATAGCCCTTGTCCGCGTAATACGTTTGAAGCGCACGCACGGCATTCCGCACGCGTGCACGCGAATAATTCCGGCCTTTTAATTCGGGCAATTGCTTCTCCAGTTCGTCGGTCGGGATCGCGGTATTTCCCGAGATCGTTACGGCGTCAACCACCGTCGGCGGGCCTTCATCGACCTGAAACGTGATGATCAGGTCGTCGCTGTTCGGCGAGACACCCTGCAGTACGCTCACTGTCGCGTCCCGATAACCGAGTTCGTTCATCAACGAGCGGATCGTCGATGCATCCTGTTCGAGCGTATCCGCACTGGTCACGCCGCGTCCGTAGCCGAATAGCGGTATGATGCCGAGGACATTCGCTTCTTGCGAGTTCAGGACGGTGCTCACGTCCTCGTATGTCAGCTTGTCGGTGCCGCGAATGCGGATCGAGCGGAGGCGAAGCTTGCGGCTCAACGCAACGTTATATTTGACCTCGATATCTCGGCCGAGCAATTCGTTGGTCGCAAGCGACGAGCAAACGAATTCGGTGCCGTTCGGGAGTTTTGTTCCATCGCCCTCGACGATCTCCGGCTCGACCGAACACACAGGTGTAACGTCTACGAAGAAATAGCCGTGCTCTTGATAGTAGTTCTCAAGCCGCCGTTCGCCCTCGACGATCGCGGCAAAATCGAGTGTCCCTTCCCGTTTGACAGGCAAGATCTTGTTCAAGGTCCGCGAGCTTGGCTTGTCGGTCTCAGGGTCGATCACGATCTTCACCTTCGGCCCTTTGGAGCCGGTCAATTCGATATCGACCTTGTTGGCCTCCGGATCGTAAACGACACGCGGTTCGTAGAGGCGCGGTGCGATGAGATCACCTTCGCGAAGAATGGAACGCACTTCTTCGACGTCATTTCGGAGTCGATCGCGCGTGAACCCTTCGCCTGGTTCGAGCGACAACTTCCTTTGGTCGATCGGCGTTGTAAGCCCTTCGATGTTGATCGAAAAGGTGTTGACCACGGCCTGTTCGTTCAAGGTAACGTGAAAGACGACGTTCACCTCGTCGATACCTGCGACCTTCTGCTCGTCGAACGTGACCTCAGCTTTGTAATAGCCCTGCTCACGCAAATAGTCGAGCATAATGTCGGCGTTGTTGCGCAGGACCTGATCTGTTATCGGTGTTCC
>JAANMW010003870.1_pt1 | contig 10956 bp, 6 predicted proteins | sample 7279671 | NCBI WGS metagenome assembly JAANMW01 (sample SAMN14094541, study PRJNA606508) | bioreactor metagenome | isolation source: A lab-scale SPAN reactor treating ammonium-rich wastewater day 247 | place: Ireland: Galway | collected 2017-09-19
CAAAGAAATGGGCATTTATTCCGCGTTGCCGCTATTGGGCGGCGCCGTGGGGGGCGTGGTGGGCGGATTCCTCAATGATTATCTGCTGCGAAAGCTCGGCAATCGTCGCTGGGCACGCAGCATTGTGGGCTGCGGCGGTAAATGCGGCGCCGCGGTCATGCTGCTGATTGCCTTGCTCTGGTACGACAATCCTTATGCGTTTTGCGGCATGCTGTTCATCGTGAAGTTGTTTGCCGACACCGAGGTGGCCACCCGTTGGGGGACTGTGACCGATATTGGTGGACAGGCTACCGCGTCGGTGTTCTCGTTCAACAACTCGATCGCCGCCATCGGACAGATCGTGGCCCCGCTGGTTTTTGGATTCATGGCCGAATCTTTCGGCTGGTATCCCGTGTTCATCACGGCCGCCTGCATCTATACCGCGGGCGGGTTGTCCTGGCTTTTGATCAACTGCACCGTACCTCTGGTGCGCGAGGACGAGGAAGAAGCTGCCCGTTCATAACCGTTTTGCGGAGAATTACCGTTGCCCCGCAAGTGCGGCAGGCGCAGCGAGCGATGAAAACGCCATTGTGGCGCGGCATGATGCCCCCCCGTGAGAATGGTGAAATTGCCAGCGAATCGGCGATTCTTTCGGTCGCGTAGCACTCAACCTTGCGACGAGAGCCTGTTCCCGCTAATAATGAAGCATCGATTCTCAATTTGGTTTGTGCTCTGTTTCTGAACTCGTTTGGGGGTTTTAGCTTGCTCACCGAACAAGAAGTGTCGCGGTCGTGGGGTCGGTTGTTGCATCATCAAGGCGAAAAGACGGAAGAAACCTTCCAAAAGGCAGAAGAGCTGCTGGACAATCTGCGTCCAGAAAGTCCTCTGCGACATCGCCTGTGGATGGAGCTTGAAGAACTTCGCCGCCTCCACGCGGTTTAGTGCCGCAAATTCCGCTTGTTGAGGATGCCAGGAAGGGCTCCGGCCGTTGAAGTCCCACAGTCGTGTGTGGACTTGCGAAGGAGCCTCAAGGATCTATCAGCCGAAGGCTCGAAACGATCGCCAGGGAAGCGAAAGCCCTGGTGAGGAGCCGGTGTTTCAGCAATGCGCCGCAGTCGCCACGCGATGCCTTGAGGCAGGACGACGCAGGCTCGTTGCCATGATTCCGTCCGGCGTTTCAGCAAGAACATGCCCCTGACCTGCCATAAGGACTGCGCGGCTAGAATTCTTGCCGTTTCCGCGTCTTGCAAAATGCAATCGGGGCCTGACTGGGATGACCCTGCCAGGCCCCGAATTGCTTCCTGGGGATAACGGCTCACCGTGTTTCCCATTCGGGCTTGAACGAGAAATCGCGGGTGCTGGCTGTGCGAGCCGCTGGACCATGGCATTTGCTCGCCGCCGCGGGTGGAAGCCCAACCTCTCACGGGGAGGTCCAAACTTCCCTGCTTCGATGCAAACGCCTTCGATGCTTCCCAATGATTTGGAAGTCCGGACGTGTTCTGACATTCCTCCCGCTTTCAGCAGGGCCGCGTGAAAGCGGAAGGAGTTGGTCAGATCAGCTTAGCGCCGGAAGTCGATGCCCAGGTTCAAACCGTGGGCAAATACGTCTTGCGCGGCGGCGTCTCGCTTGATGCCCATTCGGGGGAAGGTGTAGTCCACCATGTTGGTCGGACGTGACAATCCTCCGACGTACAGAAAGTCGTAACCTGCGCTCACCGAGCACCACCGCGTCAGAATGTACGACGCGCTGAACTTCAATTCGCCGATGGGCGAGAATCGAACGCTCTGGGCGCGGTCGTTGCTGCGACTTTCCAGCGCATAAGTCTGTTGCTGGTCCCGCGTGACAGGAACTTCAGGGAAAAACGGATCAATGATCACGAAGGGGCGATCTCCGCCTTGCGTGGCCAGATGGACCTGCTGGCGGGTTTCATGGATATTGATTGCTGGCGTGAAACGTCCCTCCACCGCGAATTGCCATGAAGACACTTGCTTGAACCACCGCAACCCGATCTGCGGTCCCACCACGTAGTTGTGGGCATTGGTGTCCCACATGCTGTCGTCGAGCAATCCGCCGTAACCCCGCACGCCCATTCTCTCTTGGAAATACAATAGCCGGGGCCCGACAAAGCACTCCAGGTAGTCGCCGTAGTGCAAGCGGTGCCGGTGCATATAGTTGGCTTCCACACTGTAAAACCGGGTGCGAAGGTCGACCTGCAATTCGTCGAACATAATGCCCAGGTTCAAGAAGCGTTGTTCGATAAACGTGAACGGCGGGGTGGGCGGCGGTGGCGCCGGTACATCGCGCTCAATCACGTTGTACCGCAACTTGAGCAAGTCCTGGGGATCGGCGAACGCCATCATCACATCGGTCGCCGTGATGTTCTGCCGGCGGCCATGCATTTCGAAGCCCCGAATCATCCAGCCGTGGCCTCCTTCGATAAAACCGCCGCTGAACTCCTGTCCCCGTTGCGTCTCGTTCTGGAAGTACCGCGTGTCGATCGAATTCTCCTGAATTCGGAGCGGTAGCAGATTCTCGGGAACGCGACCCGCCCTCTCGAACAACGAAAGTGCGCCGGCGACGTCCTGGTTGCCAATCACGGCCGCTCGTGGAGAAGTTACCCGGTATTGCAGGAAGTGGGCCGTGAAGAAGTAGCCTTCGTTGGCATGCGGCTTGGTGTCGAAGGTGCTCAGGTCGCGCGGCGCGAAAAACTGAGCGTCCTCCACCAACAGGTCCAGGTCTTGGTTCTGATTTGCGGACCAGTCCGCCAATCCGATGGTTGTGCTGGCCAGCCAGACCAGCACCGTACACGCAATGCGAGTGCGCATCATTTTCCCCCCAGGAAAATCGTCATTTACGGCTCCGTCCGAGCGGACAGAACACGCCTCCATGTGACGATAGTATCGGTCCCGCGCGTCAAACCAGTTGAACCAGAAAGTTAAGCCCTAACGGAATTGAGGGTCATTCCTTGCGTATCGGTCGCCTTGCTGAAGCGACGGTGACGACTAGGTAAACTTTGCGGGCGCCTGGCACGCTGGCATAGCATTGCCACTGCCGTGCTGGCGGGAGAGTTTGCTGCCTGGCGAAAGAATTAGCCGGCGAAAAGAACCGCACAAATCCCGAAAGTCTTGCCGCCCGTTGGCGAAGACTGCTGCGAGAAAAGGCGAGGATCGGCGCAAAAAAGTGGCCTTCACAGGCGGGGCAGGGACCTGTGAAGGCCGATCTGTCAGGGGCTCGAAAGCCCTGTCAGTACTTGAAGTATTACCGGTTGTGCAGCGAAAGCAAGTGTTCGGAATTCAAATTCTAAACTTTTGAATAGAAAACACTTACGGCCGCCCTTGCCTTCCCCGCAGTGGCAGGGGATCTCACCCCCAGCCAGCGCTGGGAGGGAATGTTCCGGCTAATGCTGCAGTTGGCATGTTCGACTGGAACGGGCGGATTTGACGCTGCCCGCTCCGAGACGTAGGGTTCGTACGGTTCCTGCAATTTGCGGAGAATCGTAGGCAACCGTTAAGTCGGCTCGCTCTTGGACGCGCCGATTGGGACCGGATTCCGATGGTTGCGCGGGGTGAGATCGAACATCTGTCTCAATCAGTCTTGGCCTACCGCTTGCGGAAATGTGCGATGGCAGCAGAAGCACCCGATGATCTTTTCAGGCGACTGGCCGACTTGGGCCTTCTTAAACAGGGTGGCGATGCGTCCGATGTAACTCCCAATGCAAGCAGTTCGTCGAATCAGTCCATCGCGGTTCAAGTTCACCAAGCCCTGCACGCAAGCCCCGAGGCAGGCCAGGCCCAGACTGCTGTCGCCACGCGAGTCGCCGGGAGCGAAGAGCCGCGTCAAGACAGCCGGCTCAACGAATTGCTGCGACGAATTTCGGAACTCGCCGGCGATTCTGAATTGGAGGAATCAGAGTCCGCGGAGGAATTGCCCGTCGAGGAGGAGGCACCCCCCCCGCGTCCCGAGCCACCGCCGCGAAATACTCCGCCCCATGCGCGCAGACAGCCGTCCGAAGTTTCCCCGGTTTCGGTGGAAGAAACGCTCGCTGGCTTTGTTCCCCTGGAACCCGAATCGTTTGAATCGGCGCAAATTACCGAAGGGCAGGTGGAGTCACTGCTGCTGAAGTACTTGCTGGCGGTTGGCACGGCGACAGGCCGCTCGGTCGCCGAGCAGTGCAAAATGCCCTTCAAGCTGATCGACGACTTGCTGTCCCGCATGAAGAACGACCAGTTGGTCGTGTATTACGGCTCGGCGCCCATGAACGACTACGTCTATCAATTGACGGATGTCGGTCGCGAACGAGCCCGGCGGCAATTGGACCACTGCACGTATTTTGGGGCAGTGCCAGTGTCGCTCGATGACTACATCAGCAGCGTGGCGGCGCAGTCCATCACGCATCAGCATCCCACCGCCGAGGATCTGGGACGAGCCTTCCAAGACTTGCTCATCAACCGACGCATGCTCGAGCGGCTAGGGCCCGCCATCAATTCAGGCCGCGGTTTGTTCCTGTTCGGCGCTCCGGGAAACGGCAAGACGAGCATTGCCGAACGGGTTACGTCGGCGTTTGGCACATTCATTTGGATTCCGCGCGCGATCGGCATCGATGGTGAAATCATGCGGATGTTCGATCCCAGCGTGCATGAGGAGGTGCCGCTCAAGCCCAGCGATCGGCTATGGCACGACAGCCGCATCGACAAGCGCTGGGTGCGGATCAAACGGCCCACCATCGTGGTGGGTGGTGAACTCACGATGGACAACCTGGAGGTGACCTTGAACACCTCCACCCGCGTCTGCGAAGCGCCGTTTCAATTGAAAAGCAACTGCGGCACGCTGGTGATCGACGACTTTGGCCGCCAGAAAATGAGTACCGACCAGCTTCTCAACCGCTGGATTGTGCCCTTGGAAAAAAGGTACGACTTCTTGAACTTGCCCAATGGCAAGAAAATTCAAGTGCCGTTCGACCAGTTGATCATTTTTTCCACCAACCTCGAACCCAAACACCTGGTCGACGATGCCTTCCTTCGCCGAATTCCCTACAAGGTGGAAGTCCAAGACCCCAGCGAAGAGGAATATCGCGACTTGCTTAAGTTGATGGCCGAGAAGCTGAACATCGAATGGGACCAAGAGGCCGTGGACTATCTCATCGAAACGCACTACCTCGGCGTTAAACGCCCATTCCGCTGCTGCCAGCCTCGCGACCTGTTGCTGCAAATCATCAACTACTGCCATTACATGGGCATGCCACCGACGATGTCGCGCGAAATGTTCGACTTTGCCGTGGAAAATTACTTTGCGGTCATGTGATTGGGGATGCCCACTTCGGAGAGCCGAAGTGGATCGTTTGGCGCCTCCGCTAGCTCAAGCGACATCCTTGCTCGCTGTGTAAGAATTCGCATTTCGCGAAAATGCACGCCATCATCCGCGAAGTGTTTGCGGCATTTTGCTGCCACAACAGTGTACGAATTGCGGCGCAGAACGTTGATGCGCTGACGGATTGCTGCATACCCGACGCGAAATTAACCATCGAACCGGTGGCTAAGCCGTTGTAATTGCCGCGCATCGATTCAAGAATGGTGGACGCAGTCACCGTTTTTACTGCGGCTCCCGCCCAATCGCCCCCCACCACTTGTCGAGGCACACCATGAAGCGGCATTTCGTTTGTGCGGTCCTAGGGGTCGCATCGATATTGTTCTGCGTCAGTGCGATCTGCGCCAGGGAGCCTGGCCAAAGACAAGGGCAAATTCAACCGCAACCAGCAGCAAGTACGGTAGCCTCGCTGCTCGAAAGTGCGCATGCTGTTTTGGCGCAACTCGACGGCACGCTTCGGTTGCCCGGCCTGAAACAGCCGGTGGAAGTGCTTCGCGACCGCTGGGGAATCCCGCATATTTACGCGAAGAATCAACACGATCTGTTCTTTGCCCAAGGATTTGTGGCCGCCCAAGATCGGCTGTTTCAAATCGACCTGTGGCGGCGAATCGCAGTTGGCGAGACCGCCGAGATCTTTGGCAAAGACTCGCTGCTGCGAGATCGATTCGCACGACTGACCCGCTATCGCGGCGACATGCAAGCCGAGTGGCAGAGTTATGCGCCCGATACCCAGGAAATCGTCACGGCCTTCACCGCGGGCATCAACGCCGGCATCGATTCGATGAACGATCGCTTGCCGATTGAATTCCAGCTTCTTGGATACAAACCCGGCAAATGGCGTCCCGAAGATTGTCTGGGACGGATGGCGCTATTGCCCGTGGCACTGAACCTTTCGCGGGAAGTCGCCAGGGCAGAGCTTATTGCCGCCGTGGGCGTCGAACGTGCCCGGCAATTGATGCCAACCGATCCCCAGGTAGATTTCGCGCCAGTCCCCGGATTCAGCCTTGAAGGCATCGACAAATCGGTCTTGGCCGGCTACGACGCCGTCACCTCGCCCATTCTGGTGCGCCCCAACCCCGAGCCCGAGGGCAGCAACAATTGGGCCGTTTCAGGGGCTCTGTCGGCTTCGGGCAAGCCCATGTTGGCCAGCGACCCGCACCGTTCGATCACGTTGCCGTCGCTACGGTATTTGGTGCATTTGCATGCGCCGGGCTGGAATGTGATTGGCAGCGGCGAACCGGCACTGCCCGGCGTGGCAATTGGCCATAACGAACGCATCGCCTGGGGATTCACCGTGGTTGGCACCGACCAGGCCGATCTGTTCGTGGAAGAAACACACCCGGACGATCCTTATCAATATCGCGTCGGCAACGGTTGGGAACGCATGACGGTATTGCGTGAATCGGCCCGGGTGAAAACCGACAACGCCTACGAAACCGTCGAGCTGGAACTCGCCTATACCCGGCATGGCCCCGTGATTCACGAGGACCGCGAACGACGCCGCGCATATGCCCTGCGGTGGGTGGGCAGCGAGCCTGGCACGGCCGCCTACCTGGCTTCGCTGGCGGTCGATCGGGCAGGCAACTGGAGCGAATTCAAACAGGCCGCGGCACGTTGGAAAACCCCGTCGGAGAATATCGTCTATGCCGACGTCGATGGGCACATCGGTTGGATCGCGGCGGCGCTGACGCCGATTCGCGACGGCTGGGAAGGGTTATTGCCCGTCCCCGGGGCAAGCGGCAAGTATCGCTGGCGTGGTTTTCTGAAGCTCGAGGACCTTCCCCAGTCGTACGATCCCCCCAGCGGCTACGTCATTACGGCCAATCAGAACATTCTCCCCCCCGATTACAAACAGAAGATTGCCTTCGACTGGGCCGAACCATATCGATTCACGCGATTGGACGAGCAGTTGAGTCGCCGCCAGAAGTTCACGCTACGCGATTTTCAGCAAATGCAGCACGACCACGTTTCGAACATGGCGAAGGACCTCTTGGCCGTGTTCAAGCAAGTTTCGATCGATGACAGCGACGCCGCAAAATACGCGAATTGGTTGCACGATTGGGACGCCAACCTCGACCGCAACTCGCAGGCGGCGGCACTCTATACCCTGTGGCGAACCGAACTCACCAAACGTTTTTTTGGCAAGGATTGTCCACCGGCATTGCTGGAAGAGGTATCGCGCCGGGCCAGTTTGCCATCCATGGTCAAAGAGTTGCAGAACCCCAGCACCGCCCGATTTGGCGAACAGCCCACCGCGCAGCGCGACTTACTAGTGCAAACAACATTCATTGCGGCGATTGCCGAGGCGAAACAACGCTTGGGCGATGATCCCAAGCATTGGACGCTGGGAAAATTGCAGCACGTATTGTTCAAGCATCCGCTTGCGCGCCTTGGCGATGCCCATGCCACGGCATTCAACGTGGGGCCTTTTGAAAGCGGTTCCGATCCCTTTGCGCCCGACCAGGCGCGATTCGACCGCAACTTCTCCCGGTTGCACGGGCCCACGTATCGGCATCTGTTCGATCTGGCCGATTGGGACCAAGGTATGGCGACCAGTGCTCCCGGTCAATCGGGCCAGCCGGGTAGCCCGCATTACGCCGATCTCGCTCCCCTCTGGGATAATGGGGAGTATTTTCCGCTCTTGTACTCGCGGGCGAAAGTCGAAGAAGCCACGCGGCATCGTTTGGTTTTGGAGCCGACACATTAGGTGTTTCGCGGCAGCCGGGGCGAACTCGCGAATAATTGACCTGCTCGTTCCACCGCGATTGCAGCGGGCGGCAAGTTCGGAACGTCCTCGCGGAACGACTTATTCCGCTAACACGTCTTGGTCGCCGACATAAAGCTGTAACACCTGGTTTTGCACCTTTACGGCGCGGATCAGGGCGCCCACCTGTTCCGAAGTGAGTTCGCGCGGATTCTGAGAGGCGAGTTCCTCGAGTTCCTCGGTCATCGCGGCGTGCTGGTCGGCCGCGGCTTGCAGACGAAATGCCACGTTGCGCCAAGCCTCGCCCAACCGCTGGTCGTCGTTCAGACTGTTCAAGTCGTCAACGTGATTCGTCAGCAATAAACAAAGACGAGCCACATCGCGCGGCAATGCCTGCGGTTGCAACTGCTCAATCCGCGACGCCAGTTCTTGACAGGTCATCCAGGTCTCCGCAACCGGAAATCGACGCAGCGGGCGTTTGCCTGCGCGTTCGTTCGTGCGCGGCGGAAGCGGACCGCGCACGAAACGAACTACGCAGGAACGAGCCCACCACAAACCGGGAAATAATTCAAATTTGGAAGCGACAATCGAGAAGAGTGTGCCGCTTCAGCCTGGCGAACAACAGCCGAGCCAGACGAAAGTCTGGGGGGGACGGGATGAACCCGGCTCGAGTTCGCAGGCGTGCCGATCGCACGCGGCAGCAATGAAACCGTACGTTACGAATGGCGGTTCGGCAAATTGCAGATTGGCAGGGCGATATGCGTCACATCCTGGGTTGGGGCCACGCACGACTCGGCATTTTGCGGTCGTTTCCGCCGCGACATGCCCCCCGGTTGCCCAATCGCCTCGCACCGTGTGCCGAAACTGGTTGATGTCGTGGCCAATTTCGCCGCAAGGTGCACCGAATCCATGACCTATGGTCACATAGGCGGTATTGTCGCCCGCAAACGCGCAACGTCGCTGGCAGTAGCCTTACCCCCCCCCTGCCCATTCTCTAAGGTTCATCGATGAGTCGAACTTATTTCTTGGTCGCGATGGTTATTTCCGCTTGGTCGTCTACAGGCTGGGTCACCACGGCAGCGGCCAAAGAATCTGCGGTTCAATCGCCTGAAGTGGACGCAGTGCGCGAATCGGCTGCCGCGTTCGCCAAGGCCTTCAATGAGGGCGACGCCAAGGCTGTAGCTGGTTTCTGGACAACCGACGGAGAGTATGCATCGGAAGACGGTCTCGTCGTGCGAGGTCGTGATTCCATCGAGAAGGCTTACACACAATTCTTCCGGCAGCACCCGCAAGCCCGAATTGAGGCCGAGATTTCGGAAATTCGCCTGCTGGGCCGGTTTGTTGCCCAGGAACAAGGGCATCTCAAACTATTCTTGCCCGACGCAACCGAACCCGAAGTGAGCCGTTACTCGGTACTCCACGTTTGGGATGATGGGCAATGGCGGATTGCCGTATCTCGCGAATGGACGTCTGCGTCAACCGCGCAGGGCACGCTTGAGAACCTGGATTGGCTCGTTGGCGAATGGCAGGCCGTTTCCGATCAGGGCGAATTGCGAATTTCCTACGTTTACGATGACTCCAAAACTTTCTTGCGCAGCCGTTACACCCTTTGGCGTGGCGGCGAGCAAGTCTCCTCTGGCATCCAACTACTTGGCAATTCACCCAACGGCGGTGTTCAAAGCTGGTCTTTCGATAGCTCGGGGGTAACCGGCCAGTCGCGGTGGGTGCATGATCATTCCCGCTGGTTCATCCAAGCTGCAGACACGCTCCCCGACGGCAGCCATTCCACGGCGGTGAATCTGCTGGTGCCGATCAACGGCAACACCTTCACCTGGCAGTCGGTGGAACGAACGATCGCGGGCGTTTCGTTGCCAAACACCCCTCCAGTCAAGGTCATCCGCGTCACCGACAGCAAATAGTGCCACCAACCTGGCATTTCGATCTTCTCTTATCGTGAGTAACCCCCAAATGAAAAGAATTTCATACATATTTGGCGTTGTTGTGGCGATTGCCGCGTGCGGTCCAATTCAGCATGAAGCAAACGCTCGCGGCTTCGGCGGTCGGGGAGGTGGCGGTGGTTTCCGCGGGGGTGTGAGTGGATTGAGTGCCGGTGGTCCTGGTGGCGGATTGCGTGCCCAGGGGCCCCGCGATTTCGACGGCAGCGGTGCTTTCCGCGGCGGCGACTTGAAATCAAGCGGAGAGTCCCATGGAAATTTTGGCGGCGGCCGCGTGAACGGGTTTACCGGCAATCCTGGCGATGTGGGCCCTGTCTTCAATGGGGGCGACGCCTTCCGTGAAAGTTCTCGACCGTTGGGCGGGGTAAGCATCGGCAATACTCCAGGGCGTTCTGACCTGGGACCCCATCGCAATGCCTGGGACGCCGGACGCCCGGGCGCCATGGGAGCAGGACCATTCAACGGCCTGCACGATGGACCGGTAGGAGGCGTTGATCTTCGTACACCAGCCAACAGTGCGCGAACCCCAGGCGACGCCGGCGGTTTCGATCGCAATCCCTACACCGATGTGGGACGCAAGGTGTGGGCGGAGGTGGCATTCGCGGTCCCAATGGCGGCCCTGCAGCCTGGGGGCGTGTCAATCATCACACTCGCTATGTCAGCCCCGCAGACCTGCGCACGCAAGGTGTGCATGTTCGCAACAACTATCATTACAACTGCTTTTCGCCCAACTGGTATCGCGCCCATCCGGCTGCCTGGACAGCCAACCACTGGGGCGTTGGTGGTCTTTGGGGAGTTACTGCCTGGGGAGCCTTAGCCGCATGCTGCGGAATCGCTGCCGATCCCATGGATTATTATTACGGCGGCAATGTGGTCTACACCGGAGACAATGTGTACGTGAACGGTAGCAACATCGGTACTGCGACCGACTATTACAACCAGGCCGCGGAAAT
>JAANMW010003874.1_pt1 | contig 10947 bp, 6 predicted proteins | sample 7279671 | NCBI WGS metagenome assembly JAANMW01 (sample SAMN14094541, study PRJNA606508) | bioreactor metagenome | isolation source: A lab-scale SPAN reactor treating ammonium-rich wastewater day 247 | place: Ireland: Galway | collected 2017-09-19
GATGGTCCGCTCGCAGAGGTACTCGGTGATCTCGGTGCGGGTGTAGTAGGCGCCGAACGCCTTCTGGTTGATGTATTTCTCGAAAATGTAGCCCAGCACGTCGGGGTTGATCTCGTTGTCGTCGCCGCCGGGGGTATCATTCAGGTTCCATGAATAACTCTGGAAGAGGGCGAAGAGGTTCTGGAAGGCTTCGTCCGGGACAAATATCTTGGGGTTCTCCCGCTCGACCCTGTGCGGCAGGAACAGGCCGCCGTTGAGGTACTTGATCTTCCCGACCAGCTTGCGGGCGGCGGGCGACCGCTTTTCTTCCGGCTTGGCAAAGCCCTCGAAGAATAACGCTTTGAGGAACTGGCTGTAGTACAGATTCCTGCCCGCCGCCTTCGACTCGGCCAGCTTGTGCTGTAGATACTCGTTGTCGCCGTTGTCGAGGAAATACTTCCGCTGAAGGAAGTAGATGAACATCAGCCGGTTCAACAGGACCGATGCATACCAGCGGCGGTCGCGTTCGTCGGCGATGCCCTCGATCAGGTCGGTGAAGGCCAGGCGTTCTTCATCGTACTCGATGAAGAACTTCTTAGTGACCCGCTCGATGTCCAAGGCGGCTTGAAGGCGGCTGGTGACTTCGACGAGCGAGACATTGCCGGAGGCGTCGAAATCAGCGATGTCAAATACCATCGCGCCCAGCTTGCTGAGGAACAGGTCGCCGGGCTGGCCCTTCATGTAGATGTGGTCGCGGGGGCGGCTCTTGCCCTCTTCGCGCTTGACCCAGTACCAGAGGCTCTGCGACCGCTGGGCGTCCACGAAGATCAACAGGTTCTCGTGGTGGAGGGCGGCGATTTCCTTGTGCAGAGCGGCGCGGGCCCTGGCGTCGGGGATGCGGCCGTCACCGTCCCTGGGCTGAATCTCGAAGACGACGACGCCGGCGAGTTGGGCGACCTGCTGGCGGGCGTAGGCGCCCCCCGGCCCGGTCATCGGAACAGGTTGACAGGACGTGGGCTGGGACCAGCCGAGTTCCTCGATGAACAGCTTGATGAAATCGAAGTCCCTCAGTCGTTGGCGGGCATGTTCAAGGTCGATCTTCATTCCGTGCCTCCCTGCTTGGCTGCGGCCCCGCCGCGAGGCTCCTTAAACAGCTTCGGCTGGGCGGTGGCCGACGGATGAAACCAACTGGCGTCCTCCTTGGCCGCCGACAGGCCCAGCGAACAGATGATCCGGGGCTCCTGGGACTCCCGCTCGTCCTGGATCAGGCAGAGCCGGCCGTCTTCCCGCAGGTTCAGCACGAGTTCGGCCAGGTCCTGGTCGGAGACGCCGCTGCGAAGCTGGCGATTGAGCGTGTCCGTGGCGGTCTGGCGGAGCGGGAAGCGGTAAATCTCCTCGATGGCCTTGACCAGTTCGTTGTGCCGCTCGCCGTGTTCCAGCAGCGTGCCCTGGATATCCTGCAAGTACTTCTTCAGCCGCTCATAGGTGCGGAAGCGGGCGCCGTACGGCCGGCCAAGCTGCCCGCCGATGGATTTCTCTTCCTCGGCGATCAACTCGACGGCCTTCTTGACCAGATCGTGGTGCTCCGCCAGGCGGGGCACGGCCGGGGTGTCGGGGGCACACTCGGCCGCCTTGAGGACGGCGAACTGGGATTCAGTGACGCTCTGGCCCTTACGGTCGATCCAGGCCAGGGCGTCGTTACCCTCGGCTGTCTTGAGGTAAACCAACGCGCCCTCCGGCGCTGACCCGGTGGGCTTGTGCGGCCTGGTCGAATAGACGACCGGCGACAGGGCCGGGATGATCTTCTCCAACTCCGGGTCACGGTCGATGGCGTTCTTCCAAATCTGGTACGCCTGCGAGGCGAGGTCCACTTCGGCGTCGCCTTCGCCGTCGAGGATGCCGGCCTTCTCGGTGAACAGGTCGCGCACGACCTGATCGTTGCGGTCGTCGTCGAAGAACGCCTCGTCAGTGCCAACGACCTCTGCGTTCTCCTGCAACCGCTGGCGAACCCTGGCCCGCAGCCGGATAATCCGCTCCACACCATCGGCGGGCAGGAACGAGTAGCACAGGATTCGCTCGGCCCGCTGGCCGATGCGGTCCACGCGGCCGACCCGCTGGACCAGCCGGACGATGGCCCATGGCAGGTCGTAATTGACCACGATCGCGCCGTCCTGAAGGTTCTGGCCTTCGCTGAGCACGTCGGTGGCGACCAGGACGCGGAGTTCGTCTTCCGGGCGGACCCGCTCGCGCTTGTTGTTGCTGACCGGGCTGAATCGCCAGGCCAGGGCTGTCGGGTCCGCAGACTGCCCGGTGACGCCCGCCATTCTGCCGACCCGCTGGACGCGAAGCTGGCCGGACAGGTAGCGCACGGTGTCGGCAAACTGGGTAAAGACGATGACCTTCTCGGTCGGGTGCTGCTTGGTCAGGAGTTGCAGCAGTGCATCAAGCTTCGTGTCCTTGGCGGGGTCCCAGTCGCCGCTCGTCGTCAACAGGCCGATCATCGCCTGCGCATCTGCCGCCAGGTCCTTGGCCAGGATGGGCACGAAGATGTCTGGCCGGAGCCATTTGAACCGCCGCCGGTACTTCTTGGCGTAGTCGTCGTAGACCTCGGCTGCCCGGTCCTGGAAATCGCGTTCGGTCCGCAAGGGCTGCGTTTCGGCTTCCGGCTCAGACTCATCGCCGCCATTGTTTTCATCGAAGATGTCGGAGGCGCCTTCGGCCGCATCGGCGTCTTCATCGTAGATGCGGCTATCCAGCGAACCGACATCCTGAGTGCCGATGGGCAGTTCCAGGCCGTTCTCAATGGCGTGCAGATACACGTAGTTCCGCAGGATATGCCGCTCGACGGACTGAAGGAACGCCTGGCCGCTGCTTTCCAGTCGCTTGAACAGGTTCGTGCGGCAGAAGCCCATCAGCCGCTTGCCGGCGCGGGACAGGTTCTGGATCAATTTTGCCTCGGCATGGGTCGGCTCCTTGTGCGGGGGGGCAGCGACGTAGTTGCCCAGCCCGTAGCGCGGCAGGCTCAGCGAATTGACGGTATCGACCACCGGCTGGGCGAACAGCCGGGCATACTGGTCGTCGGGGCTCTTGTCGTTGATCGTGAACTTCACCCGCTTGGGCTCGCGGACGGGGAAGTAGGACCGGGAACCATCCTCAAAAGTCAGATACTTGCGGCCCGTGGTTGGGTCCGTCTCGGCGTAGTTGTCCTGGATAAAGGTCCGCGTTCGACGGACCAGATACAGCCGCATCAGTTCTCGCCAGTCATCGGCGTACTCGCTCTTGTCGAAGGCCGACAGGGAGCGGACGGGGCACTGGTGGCGGCGGATGAACTCCGTTTCGCCGATATCGCGAAGCAACCGCTCGGGGCGGATGCCGATGTCCTTGTCCTCGGGCACAAACAGGCGAAGCTGGTTGGACAGGTCCAGATAGGTCTTGTTGTAGGGCGTCGCCGACAACAGGATGCACCGGCTGTCGTTGGCTTGGATATATTCATGGATCGCCCGGTAGCGCCTGCCCTCCCGGTTGCGGAGATTGTGGCTTTCGTCCAGCAGCACCAGCCGGTAGCGGCGAAGGTCGGGCAACTCCTGAATGACCCGGCTGATGGACAGGACCTTGGCCCGCAGGCGGTACTGCTGGCGGTAGTCCTCCCACATCGGCACGAGGTTCTTGGGGCAGATGACCAGCGTTTCCAGGTCGTGGTCGTCCTCGAAAATCCGGGCCACGGCCGTGGCCATGAGCGTCTTGCCCAAGCCGACGACATCGCCAATCAGAACCCCGCCGCGCTTGTTCAGGTGGTGGGCGGCGATCTTGACCGCAGCCTTCTGGAATTCAAACAGCTTCTCGCCAAAGTCGCGCGGGATGCGGAACTCCGTCAGGCCGGCACGGGCCTCCTGGGACAGGTGGTAGGCGATCTTGAGGTAGATGTGATAAGGCGGAAGCGGATCGCTTCGCGCCCAACTGGATTCAATGATCTCGACAAGCTCCTTCGAGATGTCGATGCACCACCTGTCGGTCCAGCGGTCCTCGAACCACCTAGCGAGTTTCTGGCAGGCGTCGTGGTCGAGCACGTCGATGTTCAGTTCGCCCTGGCCGGCCAGCCCCGCGAAGGTGAGGTTGCTGCTGCCCAGGTAGCCGACGGTCGGGTTGATCGGGTCGGGCCGGAACAGCAGGTAGAGCTTGGCGTGAAGCGGATGACGAAGGAAGAGCTTGACTACGACCTTCTTCGCCTTGATCTGGGCGGCCAGTCTTTGAAGCCCGGCCTCGTCCTGGTCGGTGGGCGCGCCGACCGCCAGTTGCTCGCGGAATTCCTCGGCCAGCCGTGCCTTGAGCCGCAGGGCGGTCTGGTTGTCCATCGTGCCATCGCGGGCTACGAGGCTCATCGCTCCACGCAGTTCTTCCTGTGGAAGCCGCTGCATCCCGACCAGCAGACGGCAGCACTGCCCTTCGCCGCCGGACCACCGCTCCACGTAGGAGTCCAACTGCTTCCATCCGCGCAGGTTGAAGTAGCCCACGCAGAAGTCGGCGCGGTCGGCAACGTTCAGTGTTTCCTGCAACGCCGGCAGAAGCGACTGGCCGATGTTGTCGAAGACGCGAGGCATTCGGTGGTATCCTCAGGCCGTTCAGGGGCCTACACCCGATTCGGTCAAGCCTGCCCGGCAACGTAGGTCCTGAGCCAGTGTTCTTGAACGCGACAATGGAGAGGCCGCGGCCTGACGGCGTTTCGGGCCGCGACCGGCGGCGCGCTGGCCCTTGGTCCCGTCAGTGCCCTTATCCCTGCGTGCCATCGGTCGATTCCCCGCGAATGCCGGCCCGCTCGCCGGGCCTGAACTGGTCCGATCCGGGTGCTGCCCCGCAACTGCCCCGGCGATTATGCCCGCCGGCGGGTTTGGCTGCAACGGGAAATACGGCAGTCCGGCGGCTGTCTGCCGCGCCCTGTCGCCGGCGTGCGCCGGACATTTCACAGAGCGGCGGGAGCCCGGCAAGCACGGCCGGGCCAGATGCGGTATCATGTCCGTTGATCGGGACGGCCCCGGTTCCGGCCGGGATCGGGGCCAAGCGGCCCGCCGGCGGACGTGGACTCACCTGCCCCACGACGCCGGCCGGGCCGACCCGGCAGGCAGGTGCGGCATGCCCACTCTCTCCGATCTGGACAATGTGTTGAAGGGTCTTTGGGACGAGCTCTACATGCTCCGTACCGCGCCGCGGCCGGTGGATCGGGACTGGCGGGAAGACGCGAACCTGGTGAAGGAGGCGCGGCAGCAGAATCGGGCCTGCGTCCAGGCCGCCGATGCCTGCCTGCGGGTGCTGGATGAAACAAAGGGACTCGTTCCGGAGACCTGGCTCGGGTCGGACCCGGCGGAGTCCAGATTCATTCGGCTGCACAAGGCCCTGGAAACAGCCCGTTCGATGCTGCCTACCTTCTCGGCTGCTTACGGCTACAAGATGCCCCTGGCCGATCCGCTCGGTCCCGGCCAGGTTGCGGGTACTCCCGAAGACGTGGCGAGATGGGCTGCCGTCGAAGGGACGATTCGAGAACTGCGGGATGAACTGGCCGATTATGTGCGTCTGTCATCCGCGCGTGAGACCCGTGAGCAGAACAAAGTCGAGATGGGGGCCGGGGAGCGCGACGGCGTTCGCGAACCGGAATCCCTGGCGGGGGGAATCCTCAAGGCAATCAACTGCTGGATCGCCGACCCGGCCAGGCTGGAATTCTTCCGGCTGGCTGTGCCGGCGTTCGCCAATGAGCGCCGACGGGCCGAGGCCGAGGCCCAACGCAGGTTGCGGGCGGCCACGGCGGCGGTCCGCGAGAATCCCAGGCTGCGGGACGAGAAGGCAGGCCCGCCGGGGCCGGGCTGGCAGTATTCGGCGGACCTGGAAGGGGACGAGGGCGTCGAGGCGGTTCCGGCCGGCTGGTATCCGCCGGGGGCGTTAGACACACCGGGCGTGCTTGACTGGGAGGATAGCCATCAACCGACTGTTCACGAAATGCTGGCCCGGCTGGCGGCCTTCCACGACGGGCAGGCCGCCCCGGTCCGGCGGATCATCGAACCGGACGCGGCGGCCGACCCGCTGGTGAAGGCCGACCTGTTGGTCGTCGGCATGGGGCTGGGCATCGACGGGATCGAGCGGCTGCACACGTTCTTGCCGCACGTGGGGCGGGCCTTGGACGAATTCTCGCGGATGGTGAATGAGCCGCCGCAGAGGCCGACGGCCGAAGACCTGGCCCTGACCCGGCGGATCGGGGCGGACATCAAGGCCCGGTCGGAGTTTTACCGCCCGGCGGGCGAGTGGCTGGACGCGGAGTTCAGCGAGGCGGGGATGAAGGCCAAGGGGCTGGCCGGGGGCGAGCGGCCGTTGATCCGCTGGCGCGAGGCCCTGCGGACCGTCGAGGATTGCACGACGCCAACGCAGACAGAGGCGGGCCGGATTCTGCTGCTGGTCTGGCTGCTGCTGGCCCCGGACGCCGGGGCCGCCCCGCGCCTGACCGAGTTCCAGGACTGGCCCTGGCCGGAGACGGAACAGGGCAAGGACTTGGCCAGCCGGCGCTATGCGGCCGACGTGTTCGCCTACGGCGACGCGGGCTATCGCGGCCTGATGGACCTGGCACGGCGGGCGTGGCTGGTGGTCGAGGGCGAAGCGGACAGCGCTGCGCGGCGGACGGACGGGGAGTACGGGGCCGCCATTGACGCCGCATGGCGGGAATTGATCTTGCGGCGGGGGGGGCGGCTGGACATGGCCGAACTGATCGCACTGGTCCACCATGCCAGCATGGGCGGCGGGCAAGAGGCGGTCGGCGCGTGGTACTGCCTGCGCGACGCCCTGATGAAGTACTGGACCGGGCCGTTCGATGAGAACGCCCTGATCGAGTTTGCCGTTCGGGTGCAATTGAAGGAAGTGGTCATCCCGGAGTGGGACAAGTGGCGGCCCCCGACACAAAGGGGCGACGCGCTGGTCGAGGGGCCGGCCGACTCCCACGGCCATGTCCGCGCCGAACTGGCCCGGATGCGGGCGGCGGGACAGGCCGATGAAGTGATGGACGCCCTCTATCGCGGGCACGCGGTTTTCTGTAGGGGGTGGGGGCTGGGCGAACCTGCCCCGAAACCCTCAAAGGCCGCGCGGGTGAAATTCACTTTAAAGGAAGCTAATGTCCGGGTTCGCGAAGAACTCAAGAAGGACCGCAACGCCACCGTTCGTAACTTGTCCGATAGGATTGGCTGCTCGGTTGGTCTGGTGACCATGACCGCTGCCTGGAAGGCGGTCAACGAAGAACGCCGCAAACGCAAGAAGCCCACGATTCCAAAGGCGGTAAGCTTGACGGGCAAGCTGAGGGCCAAGCTTCCCGCGAAGGCAGACGATCCCGCCGAGTCGGCGCAGGCGAACGAGGAGCTGGATCGCCTCGTCGCCGAACAGAAGGCTGACGGTGAATCGGACGGCTCAATGGCCCCATTCGAGCCGCGCGGCAGGTCGCGATTCCAGCCCCGCCGCAAGGCGTAAGCCGTTCACGGCCTGTTCATGAACGCGGAAATCGCGGGAATCCCTCACAACATCGCGTTTTCGGGTCTGTTCACGTGAACGCCTGCCTACAGGTAGAAAGGCGGGTGTTTCATGGCGAACGATGGGAACCGCGAACCGCGATTGTTAACCGCCGGCGTCCTGGCCGAACGGCTTGGCGTGCCGCTTCATCGCGTGACCTACATCCTGCGCACCCGCCGGCATATCCGCCCGGTGGCGCGGGCCGGAACCTTGCGGCTGTATGACGCCGCCGTCGAGCGGCTGGTGCGGGCCGAGTTGGGGCCGTCTGCACGACGGGGGGCCGACCGTGAATAGCCAACCACCGGACAACATCCTGCTTTCGGCCGCTCTCGATTATGCCGGACGCGGTTGGCAGGTCATTCCGCTGCATTCGATCCGCGACGGCCGATGCACGTGCGGCAAGTCTGCCTGTAAGAGTCGGGGCAAGCACCCGCGCACCTTGCACGGGCTGTCGGACGCCTCGACCGACCCGGAGCTTATCCGAAGGTGGTGGAAGCAGTGGCCGGATGCGAACGTGGGCATTGTCACCGGCGCGGGCAGCGGGTTGATCGGTCTGGACGTGGACCCCCGGCACGGCGGCGACGAATCGCTGGCCGATCTGGAGGTCCAGCACGGGCGACTGCCGGCGACGGTCGAATCACTGACGGGCGGGGGCGGCCGACATGTTTTGTTCAATCATCCGGGCGGCTACATCCGGGGCGACAATCGGGGCAAGATCGGCCGCGGCTTGGATCTCAAGGCGGACGGCGGATACCTGGTCGCTCCGCCCAGCCTGCACATGAGCGGTCGGACTTACGAGTGGGAGCTGTCCAGCGCCCCCGGTGCGGTGAAACTGGCCGACCCGCCCGTCTGGCTGCGGGCCAAACTGAACGGCACGAAGGCCGCGGCGTCGGGCAAAGTCCAGCCGGCGACAAACGGCGCGATCAATAACGGACAGCGGAACGACACCTTGACCAGCCTGGCCGGGGCGATGAGGCGGCAGGGCGTGGACCACGACGGCATCCTGGCGGTGCTGCTCACCGAGAACAGCCGGCGCTGCGTTCCGCCGCTGGATCGGGCCGAAGTCGAAGGCATTGCCAAGAGCATCAATCGCTACCCGCCGGCTGAGGAAGGCGACGAAAAACCTTCCCAGGCTGAGGGCCTGGTCCGGCTGGCCCTGGAGCGCTACCGGTTCGGCCGGACCGAGGCCGACGAGCCCTTTGCCGTCGAGCGGAACGGGCCGAACGTCGCGCTGATGTTCCGGGGGTCGCGCGACGCCCTTCGCGCGTCGCTGGCCCGCGAGTTCCGCCGGAAGACGGGCCGGACGCCGAACGCCTCGGCGCTGGCTGACGCGCTGAACGTCCTACAGGGCGAGGCGCTGACCGCCGAGCCGGAAGCGGTGGCCCTGCGGGTGGCCGACCACGACGGCGGAGTCGTGATTGACCTGGCAAACGGTGAGGGCCGGGCAGTCGTCGTGCGCCCCGCCGGTTGGGAAGTCGTCTCATCGTCGCCGGTCCTGTTCCGGCAGACGGCGCTGACGGGCATCTTGCCCGTGCCTGTGCACGGCGGCAGCCTCAACGATCTTCGCCCGTTGCTGAACGTGACGGCGGAATCCTGGCCGCTGGTCAAGGGCTGGGCGCTGGCCGCCCTCATTCCGTCGATTCCACACCCGATCCTGATGCTGGGCGGGGAGCAGGGCAGTGGCAAATCCGTAACGGCGCGGATGTTGGTGGGGCTGATTGACCCGTCGCCGGCCCTGCTTCGCTCGGAACCCCGGAACGGGGAGGCATGGGCGGTGGCCGCCGCCGGATCGTGGGTTGTCGCGGTGGATAACGTCAGCCGGATTCCGTCGTGGTGGAGCGACGCGCTGTGCAAGGTCGTGACGGGCGATGGCTGGATCACCCGACGCCTGTATACCGACTCCGACGTGGCGGTCCTGTCGTTCCGCCGGGTCGTGGCGCTGACGAGCATCGACGCGGGGGCGCTGCGGGGCGATCTGGGCGACCGGCTGCTGCTGGTGGACTTGGAACCGATCCCCGCTGATAGGCGGCGGACCGAAGGCGAAATCGACGCCGCCTACGCCGCGCTACGCCCGCGCATCTTCGGGGGCCTGCTGGACATCCTGGCCGCCGTCCTGGCCGTCCTGCCGAAGATCGAACTGCGATCCATGCCCCGGATGGCCGACTTCGCCCGCGTCCTGGCCGCACTGGATCAGGTCGAAGGCAATGCGGGGCGGTCCCTCACTCTCTACCGGGGTCAGGGCGGCCGAATTGCCGGCGAAGTCGTGGACTCCGACCCGGTAGCCAGCGCGATCGTCGAACTGGTCGAAAGGTACGAGACCTGGAAAGGTACTGCCGGCGAATTGCTCAAGGCCATTGAGCCCGACATTCCGCCCCGCGGCTGGCCTGAGTCGGCCCGCGCGATGGCGGGTCAATTGAGGCGATTGATACCTGCCCTGCGGGGGGTCGGGGTGGAGGTCGATTACGAGCGGGCGGGTCGGCAGAGGCGACGGCAATACACCGTCGGAAAGACGGCGCAGTCGACCGTCCACAGCGTCCGCACGGACGATCAGGACATTGACCAGCGGGTCATTGAAGTGGTCCGCGAGCAATGCGCCGCGGACGGTGCGGACGGTGCGGACGGTTTCTGACGGCGAGAATCGGGCGACCGGCCTGTTGGCGCGCCAAACCACAACAGCGGTTCAGGACAATCGGCGGGGGCGTGGAGGCATCGAGATGAACCGTGGATCATCCATCAGGCTGCCGCTGGGGCCGGAGGCGTTCGAGCGGCTGCTATCCGAAGACGAGGCCATCGAGGCGCTGGGCCTGAACGCCCGCCCCAAGCCGCGCAGCTCGCTCCGCTGGCTGATGCGCTCCGGGCGACTGGCCTATGTCCGGCTGGGCAAAGGCATCTATGGATTCCGCAAGGCCGACATCCTGGCCTTCATCGAGAAGGCCCGCGTCCCGACCTTGGGCGAAGGGCGAAAATTTTCCGGGCGGATTTGACAGCCCCGGAATCGTGGTGTATACTCCTGACAGTTGGCACTGACAATTGACAGGAATGCCCGATGACGCCCAGCCGGCCGAAGACAATCAGCGAGCAGTTGCGGCGGGAGATTACCGCCAGCGGGGTCAGCCTGACCCGCCTGGCCCGCGCCGCCGACATAGCGGAAGGGGCGCTGTCCCGGTTCATGCGGGGCGAGCGCGGGCTGACCACGGGGACGCTGGACAAGCTGTGCGGTACTCTGGGGCTTGAGCTTCGCAGGGCGAAGCGGAAAGGGGTCTGACCATGGCGCTGAGACGCAACCCGACATCGGTATGGATCGTGCGGCGGGTCGGCAAGCGGGGCACGTCGTATCAACTCCGCTGGATCAACCCGGCGACGGGCAGGGGCGAGTCGGAGACCTGCGGGCGGGACATCGCCCACGCCCGCGCCCGCCGCGACCAGATTCGCCAG
>JAANMW010003878.1_pt1 | contig 10939 bp, 11 predicted proteins | sample 7279671 | NCBI WGS metagenome assembly JAANMW01 (sample SAMN14094541, study PRJNA606508) | bioreactor metagenome | isolation source: A lab-scale SPAN reactor treating ammonium-rich wastewater day 247 | place: Ireland: Galway | collected 2017-09-19
ACCCTGGAAACCTACATCTACTGGTCGGGCGAGGTGGGCCGCCAGTTCGCCGAGGCGCTGTCGGAGCGCGCCCGCAACGGGGTGGCGGTGAAGGTGATGGTGGACTGGGCCGGCAGCATCAAGATGGAGGATGCGCTGATCCAGACCATGCGCGATGCCGGGGTGGAGCTGCACCAGTACCGGCCGCTGCACTGGTACAACATCACCCGCCTCAACAACCGCACCCATCGCAAGCTGCTGGTGGTGGACGGCAGGATCGGGTTCACCGGCGGGGTGGGCATCGCCGACCTGTGGTCCGGCCACGCGCAGGATCCGAAGCACTGGCGCGACCTGCACTTCCGCATCGAGGGCCCGGTGGTGGCGCAGATGCAGGCGGCCTTCAACGACAACTGGATCAAGACCACCGGCGTGGTGCTGAACGGCGAGGGCTATTTCCCGCCGCTGCAGCGGGTGGGCGACACCGATGCGCACGTGTTCGTGGCCTCGCCCGCGGGCGGCAGCGAATCCATGCACCTGATGTACCTGATGGCGATCGCGGCGGCGGAGCGCAGCATCGACCTGCAGGCCGCCTACTTCGTGCCTGACCCGCTGATCATCAAGGCGCTGCTGGCGGCGCGGCAGCGCGGCGTGCGCGTGCGGGTGGTGGTGCCCGGCAAGTTCATCGACTCCGACACCGTGCGGCTGGCCTCGCGCGCACAGTGGGGCGAGCTGCTGCAGGCGGGCGTGGAGATCCACGAATACCAGCCCACGATGATGCACAACAAGCTGCTGATCGTGGACGGGCTGATGGTGTCGGTGGGCTCCACCAATTTTGACGTGCGCAGCTTCCGCCTCAACGACGAAGCCAGCCTCAACGTCTACGACGCCGGCTTCGCCGCGCGCATGACCGAGGTGTTCGAGGACGACCTGAAGCACACCGTCCGCTACACCCACGAGTTGTGGGAGCGCCGGCCGCTGAAGGAAAAGCTGGTGGAGAAGTTCATCCGGCCCATCCGCTCGCAGCTGTGAAGGCTGCGCGCGTCGGCCGCCACAGGCGGCGGTGTGCCGCGGCGAACTACCAGACCAGGTCGTCCGGCACCTTGAACTGCGCGTAATAGGCATCGTCCTCGGAGCTGGCCGCGGTGGGTTCGGCATCCGCAGCCAAGCCGTGGTCCAGCACGATCATGCCGGCGTCGCGTTCGCGCACCTTGTCGGCGGCGGCGCGCGGCAGCAGGGCGAAGCCCTCGCCCACGCGGACGATGACCAGCGTGCCTGCGGCCAGCTTCTTGCGCTGGTCGTCGTTGACCAGGATGGTGCGGATGGCGGCATCGACGGTGAAGCGGTATTCGATGTCGCCGGCCGCGGCCAGCTTGCGGTCCTGGATGATCTGCCGCGCCTGCGCGCGCAGTTCGGCCACCTGCGCCTGCGCCTTGCGCTCGCGTTCCAGCGCGCGGTCGCGCTCCGCCTTCTCGGCGCGCGCGCGCTCGGCTTCCAGCGTTGCCTCGCTGGGCGCGGCCTGCGCCTTGGCGTGCCGGGCCACGTGCTGTTCGCGCGCCACCGCGGCCACCTTGGACTTCTTCACCAGCCCTGCCTTGAGCAGCTGTTCCTGCAGGGGATTTGCCTTGGCCATCGCGCGGAGTCTTGTGGGGGGGATGCGCGGCCATGATACCGACGGCACCGGTCATGATGGCCCTGCAATTCGCCACGGACGATTGCGGGCGGTGACTGCCCACGGCCACGGCCACGCCCACCCGCGACCTGCGACGAAACGCCCAACTGGCACGTACCGTTCGCATATGGATATTTCCAATACGCCCTGTCCACCTGACGATGCCGCGCTCCTGCACGCGGCCCGGCGGGGCGATCCGGTTGCCTTCCAGCAGTTGTACCAACGCCACGCCCCCGCGATCCATTCGCTGGTGTTGCGGCTGTGCGGCAGCGTGGAAACTGCCGAAGACATCACCCAGGACGTGTTCCTGAAGGCGATGCGCTTCCTCCCCGGCCTGCGGGCGGAACTCCCGCTGCGCCCTTGGCTCAAGCGCACCGCCAGCAACGCCTTGATCGACCTGTACCGCCGCCAGTGGCGCACGCTGCCGCTGGATGAAGAGGAAATGACGGCGGGACCGGATGCGCCGCCCGACGCTGGCGCCGAAGCGAGCGGCCTGCTGCGACGATTGCCGCCCGTCGCCCGTACCTTGGTATGGCTGCAGGTGATGGAAGGCTGGTCGCACCGGGAAATAGCGGCGCGCTTCGGACGCAGCGAGAGCTGGTCGAAATCGGTGGTGTCCCGCGCCCTGTCGCAACTGCGCGGCGACCTGGAAGGCTTGGAGGAAAACGATGGATGACGCCCTACACGCATACCTGGCCGCGCTGCCCGAGGCGCCCCCATCGCCTGCGCTGTGGACGCGCCTCGCACAAGCGCGGCAGCGCCAACTGCGCCGCCGTCGCGGGGTAGCCCTCGGGCTGGCCACCGGCTGCTTGGCACTGGGCGTGGTGGGCCTCTTCCAGCTCCCCCGGCAAGTTGCCCCGGCGTCCACGCCGCCGCAGCTTTCGCGCGCCGCCATCGACCTTGCTCCCGCAACGTCACCCGCCCCGCTGCAGTCGGCCGGATCGGATGCCGTGCGTGCACTGGATCGCGAACTCCAGCTCGCCTATGCCCGCAATGCCAGCGATGCCGAACTCGGGGCGCTGTGGGACCTGCGTCGCAACCTGCTGGCCAGCCACTCCCCTGCGACGCAACCCGTTGATATCTGAGGATCCTGCCAATGACTACGTCCCCGCTTAGGGCCCTGCCCGCCCTGTTGTCGACCCTCTTCGTCCTACCGGTTGCCGCGCAAGACCCCGCGACCCTCAAGCGCGAAATCGAAACCGCCCTGATCCGGGCCGCCGAATCCGGGGCCTTGGGCGAGGGTTCGCAGGCCACCACGCTGCAGGACGAAGCTCGCGTCCGCTACGAGTTGGGGGCCGTGGTCGACCTGCGCAGCGCGGGGCCTGGCTTGCCGGTGCTGGCAGTCACGCCGGGCGCGGCCGCCTCCCGGCTGGATCTCCGGCCGGGCGACCGCCTGCTGGCGGTCAACGGCCGCCCGGTCGGCTCCAGCGCGGAATCGCTGCAACAAGCCATCGACGCCGGCAACGGCCGGCTGGCAGCGCAGTGGCTGCGCAATGGCAAGCCGATGGCAGCGACTGATCGTGCAGACGCGGTCGCCGTCCCGGCCTATCGGCTGTTGGTGGGCGGCGAACCCGCCACCGGCTGCGGCTTCGTGTCGGACAAGCAAGGCGTGGTGCCGAAGAACCAAGGCATCTTCAGGGCGGAAATCACCCGCATCGACGGCCGCAGCACCCCGCTGGCAGGAAATTTCGAATATCGGTTGCCGGTGGGTCGGCATGTCCTGCGGGTAGCCGAGCACATTGATCGCAACAGGCTGAGCGTGGGCCAGGCCACGCAAATTTCGCTGACCACGAGGCGCATGACCGGGACCCAGCAGTACAAGACCCTCGTGGTCGACGTGAAGCCCAACACCACCTATCGCATCGGCGTGCGCTTCTTCAAGGACAAGTTGGACAACGACTCGATTCGCCGCAACGCCTACTGGGAGCCGGAGGTTTGGGAGACCCGGGCGCAGGCCTGCCGCTGACGTCCACGACGTTGGCGCCGTCGGCAATACCCCCATCTGAGCAGGTGTTCCTGGCCTTTCGGCCCCGCGGGCATTCCCGACGGCAACGCAGCGCTGACGCCGGGGACGGGATACTGGGGCCGTCCTTCTTGCCAGGGCTGTCCATGGACACCACCGAATCCTGCATGACCAACTTGTTCCTGCAATTGGGCTTGCCGGCGGGCAAGCCCGAGATCGCCGCTTTCATCCGCAGCCACCAGCTGCCGGAAACGCTGCGGATCTCGGAGGCGCCGTTCTGGAACGACGGCCAGCGCCAGTTCATCCGCGAGGAATGGCGGGAGGACGCCGACTGGGCGATCGTGGTGGACGAGCTGAACGAGGCGCTGCACGCCGATGCGGTGGCCGCGCGCGTGGCGCAAGGCTGACCGCGATGGCTGCGCCCGGCTTCGCCATCCGCTGCAAGGCCACGCTGCTGCGCCCGGCCAGCCCGAGGAACGCGAGCTGGCGGTTCCTGCGCCTGCCGCAGGCGGCCAGCGACAGGCTGCCGTCGCGCGGGATGGTGGCGGTGGACGGCACGCTGGAGGGCCACGCCTTCACCGCGACCCTAGAACCGGATGGCGAAGGCGGCCACTGGCTGAAGCTGCCGCGCGCACTGCATGAAGCGGCTGGCGTGGCGGTTGGCGATAGCGTGGCGCTGTCCCTCGCGCCGGCGGCGAAGGAACCGGAGCCTCGGGTGCCGGCCGACCTGCGCAGCGCGCTGGCGGACGCGCCGGAGGCGCTGGCGCAGTGGAAAACCCTGACCACGGCGGCGCGCCGCGATTTCATCCAGTGGCTGGGCACCGCGAAACAGGCCGAGACCCGCGACCGCCGGATCGGCAATGCCTGCGACATGCTGGCGGCGGGCAAGCGGCGGATCTGCTGCTTCGACCGCTCCGGGATCTACGGCAAGGGGATGGCCGCGCCGCAGGCGGCCGAGGCCTGAGGGTCGCGGCAAACGCAACATCCGCCGGGTATCGTGGCCGCCGCGGAACCGCCGCGCCATCCCTGCCTTGATGCCTACTGCCATCCCGCCAACCCGATCGAATCCGCCCGGCAACGCTGGCGAGGTGTTCGTCGCCTTCCTGCGGCTGGGGCTGACCGCGTTCGGCGGGCCCATCGCCCACATCGGCTACCTGCGCGAGGCCTTCGTGCGTCGCCGCGGCTGGCTGGACGATGCCCACTTCGCCCAGCTGCTGGCGGTCTGCCAGTTCCTGCCCGGGCCGGCCAGCAGCCAGATTGGGTTCGGCATCGGCCTGGCGCGCGCCGGCTGGCGCGGGGCGCTGGCGGCGTTCGCCGGGTTCACCCTGCTGTCGGCGCTGCTGATGCTGGGGTTCGCCGCGCTGGCGCCGCGGCTGGGCGCAGGCGCAGGCGCGGCGGCACTGCACGGGTTGAAGCTGGTGGCGGTGGCGGTGGTGGCGCATGGCCTGCTGGGCATGGGGCGGCAGCTGGCGCCGGACCTGCCGCGGCTGCTGGTCGCGGCCGGGGCGGCAGCGCTGGTGCTGGCCACCGGCAATGCGTGGCTGCAGCTGGCGGCGATCGCGCTGGGCGCGGTGCTGGGAACGTGGTGGTGCCGGCAGGCTGCGGCGCCGACGACGGCGCTGTTCCCGTTCGGCGGTGGCCGGCGGATCGCCGCCGTCTGCCTGGCGCTGTTCCTACTGGGGCTGCTGGCCGCGCTGCTGCTGCCGGCCAGCGCCACACCCACGCTGGCCGGGGTGGCCGCGGCGTTCTATCGCGCCGGCGCGCTGGTGTTCGGCGGTGGCCACGTGGTGCTGCCGCTGCTGCAGCAGTCGCTGGTGGCGCCGGGCTGGCTGCCCGCGGACAGCTTCCTGGCCGGCTACGGCGCGGCGCAGGCGGTGCCGGGGCCGATGTTCTCGCTGGCGGCGTTCCTCGGCGCGGACATCCCGCTGGGCCTGCCGCCGGCAGTGGGCGCGCTGGTGGCGCTGCTGGCGATGTTCCTGCCCGGCTTCCTGCTGCTGGCCGGGATGCTGCCGTTGTGGGCCGGACTGGTGCGGCACCGCCGCGCGGCCAGCGCGATGGCCGGCATCAACGCCGCCGTGGTCGGCCTGCTGGCGGCGGCATTCATCGACCCGGTCTGCAGCGGCGGCGTGCGCGCGCCGGTGGACGCGGCGATTGCCGTGGTCGGCTTCGCGCTGCTGGCCGGGCTGCGCTGGCCGGCGTGGACCGCGGTGCTGTGGTGCGTGGCCGCGGCGGTCGGGATCGACGCCTTGGCTTGAGCGCAGAATGGGCCGACCCGGCAGGAGCAAGGCGATGACCCACGCAGGCACAAGCGACGTCCTCAACCAGCCGCCCGCGCCCGGGCCGTTCGACCTGTGGGGCGACGATCCGGGCCTGCGCGAAGCGGTGCTGCGCGAGAGCGGCGCCAGCTTCGTCGCCCGGCTGGCCGACTACGGCGCGCTGGCCGGCGACACCCTGCTGCGGCTGGCCAACGACGCCCACCGCGACCGTCCGCGCCTGCAGACGCACGATGCCTACGGCCGCCGGGTAGACCGCGTCGCCTTCAACGCCGCCTGGCACGAGGTGATGGGCACCGCGATCGCGCACGGCGTGGCCGGGCTGTCCTGGGCGCAGCCGCAGCCGGGCGCGCAGGTGGCGCGGGCAGCGCTGAGCTACCTGCACTACCAGGCCGAGCCGGGCAGCAGTTGCCCGCTGACCATGACCCACGCCGCGATGCCGGTGCTGCGGCAGGCGCCGGTGCTGCGCGAATGGGCGGAGCTGGCCTGCGCGTTCGAGTACGACGGCCGCGACGTGCCGATGGCGCACAAACGCGGCGTTACCCTCGGCATGGGCATGACCGAGAAGCAGGGCGGCAGCGACGTGCGCGCCAACACCACCCGCGCCACCGCGCTGGGTGCGGACGGCGAATACACGCTGGCCGGGCACAAATGGTTCTTCTCGGCGCCGATGTCGGATGCCTTCCTGGTGCTGGCGCAGGCGCCCGGCGGGCTGAGCTGCTTCCTGCTGCCGCGCTGGCGCCCGGACGGGACGAAGAACGCGCTGCGGCTGATGCGCCTGAAGGACAAGCTGGGCGATTGGTCGAATGCGTCCAGCGAAGTCGAGTTCGACGATGCCTGGGCGTTCCGCGTCGGCGGCGAAGGCCGCGGCGTGGCCACCATCCTGGAGATGGTGATGCTGACCCGGCTGGACTGCATGCTGGGCTCGGCCGGGCTGATGCGGATGGCGCTGCGGCAGGCGCTGCACCACGCGCGCCATCGCCACGCGTTCGGCAGGCGCCTGCTCGACCAACCGTTGATGCGCAACGTGCTGGCCGACCTAGTGCTGGAGTCGGAAGCCGCCACCGCGCTGTCGCTGCGGGTGGCCGGCGCGGTCGACCGTGCGCCGCAGGACGCACGGGAAGCGGCGCTGGCGCGGATCGCCACCGCTATCGGCAAGTACTGGATCTGCAAGCGCGCGCCGGTCTTCGCCAACGAGGCGCAGGAATGCCTGGGCGGGCTCGGCTACATCGAGGAAACGCTGCTGCCGCGGCTGGTCCGGCAGGCGCCGCTGAATTCGATCTGGGAAGGCTGCGGCAACATCCAGTGCCTGGACGTGCTGCGCGCACTGGCGCGCGAGCCCGACACCGGCGCCGCGCTGCGCTGCGAATGGCAGGCGGCGGCCGGCATCGACGCGCACTTCGATGCGGCGCTGCAGGCCGGCATCGCCCTGCTGGACGCAGGCTGCGACGAAACCGGCGCACGCGGCTTCGTCGAACGGCTGGCGCTGCTGCTGCAGGGCGCCACCCTGCTGCGCGCCAACCACCCGCTGGCACGGGCCTGGTGCGCCAGCCGGTTGGGCGCGCCGCACGCGGCGACATTCGGCACCCTGCGCGAGGCCACGCACATCGACGCCGCGCTGGCCCGCTGCGAGGCCTGACGGCGCCGGCTCAGCCGGCCTGCATCGTCCCGGTGTCCAACCAGCGCTGGTGCCACGACAGTGCCTCGGGCAGCAGGTGCGGCGTGTGCTTGCCGAAGCTGTCGCGGCAGGCGCGATCGAAATAGTCCTGCAGCGCGTCGCGGTAATCGGGATGCGCGCAATGGGCGATCACCTCGCGCGCGCGCTGCTTGGGCGAGAGCCCGCGCAGGTCGGCCAGGCCCTGCTCGGTGACGATCACCGCCACGTCGTGCTCGGTGTGGTCGACGTGGCTGACCATCGGCACGATCGAGGAGATCGTGCCGTTCTTGGCGGTGGAGGCGCTGAGGAAGATCGACAGGAAGCCGTTGCGGGCGAAATCGCCGGAGCCGCCGATCCCGTTCATGATGCTGCTGCCCATCACGTGGGTGGAATTGATGTTGCCGTACAGGTCGGCCTCGATCATCCCGTTCATGCCGATGCAGCCCAGCCGCCGCACCATCTCCGGGTGGTTGGAGATTTCCTGCGTGCGCATCACGATGCGGCTGCGGTAGAAGTCGAGGTGGCGGCGGAATTCCTCGTTCGCCTCGGGGCTCAGCGCGAAGCCGGTGCACGAGGCATAGCGCAGCACGCCCGACTTCAGCAGGTCCAGCATGCCGTCCTGGATGACCTCGGTGTAGGCCTCCAGATCGCGCAGGCCGCTTTCGCCAAGCCCGGCCAGCACCGCGTTGGGGATGTTGCCCACGCCCGACTGCAGCGGCAGCAGGTTGGCCGGCAGGCGGCCGCGCGACACTTCGTGCTTCAGGAACTCGATCAGGTGGCCGGCGATGCGCTGGCTGTCAGCGTCGGGTGGATTGAACGGGCTGTTGCGGTCGGGCGCGTCGGTCAGCACCACCGCGGCGATCTTGTCCGGGTCGCAGCGCAGCGTGGCCTGGCCGATGCGCTCGTCGCCGCGCACCATCGGGATCGGCCGGCGATGCGGCGGCAGCGCGGTGCCGTAGTAGATGTCGTGCATGCCCAGCAGCTCCACCGGCTGCCACTGGTTGACCTCGATGATGACCCGCTGCGCCAGGTCCAGCCAGGTCTTGTTGTTGCCCACCGAGGTGGTGGGGACCAGCGCGCCGTCCTCCAGGATCGCCGCCACTTCCACCACCGCAGTGTCGATCTGGTTGTAGAAGCCGAACCAGACGTGTTGCGCCACATGCGAGAGGTGGATGTCCAAGTAGTCCAGCGCGCCGGCGTTGATGCGCTGGCGCGCGCCGGGGTCGCTCTGGAACGGCATCCGCATCGCCAGCCCGTCCACCTGCGCCAGCGCGCCGTCCAGCTCGGGCGCGGTGGACGCGCCGGTGAGCAGGTTGATGCGGAACGCCTCGCCGCGCGCATGCGCCGCCTCGATGTGGCTGGCCAGCGCCTGCGGCACCGCCTTGGGGTAGCCGGAGCCGGTGAAGCCGCTCATCGCGACGGTTTCGCCGGGCCGGATCAGCGCCGCGGCCTGGGCGGCACTGGTCACGCGTTCGCGCAGACCGGCGTGGAGGATGCGTTGTTCGGGCATGTCGTTGTACGCAGGAACGGGTGTCCATTATCCGCCGTGGCGGCCCCGCCGGGCGCGGCCCGGACCGTGACGGTGTGTCCCGGAAACGGCCGCGATTACACTGGCGCCTCACCCCCACCGCCAAGGAAAGCGCCATGAGCCAGTGGTTCCTGCACGACCCGTCCGCCAACCGCCGCCTCGGCCCGATGGATGCCGACGCCGCGCGCGCCGAGGCCACACGCAATCCCTCGCTGCTGGCGTGGAAGGAAGGCATGGGCGACTGGCTGCCGGTGCGCAACATCGCCGAGCTGTACGACGCCGCCCCCGGCGGCGTGGCCGGCGCGCCGCCACCGCCGCCGCGCAACGGCGGCAAGGGCCGCAGCGACGAGATCGATTTCAAGATCCACGGCCAGGAAATGCAGTTCGTCGAGATCGAGCTGGATCCCGGCGAAAGCGCGATCGCCGAAGCCGGCGCGCTGATGTTCAAGGACAGCGCGGTGCAGATGGACACCGTGTTCGGCGACGGCTCGGCCTCCGGCCAGGCCGGCGGCTTCATGGACAAGCTGCTGTCGGCCGGCAAGCGCGTCATCACCGGCGAAAGCCTGTTCACCACGCTGTACACCCACGCCGGCAGCGGCAAAGCCAAGGTCGCGTTCGCCGCGCCGTATCCGGGCACGGTGATGGCGATGAAGCTGGACGAGCATGGCGGCCGCATCATCTGCCAGAAGGACAGCTTCCTGGCCGGCGCGCGCGGCGTGCAGGTGGGCGTGCACTTCCAGAAGAAGATCCTCACCGGCCTGTTCGGCGGCGAGGGTTTCATCATGCAGAAGCTCGAAGGTGACGGCTGGGTGTTCATCCACGCCGGCGGCTGCGTGGTGGAGCGCGAGCTGGCCGCGGGCGAGCGCATCGACGTCGACACCGGCTGCGTGGTCGGCTTCCATGCCAGCGTCAACATGGACGTGCGCCCGGTCGCCGGCCTGAAGTCGATGTTCTTCGGCGGCGAAGGCGTGTTCCTGGCCACCCTCACCGGCCCCGGCAAGGTGTGGCTGCAGTCGCTGCCGTTCTCGCGCCTGGCTGGCCGCATGCTGGCGGCGGCGCCGCAGAATGGCGGAGCGCGCGGCGAAGGTTCGGTGCTCGGCGGGCTTGGCCGCATCCTCGACGGCGACAATTCGTTCTGATCGGCGCCAAGCAAAACCGCCCGCGCTTCGTCGCGGGCGGTCGCGCATTGCGCTTGGCGCCACAGCCTTCACCTGCATGAGCGGTTCATGAGCATGCACGTCGTGCTAACGGAAAGTTCATTCGCTACAGACAGTCCGCGCTGCATCTTGGTTCGCGTCGGCGAAAGCCGGCTTCCCCCAAGCAAGAAGACAAGGAGCGCGAACATGACGATCAAGAAAGATCACAGCATCGGTGAAGGTACTGGCGCGGTAGCGGGCGCGATCACGGGCGCCGCGATGGGTTCGGTGGCCGGCCCGGCCGGCACCGTGGTCGGTGCGATCGCCGGCGGTGCGCTGGGCGCCAAGGGCGGCGGCGCGCTGGCCGAGGCGATCAATCCCACCGAATACACCCGCCACTTCGAGAAGAACTACAAGGACACGCCGTACTACGTGAGCGGCAGCGAATGGCGCGACTACGCGCCGGCCTACAAGTACGGCTACGACACCTACAGCCAGTACCGCGGCCGCAAGTTCAAGGACGTGGAGTCCGACCTCGAGCGCAACTGGGAAGCCACCAAGGCGAACTCGCGGCTGGCCTGGTCGGAAGCCAAGGGCGCGGTGCGCGACGGTTGGCACCATATCGAGAACGCCATGCCCGGCGATGCCGACCGCGACGGCCACTGAGCCTCGGCACCATCGCGATGACAAGGCCGCCTCCGGGCGGCCTTTTTGCGGGACGCGGTAACATGCGC
>JAANMW010003885.1_pt1 | contig 10910 bp, 13 predicted proteins | sample 7279671 | NCBI WGS metagenome assembly JAANMW01 (sample SAMN14094541, study PRJNA606508) | bioreactor metagenome | isolation source: A lab-scale SPAN reactor treating ammonium-rich wastewater day 247 | place: Ireland: Galway | collected 2017-09-19
CACGCTTTAAGCTGCCTTGGGTGACGCTGCCGCCGGATGTGGCGGCGGTAGAGGGCAACTACGATCCCGCGGAGGTTTGGCCTCCGGAAAGCCTGGCGCGCTTGGCTGCTGCCCGCGCCTGATCGCGGCGCCGGACTGTGCTATTCATGGAGCCCTCTCCATGTTCCCCTTCCAGGACCCAGGCTGTAATGGCGACTTCCAAGAACAAGAACGCTTCCCTGACGGATGCCCAGCGCGCGGAGGTCGACGCGCTCCGCGCCGCCGCTGCGCCGACGCGGCGCGTGACGGCACTGGCGCTGGAGGAAATTCTGTATGAGCCGTTGCCGGTGCTCGACCATGGTTTCGTGCGCGTCATCGACTACATGGGCGATGATTCGGCCGTGGTGCAGGCCGCGCGCGTCTCTTACGGCAAGGGCACCAAGCGCGTTAGCGAGGATCGCGGCCTCATCAACTATCTGATGCGCCATCGCCACTCGACGCCGTTCGAGATGTGCGAGATCAAGTATCACGTGAAGCTGCCGGTGTTCGTGGCGCGGCAGTGGATCCGGCACCGCACGGCCAATGTGAACGAGTATTCGGCGCGCTACTCGATCCTCGACCGCGAGTTCTACATCCCGGCGCCGCAGCACCTCGCCGCGCAATCGACCGTGAACCGCCAGGGCCGCGGCGACGTGCTCGAAGGCCGCGAGGCCGAGCGCGTGCTCGCGATGCTCAAGGACGACGCCGAGCGCAACTACGACCACTACGTCGAGATGCTCAACGAGCGCGAGGACGGCACGGTCGTCGACGAGGGCAAGAGCGGCCTCGCGCGCGAACTGGCGCGCATGAACCTGACGCTCAACGTCTATACGCAATGGTATTGGAAGACCGACCTGCACAATCTCTTCCACTTCCTCTCGCTGCGCGCCGACACGCACGCGCAGTACGAAATCCGCGCCTATGCCGACGCGATGCTGGAGACGGTGAAGCGCTGGGTGCCGGCGGCCTATGAGGCGTTCACGGATTACCGCCTCGGCGGGTTCGCGCTCTCGGCCAAGGCGCTCGCGGCGGTGAAGCGGATGCTCGCCGGCGAGGCCGTGACGGCCGAAAGCGCCGGCATGTCCGCCCGCGAGTGGCGCGAGCTGATGGCGGCGCTGGGGCGTTAACCGATACAGGGGCTACGCCGAGGGTACACAACCGCGCCGCTCCTGCCGTATAAGGCAGCATCTTGGGGCATTTCTCGGGGGACGTGCGATGCCTGTTCTCGGTTCTTGCTTGCGCGCCGCCGGCGCCGCTGTGCTCGTGTCGGGCCTCGCCGCCTGCGCTTCGCAGCAATCGACGATGACGACGCAATACGCCGACCGCGTGGTGGTGGTGAAGTCGAAGCGCAGCATGCACCTGCTGCAGAACGGCCGCGTGCTGAAGAGCTACAAGGTGGCGCTCGGCGGCGACCCGGTCGGCCACAAGCTGCAGCAGGGCGACAGCCGCACGCCCGAGGGCGTGTACAGGGTCGATTTCCGCCGCACCGTGAGCCGCTTCAATCTCGCGCTGCGCATCAACTATCCGAACCAGCAGGACCGCCAGCTCGCGGCCGCGCGCGGCGTCGATCCGGGCGGCGAGATCTACATCCACGGGCAGCCGAACGGCGGCGTGAACCCCGCCCGTATCGCCCAGACCGGCCTCGACTGGACCGACGGCTGCATCGCCGTGACCAATCGCGAGATGCAGGAGGTCTTCGCGCTGGTGCGCGACGGCACGGCCGTGGAGATCAGGCCATAGCCGCCGGCGTTAACGAAATAGGCTTTCCGGCGAGGCGCGCCGCTCTGCTAGTCTGAGGACGCCCAAAAACCCTGGGGACTGGTTCGGGCGATGGGGAACGAATTCGACGCGAGGCGGCTGAGCCGCCGCGCCGCGATCGCGGGCGGCGCGCTCGTGCTCGGCGCCGGGCCGGCGGCGGCGATGGCGCCGCGTGCCGCGGTCCCGGTCGATCTCGTCGTCGTCGTGAAGCGCCGGCGTCTGTTGCAGCTCCTCTATCGCGACCGCGTGATGCGCAGCTATCGCGTGGCGCTCGGCAGCAGCCCCGTGGGCCACAAGCGCGACCGCGGCGACGGACGCACGCCCGAGGGCCTCTACCGCATCGACTACAAGAAGCCGGAGAGCAAGTTCAACCTCGCGCTCCATATCGACTATCCGAACGAGCGCGACCGCGCACAGGCGGCGGCACGCGGCGGCGATCCAGGCGGCGAGATCTACATCCACGGGCATCCCAAGGCGGCCTCGGAGTTCGCCTATTTCCGCCTGAAGTTCTCGCGCGAGGATTGGACTGACGGCTGCATCGCGCTGCCCGACACGCAGATGGCGGAGATTTACCGCTCCGTGCTCGAGGGCACGCCGATTCTGATCCGGCCGTAAATAGCGACAACACTCTTGCGATTAACGCTTGGCCGAGGACTCGGCTGCGGTTAAGATTCGCTTGCTCGGGGGAGCTTCCGCGTTAACCCTGCCGCAAGGCAACCGGTTAAGGCGGCGAGAACGGCACCGCTTAACGCGGAACAGAGCAAAAAAGGGGACGCTGGCGCGTCCAGCTACTCGAGGGAGATCAATGCCTGCCATCAAGATCGCGACGGGCTTCCGCCCGCCCCTTCTTGCCATCCTGATTCTCGCCGGCTTCGGGGCCGCCGGCTGCTCCAACATCGGAACGCCGCTCGAGGGCGAGACGCCCACGCGCCAGGTGCAGAGCGGGCGCCAGACCCCCGCCCAGGCCCTCGCCCACGCCGATGCCGACAAGCAGCTCATTGCGCTCGGCATCGTCTATCGCCGCATCCCGGACGACGAGAGCGAGCGCGGCTGCGTGATCGAGAACGGCGTGGAAGTGAGCCGCATCGGCAGCGTGAAGCTCACGCGCCCGGCCCTCCTCACGCAAGACATGGCGATCCGCCTCGGCCGCTGGATAAAGGACTCGCTCGAGCCCCAGGTGCAGAAGACGTACCGCACCCAGCTCGCGGCGCTCGATGTCGGCGGCAGCTATTCGTGCCGAAACATCTACGGCAAGCCGTTCGGCGGCCGCTTCGCCGGGCGCCTCTCCGAACACGCGTTCGCCAACGCGATCGACATCGGCGGCTTCAAGCTCGCCGACGGCCGGTCGGTCGATTACGTGAAGCACTGGCGCGCCAAGGACGGCTCCAGCGATTTCTTTCTCGCGACCAGCACCGCCGCCTGCGAAATCTTCAACACGACGCTCACCCCCGATTACGACCGCTTCCACCACAACCACATCCACATCGACGCCTCGCCGAAGAAAGAGGGCGACGCGAAGTTCTGCGGCATCAAGGGCCGCTTCGCGCCGGGCGCCGTGCCCGCTTTCGCCCGCTACAAGATGCCGGGCAAGAAGAAGTGGCGCCACGCGGGCAAGAAGCAGCCGGTGAAGAAGCGGATCGTCGTGAAGAAGAGATCGAAGCGCGCCTAGCCGGCGCTGGGCGCGTTGGATTCGCCAAGCTCCGCGCGCGCCTCCACGCGAACGATCTTCAGCCGCTTCCACTCGCCGCTGCGCGTCTGCCATTCCGCGGTGTCGCCGGCGCGCAAGCCGATCAGCGCGGTGCCGACCGGCGTGAGCACCGAGATGCGCCCGGCCGCGATGTCCTCCTCGCCCGGCAACACCGGGACGACGCGGCGCGTCTGGCCGGTGCCCTCGTCGCGAAATTCGACGATCGAGCCGAGGGCGACGACGGTGCCCGGCATGTGCTCGGCCTCGACGATCTCCGCCCGATCGAGCTCGTCAACGAGGGCCGCCCAGATTTCGGCGGCATGGCGCGAAGCGACGAGCGCGGAGAGGCGCTCGTAGTCGGAGCGCGAAAGGATCACTCGGGATTCGTGGCGGATGGTCATGGCATTCTCGTTTGGCAAAGGGCGACGGCAGGCGCGCTTCGCAGCGCGCGCCTGCGTTCGCCGGTGACGGTGCGCAGCGGCTCAGGCCGCCGGCGACGGCCCCTCGTGCGCGCCCAGAGAGCGGCGGGCGGCCTCGGGCTGATAAACGACGCGCTCCACACGGACTGAGTTCACGTCGCCCTGGCGGTCCCGGTAGTCGATGAAGCTCCCGGCCGCGAGGCCGATCAGCGCGGCGCCGAGCGGCGTGAGGACCGAGATCGCGTGCCCGGCCGGATCGTAGCGGTCGGGAAACACGAGCATTCGGGTCTCGGCCGCCATCTCGTCGCTGGCCTTGAAAGCGACGCGGGAATTCATCGTGACGACGTCGTCCGGAATCCAATCGGGCGCGCAGACGATCGCGCGATTGATCTCGTCCATCAGATACTCACAGATCTCGGGCGCGCCGCGGCGATGCCGGTGCGCGAGCAGCCGTAGCGCGCGGAAGTCATCCGTCGTGATCCAGATGAGCGGCCGTTCGCGCGTCGCGCCCAAAGCAAGCGTCGTGCCGCAGGCGCGGCAGGCGGCGGCGTTCGGAGGATTGGCGAAGCGGCATGTCGGACAGGCGCAAAGGTGCTTGTGCATGGCAATTCCGGCGGCGGCCGCCCGCATTGGCGGGAAGCCAGCTCTGAATGATGTTGAGTTCTTGGAACCGATGAACCCCGGCCAGGGGACGCGTGAAAACGCGTTCGCGCCCTACGCTGCCGGGGCGAAATTGCTTGCTTGCAGGCTGCCTGCCCGCAAGCGGAAACGCGCGATGGCGAAAACGGTTCGCATCAGCCCTATATAGGTCGCGCAGCGCCGAAAGCAATACGCATCGGTGCCGCGGCGCTTGACGAACGTCTCAGGCCGCGTACTTCACGACCCGCTGCTCGATCGCGCCGAAGATGCTGGCCCCCGACGCATCCTGCATGTCGAGGCGGATCGTATCGCCGAAGCGCATGAACGGCGTTTCGGGCTTGCCTTGCCGGATCGTCTCGATCGCGCGGATCTCGGCGATGCAGGAGCAGCCCTTCGTCTCGTCGCGGTTGGCGACGGTGCCCGAGCCCACGATCGTGCCGGCCGAGAGCGCGCGCGTCTTGGCCGCGTGCGCGGCAAGGCGCGGCAGGCCGAAGCTCATGTCCACGCCGGCGTTGCACCGGCCGACCACCTTGCCGTTGAGCGTGCAGACGAGCGGCAGGTGGATCGTGCCCTCCCTCCAGGCCGTGCCCAATTCGTCGGGCGTGGCCATCACCGGCGCGAACGCGGTCGAGGGCTTGCCGTGCAGGAAGCCGAAGCCCTTCGCAAGCTCGGCGGGAATGAGGCCGCGCAGGCTCACGTCGTTGACGATCGTGAGCAGGCGGATCGCGTCGGCACATTGCGCCTCGGAGGCGCCCATCGGCACGTCGCCGGTGACGGCGACGATCTCGCCCTCGAAATCAATGCCCCAGGCCTCGTCGGCCATCGCGATGTCGTCGTGCGGCCCCTGCATCGTGTCGGAGCTGCCCTGGTACATGAGCGGATCGGTGTAGGCGCTTTGCGGCAATTCGGCGCCGCGCGAGCGCCGCACGCGCTCGGCGTGGACGAGGTAGGCGCTGCCGTCCACCCACTGATAGGCGCGCGGCAGCGGCGCCATCGCCTGCCGGGGATCGAACGCGAAGGCGCCAACCGGCACCTTGCCGGCGTTGAGGCCGTTGTAGAGCACCTCGAGCGCCGCGCATTTCGCGGGCCAGTCGTCAAGCGCGGCCTGGAGCGTGCGCGCGATGCCCTCGGCCTTCACGGCCTTCTTCAAGTCGCGCGAGACCACGACGAGCGTTCCGTCGCGCGTGCCGTCCTTGATCGTGCCGAGTTTCATTGAAACGCACTTTCCCCGAGTTGAATGTTCCAGGCGGGACGATAGGCTGCAATCAATCGCCGCTCGCACTGCTCTATCTGATCGCTGTCGTCCATTGAGTGAAGCCACAATGCGATGGAGTCTTGCACCTGTTCGGCGATCAGGGCGTTGAGATGGCAGTTGGTGGCCTGCCCGTCCCTATAGCAATTTTTCGGGTGAATCTTGCCGTAGCCCTGATTGATTCTTTTTCCGAAGCTGTCCCTGCATCGCCCCATGTACTTCAGTTCACCTGCTACCGAGTATGCATAAAGACCGCGCTTCCGCGTCAATTGCCTATCGGCAAGCTCGAAGTGGCAGTATGTGAGGTCGCCATACTTGTTCAAAAATCGCTTGTAGCATGGATCACCCGACGCTTTCAGCGTCTCCAAGAACCGCCCCAGCCCAAGAGCTAGAAATTGCGGATACTTTGTGTGCGTCTCTGCTGCCAGCGCTCGGTAACGGTGGTGCTCAATCGTTTGCAGCAACGTCTTGTTGTTCTTGGTAGCAAAGATATTTGTGAGGCCCGCAGCGACAAAGTGCAGCGTTCCCAATACGAAGGAATACTCTCGGCCATCAACAGCAAGTTTCACTGGCGCCCGCTTCTTCTTACGCCTTTAAGACGCCTCTTCGAATCTGATCCAGCTCGATCGATTCGAACAGCGCGCGGAAATTGCCTTCGCCGAAGCCTTCGTCGCCCTTCCTCTGGATGATCTCGAAGAAGATCGGGCCGATGACGGTCTTGGTGAAGATCTGGAGCAGGATGCCGCCGCCCTTGGTCGGCGCGCCGTCGATGAGGATGCGGCGCTTGCACAATTCGTCGAGCGGCTCGCCGTGCCCCGGCAGGCGCTTGTCGATGCCTTCGTAATAGGTCTCGGGCGTATCCTGGAACGCGACTCCGGCCTTCTTCATGAGATCGACCGTGCCGTAGATGTCGCCGGTCGAGAGCGCGATGTGCTGGATGCCCTCGCCCTTGTAAGCCTCGAGGTATTCCTGGATCTGCGATTTGTCGTCGGAGCTTTCGTTGATCGGGATGCGGATCTTGCCGCACGGGCTCGTCATCGCGCGGCTCTTCAAGCCGGTGAGCTTGCCTTCGATGTCGAAATACTTGATCTCGCGGAAATTGAAGAGCCGCCGGTAGAACTGCGCCCACGGATCCATGCGGCCGCGGTGCACGTTGTGCGTGAGGTGATCGATGCCGCCGAGGCCGGCGCCGGGGCCGTGCTCCCCGGTCGGCTCGAAATCGATGTCGTAGATCGTGCCGCGCGGCCCATAGCGGTCGACGAGATAGATGAGACTGCCGCCGATGCCGCGGATCGAGGGAATGTTGAGCTCCATCGGCCCGGCCGTGGTCGGCCCCGGCTCGGCGCCCATGTCGAGCGCGCGGCGGTAGGCCTTGGACGCGTTCTTCACGCGGAACGCCATCGCGCAGACCGACGGCCCATGCACGCGCGCGAAAGATTGCGCGAAGCTGTCGGGCTCGGCGTTCAGGATGAAGTTCGTGTCGCCCTGCTTGAACAGCGTGACGTTCTTCGAGCGGTGGCGGGCCACGGCGGTGAAGCCCAATTGCTCGAACAGCCGCGCCAGCGCGGCCGGATCGGGCGCCGTGTATTCGACGAATTCGAACCCGTCGGTGCCCATCGGGTTGACGGCGTCGTCGGGCTCCTGCGTCTGAGCCTTCGATTGAACGGTCATGGTCGTCGCTCCGGATGCGGGGGAGCGCCGCCCCGGGCGGCGCATTTGGCGCTACTCTAGGGGCGCCGGGGCGCGTTGCAACCCGGCCCTCTGGCGCAAGCGCGGGGCTTGCTGCCTATAATGCGTGCCAGATGACCCCGTTCGAGACGCCCTCCCTCCGCGCCCGACTGGATCTCCGCCGCGGCATCCTGCTGATGTGCGCGGCCGTCGTCACGTTCACGCTCAGCAGCACGATGGTGAAGGGGCTCGGCCCCGGCTACCCGGTGTCGCAGATCGTGTTCTTCCGCTGCTTCCTGGCCTTCATCCCGATCTTCTTCGTGATGCACCGCGCCGGCGGATGGCACGTGCTGCGCACGAAGCGGCCCGGCGCGCACCTGTTCCGCGTCGCCGTGGGCGGCGTGGCACTGTTCGTCGGCTTCTACGCGCTCACGCTGATGCCGCTCGCCGACTATTTCGCATTCACCTACGCGGCGCCGCTGTTCGCGACGATGCTTTCGATCCCGATCCTCGGCGAGCATGTGGGCTTCCGGCGGTGGAGCGCGGTCGCCGTCGGCTTCGTCGGCGTGCTCATCATGCTCCAGCCCGGCGTGAAGAGCTTCGCCTATGCCGAGATGGTGGCGATCGTCGCCGCCTTCACCTACGCGCTGGCCATCATCGCCGTGCGCAATCTCGCGCGCACCGAGCACAGCGCCTCCACGGTGTTCTATTTCACCTTGGCCGGGCTGGTGCTGGCCGGCGCGATCCTGCCCTTCGAGTGGCGCACGCCGACGCTCCGGGAATGGGGCCTGCTGCTCGGCATCGGTCTGATGAGCGGCATCGGCCAGATATTGATGACGGACGCCTATCGCCTCGCGCCCACTTCGGTGATCGCACCGTTCGACTACACGTCGATGATCTGGGCGCTCGTCCTCGGTTACGCGCTGTTCGGCGATTTCCCGGAACCGGTCGTGCTCGCCGGCGCCGCCGTCGTCATCGCCTCCGGCGTTTACATCATCTACCGCGAAACCGTCCGCGGCGTGACCCGCCCGCCGATCGCACCCACGCCGCTGAAGTGACCCCGCCCCGTTGCGGCCGGCTTCTCCGGCTGACAGGATCGGCCGGGGGTCGAGGGAGGATTGAATGCGAACTTACCGTGCGTTTCTCGGCGCGGCCGCGCTGGCGGCCGCGCTGCCCGCGGGCGTGGCCGAGGCGCAATACCAGAGCCCGTTCCACTGCAAACCGCCGATGGGCCAGCAGATGTTCGAGATCGCGGCCAACAACATGGGCATGAAGTACCGCCAGGAGCCGACGCCGGCGAACAGGCAGACGATGTGTAATTCCTACCGCCGCGTCGTCGACGTCTATCAGAAGGCCGTCAAATACTGCCGCGACAGCGATTGCGACGAAGACCGGTTCAAGGACATCTGCGCCCGCCGCGAGGAGAGACTCGCCGAGTGGCGCCAGAAGCACCAGGCCGCCTGCGGCCGCGGCGCGCGCTGACGATTCAGATCACCGGCTCGTCGGGCGCGAACAGGCCCCGGCGGTCTTCGATCTCGATGACCCAGAGATCGGGGTCGCGCTTCCTCTGGCGCTGGATGTAAGCCTCGGCCTCGGCATCGGCGACGGGGTTGGCGCCTGTCCCGCGCATCCAGGCCCGCTCGCCCGCGGCGGTCATCGTCTGGGAAAGCACCGTCGCGGTGCCGTCGAGGCGGTTGATCTTGAGCAGCACGGTGCCCGCGTCGTTGTCGCCGCGGCGAATGAGCGTGGCCACCACCGCCGTGTGGTGGTTCCAGCGCCGCAGCAGCGCGGAAGCCCAAATGTCGGTCTTGAGGCGCGGCGCCGGCATCAATGGATCCTCAAAAGCATAGGGGCGGGCTTCAAGCCCGCCCCTACCCGATTGCGGCCAACAGCGGCCATGCCGGCTAGATGTAAACCTCGCGCAGCGGCGGGAAGCCGTTGAATCCCACCGAACTGTAGGTCGTCGTGTAGGCGCCGGCGCTCATCACCTGCACCTTGTCGCCCACGGCCAGATCGAGCGGCAGATCGTAGCCGGACTTCTCATAGAGCACGTCCACCTCGTCGCAGGTGGGGCCGGCGATGATCACCTTGCCGGCCGGCTTGCCGTCGTGCGGCGTCACGAGGCGATACTTGATCGCCTCGTCCATCGTCTCGGGCAGGCCGCCGAACTTGCCGATGTCGAGATAGACCCAGCGCTTCTTCGCGTCGTAGTCCTTCTGCGAGATCAGCACGACTTCGGTCTGGATGATGCCGGCGTCGCCGGCCACGCCCCGCCCCGGCTCCACGATCAGCACCGGCAGCTCGTTGCCGAAGTGCTTGGTCACGGCCTTCATGATGGCTTCGCCGTAGGTTTCCGTGCCCGGGATGCGCTTCCGGTAGCGCGCCGGGAATCCGCCGCCGAGGTTGACCATCTTCAAGTCGATGCCGCGCTCCTGAAGCGTCGTGAACAGCATCTTCGTCTTGCCGAGCGCGAGATCCCACTGCGCCGGGTCGGTCTGCTGCGAGCCCACGTGGAACGAGACGCCGTGCGGATCGAGGCCGAGTTCCTTCGCCCGCGTCAGCAGGTCCGCGGCCATGTCGAGGCTGCAGCCGAACTTCTTCGAGAGCGGCCAATCGGCGCCCGCGCTCTCGAAATAGATGCGGCAGAACACCTGCGCGCCCGGCGCGGCGCGGCCGAGCTTCTGGATCTCGGCTTCGCTGTCGAACGCGAACAGACGCACGCCTCTGGCGAACGCCGCGGCGATGTCACGCTCTTTCTTGATCGTGCTGCCGAACGAGATGCGCTCCGCGCCGATGCCGTGCGCGAGGCAGTGCTCGATCTCGTAGATGCTCGCCGTGTCGAAATTCGACCCGAGATCGCGCAACACGCCCAGCACCGGCGCGGCTGGATTGGCCTTCACGGCATAGAAGATGCGCGCCAAAGGCAGTGCCTTGGCGAGGCGCTTGTAGTTCTGCGCGATGATGTCGAGATCGACGACGAGGCACGGAGTTTCGACGCTGTGCTCGGCGAGATACCGAGCGATCTTCCGGCTCATTTCGAACAGACCCTCTGCTAGACCCGCTGTGGCGTAAAACGTACGCCGCTCGCCTTCGGTCCCGTTGTTGTCCGGTCGGTGCCCCGCCCGTTAGCGTGTGCGGTTAGGTTGGTCTGCGGTGATCGACCGATATAGACCGATCGCGAGACGAGTCAAATTTTTTTTGGACGCAAAGCGCCGCGCCTTCTTGCGAAGACGCGGCGCGGCCGTTCGGATGTCGGAACGCGGCGGTTGTGCCCGCCGGCGGCGCCTCAGCCGGCGTCGGGGCGGCGCGCCATCTGCCACACGAAGCGCGGGCCGCGCTCGGCCTGCTCGAGAAGCGCCAGCACCTCGGCCGCCTCTTCGTCGGGCGTGTCGGCGGTGCTCTTGAACGACATAGCGGGAAGGGCCGGCGTCTGCGGCGCCGCGGCCTGCGCCGGCGTCGAGCGGCCGGT
>JAANMW010003888.1_pt1 | contig 10904 bp, 5 predicted proteins | sample 7279671 | NCBI WGS metagenome assembly JAANMW01 (sample SAMN14094541, study PRJNA606508) | bioreactor metagenome | isolation source: A lab-scale SPAN reactor treating ammonium-rich wastewater day 247 | place: Ireland: Galway | collected 2017-09-19
GGGGCGGCTTGCTGGGCGGGAGCGTCCGACGCGAATGGAACGACCGCTAGCGTCACAGCGGCGAACAGGGCAAAGGCCCGTCCGCGATGCAAAGCGGACGTGGTCGAGAGACGAAAATTCATTGCGGAAAACCCTTTCCTGAACGCTCGTGATCCGATTCTAACATTCGCATTTCGTTTCAGCGAGCCTTCCTTCGAACGCAAAATTGAAGGACCGCTTGCAAACCCAGGCCCTCGATGGAGCGGTTGCTGGTGGAGTTTCGAATTCGGCATTCGCGCTCCCGACGCGATCAGCCGGATTTCTCCACCAGGAGCAGGCATTGGCGCAGACTATTCGGCGGCTGTCTCTTAGTGAAATGAGGCGGTTACGTGACGATTCGCGATGTCATGATCAATTGACCGCCTTCAATACTAGGGCGCATAAAAAGATCAATGGCAACATACGCTTTTGGTGCCCCTTTCAAACCGCGTCGCGGCGGTTGTGATAAAATTTCTTGTGAGCAAGTTCGAATCAAAATGGATCCGGTATTGCCGACCGCCGCCACGCGCGCGTTGCCGGACGGCGGTATGTCTGGCGCTCGCGGTCGGGCTGCTCGCCGCCGGATGGCAGCAGGTTTCCGCGGATCCCGGTTACGCCATCGCGATGCATGGCGAACCGGCCCTGCCGCCTGATTTTAGCCGGATGCCTTATGCCAATCCGGACGCGCCCAAGGGTGGCCGGCTGGTTCAGAGTGTTCCCGGTAGTTTCGATAGCCTCAATCCCTTCATCGTCAAAGGCGTCGCGCTTCAGCAAATTCGGGGGTTCGTGGTCGAGAGCCTGATGGCCCGGGGTCACGATGAGCCCTTCACGCTCTACGGTCTGCTCGCGGAAAGGATTGAAACCGACGATGCCCGCACCTACGCCACCTTCCATCTGAATCCACAGGCGCGCTTTTACGACGGGAAGCCCGTCCGTGCAGAAGACGTGCTCTTTTCCTGGCAACTCCTCCGGGACAAGGGCCGGCCCAACCATCGTCAATATTATTCAAAGGTTGCAACGGCAGAGGCGATCGATGAGCGCACCGTGCGTTTCGATTTCGGTGGAACCACGGATCGCGAACTGCCCTTGATCCTCGGCCTGATGCCTGTCCTGCCGAAACATGCCGTCGATGCCGCCACTTTCGAGCAGACCTCGATGACCGCCCCGTTCGGGTCCGGGCCGTATCGCGTGACCGCCGTCAAGCCTGGAGCCAGCGTGACGCTGACGCGCAACCCGGATTATTGGGGACGCGACCTGCCGGTCAATCGCGGCCTGTGGAACTTCGACGAGATCAGGTTCGACTACTATCGCGAAGCCAACAGTCAGTTCGAGGCGTTCAAGCGCGGTCTGTATGACTTTCGCGTCGAGACTGAACCGCTGCGCTGGCACGAAGGCTACAACTTCCCGGCAGCAGGCAATGGTCAGCTTGTCCGCGAAGCTATCAAAACCGGCCTGCCCGCGCCCTCGGAATATCTGGTGTTCAATACGCGGCGGCCGATGTTTTCCGACATTCGCGTCCGCGAGGCGCTGACGCTGCTGTTCGATTTCGAGTGGATCAACCGAAACTATTTTTTCGGACTCTATAGCCGCGCCGGCGGCTTCTTCGCGGGATCGGAACTGTCCGCCTACGCGCGCCCCGCTGACGGCGGAGAGCGGTCATTGCTGAAGCCGTTTCCGTCGGCCGTACGAAGCGACATTCTCGACGGCAGTTACCGTCTTCCGGTGACCGACGGTTCAGGCCGGGACCGCGAGGCCTTGCGCGCCGCTCTCGCGCTTCTGTCGCAGGCAGGTTACGAATTTGACGGCACGGTCCTGCGCCATCGCTCGACCAAGGCTCCCCTTGCCTTTGAAATGCTGGTGACAACCCGCGATCAGGAGCGGATCGCGCTCACTTACGCGCGCGATCTCAAGCGTGCCGGCATCGAGGTGTCCGTGCGCTCGGTCGATGGCGTGCAGTTCGATCAGCGTCGGCTGGCGTTTGATTTTGACATGATCCAGAACCGCTGGGATCAATCGCTGTCGCCCGGCAACGAACAGTCCTTCTACTGGGGCAGCGAAGCCGCCGACATTCCGGGCACCCGAAATTACATGGGCGTGAAGAACCCCGCGATCGACGCCATGATCGCCGCCATGCTCAAGGCGAGGGAGCGGCCGGATTTCGTGGATGCGGTTCGCGCGCTCGACCGGGTCCTGATGTCCGGATTTTACGTGATTCCGGTTTACAACGTTCAAGAACAATGGATCGCGCGCTGGAATCGGATAGAACGACCAGCAGCGACCGCGTTGACTGGATACATCCCCGAAACATGGTGGCGAAGGCCGCCGAAGCCCGGCAAGTGACTTCGTGCTCCAGAACAATTCATCGCCTACGCTGGATGAACTCTTCGACCGCATCCTCGTCCGGCAGCCGGACCGGCCGGCGCTGATCGATCCGCCTGACAAGTTGCGGGTGACGGGACAGCCGCCGCTACATCTGACCTTTGCCCAGGCCGACCGGGCGGTATCAGCATTGGCGGCCCACTTCATCGAGGCTGGCCTGCCCGCTAATTCGATCATAGCGGTACAGCTACCCAACACCATCGAACTGGCGCTGACAGTGCTTGCCGCCCATCGCGCCGGTCTGATCGTGGCGTTGTTGCCCCAGCTTTGGCGGCAGGCCGAACTCGCTGTTGCGATCAACCGGACAGGCGCACGCGCGATCGTCGCGATGGGCAATATCGACGGCGTCAATCATGCCGATCTCGCGATGAACGCGGCCGCGGAAGTGTTCTCCGTCCGTCATGTCTGCGGCTTCGGCAGCAATTTGCCGGAGGGAATGGTTCCGCTGGATATTGCCGCCGACAGGACAATCGACCGCTCGCGGCTCATGATCCGGGATTCGCGCCGCGCCGCGCTGGTGACGTTCGAGGCTTCGGGCTCTGGCTTCCTCGCCGTGCCGCGAACCCATGTCAACCTTATCGCCGCCGGGCTTGCCATCTTTCTCGAGAGCAGCCTGCCTCAGAACGCGACAATTCTCTCGGCTCTCGCGCCGTCGTCCTTCGCCGGGCTGACTTCATCCTTCGTGATGTGGCTGCTCAGCGGCGGCACCCTGGCGATGCATCATCCTTTCGACGAAAATGTTCTCGTGCGGCAGATGGAAACCGAACGCTGCGACACGCTGGTCGCACCTGCCCCACTAGCGTTGCGGATGGCGGAATCCGGCGCTCTGTCTTCCGTCCCGAGCCTGCGTCATGTCGTGGGTCTCTGGCGGGTTCCGGAACAGGTGGGATCGAGCGCGCTTTGGCCGGACAACGAGAGGCAGATGACCGACGTCTACCTGTTCGGCGAGGCGGGTCTTTTCGCGAGCCGCCGCGCGGAGGACGGCTCCCCTGCTCCGATCATGCCCGGCCCTTATCGGACGCCGCCTCAGGTTCCCATCTCATCGACAGCCGGAGAGATCGTTTTGACTCCGAACGGAACGCTGGGACTGCGGGGGCCGATGGTGCCGGTCGCGGCCTACGCCGCGCCGGAGTCTCCTTCCGAGGTCTTCGGCATGCCGTCGCGGCCGGATTATGTCGATACAGGCTATGCCGCGCGGATCGATCGCGCCACGGGCGCCATTGCGATCACGGCGCCGCCGGCGGGCGTCATGGCCGTCGGCGGCTACCGGTTTCCTGCACAGGATCTTCAGGAATGGGCACGACGGCTCGGACCGAACGCCATGCTGACGGCGCTTCCCGACCGTCTGAGCGGCCATCGCCTTGCCGGGCGAGCCGGCGACAATGCCCGCGCTCGCGAGGCGCTCAAGGAACTGGGGCTGAACCCGTTGATGGTGGAAGCATTTCGCGATCGCTCTGCGACCGGCTGATCAAATCCGGCGCCATTCATTGACGCCGCATTAAGGGACAATAAACTAGGATCACACGCCTTTGGTACGTATCCGAGTTGGTGAAAATGTCCCAGCAAGGCCCGCTTATCGTTGTCTCACACGGCGAGCGACAAGCGTCCGTCGTCGCTCGAGCGAGCCGGAGCATCTTTCCTGTTCTCGACATCGATTGGTCGGAAGCCTCCCGAGGCATCGAACGCTTTCAACCGGCGGCCGTCTTCGTCCCCACGACCGAAGGCGCGGGCGCGGGATTGGATAGCCTCGCCGGTCAGCTTGCTGCGATACAGCCCTACGTGCCCCTGATCGTCGCTGATCCCGATCCGCCCTGTCCGGACAACGCGCTTCCGTTCTCGTCCCTGAACGGAGGCATCGACCGGTTCGACAGGCGTCTCAATGCGGCGCTGCGCGTGCGAACGCTGCACGCGACCGTCCTCCGGCGGCTTGCAGGCAATCCGGCGGCGCCACGCCTGCCGGATGCCGACCCGATCCGGGATGCGACCGTTCTCCTGATCGGGCGCGGCGCCGCTTATCCAACGCTATCGGTTGCCTTTGGCGAACGGCTCGGTGTTCTCGGAGCGCTCAGCATCGAGGCGGCGGCGAAACACCTCAACGCGCGTGATCTGGACGGTGTCGTTATCAGTGAAGGGTTCACCCGGCGCGTGGTCGACGCGCTTCTGACCGTGCTGGCTGAAGACACGCGCTTTCGCAATCTGCCGATCTCGGTTCCGGCCGGTGGCCCGTGGGCGGCCTATGATCTTCCCAATCTCGAAGTGATGCCGAGCGAGCCCGATCATGTCGTCAGCACGTTTCTGCCTTTGGTTCGGCAGCACGCATTCGAGGCGCGCCTGCATCGTACGCTGAAATCAATGGATGCGGGCGGACTCCTCGACCCGCGAACAGGTCTCCTGACCGGGGATGCCTTCCACCGTGAACTCAACATGGCGATCCGCCAGACCCGGTCCAGCGGCGCGAGTCTCTCCATTGCGCGCTTCTCGTTCGGTCAGCAGCATGAACGCTCCCTATTCGATGCGGCGCGTATTCTCAGCCGGCTTATGCGGCGAATGGATTTCGGCACGCTCGAAGCCGATGGTTCGATCGTTGTGGTTTTTGCCGACGCTGATCTGCGCAACGCGCAGATGATCGCGCGACGGCTTTCGAGCGTGATGAAGCATACGACGCTCAGCGCCAGACGCGCCTCCCGGATCGATCCTCAGGTCACCCTGACGGCATCCCGGTTTGACGACTCCGCGGCATCGCTTCTCACCCGCCTGAGCAGTGAGGCGCGCGCGGCATCATAACGACCGCATTACGCCGCCTTGCGATCCTCCGCGAGATTGGCAAGCTGGCGCATGATTTCGGTGGTGCCCATCAGGCGCTCTTCCGGGGTTTTCCAGTTCTGGAGGAACACCACTTTCATGTCGGGACGGACCTTCGCCGCCTGTCCGTGCTGGCGGATGAAGTACACCAGCCGATCGGGTTGCGCGAACTTGTTGTCGCGGAAGGAAATCACCGCACCCTTCGGTCCCGCATCGACCTTCTCGACATTGGCGCGGCGGCAATAGGCCTTGATGGCCGCGACCTTGAACAGGTAGCGGACTTCATCCGGCAATTGACCAAAGCGGTCGCGCAGTTCCGCGGCGAAGCTGTCGATTTCATCATCGGTATCGAGGTCGGCAAGCCGGCGATACAACGATAGCCGAACCGCCAGATCGGCAACATAATCCTCGGGGATCAGTACCGGCATCCCGATGGTGATCTGCGGAGACCAGCGATCGTCGGCAATCTCAGTCACGCCGGTCTTGAGATTCTCGATCGCCTCCTCCAGCATCGACTGATAGAGTTCGAAACCGACTTCCTTGATGTGGCCCGACTGCTCCTCGCCAAGCAGATTGCCTGCGCCGCGAATGTCGAGATCGTGCGACGCAAGCTGGAATCCTGCCCCCAGGGTTTCGAGCGACTGCAAAACCTTGAGCCGGCGCTCGGCGTGCGCCGTTATCTTGTGCTTCGACGGCAGCGTGAACAGCGCATAGGCGCGCAGCTTCGAGCGCCCGACCCGGCCGCGCAACTGATAAAGCTGCGCCAGTCCGAACATATCCGAGCGATGCACGATGAGCGTGTTGGCGGTCGGGATATCGAGCCCGGACTCCACGATGGTGGTCGAGAGCAGGACATCGTACTTGCCGTCGTAGAAGGCTGAGATGATGTCCTCGATCACCGTCGGCGGCATCTGGCCGTGCGCGACGGCGACTTTCATCTCCGGTACGTGCTTGTCGAGGAAATCCTTGACCTCCGCCAGATCGCTCACGCGCGGCACGACGTAGAAGGCCTGGCCACCCCGGTAGCGTTCGCGCAGGAGCGCCTCGCGGATCATCAGGGGATCGTGGGGCGCCACAAAGGTGCGAACGGCCAGGCGATCGACCGGCGGCGAAGCGATGATCGATAGGTCGCGCACGCCGGTCAGGGCCAGTTGCAGCGTGCGCGGAATCGGAGTTGCGCTCAGCGTCAGCACGTGGACGTGCGCCCGCAGTTGCTTCAGCCGCTCCTTGTGGCTGACGCCGAAATGCTGTTCCTCGTCGACCACCAGAAGTCCGAGGTCCCTGAACTTGATGGATTTGCCGAGCAAGGCATGTGTGCCGACGACGATATCCACCGAGCCGTCGGTGAGCCCCTTCTTGACCTTGGCCAACTCCTTCGGCGACACCAGCCGCGAGGCCTGCGCGACATTGACCGGAAAACCGCGAAACCGCTCGGTGAACGTTTTCGCATGCTGACGCGCAAGCAGCGTTGTCGGTACGACGACCGCGACCTGCTTGCCATCCAGCGCGACGGCGAATGCCGCACGCAAGGCCACTTCGGTTTTGCCGAAGCCTACGTCGCCGCACACCAGCCGATCCATCGGCTTGCCGCTTTCGAGATCCTCCAGCGAAGCCTGAATTGCGCCGAGTTGGTCCTCGGTTTCCTCGTAGGGAAAGCGCGCGCAGAACTCGTCGTACAGACCCGACTGCACCGGCAGCTTCGGCGCCTTACGCAAATGCCGTTCCGCGGCGATCCTGATCAACTCGCCTGCGATCTCACGAATGCGGGTTTTCAGCTTGGCTTTGCGAGCCTGCCAGCCCCCGCCTCCGAGCCGGTCCAGTTCGACATTGGCTTGATCGGAGCCATAGCGCGACAGCAGTTCAATATTCTCGACCGGCAGGAACAGCTTGGTCTCGTTGGCGTAACGCAGTTCCAGACAATCGTGCGGCGCGCCACCTACTTCAAGCGTCTGCAAGCCGACAAAACGCCCGATGCCGTGCTCGACGTGAACAACGAGATCGCCCGCCGCAAGGCTGGTGACTTCCGAGATGAAGTTTTCGAGTTTGCGGCTGGCCTTGCGCGGCCGCACCAGGCGATCGCCCAGGATGTCCTGTTCGCTGATGACCGCGACAGATTCAGTTTCAAATCCGGATTCTATCCCGACAACGCCCAGCATGACCTCATTGCGGGGCGTTGCCTGAACGGTACGCCAGGTATTGATGCTCGTCAGGTTGAGCAGCCCGTGATCTTTCAGCATGCTTGCCATGCGGTCGCGCGAGCCCTCGCTCCACAACGTCACGACGACTTTCTTTCGCGCGGCCTGCAACGCCTGTATGTGGGATCCGACGGACTCGAAAACGTTGAGGGTGGTGTCAGCCCGTTCGGGCGCGAAATTCCGCCCCTGCCGTGCGCCCGCATCGATGACATTGACGGATTCGTCCGGCACCGCGAACGGCGTCAGCCGCACCAAAGCCGCTTCATTGAGGCGCTTTGTCCACTCATCCGGCGTCAGATAAAGACGGTCGGGCGGAAGCGGCTTGTAGGGCACGCCGCCAGCGGCTTGCTCAAGGGGCTCGCGGCGCGCTTCATAATAATCGGCGATCTGCTTGAAGCGCTCGCTCGCGGCGTCTTCCCCCTGCGGCTCGATGACGATGGATGCGCCGTCCAGATAATCGAACAGCGTGTCCATGCGTTCGTGAAACAGCGGCAGCCAGTGCTCCATGCCCGGATACCGCCGCCCTTCGCTGACAGCTTCATACAACAGGTCATCGCGTTCCGGCGCGCCGAAGGCGGCGACGTATCCCATCCGGAAACGCCGGATGGTTTCGGTGACGAACTGGAATTCGGAGATCGGCACCAGATCGAGCGAGCGTACGTCAAACAGCGTGCGCTGGGTTTCGGGGTCGAATGACCGGATCGACTCCAGCGAGTCGCCGAAGAAATCGAATCGCACGGGATGATCGAGATTCGACGGAAACAGGTCGAGAATGCCGCCGCGAACGGCATATTCGCCGGGTTCGCGGACCGTTGAAGAGCGATTGTAGCCGTTGTGCTCAAGCCATGCGGCGATCGAATCCATCGGCACCACATTGCCTGGTGCGACTGACAGCGCTTGAGACGCGACGATTTCGCGCGCGGGCACGCGTTGCAGGATCGCGTTGACCGTTGTGAGGATGATCAAAGGCGTCTCGCTGCCGGTCAGACGGGAAAGGCGCGCCAGCGTCGTCAGGCGCTGCGCAAGCACGCCGCCATGCGGCGAGACCCGATCATAGGGTTGGCAATCCCAGGCCGGGAACTGCATCACGGAAATGTCCGACGCGAAAAATTCGAGCGCCCGCGCCAGTTGCTGCATCCGCGGACCGTCACGGCAGACCACCGTCAGGCTGACCGCCGAGCCTCGCCGCGTTGTATTGGCCTTGATGGCTCGCGCGAGGTCAGAGACGACGAGTCCCTCGGCGCCCTCCGCGACATTCGCGAGCGTCAGCGGACGACCCGGTGACAACGATTCCGCCGGTGACCTTGAAAAAGCTTTCATGCGCCCTGTCCCCGCCGAAATGACTTGATGCGATCGAACAGCGCGGTCCTGTATTCGGAGGCCAGCGGCGCACCGTCGCTCAATGCGGCGTAAAGGTCCGGGTCCGGAACCTCGATCAGGCTTTCGAGATCTTTTAACTCCGCTTCGGTCAATGAACCGATCTCCTCATCGACGAACCGGCCGAGGATCAAGTCCATCTCGCGCATCCCGCGATGCCAGCAGCGATACAGCAGCCGTTTACGGCGTTCATCCAGGCCGTCGCTTGATCGTGTCGATCCCGTCATTCGTCTATTCCAGGCAAACGCCAAAAGCCCGGACGAGCCGGGCCGGCACCATATAGCCTCCGGGATAATGGATGTCAGCATCCGTTTCGCGCATTGCACAATCAGGGATTTGCATTCAAGGCTTGCATTTGGTTCAGATCACTCCGCCCGAGTCGTCAGATGCGTCCCGCGCTGCTCAATCCGCTCTTCGTACCGGTGACCAGCCTGTCCGGCGTCGGACCGAAGCAGGACAGACTGTTCCGGCATCTGCTCGCGCGCGATGAAACGCCGAGGCTGGTTGATCTGCTGTTTCATTTGCCTGCAAGCGTCGTCGACCGCAGGGCGCGGCCCAAAATCCGTGACGCCGTCCCCGGCACGATCGTGACGCTGGAGGTGAGCGTCGACCGGCATCGCCCGGCGCCGCCCGGACGCTCGCGCGCGCCGCATCTGGTCTATGCCAGCGACGAAACCGGAAGCGTCGTCCTGACCTATTTCCGCGCTCAGCCGGGCTATGTCGAAAAGCTGCTTCCCGCAGGCGGAAAGCGTTATGTGTCCGGCACGGTGCAGATGTTCGACGGGGCGCTGCAGATCGTGCATCCCGACCGGGTGGTCGATGAAGCCGGGCTGGCGGAGCTTTCCGGCATCGATCCCGTCTATCCCCTCACGGAAGGTTTGGCGCTGGGATCCCTGCGCCGCGCGATCGCGCAGGCGTTGCTGAATCTGCCGGTGTTGCCAGAATGGATCGATCCGAAGATTTTGCGCCGCTGCGGCTTCCCATCGCTGGCCCAGGCGCTCCGCCGGGTTCACGTCCCCCTGGAGTTGACTGATACGCTGCCGGAAGGCCCGTTCTGGTCACGCCTCGCCTTCGATGAACTGCTGGCCGGCCAGCTTGCGCTGGCGCTGGTGCGCGCGCGGCTTCGCCGGCCGGCTGGAAACCGGCACGCGGGCGACGGACACCTGCGCAACAGGATCATCGACGCGCTCCCCTACGCCCTCACCGCATCCCAACGGCAAGCCGTCGCCGCGATCATCGACGATCTGCGGCAGCCGGTGCGGATGCTGCGGCTGCTTCAGGGCGATGTCGGCTCGGGCAAGACCGTGGTCGCGCTGCTGGCCGCCGGCGCGGTGGCCGAAGCCGGCAAGCAGACGGCGTTGATGGCGCCGACCGAGGTTCTCGCCCGCCAGCATATCAAGACCATCGCGCCGCTGGCCGAACGGGCCGGCCTGCGTGTTGCGATCCTGACCGGCCGCGAGAAAGGCAGGGAACGGCGCGAGATCACGGCGCGCCTCGCCGAGGGCGACATCGACCTGCTTGTCGGTACTCACGCGTTGATTCAGGATGAGGTCACGTTCAAATCACTGGCGCTCGCGGTGGTGGATGAGCAGCACCGTTTCGGCGTGCGCGAGCGCCTCGCACTGACGACGAAGGGTGAAGCTGTCGATGTCCTGGTGCTGAGCGCGACACCTATTCCGCGCACGCTGGTGCTGACCTATTTCGGCGACATGGATGTCTCCGAATTGCGCGACAAGCCCGCGGGCCGGCAGCCGATCGATACCCGCGCCGTTTCCGACAGCCGGTTGACCGAGGTCATCGACGCGGTTGGCCGCGCCGTGAAGGCGGGAAAGCTGGCTTACTGGATCTGCCCGCTGGTCGAGGAATCCGACGCCGTCGATCTGAGCGACGCCGAACAACGCTATCAAAGCCTCAAGGCTCGCTTCGGCGACAGGGTCGGCCTTGTTCACGGCAAGATGCGCGGCCCCGAAAAGGATCGCGCGATGGCGCAATTCGCCGCGGGCGAAATCAATCTGCTGGTCGCGACAACCGTCGTCGAGGTCGGCGTCGATGTGCCGGCGGCGACCATCATGGTGATCGAGAACGCCGAACGCTTCGGTCTCGCGCTCGAATGGTCCGCGCAGCGTCTGGTGC
>JAANMW010003891.1_pt1 | contig 10893 bp, 7 predicted proteins | sample 7279671 | NCBI WGS metagenome assembly JAANMW01 (sample SAMN14094541, study PRJNA606508) | bioreactor metagenome | isolation source: A lab-scale SPAN reactor treating ammonium-rich wastewater day 247 | place: Ireland: Galway | collected 2017-09-19
ATTGGCGAAAATCGATCCCGCGCTTCTTGAGGCTTCCGCCGACCTTGGCGGCTCGCGTCTGACGACGTTCTGGCTGGTGACGGTGCCGCTATCGCTGCCGGGTATCGGCGCGGGCGCGCTGCTGTGCTTCATTCCGATCGTCGGCGAGTTCGTGATTCCGGATCTGCTCGCGGGGTCGGCGTCGCCGATGATCGGGCAGACGCTGTGGCTGGAATTCTTTAACAACCACGATTGGCCGGTGGCGTCGGCGATCGCCGTCGTGCTGCTGGTGCTGCTGCTGGCGCCGCTTCTCGTTTACGAGCGCGTGCAGCGTCGCCGCCTGGAAGGGACGCGATGATGGCAAGGCCGGTGCTCGCCAGACTGTCGCCGTTCAACATTACGTCGCTCGCGCTCGGTCTGGCGTTTCTGTACCTGCCTATCGTCATTCTCGTGATCTATTCGTTCAACGCCTCGCGGCTGGTGACGGTCTGGGGTGGATGGTCGTTGCGCTGGTACGTGGCGTTTTTCAACGACGAGGCCATGTTGTCCGCGCTTGCGATGAGCTTGCGGGTCGCCGCGGTGTCGGCCACGGCGGCGACCATTCTGGGAACGCTGGCCGCGGTCGCCCTGACGCGCGCGGGCTCCTTTCATGGACGCACGCTGTTCTCGGGAATGCTGTACGCGCCGCTGGTGATGCCCGAGGTGATCACCGGGCTGTCCCTGCTGCTGCTGTTCGTTGCGGTCGACGCGCAGCGCGGATTCTGGACAGCCACGATCGCGCATACCACGCTGACCATGTGCTTCGTGACCGTGGTGGTGCAGTCGCGCCTCGGCTCGCTCGATCGAAGCCTGGAGGAGGCCGCGATGGACCTCGGCTGCGATCCCTTCCTGGCGTTCGTCAAGGTGACGTTGCCGTTGATCCTGCCGTCGGTCGTCGCGGGGTGGATGCTTGCCTTTACGTTGTCGATGGACGACGTGGTGATCGCGAGCTTCACCACGGGTCCAGGCTCGACGACGCTCCCGATCCGGATTTATTCGGAGGTGCGCCTCGGCGTGAAGCCTGAAATCAACGCGATCTGCACGTTGATCGTCGGATCGATCGCCGTGGTCATCGTGGCCGCGTCTCTGGTCTCGAAACTCTCAAGCCGGCAGGGCGAAAACGCAGCACCCCTGTAGGCGCCGGATCGAGGCGCGCCTGGGATTGACGAAGGGCTTGCGAGGAACGTCAGTTCGGATGCGACGTCCCGGATCCGCCCGCGCCATCGGGGAGGTCTGCCCCGGAACCCGCCTTATGATTCGTCAGACGCTCGATCACCGAACGAACCGCATCGCGAGCCCTGCGGTCCCTGACCGCATCGAGCAGCGGCGCCGAGGCCTTGGATCGCCGTATCAGGCTTTCGGGATCGGGGAAGACGAGCGGATCGTCCCACGGACCCTGCACCACGAACGGCAGTTCGAAATTGTCGGCCCCCGCCGAGGTTAGGCTTGCGGTGCCCTTGAGATCGTAGTCCCGCGAAGGCACCGATGCCGTGCCGGTCAGGGTGAGGCGCGCTGCCGGTCCCTCGATGCGCACGTCGGTCGCGACGGCGACTCCGTCGTGGAAATTGAGGGCGACATTCAGCTTGTCGAAGGGTGTCTTTCCGTTGCGGAAACTGCCGCCGCCGGAGAGTGGCCGCCGCTCCAGCCGCTTCAGCAACTGCTCGACATTGAATCCGCCGATGGCGCCGTCGTGACCGGTCAGAACCGCTGTGCCGTCGAGCGATTGCGCCAGTCCGTACGGACTCGATCCCTTGGCCTCAAGCGAAACATTCAGGTTGCCGCGTCCGGAGAGCCGGCCCGTGCCGAACAGATCGCTGACGCAGGCTTGCAGATCGACGTCGATAAGCTGAAACTGCGCCTTCACATCGGCGGCCTCCTCAGCGTGCGAGATGGCGAACGATCCCTTCGCGACGCCGTCATAGATTTGCGCTTCGCCGATGCTGAGCGCCAGCGATCCGTTGCGAAGGTTGGCGCCGAGCGCGGTTTTTCCCAGCCTGGTGGATCCGACGATGACCTTCGCCGCCGATAGCCGCATGTCGAGGTCAGTGGCGGACAGCGCGTGCAGATCGAACAGTTGCCGGTTCCAGTCGCGGGCTCCGCTGGCGAGCAGCCGGATCGTCTTGACGTAAGGCGTGAAATCCAGCGTGCCGGCAGCCAGCGTGGCCTGGAGGGTCTGCCGTCCGTTGTTGGCGTAGGTCATGACGCCTTCGGCCACGTTACCGTCGATTTCGATGTTGACGTTGGTGAGCGCGACCGACGAGCCGATCACGCTGGCGCGCGCCTTGAGCGCGAAACGATCGAATCCGCCGCTGCCGGGAGGAGGCTGCCCGATCCAGCGCAGCGCCTCGCGCAGGGAAGCGCTGTCGGCGGACAGCGTACCTTCCATGATCAGGCTGACCGGATTGGCGACCGTGCCGTCAAACGCGAATTTCAGCCGGGGACTGGCGACCTTGATCTTCAGGCCGGACCGCTCGCCCGATAGCGCCGCGAGAAAGTCGCCGAGGCTGATGCTGCCGTCGACACGCTCTCCACGCCAGTCGAATTGTCCGGTCGCTGCGAACGAGCGGGAAATCGAGGGCCACGCCAGCGAAAGGTCGATGCCGCGGAGATTCTCGGAAATCCTGCCGTCGCCGTCGTCATAGCTGAGTTCGCCATTCTGGATTCGGATTTCCGAGAACGAGAGCGGGCTGTCGGCGCCGGGCTTCATGTTCCGCGCAATCGTTTCCATGAAGGGGGTCCAGTTGCTATGGCCGTCGGCAGCGCGCTTAACGCGGATGTGAGGGTGGAGCAACATGACGTCGGCGATCTGGAACCGCTGCATGAGCAGTGGAAGCAGGCGCAGATTGGCGGTCAGCGCCTCGACGCTGAGCGCTGGCGCATCGGCGTCGCTGCCCTTGATGCGGACATCATGGAAGGAAACGTAGCTGCCGGGAAAAACCGAGACGTCGATGCGGCCATCGGCGACGAAATCGAGCCCCGTCACCGTTCGGATCTGGGTTTCGACGGCGTCTCGCAGGGCATCGTGGTCGAGCAGCCGAGACATGGAGATCAGCCCCGTCAGGCCGATCACCGCAACTCCCAGAATGGCCGCGACCGATATTCCCAGGCGCTTCATTCCTTGGGCCATCGTCCTTGGGCCATCGTCAATCAACATGTCCGGGATCGGGTGACGCCTGCCGGTCGGGTGGTGCCCGGCGGCGCGCGCAACTTGATTGGTTTTCTTGACGCTTTCAAGGCCGCCGATCGTTCTATTTTCACATTTGCGGGCCGCCACGGCGCGTTTGATATTCGCAGCCGGATCGCTGCACCGTGGCCAGCGATTGTCAAATTCGCGTCGCCAGGATCGGCTAGAGTCTTTCCGCTTCTGATAGAATCAGAAGCGGGCTCTATAGTTTTGTTTTGACGCGTTTTCTTCACGCGAACCGGTGTCCACTTCGCGTGAAAACGCTCTATGCCTCCAATTGACGCCTCGCGCGTATTTTGCCTAACTACCTTTCATTCTGCCCGCGCCGGTAAGCGCCATTCTCCATGCAGGTCGCAGCTCATGAAAAAGGTCTATCCTGACGCCAAATCGGCCCTTGATGGCCTTCTCAGGGACGGCATGATGATCATGTCCGGCGGATTCGGCCTGTGCGGCATCCCGGAAACGCTGTCCGAGGCCATTCGTGACTCGGGAGTCAGGAATCTGACATTCGTGTCCAATAACGCCGGCGTCGATGGCATAGGACTGAGTCGCTTGCTCGAAACGCGGCAAATCAGGAAGATGATTTCGTCCTATGTCGGCGAGAACAAGCTTTTCGCCCAGCAGTATCTCGCCGGCGATCTGGAACTTGAATTCAATCCGCAGGGCACGCTGGCCGAGCGCATTCGCGCGGGCGGAGCCGGCATTCCGGCCTTCTACACCAAGACCGGCGTCGGCACGCTCATTGCCGAGGGCAAGGAGGTGAAGGAATTCGACGGCCAGAAGTATCTCATGGAGCGAGGACTGTTCGCCGATCTCGCCATCGTTCACGCCTGGAAGGGCGACACCGCCGGCAATCTGGTCTATCGCAAGACCGCGCGAAACTTCAACCCGATGATGGCGACCGCCGCGAAGGTGACCGTCGCGGAAGTCGAGCATCTGGTGCCTGCGGGCGAGATCGATCCCGATCACGTCCACACCCCCGGCATCTTCATCAAGCGCATCGTCGAGGTCGGCGGCGCCAGGAAGCACATCGAGTTCCGCAATACCCGTCCACGCCCGGCGGCGGCATGATCCCGAAAAGCACCAAGCTCCTTGCAGTGATGACAAGGTGACAGGAGAACCTCATGGCCTGGACCCGCGAGCAGATGGCGGCGCGTGCCGCCAAGGAATTGCGTGACGGCTATTACGTCAATCTCGGAATCGGTATTCCGACGCTGGTGTCGAACTTCATACCCGACAATATCGACGTTCAGCTTCAGAGCGAGAACGGCATGCTCGGCATGGGTCCGTTCCCTTATGAAGGCGAGGAGGATCCCGATCTTATCAACGCGGGCAAGCAGACCGTCACGGAATTGCCGACCACCAGCTATTTCTCCTCCGCCGATTCATTCGGCATGGTGCGCGGCGGCCATATCGACCTCTCGATCCTCGGGGCGATGCAGGTGGCGCAGAACGGCGATCTCGCCAACTGGATGATCCCCGGCAAGATGGTCAAGGGCATGGGCGGCGCGATGGATCTCGTCGCCGGCGTCAAGCGCGTCCTCGTCGTGATGGAGCATTCCGCCAAGGACGCGCCGAAGCTGCTCAGGCGATGCACGCTGCCGCTGACCGGCGAACGGGTTGTCGACATGGTCGTGACCGATCTTGCGGTGTTCACCATCGACAAGCACGGCGACGGGGGCATGAGGCTGATCGAACTCGCCGACGGCGTCACGCTCGACGAGGTCACGGCCCGGACCGAAGCCGAATTCGGCGCCGTGCTGCCGAACGCCTGAGGAGGCGCGCGAGCGCCGCGCGACGAGGGCATTGCGCTTCTGGAGCGGCTGCCGGTCAAATGGAATCAGCGCCGCCGCTCCAGTTAATTGATTGAGCATCGGATTTATCCCGAAACCGGTTCCCACTTTCGGGTCCGATGCTCGAGCATTATCGCTTCTGATTGAATCAGAAGCGAAACTCTGGATTATTGTTTTGACGCGTTTTCTTCACGCGAACCGGATTCCATCCTTAGGGCTCAAGCCCGAGGACATGCTTCGCTCGAAAACGCTATAGCAGCGCGAAGAAAGCGCGCCCGCCCCGAGGTCAGTCCTCGGATGGCGCGTTGGCTTGCGCGAACACCACCTCGATCAACGTTCCCGAGTGTGGTCCGGTTTTGATGTGAAACTGCGCGCGATTGGCTTCCACCAGCGCCTTGGTGAGCGACAGGCTGACGCCCGCGCTTTTTGATGCCTGGTCGCTCGGCGGCGGCGTGCGGAACGGCTCCGTCGCCGCGGCCAGTTCATCTTCGCTAAGGCTGTGCCCGGAGTCCCGCACCCGCAGCGCCACGTCACCGAAATCATTGACCGCCGTCGAAACGATGACCTGCCCACCGGCATTGGCCAGGTGGATCGAATTTCCGATCAGGTTGAGCGTGATCTGGCGCAGCGCCTGTGCGTCGGCGACGATCGGCGGCAGCGTGTGCGCGAGCGAGGTCCGTATGATGATGCGCTCGCGATTGGCCTGCGGCTGCATCACCGCGACGCATTGCTCGACGATGTCGTTGAGATTCTGGTTGACGAAGGCGAGATCAAGTTTGCCGGTCTCGATCCGCGACAGGTCGAGAAGATCATCGATGAAGGTGATGATGCGTTCGCCCGAGGCACGGATGTCCTTCATGTATTCGATATAACGCTCGTTTTCGAGCGAGCCGAATTTCTCATCGATCATCACCTCGGCAAACCCGATGATCGAGTTCAGCGGTGTTCGGATTTCATGGCTGATCCGCGCCAGCACGTCGGCCTTGGCGTTCGCCGCGCGCTCGGCCTGCCGTCGCGCCTGCGACAGCTCGGTCTCGGCTTTCTTTGACTGCGACAGGTCGCGAAACGCGGCGAAGAAATTGGGACCGGCAGCCTGGGTCCGGCCCATCGTCATCGATAGCGGGATCAGGCCGTCCTCGCCCATCCGGCCCACCACCTCGCGGCCGTGATCGGGCAGGTTTGCGTCGCCGTCCGTGAGGCTCTTGAGACAGTCGCGCACCGCACCCTGGCTTTCCGGTACGAAGAGATCAGCGAGATTGCGCTGGGTGAGCGTGTCGCCGGAAAGTCCGAACAGCGCTTCGGCGCTGTGGTTGCAGGCGGTGATGTTTCCGCCGTCGTCGAACATCAGAAGGCCTTCGGCTGCCCCGTCGACGATGGTGGCAAGCTCCTCGGCGGTGGCGTGGCCGACGCGGGAGGGCGCCGATGCGCCGCCGCATATCAAGGCGTGCGCGGGCTCGCCGTCCCAGGAGACGGCGAAAAGCCGGGCGGCGAGCGGCTGTTGCGGCACGCCCGACGGCGGCGTTACCGAAACCGTGACCGGAGAGCCTGTGGGCGGCGTGCCGACGGTGTCGGGCAGGTCGGCTTCAATCATGTCGGCTTCAACCATGCGGGCTTCGATCAGCAGGGCATCGAGTCCGCCTGCCTCTTGCAGCGTCTCGAGGCTCTCGTAGCCGACCTGCGCGAGAAAAGCCGGGTTGGCGTAGAGCGCGCGGCCGGCCCGGTGGATCATCACGCCGGTTGGAATGAGGTCGAGGATCAGGCTGTCGCGCGCGATGGTAGTCTGCCGCGGAGCGGGTTGCTCGGGCGATGACGGTTCGTCCGACTGCTCTCGGGTGGTTTCAGACGCCTCCGGCGCAACCGGCGGCTCGGTGTTATCCTCAGGCCCGGCGGTTTCCGGCTCGCCCTCCAGCCGCGCCGAGAGCTGGCGCGCCAGTTCATTGAAGGCGTGGTTCTCGACGGGGGTGAGGGGAGGCGGGTTCAAGTCGACCGGAGGCCTGAACGGCAGGACATTCTTGGGCGTTTCCACGGTGGTGTCCGGTTCTGTTGGTTGCTGAAGGGGTTCGGAAGGCTTGTCGTCGGCAGAATTGTCTGAGTCCGCCGGGGCCGGATGGGAGGTCTCGCTAAACAAGAATTCGCTGCGCCGACTTGCTGTAAGCCGCGCCAAACCTTCACGATCGCGGCAGACCCCGAAGCCGCGATAGCCGACGAAATTGCGTGTGCGGTCGTAGATCGGAAGCCCCGACAGTTCGACACGCAAACGCGCGTCCGATCCATCGACGGGCCAAAGCAGCGTGATGCCGCTCCAGGTGTTGCGGGTTTGGACCGCGCGCGCGAGGCGGCCTTCAGGATCGAGTCCGAATACGTCCGTGATCTCGCTCCATAACCGGCCGAATCCCGCGGTTGTCCGCATTCCGATGATGCGGGTGAATTCATCGGATCCGATCGAGAAGCGGCCTTCGGCGTCCATCCGCCACATGAAGCGCAGGGGATGACGCCTCTGCGTTGGAGGTGAGGGCGACGGACGGCTGTCCGGCTCGGGCGGGGACTGGACAGTTTGCGCGGGAAGAACGGTCTCGGTGTTTTGCAGCGGAGATCCGGTTCCCGTTTCGGCCAAGGGTTGCGGTTGATCAGGGGGGCGATCCGGGGGGGTCTTTTCCAGAAAAGCGACAAGCCCGATATCGTCGCCGCTTCCGACACGTTGCAGCACCAGCCGCCAAAGTCCGATCGAGGTCTCGGCGCGGCCCTCGCGCAGCGCGTGATCGCGCAAGTCGTCAAGCCCGCCCTCGGAGAGGCTGCCGATGCTGAACAGCGACCGTCCCTTGTCGCTGGCGGCGGCGAACCTCCCATCATGCGAGAATGCAGCGACCGGCGTATCGATGCCCGCTACCAGTTGCTGCAATCGCTCGACCAACGTCATGCCGCGACCGGCACGCTCCACCGCCCTGACGAGGATGGCGCTGCCGATGCCCGGAAGATCGAGCCGCGAGCAGGCACAGGTGAGAAGGCCTCCGAGCCCTGCATAGCCTCGCATTCGTTCAAGCCGCACCGTGCCTGAGGGCGGCAGCCGGCTCGCGAGTTGCGTCACCTGCCGTCGGCGTGGATCGTCGAGGTTGAAGTCCCGCGAAGCAAGATCCGAGGCGTCGGCCGCTCCGACAATGGAGACGCCCGCCGGATTGGCCCACAGGATGCGCGCGCCGTCCAGCGACCACAGCCACGCGGGCATGGCGCTCGCCGCATGAACGGCCAGCCGTGGGTCGGTCATGCCCTGCAACTGGAAATCGGCGCTATTCATGGGCACTGGCGTGTTGAATGTCCTTGAGCTCTTGCATTCCCCGGCTGCGTATCTCGGCTTGAAAGGCCGCAGTCCTGACAGATCGTCAGTATCGCGTCCGTCTTGTCCGAGGTCCACGGCCCGTCTCCCGAAATCCCCGGCAAAGCCGGGATAACCTTAATTCGGCCGTGGTCATGGACCTCCGCGGTCGGTGACACGTTGGAGTGATGCAGGGAACCGGAGCACGGAACCCATGAAAAGAGCCATCACAGGGAGCGGACCATGAGTGAGCAGGGACGGTACTTTGAAGCTGCGAACGAGACGCGATCGATGGCGGAGGCGGGTTTCGAGCAAGCGCGCAAGGCGCTCGAAAGTTTTCTCGCCGGCGCCCAGCAAACCGCGAACTCCATCGAAGGACGCAACGAAGCGGTTCGCGACAGCGTGCAAGATATCAGTAGTAAGGCAATCTCCTTCGCACAGCAGAATATGACCGCATCACTGGACTATGCGGAGAAACTGGTCCGTGCGAAGGACCTTTCCGAGGTGATGCGGCTGAACACTGAATATGTGCAGGATCAAATGAGGGCCTTGACCGAGCAGGCCAGTGAAATAGGGCAGAGCATGGGCCGTGCCGCCCTGGGAGCCGGGAAGCCTCAAGCCTGAGACTTGCGGAGGCCGCCGACTATCCCGCGCCCGTTGGCCGAGACGCGTTTTGCGCCGCAATACATTGTTGCGTTGCACAAAGATGTCGTGGTAGGATGATAGCAGATACAGGTCCTGCTCGGCTCGCACGTCAGGCCGGGCAGCAGGCCAATCGCTGCTGCCGATCACGCTGCATTCACAACGTGCAAAGGATATGACCATGACCAATCCAGCCGATGCTTTCGAGGTTCCCGAGCAGGTGCGTGCATTCGCCGAAAAGGGCGTTTTGCAAGCGCGAGATACCTATGCGAGGTTCAAGGACGCAGCTCAGGACGGCAACGGCGCGATCGAGGCCGTGTTCAACGCTGCGACCAAAGGCGCGCATGATTACTCCACGAAACTGCTCGATTTCGGTCAGGCGAACACCAATGCCGGTTTCGATTTTCTGCAGGCTCTGGTCGGTGCGAAGTCGTTGTCTGATGCGACCGAGTTATGGAGCACCCATACCCGCAAGCAGTTCGGGACATTCGCCGCCCAGGCCAAGGAATTGACTGAACTGACACAGAAGATCGCGGTGGAAACCGGGGAGCCCGTCCGGACCGGCGCGTCGAAGTTGTTCCAGCCTGTCGCCTGATCAGCGATCCTGCTCTCGCTAGAGCGGTCGCCGGTCAAATGGAATCAGCGCCGCCGCTCCAGTTAATTGATTGAGCATCGGATTTATCCCGAAACCGGTTCCCACTTTCGGGTCCGATGCTCTAGCCTTCGCCTGTGGTGGAAATCCTAAGCGGCTCTATGATTTTGATCTGACGCGTTTTTCTGCACAGATCGGAAAACGCCTGATCTGTCGAACCCGGGCCTCTTCGCCCGGGTTTGCTGTTTTGAGCGCCGTTCCGCTGCGATCAGATCCGGCCGTCACAGATTGGATCGTTGTGGCCTTGCCAAAGCGGATCGTTGCACCTAGTTTCCGCCCCGTTCGCGCTGCGTTTCGGGCGCGCAAGCATGATGCAGTTGTAGCTCAGTTGGTTAGAGCGCCTGTCTGTGGAACAGGAGGTCGGTGGTTCGAGCCCACCCAACTGTACCAACAAAATCAAGTACATAGATAAAGTTTAACCCGCTGCCGATAGCCGCATTTCTCGTCGGGGTGTGGGCATTCATCCGTTGCCCATCCGTCAGTCGGAGAGTGGCCGTAGCGATTTGTCGCATGAAGAGCTTGCATGCGAAGGTTCGCGGGCTCACAGGTCCTTACTCGTCGGAAGAGACTCGCAGACGGCAGGATCGGCTCGATGCCCGCATAGTGGCGGGCGTGGAACGTCAACCCGCCTCTCCCGATCCCGCCATGGTGCAACGAGTTCAAGGTCGCCTGGGAGCAGTTCTATGCGTCCCTGACCCCGGTGGGCAGCTATCGATGTCCCGAATCCGGGCGGCGTCCCTGAACGGTTTCAGCTTGTGACCGAGCATGGCCGTGTCGTGCTCAACTGCCGAGTCGTCTGCGCGTCGCTGGCTCAAGCAGTTCTGGTGAACACGCTATCTCTTCAGCAATGCCTTACGCTCTCTCGTTGTTGCACAGGCACCACATCCCCGATTCCTTTAAACCTCTAAGTGGACTCTGCATTGTAGCGTGTATTAGGTGGAACCAGTCTTTTTGAATGACCGGGTCCTTTTCCATGACGAACCCATCGATTGCAGCCAAATGGTCCGCGTTTGCAGTCCAGCAGCTTCGTTTCCCGCATAATTGTCCGGGCCGGAAGCGTCGTTGGCATTTGTTCGCAACCTCATCCCTTTCCACGGCTTCTGTTGCTGTGGCTTTGCTGACGCTCCAACTTGCGGGACCGGCACTGGCCGGCGGCGGCGGCGGTAGTCAGGGCACTGGTTTCGGCGGTAACGGGGGCGCTGACAGTCTTACGGGTGCAGGAGGAGCGGGCGGGATACCGTTCGGTGGCAACTGGGGAGGTGGCGGGGGCGGCGGAGAACGAGCGCTTCTGCCG
>JAANMW010003905.1_pt1 | contig 10860 bp, 7 predicted proteins | sample 7279671 | NCBI WGS metagenome assembly JAANMW01 (sample SAMN14094541, study PRJNA606508) | bioreactor metagenome | isolation source: A lab-scale SPAN reactor treating ammonium-rich wastewater day 247 | place: Ireland: Galway | collected 2017-09-19
CCGCCCATTGTGCGGCAGGCCGTGATTGATGCCTTCAAGAAACTGAATCCGCGTTTGCAACTGCGTAACCCGGTCATGTTCGTGGTTCTCGTCGGCGCCGCGCTGACCACAATTCTGCTCATCCTCGCGGTGATCGGACAGGGCGAGGCAGCGCAGGTTGCCCTCGACAATGGTGTATCACCAGAAGCCGCAGCGCAGGCATCGCGCAGCTCGGCCCCTTTCATCTTCGTCATCACGGTCTGGTTGTGGTTCACCGTGTTGTTCGCCAACTTCGCGGAGGCGATGGCCGAGGGGCGTGGCAAGGCACAGGCCGACTCGCTGCGGAAAACCCGCCGCGATGTCATGACCAAAAAGCTGAGCAGCCCACAGCGCACGGCCAAATACACGCTGGTCTCTGCGCCGACCCTACGGAAGGGCGACATTGTGCTGGTCGAGGCCGACGACATCATCCCCAGCGATGGCGAGATCATCGAGGGCGTAGCATCCGTTGACGAGAGCGCCATCACGGGCGAAAGCGCGCCGGTGATACGCGAAAGCGGCGGCGATCGCAGCGGAGTCACGGGGGGTACGCGCGTCTTGTCGGATTGGTTGATTGTCCAGATAACGGCCAATCCCGGCGAAGCGTTCCTTGACCGCATGATTTCGTTGGTCGAAGGCGCCAAACGCCAGAAAACCCCGAATGAGATTGCGCTCAGCATCCTGCTGTCCGTATTCACGATCATCTTTCTGCTAGCGACGATGACGCTCCTGCCGTACTCGATTTACGCGGTCAGCGCCACGGGTGAAGGCTCCCCGATCACCGTGACCGTACTGATCGCGCTGCTCGTTTGCCTGATCCCAACGACCATCGGCGGGCTGCTGTCCGCCATTGGGATCGCAGGGATGGATCGCATGATTCAGGCGAACGTGATTGCCATGTCCGGGCGCGCGGTTGAAGCGGCAGGTGATGTGGATGTTCTCTTGCTGGACAAGACCGGGACAATCACGCTGGGTAATCGTCAGGCGACCGAGTTCATACCGGTTCAGGGCGTGACAGCTGAACAACTCGCTGACGCAGCGCAGATCGCCTCACTTGCCGATGAAACGCCGGAAGGGCGCAGCGTTGTCGTGCTGGCGAAGGATAAGTTCAAGATTCGCGAGCGCCAGATTCATGAGCTAGGCGCGACCTTTATCCCCTTTACCGCCCAAACCCGGATGAGCGGCGTGGATTTGGACGGCCGTCACATTCGCAAAGGCGCGGCAGACGCCATCAGGGCGTATGTCGAGGAACAGGGTGCGCATTTCCCGCAGGCGGTACAGACCGTCGTCGACGACATCGCGCGCAAAGGCGCGACGCCGCTGGTCGTGGCGGAGAACAAACGGGTGCTTGGTGTCATTCAGCTCAAGGACATTGTGAAGGGCGGCATCAAGGAACGCTTTGGGGAACTGCGCCGAATGGGGATCAAAACGGTGATGATTACCGGGGACAACCTGCTCACGGCCGCAGCGATCGCCGCCGAGGCAGGCGTCGACGACTATCTGGCGCAGGCGACACCGGAAGCCAAATTGAAGCTGATCCGCGAGCAGCAGCAGGGCGGCCGGCTGGTGGCGATGACGGGCGACGGCACGAATGATGCGCCGGCATTGGCGCAAGCCGATGTCGCGGTGGTCATGAACAACGGGACACAGGCGGCGAAAGAGGCCGGCAACATGGTGGACTTGGATTCCAACCCCACCAAACTCATCGAAATTGTCGAGATCGGCAAGCAGCTGCTCATGACCCGAGGGTCGCTGACGACGTTCAGCATCGCCAATGACGTGAGCAAGTATTTCGCCATCATCCCGGCGGCGTTCGCTAGCACGTATCCGCAGTTGGGCGCGCTCAACGTCATGGGCTTGACCACCCCCAACAGCGCGATTGCGTCCGCCGTGATCTTCAATGCGCTCATCATCATCTTTCTGATCCCGCTGGCGCTGCGAGGCGTCAAGTATCGTCCAGTGCGCGCATCCGCCCTGCTGCGCCGGAACCTGCTTGTGTACGGACTCGGCGGGCTAATCGCGCCGTTCATCGGTATCAAAATCATTGACGTGATCCTAGCCGCACTGGGCTGGGTATAGCGTAGAAAAGGCGAGATCAAGGCTATGAACGTGAATTCACACGGCAAGGTGGCGCAGGGGATCAATTGGCGGCAGGTGATCGTCCCGGCGATCGTCTCTATCCTGTTCTTTACCGTGCTGACGGGCTTGCTCTATCCACTGACAATTACGGGGCTTGCTCAGGCCATCTTCCCCTATCAGGCGAATGGCAGCCTATTGACCGATGCCGAAGGGAATGTCGTTGGCTCGGAGCTGATCGGTCAGCAGTTCAACGTGCCGGCGTATTTCTGGGGACGCCTATCTGCAACCGGCCCCGTCCCGTACAACGCCGCAGCGTCCTCCGGTTCAAATCTAGGGCCGATGAACCCGGCGCTGATCGGGCCGGAGGGAATGATCCAAGCGCGGATCGCCGCACTTCACGACGCGAATGCAGCGGCAGGCGTAACGGTTGATGGCCCCATCCCGGTTGATCTGGTCACTGCATCGGGGAGCGGCCTCGACCCTCACATCAGCCCCGCGGCCGCCGCGTATCAAGCGCCACGCATCGCGGCGCTGCGCGGGATTGATGTCGAACGGGTGCGGGCGTTGGTCGATCAGCATACGGAGGGTCGGGTGTTCGGTATTCTGGGCGATCCACGCGTCAATGTGCTTCGTCTGAACCTCGCGCTTGATGCGCAGTACCCGCTTCCGGCGGCGCATTGAGCATCGTCGCGCCTGATAAACGACGTGAGCTGGCGATAATGAGTCCCTCGCCAGCTCTGTCTATTCCTGCGATAAGATGGTGATGCGTGAGATAGGGAAATGTATGGAACACCAGCGTCCTGATCCCGATAAACTCTTGGCGCATGTCAACAACCAAGAAGAACGCAGCCGGCGCGGTCACCTGAAGATCTATTTTGGCGCGGCGGCAGGCGTGGGCAAGACTTATGCCATGCTGGAAACTGCCCAGATGCTGCGTCAAGAAGGCGTCGATGTGGTGGCGGGTTACGTGGAGCCACATCGCCGGCCAGAGACCGAGGCGCTGATGCAAGGCCTAGAGGCGATTCCACCGCGCCTCGTTGAATATCGTGGCATCAAGATCAGCGAATTCGATCTGGATGCAGCGCTGAAACGCAAACCCCACATCCTCCTTGTCGATGAGCTAGCACACACGAACGCGCCCGGATCCCGACACCCCAAACGCTGGCAGGATGTCGAGGAACTGCTCGATGCGGGGATTAACGTCCACACTACCGTTAATGTGCAGCATTTGGAGAGCCTGAACGATGTCGTAGCCCAGATCACCGGAACGCTCGTACGGGAAACGATCCCCGATTCCGTCCTCGAACACGCCGACGAGGTGGAGCTGATTGATCTCTCGCCGGATGAACTCCTCAAACGGCTGCGCGAAGGCAAAATCTATCTGCCCCATCAGGCCGAACAGGCAATCCAGAGTTTCTTCCGCAAGGGCAATCTGATGGCGCTGCGCGAGATGGCGCTGCGGCACACGGCTGAACGCGTCGACGAGCAGATGCAGGTCTACCGCCAAGACAAAGCGGTAGCCGAGATTTGGCCCGCGGGCGAACGGATCATGGTGTGTATCAGCCCTAGTCCTTTGGCGTCGCGGCTGATCCGGTCAGCGAAACGGATGGCGGCGCGGCTTCGCGCCGAATGGATTACGTTGTACGTCGAGAGTCCGCGTGCGAAGCAGTTGAACGAGGCGGCTCGTAACCGTGTCATTCAAAACTTGCGCCTTGCCGAACAGCTTGGGGCCGAGACCGTGACGTTGAGCGGCGATAACGTCGTGGATGAGATTTTGACGTATGCGCGCCAGCGTAACGTCAGTAAAGTCATCATCGGTAAACCCACTCATCCTGCATGGCGCGATCTGCTTTACGGCTCGATGCTCAACGACTTAGTGCGGCAGAGCGGCTCGATTGATGTGTACGCCATCAGCGGGGAAGCGGATGCCCCCGTCCCAACGGTACGGGCATTTATGCCGGCGCAGTTCCGATGGGGGCTGCATGTTCAGGGGCTGATGGTTGTCGTGGTCTGCACCCTGATCGCCGCCTTGATGTTTCGATTCTTTGCGCCGGTCAACCTCATTATGGTGTACCTCGCGGGGACGGTCTTCGTCGCGGCACGGTATGGTCGCGGCCCGTCGATCACGGCTTCGATTGCGAGTGTTTTGGCCTCTGATTTCTTCTTCATTCCGCCTTATCTCACGTTTCATGCGAGCGACAGCGAATACTTTGTGACCTTTGGAGTCATGCTGTTGGTCGCGCTGGTGATTAGCGGCATGACAGCGCGGATTCAAGGACAGGCCGAAGCCGCCCGTGAGCGCGAGAGACGCTCCACAAGCCTTTACGAGATGAGCCGGGCCTTTGCCAGCACCAGCGAGGAGCACGACCTCACCGTGATTGCGGTACAGCACATTGAAGCCTTGTTCCGAAGTCACGTCGTACTCCTGCTGCCCGACCACCGTCAGCAGTTCCAGCAGCACGGCACGGACGCCGGGAAGGCGCTGCTGACTCCGCAAGAGTTAGCCGTCGCGCGTTGGGCCTATGATCACGGTCAGGAAGCAGGGTTCGGCACGCAAACACTGCCGAGTTCAAAGGGGCTTTACCTGCCACTCCTGACGTCAAAGGGCAAGACGGGGGTATTGGGTATCTTTCCCAAACAAGGAGATCAGCCGCTGTCGCCCGATGCGATGCGTCAGCTCGAAATCTTCGTCAACCAGACGGCGCTTGCGATTGAGCGCGCTCGCTTGGCGGAGGAAACAGAGCGCTCCCGCCTGCAAATTGAGGCGGAGCAGATGCGGAACTCCCTCTTAAGTTCGGTGTCCCACGATCTCCGTACACCCCTCGCGGCGATTACGGGCGCAGTCACCAGCTTGCTGCAGCGCGGCCAGTCACTCGACGCGCATGGGCAGGAACTGGCACAGATCGCCTATGAAGAAGCGGAGCGCCTTAATCGGCTGGTGGGCAACCTGCTGGAAATGACGCGGCTAGAATCCGGCACGGTGACGGTTGAGAAAGAGTGGCAGCCGCTCGAAGAGGTGGTCGGAACGACCCTGCTTCGCCTAGAGAAACTCCTTGCCGACCATCCGCTCACGACGGCCCTGCCAGACGATTTACCCCTCGTGCCGATTGACGGGTTATTGATCGAGCAGGTATTGGTCAATCTGCTGGAGAATGCGGTCAAGTATACGCCCGTGAACACGCCTATTGACCTTTCCGCGTATCGTGAGGGGAATGATGTTTGCGTAGAGGTCGCCGACCGTGGCCCGGGTATCCCCGACGGTGAAGAAGAGCATATCTTTGATAAGTTCTATCGCCTGCATCAAGCCAATACGAGTGGGGTCGGCCTGGGGTTGGCGATTAGCCGGGCTATCGTCAAAGCGCATGGGGGCCGCATCTGGGCAAGTCATCGTCCGGGTGGGGGAAGTGTGTTCCACTTTACGATACCCCTTGGCGATAAAATACCGGAAGTCGACTTTGGAAACGAATGATCTATGGACAGGCCGAACACTGCGGTTGTACTGGTGATTGAGGATGATGCGCAAATCCGACGCTTTCTCCGCGCGACGCTGGTGGACAATGGCTATCATTACCTTGAGGCAAGCACGGCTCAAGACGGGCTGCGGCAGGTCGGGATGCAGCATCCAGATTTGGTGATCTTGGACTTGGGCTTGCCGGACATGGATGGGTTGGAAGTGACGCGCAGACTGCGTGACTGGACGTCGACGCCAATTATCGTGCTTTCTGCGCGCAACCGGGAACGCGATAAGGTCGACGCGCTGGATGCAGGGGCCGATGACTACTTAACGAAACCGTTCGGCACGGCGGAGCTACTAGCGCGGATGCGCGTGGCGATGCGCCATGCCATTCAGATCGCTCAGGGGACGGACGATCCCGTTTTCACGACAGGCGGGCTGCGCGTCGACCTTGCCCATCGACAGGTGTTTGTCGATGAGACCGAGATTCATCTCACGCCGATTGAGTACAAGCTCCTGCTTGTCCTCGTCCAGCATGCAGGCAAGGTGGTCACACGCAAGCACCTCTTGCACGATGTTTGGGGGCCGTCCTACGAAGACGAAATGCACTACCTGCGGGTTTACGTGGGACAGCTGCGGCGCAAGCTGGAAGCTGAACCGATGCGGCCCCGCTATCTGATTACCGAACCCGGGGTAGGCTACCGTCTCAAAGTCGAGTGATGACCGACGATGTTCGACGCGGTGCTCCACGGCGTGGAGACCTGCGTATCAGCCAACGCCTACACTGTGCAGAGACGCGGCCCAGAGCGATACCGGAGTCGAAGCCTTACCCGGTAACAGCCTGTTCGTCCCCGGAAGGGGCCGCCGCGTCATAGCGAATCATCACGTCGAACAGTGTCTTCTTGGTAAGGGTGGGAACCACCGTCCCGTCGGCAGGGTAGCCGACCGGGATGACCACGAAAGCGCGCTCGTTGGGCGGGCGGTGAAGGATCTCGGCAAGGAAGCCCATCGGGCTGGGCGTGTGGGTGAGCGTCGCCAGTCCGGCGAGGTGCAGCGCCGACAGCAGCATACCCACCGCGATCCCGACGGACTCCGTGACGTAGTAGTGCTTGATCTGCGCTGTATCAGTGCCCGCCGGATCAACCGCGATGCCGTAGCTCTGCGCGAACACGACGATCAGCACCGGCGCGTCGGTCAGGTGCGGCTTTTCCCACGTCGTGCCGAGATGGGCCAGCGCCGCCTTCCACTCGTCACTCATCCGCCGCCCGTAGTTTTCGCGTTCCTCGGTCTCGGCTGCCTCGCGGATTTTCGCCTTGAGCGCCGGATCGGTGATGACGGCGAACGTCCACGGCTGTTGATTCGCTCCGCTTGGCGCGCTGTTGGCCGCCGTGATGGCGTTCTCGATCAAATCCATCGGCACGGGCTGTGTCGAGAAGTCGCGCACCGTTCTGCGCTTGAGCATCGCGCGCGTATACGCCTCGCTTCGTGCGCGCGCTTCGCTTTCGGCGAGGCGTTCAAAGTCGAGTGGCACAGGGTGATAAGCAGAGTCGTCCATCGGTTCCTCATGTAGGCCGCTGCCGGATAGACACATCGGACATCGACCGCGATATAATGGCTGCTTCTGACCTAGTTTACACTGCGAAACGAGAAAAACGCGCGTGCCCGCTGCTGTAATGGCCCTTGCGCTGGCGATAGGGGTGGCCGTTGTATGGCTGCTGTACCGCCGGTCTATTCACCTTCGTCATGCTCGCATTGACCCCGATGCGCTGACCCTTCCGCAGAACCCGGATTGGCTGCGTGATTCCGACGGCGCGCTTCACGACCGGTTCCTACCGATTGGCACCGCGGTCAACCTGCGCGATATCGGCGGATATCCGGCTGTGGATGGCAAGCGTGTGCGCTGGGGGCGGATCTATCGCAGCGGCACCCTCAACGAACTGTCCGAAAGCGACGTGCAGAAGGTGGCGCAGCTGGGCCTCAAGGTCATCTGTGATCTGCGCACTGAACGCGAGACGGAACGATTTCCCGACGCGCCGGAACGGTTCGGCGCACGGCCCGCGGTCATGCCGCTGCGCGCCGATCATGAGTCACGGCGGCGTTTGATGGTGCTGCTGTTTCGCACAATGCAGATGCGCCAGCTTGTCTACGAAACGTATATCGACCTCATCCTCGAATACAACGCGGACGTGATCGGTAGGCTTCTTCGGCTGGCCGCGGACTCAGACAGCTATCCACTGCTGTTCCACTGCACCGCGGGAAAGGATCGCACGGGCATGGCGGCCATGGTGCTCTACGGCCTGCTCGGCGTGCCGGATGACGTGATCGTCGCGGACTACAGCTTGAGCAACAAGTATCATCACCGGTTCCGCGACTATGTGGGTGAGGCAGTCGCAGGGTTCAAGTGGATCGCGATCACCGCGGACGACATGACCCCGTTTGCCGTTGCCGATCCGGGTATCTTGCGCGAGGTGATCGCGGAACTCCGGCGGCGTTACGGTACGTTTGAGACCTATGCTTTGACGCGCTGCGGGATCGACGACTCGATCATCACGGCGCTGCGCGCGAATCTGTTGGAGGAATAGCAGGATATGCGAGTCACACTCGTCCGGCACGGTCAATCGCAAAACAACGCCAACCGCGAGCGGCAGCGGCAGCATGACCCGGAGCTTACGAAACTCGGCCATGAACAGGCACGTATCCTTGGCGAGTGGTTCGCAACGGCGCAGGATATTGAAGAGATTTCGGACATGGACGCGCACGATCCCGACCGGATGACGCCGGCACGCGCGCGAATCACGCGGATCTACGTCAGCCCGATGCGCCGCGCGCTGCAAACCGCGAAGCACTTGCAGGACGCCTTGAACGTCCCGACGCTGGTCTGGACGGACATCCACGAAAGCGGCGGCCTGTACGTGCATACGCCGGAGGGCGTTCGCGGCTTTCCGGGGTTGACGCGTGAGAAGATGCAGCACGATTTCCCGAAATACACCTTGCCCGACACCGTGACCCAACACGGATGGTACGATCCAAGCCGGGGTGAGGAGGACGTGTTCGGGTGCTACGCCCGCGCGACACGCGTGGCGTCTTCACTGCGGTCGCAGGCCGGCGACGCCGCGAACCGTAGCGAGCACGTCCTCTTGGTATCGCACGGCATCTTCATCAACGCGCTCATTCACGCGCTGCTCGATAATCTGCCGTCAGAGCATACGTATCACATGATGTACAACACCGGCCTGACACGGTTCGACTTCGTGGATGACCGGATGATGCTTGTGCGCTACGTCAACCGGATCATGCATCTCCCGCCGCATCAGGTGACGTAAGGGCCTCATAAAAGTACAGCATAGCGTGAATGCCACGCTTGAAACTTTGCAGCATGATGTGTTCGTTCTGACTGTGCGCGCCGCCTAGTTTGTGGCCGAACGGCATCAGCACAATGGTCGTGTCGAGGTGGCGCTGAAAGGCGGTGACGACCGGAATGCTGCCACCGTCACGATTCCACAGCGGCTCGGCCGACCATGCTTTCTGATACGCCGTTCGCACGGCCTGCATGGGAGCGGAGTGGCGGTCAACGACGAATCCGGGGGATCCTTCTTCCAGTTCGACCACTTCTGCCGTCACCGTGGGTGGCACAAGACTCAGGATGTGCGCCTTGACCGCCGCGAAGATCGTATCCGGGTTCTGGTTCGGAACCAACCGGCACGAGAAGCGCACGAACGCGGTCGACGGCAGCACGGTCTTGAAGCCGCTTCCGGTGTAGCCGCCGGAGATTCCGTTAATCTCCAGCGTTGGGCGCGCCGAGATGCGCTCGTGAATCGCATACTCTGCTTCACCCCACGGCCGCGGCGCAGATGCGTTCTTGCGCCATTCGTCGACGACTGCGTCCGCAATTCCGCTTAGGGCCTCGCGTTCGTCAGGCGACAGCGGCGCGACGGCATCGTAAAACCCCGGCACCGTCACTTTTCCGTCTGGCGTGTGCAGCTGGGCAACGATCTCGGCGACCACCTGCGCCGGATTATGCACGGTGCCGCCGTAGTGGCCGCTGTGCAAGTCACGCCGTGGGCCTTTGACTCGAAGCTCGCCGGTGATCAAACCGCGCAGGCCGTAGACCAGCACCGGCTGATCGGGGTCGGGCATGCTGCCGTCGGTGACCACCGTGACGTCGGCTTTGAGCAGAGCCGGATTCTCTGCTACAAACGCGAAGATATGTTCAGACCCCGACTCCTCCTCGCCTTCCAGAAGGACTTTGAGATTCACGGGCGGTGATCCTGCCTCCATCATGCAGGCGATGGCCGAAAGCTGGGCGGTCACGTGGATCTTGCTGTCCACCGCGCCGCGCGCGTACAGCTTACCGTCGATGATCTCCGGCACGAAGGGGTCGGTCTCCCAACCGTCCTCGCGCGCGGCGGGCTGAACGTCGTAATGGGTGTAGATCAGCACAGTCGGGGCGTTCGGGCCTGCGCCGAGATACTCGCCGTAAACCAGCGGGAGGTAGTCGCCGCGAGTGAAGGTTTGGACGTTCTGTAGGCCGATGTCGCGCATCCAATCCGTCAGCCATGCGGCGGCGCGCTCGACATCCGGCCAGTGCGCAGGGTCAGTGCTGACGCTTGGGATCGACGTGAGCGCCTTGAGCCGCCCGATAAACTCCTGTAAGCGGCGGTCTGCGGCGATATGGGCTTCGGCGAACATGAATGCTCCTATAAAGTACGGATAGCCCGGACGCTCCGCAGAGTGTAGCACTATGGGGTTAAGCGGTGCACCGGCGAGTTTCCGAGGGGGACTTTCGTCTTCGGCGAGAGCCTATCGCTGATACTCAGGAACTCGAAGCGCATCCCGCCCGTCTTCTCGCTGGCCTTGACACTGGCCCCGCGTAGGACTAGAATTTTGAGAAGTAATGTATGCGTTCCGAGGAAGTGGGCAACCCCCACTTTTTTGGTAGGTAGAGGCCGCACAGACGTTCTGTGTCGCAAGTTTCACGGGGGTACAACAACTCACATGAGAGAGGATGAAGTCCGGTTCGACCGGGCATTCCAAGAAATCGCCGAGTCGCGCATGCTGCAAGCCGACGTCGTGCGCGAGGCGCTGTGCGAAGCGCTGGTGTCTGCCTATCGCAAGGACACCAACGCCAGCAAGGCGCAGCGCATCGAGGCGGAAATCGACCCCAAGCGCGGCCGGCCAACGATCTACGTCGAGAAAGAGGTCGTGGACGAGATTGTCTCGCCGCACACCGAAGTGACGCTTGAAGACGCCCGCTTCTTTGAACCCGAAGCACAGGTCGGCGACGTCATTATGGTGCGCGTTGAGAAGAC
>JAANMW010003906.1_pt1 | contig 10854 bp, 12 predicted proteins | sample 7279671 | NCBI WGS metagenome assembly JAANMW01 (sample SAMN14094541, study PRJNA606508) | bioreactor metagenome | isolation source: A lab-scale SPAN reactor treating ammonium-rich wastewater day 247 | place: Ireland: Galway | collected 2017-09-19
AGAGTTTGCGGGCGGCGATGACCTCATCGCCGGGTTTCATGAGCTGCTGGAGCGTGATGACCTGCGCGGCGTGTCCCGACGCCACCGCAAGCGCCGCGGTGCCGCCCTCGAGCGCGGCGACGCGCTCTTCCAGCACCGCGTTGGTCGGATTTCCGATGCGGGTATAGATGTTGCCGAACGCTTGCAATCCGAACAGCGAAGCCGCGTGATCGGCATCGTTGAACACGAAGGAGGTGGTCTGATAGATCGGCGTCGCGCGCGCGCCGGTGGTCGGATCAGGCTGGGCGCCGGCGTGAACGGCAAGCGTTGCGAAGCCCGGAGTGCGGTCGGTCATCTCGTATCCTGTCTGCTCGGTCGGATGTGACGCCGATGATGCTGATGGGATCGCGCGTTGACGTCAAGGCGCCGCCGGACAACCCTGGATGTTGCCGCGTAGGCCCGTGACGGCGGACGCGGTTCTTCAACCAAATCCATGCGCTCACCCCGGCTGTCCTATTCTACAAAAGTTACGCGGGGGATTGCGCACGGAACAATGACCTATTCTATTCCGAATCCTTGTAGTTTTCGCAGGTAATATAGAACCGTTTTCATAAGCCAATGATTATTCTATAGAAATATCATCCGAATGACATTGACGGGGAAAGGCCGCTTCTCTAGAAACCCCAACAGTTCGGCGCGTGCGCGCCGAGGTCTCTTTCACGGATGTCTCACATGAAAACGTTTTCGGCAAAGCCCGCCGAAGTGACGAAGAAGTGGGTGCTGATCGACGCCAGCGGACTGGTGGTCGGACGCCTCGCCACCCTCGTTGCGATGCGGCTGCGCGGCAAGCATCTGCCGACCTACACCCCGCACGTCGATTGCGGCGACAATGTCATCATCATCAATGCGGCCAAGGTGGTTTTCACCGGGCGCAAGCGTGACGACAAGGTCTATTACAACCACACCGGATACATCGGCGGCATCAAGCAGCGCACGGCGAAGTCAATTCTCGAAGGGCGCTTTCCGGAGCGTGTTCTCGAAAAGGCCGTGGAGCGCATGATCCCGCGAGGCCCGCTGGGACGCGTGCAACTCGGCAATCTCCGGGTCTATGCCGGCGCGGAGCATCCGCACGAGGCGCAGCAGCCGGAAGTCATCAACGTCGGTGCGATGAACCGTAAGAACATGAGGGCCGCATAATCATGGCCGATACCATTCAGTCTCTCGACCAGTTGTCCGCGCTCAAGCCGGCCGAGTCGGAAGCGCCGAAGCACACCAAGAAGGTCGACAAATACGGCCGTGCCTACGCCACCGGCAAGCGCAAGGATGCGGTTGCCCGCGTCTGGATCAAGCCGGGCGCCGGCAAAATCCTGGTCAATGCCCGCGAGGTCGACGTTTACTTCGCACGTCCCGTGCTCCGAATGATGATCCAGCAGCCGCTTGTCGCAGCCGCGCGCGCCGGTCAATATGACGTGGTCTGCACCGTTGCCGGCGGCGGCCTGTCCGGCCAGGCGGGGGCTGTCCGTCACGGCCTGTCCAAGGCACTGACGCACTTCGAACCCGAATTGCGTGGCGTGCTCAAGAAGGGTGGCTTCCTGACCCGCGACTCGCGCGTGGTCGAGCGCAAGAAGTACGGCAAGGCGAAAGCCCGCCGCTCGTTCCAGTTCTCGAAGCGCTGATCAAATTCGACCTTTGCCGCAGCCAGCGGCGAAGGTCGAGCTTCGAACCCCGGAACTCGCGCTCAATTTTTCCTGACAGAGCAGGGGGCTATGGAAGGGTTCTGCAGAAGTCTGTTACCTTTGCAGAATGTATCCGGCTTTGCTGCCGCCGTGGAAAAGAACTATAGCGTTTTTGAGCGAAGTGGAATCCGGTTCGCGTGAAGAAAACGCGTCAAAACATAAAGGTAGAGTCTTTCACCGTTTCCATGAAGCGGTGAAAGACTCTGGTATCGTCCCGCGCCTGTCCGGTTGCATATGCTGCGCATTGGCCGCGTTTCTGATCGTGGTGCCCGGTTTGGCCTTTGCGCAAGTGGGCGCGGAGACGGCCGCCACCCCCGAACCCGCCGCCAAACCGGATAAGGCAGACAAGCCCGATAAAGCAGCCGAGCCGGATAAGGCAGACAAGTCCGACAAGGTCGATCTCGACACACGCGAGGCGATCTGCCTGATGGTCGAATCCGCGGCCAGGGCCGAGAGCTTGCCGCTGGAGTTTTTCGCGCGCGTGATCTGGCAGGAGAGCCGGTTTCAGCCCGACGCGGTGGGACCCATGACGCGCAGCGGTCAGCACGCGCAGGGCATCGCGCAGTTCATGCCGGGGACGGCGAACGAGCGGCGGCTGCTTGATCCGTTCGATCCGGTGCAGGCCCTGCCCAAGTCGGCGGAATATCTGAACGAGCTGCGTGGGCGCTTCGGCAATCTCGGACTGGCGGCCGCGGCCTATAACGCCGGTCCCCGCCGTTTGCAGGACTGGCTTGACGGCAAGGGATCGATGCCCGCCGAGACACGCAACTATGTTTTCGCCATCACGGGATCGTCCATCGAGGACTGGGCGGCCACCGGCAGGAGCGGCAAACCGCCAGCCCATTCAGACACCACAAGCTGCCGCGAATTGATGGCGCTGTTGAAGCGCGCGCCTAATCCGTTTGTCACCGGCCTCGAACAGCACGTCAAGCTCGGTGCGGACAAGCCCTGGGGCGTGCAGCTCGCGGCCGGTTTCAACCGTGGCGGCGCGATGGCGATGTACGCGCGAGCCATCCGGCGCCTTGGCGCTGTGATCGGCGATCGCGATCCGAGCCTGCTGGGCTTGCTATGGCGCAGTCGTGGCACGCGGACATTCTATCAGGTGCGGATCGGGGCCGATTCGCGTACGGAGGCGGACGATCTCTGCAACCGGATCCGGCGCGCCGGCGGCGCCTGCCTCGTGCTGCGAAACCCGCGCGTGAAAGGGTAGAATGACAGGGTGGTGGCTTGTTGCGGCCTGCGCAAGCTGTTTCTTATGCGGCGGGTAGCTCGCCCGGATCAGGAAAAGAGGGCCGACGGCAATGGCGCGAGAAAACGAAGTCCGGGCGGGAGAGGTCGCAGTCGAGCCGCCGCCGCCAACGGATGCCGGGCTGGTGTTCGTCGGCCGCATTCGAACGCCGTGGGCGACTCGAGCGGAAACACCGCGTCAGGGGCAGCCTGACGGACCGGTTTGCCGCCTCGAGATATTCGATCCATGGAAGCCGGCATTGCAGGGGCTCGAGAGGTACGAGAACATCGAGGTGATTTACTGGCTTCACCTGTCGCGTCGAGACATCGTGCTGCAGGTTCCCAAAAGCAGCGGCAGGTCCCATGGAACCTTTGCGCTTCGGTCCCCGGTGCGGCCCAATCCGATCGGGACGTCGACCGTGAAGCTGGTGGGAATCGAGGGCTCCACGGTGCTGGTGCGCGGACTGGATTGTCTCGACGAGACGCCGCTGCTCGACATCAAGCCGATCCGCTGTCCGTTCGCGCTGGCGCCAAAGGGCGGTGCCGAAGCGAGCTGAACGCCGCCATAGGGTTTCGAGTGAAAGACTTTATCTTTATGTTTTGACGCGTTTTCTTCACGTAAACCGGTCATCCATCCTTGGGTCGAGCCCGAGGACATGCTTCGCTCGAAAACGCTATATCCGCGTCAGGCGACGCCGTCTCCGGTCTTGCGAAATGGGCCGGATTCTGTCAGTTCCCGAGCCGCTTCGGCGACGTAGTGACGTTCGCGATTGAGGAAGTCACCCACCGCGCGTCGCAACCCCGGATCGGCGATATAGTGCGCCGAGTAGGTGGTTTGCGGAAGATAACCCCGCGCGATCTTGTGCTCGCCCTGCGCGCCGGCCTCCACGGTTTTCAGGCGATGCTGGATCGCAAAATCGATCGCCTGATAATAACAGACCTCGAAATGCAGAAAGGGATGATGCTCGATGGCGCCCCAGTGCCGCCCGAACAGCGTATCCGACCCGATGAAGTTGATGGCGCCCGCGATCCAGCGGCCGTTGCGCCGGGCCATGATCAGAGCGATATCCCGGCTCATGCTCTGGCCGATCAGCGAATAGAACGACCGGGTCAAATAGGGCCGGCCCCATTTGCGCGTCCCCGTTTCCATATAGAACTGAAAAAAGGCGTCCCAGATCTCCTCGGTGAGGTCGCTGCCGGTGATGACGTGGATGGTGATGCCGTTGGCCAGCGCATCGCGACGTTCGCGGCGGATCGCCTTGCGGTGTCGCGAGTTGAGGCTGGCGAGGAAGTCCTCGAAACTCGAATAGCCGTCGTTCCGCCAATGAAACTGCTGGTCGGTGCGCCGGAGGAATCCCTTCTCCGCGAGGAACGCCCATTCATCCTTGCGAGCAAAAGTGACGTGGACCGACGATGCGCGGGTCGCATCGCGCAGGCCGACGAGACCGCCGGCCAGCGCGGCGCGGACATCCGCTTCGTCGTTGCCGGGTCGGATCAGAAGCCGGGGGCCGGTGGCGGGCGTGAACGGAACCGACGCCAGCAGCTTGGGATAATAGCGTCCGCCAGCGCTCTCATAGGCATTGGCCCAGCCGTGATCGAAGACATATTCGCCCTGCGAGTGTGATTTCAGATAGCAGGGGACGATGCCGACGATCGTTCCGTTCTGGCGCGCGACCAGATGGCGCGGTCCCCAGCCGGTCCGGGAGCAGGCCGAGTCCGACGTTTCAACAGCCATTAAAAATGCATGTGAAACAAAAGGATTATACAGGCATTTTGAACTTGAAGATGAGTCTTGGAGAGGCGCGGAAATTGCGCTGTCGGATGCGCCGGCCCGAGCGGAGGCCGGATTTGCGCAAGCGTCCCAGTCCGCAGCCGGAATTTCGCTGACGGATCCCACAGCTTCGAGCGATATTTCAGACGGTGGTATCAAAGAACTGAACCGGTCCCGGTTTGAGAATTCAGCCACTGCACGTAGTGACTCTTGCGGTGTGGCGATGCTGCGATGTTGATCCGAACCCGCCAGAGATTGGACATGATGCCTGGCGACATCAAGGGTCGCTGGATCATGCGTTCGGATAGAAACCTTCGAAGATCATCTGGTCGGCATGTCTTGCGGCACGGGCACGCTGTTCCGCGGTGCGCACTGTCCATGTCAGCAAGGGACAACCAAAAATGTTTCTTGCAATCCAGGGCGCGAGAGCAGGGAGTTCGTTCACATTGTAAGCGATAAAATGCGGCCGTGTTCGGAAGGCGTGACGCAGATGGGTCATCGCGGCGCGCTGGCGCGAAGTCGCCTCCGGCCAGTCGTCTTTCGTGTAATCGCGCTCGGCGACGATGCCGCGCGGGAGCGACGGCATCAACTCGCGCATCGCCATGACCTGATCCGGATCGAATGACATTCCAGCCGCTGGCCCGTCATAGCCGGACAGCACCTCCGCCATGCGCCGCACCAGCCGTGTATTGCCATCGAAATGACTTTTAACTTCGATGACCAGCGGTACGCGGCCAGCGACCAGCGCGCAAAGATCCGCAAGCGACATCATTCTTTCTGACGTGCTCTTGAAAACGACCCGCTTGAGCTCGGTCGCGGTCAGGGTTCGCAACGCCCCCGATCCTTCCGTCAGCCGGCCGAGTTCATCGTCATGGTAGACCATGGCCTCATTGTCGGCGGTCAGCTGGATGTCCACCTCGATGCCGAACTTTCCGGCGATGGCCGCCCGGATCGCTCCGGGCATGTTCTCCATGATCCCGCGAGCGTGGTCATGCAGGCCGCGGTGAGCGATCGGGCGTGCTGTCAGCCAGTCGGGCGCGCGCATTCGGGGTCAGGCGACTTCGAACAGGCCTTCGATCTCGACCGCCGCATTCGCGGGAAGGGCGGCGACGCCGACCGTGCTGCGCGAGTGGCGACCCTTCTCGCCGAACGCCGCAACCATCAGATCCGATGCGCCGTTCAATACCTTGGGACCATCGGCGAAATCGGGAGCGGAGTTGACGAAGCCGCCAAGCCTGACGACACGGGCGACCTTGTCGAGATCGCCGAGCGCGGCCTTGACCTGCGCCAGCAGATTGATGGCGCAGCCGCGCGCGGCCGCGTTGCCTTCTTCAACGGTGACATCCGCGCCCAGCTTGCCTTTTGCGATCAGGTTACCCTCCGGGTCCAGGCAGAGTTGTCCGGACACGAACAGCAGGTTGCCGGTACGAACGAAGCCGACGTAATTCGCCACGGGCGATGCCGGTTCATGCAGGATGATGCCCTGCGCGGCCAGATTCTGCTCGATCACTCCTGCCATGTCAGTCCCCTAATAGCGTTTTCGAGCGAAGCGGGTGCCGGTTCGCGTGAAGAAAACGCGTCAAATCAAAATCATAGAGCCCGCTTCTGATTCTATCAGAAGCGGAAAGGCTCTAATAGACGTTCCATCGAAATTCGTTGAGGAGTCTATCTCGCCTATCGTCTTGCGACATGCAAGCAAATGCCGGATTCGAGCCGTATCTCCTAGCGGCCCGACGGGCAGCCGATCAAACTTTCGAGACAAGCAGCAAATAAGCGGGGTTGCGGCGGGCCTCCCCAATTGCGGCGCAATTGAGCGGTGACTATGGTCGGATTCAATCCCATCGAGAGATGATATGCGCCACTATTCTCGTTGCCGCGCCTTGCGGCTTTGGCCCTGGTTTCTGACGACAATTGTCGCCGCCGCGACCCTGCCGGCACCTGGTAGCGCTACGCATGCCGCCGCCGGAGTTTCGTTTCTTTCTCATCAGGCGCTGTACGATTTGAGCCTGGTGAAATCTCGCGGCAGCTCGTCGATCAACAGTGCGAGCGGACGAATCCTCTACAAGTTTTCCGGAAGCGCCTGCGAGGGCTACACGTCCGACTTCAGGCAGGTTTCGGAAATGAACAACGGCGAAGGCGAGACGACGCTGAGCGATATGCGCTCCACGAGCTGGGAGGATGCGGAAGGAAAGGCATACCGTTTCAAGATCGTGACCCGCACGAACGACAGCGATCAGAGCGAGGTCGACGGAATCGCCGAACGCAAGGGTGGCAAGATTACCGTAAAGTTGAAGCGGCCGGTCGCCAAAACGGTCACCATCGACGGCAAGGCGGTGTTTCCGACCGAACAGATCCAGCGCATCATCGCGGCCGCGAGGGCAGGAAAGTCGGTGCTCGAGCTGACCGTGTATGACGGATCGGACAACGGCGAGAAGGTCTACAACACGTTTTCGGTGATCGGGAAACCCATTCGAGGGGAGGCGAGCGGCTCATCGCCTGATCCATCGACCGCCAATGATCAGATGAAGACCCTGACGCGATGGCCGGTCACGGTCAGCTACTACGAACGCGGCGCGGCACATGCCAACGGTGAACAGACCCCGAACTACTCCATGTCATTCGAGCTGTTCGAGGATGGCGTATCGCGAGCGTTGGTGCTCGACTACAATGACTTCGTGATTTCCGGAAAGATGGACAAGTTCGACCTCAGCGATGTCAGGAGCGTCAGGCCCTGCAAGTGACGTCGGGCTGATATACTTCGGAATGGGGATCCTTTGATCGCGCGCCCGGATTATTGGCGTGGTTTTTCCGGCCCGTCATAGGCAAGGCCCCGGATGAGGGCCGCGCTACCGAACTTCTTGCGCAGGTCATCCATTGCCCGTTCGGCATGAGCCGAGCGGAGATCCAGCATATCGGCCTCGCCGGCTTGCGATGCCGCCCGAAGCGCGCTGACGCCCGTTCCCATCAGGCGGAAAGCGGTGCCGTCGATTTCCTTTGTCAGCATTTCCCGGCACGTGGCGAAAATCTTCGACGCGAGCTGGGTCGAAACGGAGATCGATTGCGAGCGCGTTCTTTGCCGGAAATCGGCGGTCTTGAGTTTCAGCGTGATGGTCGATCCCGCCAGTTCACTTGCCTTCAGTCGCGAGGAGACCTTCTCCGACAGCCGCCACAGGAGGCGTTCGAGCGTGGCGAAATCGCGGATATCGGACTCGAACGTCGTCTCGCTCGAAATGGTCCTGGCGCCGCGATCCGCGATCACCCGCCGGTCGTCGATGCCCTGCGCCAGCCGCCACAACCGGCGCCCGTCGGCAGGAAACTGCTTCATCATTTCGATCTCGCCGGCATGTTGCAGATCGCCGATGGTCCGAAAGCCACGCTCCGACAGTCGCTGCTGGGTGGCCTGGCCGACGCCGAAAATGAAACCGACCGGCTTGTCCGCGAGCATGATGCGCGCTTCGTCCTGGTCGAGTGCCGCGAAGCCGCGCGGCTTGTCGAGGTCCGAAGCGATCTTCGCGAGGAACTTGTTGCACGACAGCCCGACCGACACCGTGATGCCGAGCTGGCGTTCGATGCCTGTTGCGAACCTCGCCAGCACCTTGGCGGGAATCATGCCGTGAACGCGTCGGGTGCCGCCGAGGTCAAGGAAGGCTTCGTCGATCGACAGCGGCTCGACCAGCGGCGTCAGCGCCTGCATAGCGGTGCGCACGTCCCGACCGACCCGAACGTATTTCGCCATGTCGGGAGGGACCACCGCCGCGAAGGGACAAAGCGCAAGAGCTTTGAACATCGGCATCGCGGAACGCACGCCGTACGTCCGGGCGGTATAGCAGGCGGCCAATACCACGCCGCGCCTGCCACCGCCCACGATGACGGGCTTGTCCGCCAGCGCCGGATTATCTCGCTTCTCGACCGTGGCGTAGAACGCGTCGCAATCGATGTGGGCGATGGCCAGCGCCGGCAAGGTGCGATGCCGTGCCAGCCGGGGCGAGCCGCACCCGCCGCAACGGGGCGCCGTCAGGCTGAGATCGTTGAGACAATCCCGGCAGAAGCACAACGGACCATCCGACGTATCCGCGGTCACGGGAGGTCGCGTTCCGGAAAAACATCGCCAAGCGCCTGCCGGGCGGCCGCGATCGTGGTCGGATGATGCCCCGAAGACTCCGAGAACGTTTTCACGGTTGCGTCGTCGCGCAGCACGAAATCGAGCACGGCGGTCAGAAAATGCGGATCGGAGGCGGAACTGCGCAGAGTTTCCGGACCGATGCCGGTCTCGGCCAGAAACCGGCCTAAAAGCTCCGCGTCGGCCGCGATAAATGAAAGGGCCTGAATTGCCACAAATTCAGCGGCTTCGCGCGGGTTATGCACACGCTTTGTCATCGCGACCATTTGCCTTTCCGTAACCTATCGATTTTACTTTGGAACCAGAGCGGTCGAGTCTCGAAACCGTCAAGCAATCACTAATCCGCTCGCATAAAGATCGTCTTATGTCTTAACGACTTAGAGCGAACTCTGGTGCAAATCTAACTCCAGTTTGCGGATAAGTGTCGAGGTGCCGGCATATTATCGCTCAGGACGGACGAGCACCGAGTCGACTGGAGGGCCGGAGTGGCCAAGACGGTCCTGATCGTGGAAGACAACGAGCTCAACATGAAGCTCTTCCGCGATCTGTTGGAGGCTCATGGTTATCACACGTCCGGGACCAGCAATGGTTTCGAGGCGCTCGATATGGTTCGCAAGCTCCGTCCCGATCTGGTCCTCATGGATATTCAGTTGCCGCAGGTATCCGGTCTGGATGTCACGCGCTGGATCAAGGACGATCCCGAACTGCGCGGGATTCCCGTGGTTGCGGTCACGGCGTTTGCGATGAAGGGCGACGAGGAACGTATCCGCGAGGGCGGCTGCGAGGCTTACCTGTCGAAGCCCATTTCGGTCGGCAAGTTCATCGAGACCGTCCGCCGGTTCGTGGGTTAAGGAGGCTGTAGTGTCTGCGCGTGTTCTGGTCGTCGACGACGTCCCCGCCAATGTCCGGCTCCTGGAAGCGCGGTTGTCGGCGGAATATTTCGACGTCTTGACGGCGTCCAATGGCGCGCAGGCATTGGAGACCTGCGCCCGCGTCGAGTGCGACATCATCCTCCTCGACGTGATGATGCCTGACATGGACGGTTTTGAGGTCTGCCGCCGGCTGAAGGCCAACCCTGCAACCCATTTTATTCCGGTCGTGATGATTACCGCGCTGGACAATCCGTCCGACCGCGTGCGCGGCCTCGAGGCCGGGGCCGATGACTTCCTGACCAAGCCGGTATCGGATGTCGTGCTGACCGCGAGGGTTCGCTCGTTGACGCGACTGAAGATGATGACCGACGAACTCCGCATGCGGGCCATGACTTCGCTCGAAATCGGCGTGCAGGCGCCGGAGCGCGAGGCGGTTTGCGATAGCGGGAAGGGCGGGCGCGTCCTGCTGGTCGATGACCGTCCCTCGTCGTATGAGCGGCTGGCGTCGATGCTGAGCGCAGAACATTCCGTCGACGTCGAAGTCGACCCCTCCGAGGCGCTGTTTCGTGCCGCCGAAAGCAATTACGATCTCCTTATCGTCTCGCTCGGGCTGGAAAATTTCGACGGCTTGCGGCTGTGCAGTCAGGCGCGCTCGCTGGAGCGGACGCGACACGTTCCGATTCTGGCCGTTGCCGACGCCGCATTTTTTGCAGTAACGTTCCTTCGCGCCATTGTCCAGGTAGCGGACGCCCATCCGCGACGCGGAGGAGCAAGCCTCGCAGATCAACTGCACGTTGCTGGCCGACAGCGGCATTTCCTTCGAGAGCCGGCCGCCCTGCGGGTTTTTCTGGCTCCGCTTGACGTGCTTGTACACGCGGTTGACGCCCTCGACGACCACTTTGCCGGCGCTGCGGTTGACCCGCAGCACCTTGCCGCTGGCCCCGCGGTCTTCGCCGGAGATCACTCGCACCATGTCGTTGGTTTTAATGCGCATTAGACCACCTCGCTGGCGAGGCTGACGATTTTCATGAAGTTCCTGTCGCGCAATTCGCGGGCCACGGCGCCGAAGATGCGCGTGCCGCGCGGATTGCGGTCGTTGTCGATGATTACCGCGGCGTTGCCGTCGAAACGGACGTAGCTGCCGTCGCT
>JAANMW010003913.1_pt1 | contig 10841 bp, 7 predicted proteins | sample 7279671 | NCBI WGS metagenome assembly JAANMW01 (sample SAMN14094541, study PRJNA606508) | bioreactor metagenome | isolation source: A lab-scale SPAN reactor treating ammonium-rich wastewater day 247 | place: Ireland: Galway | collected 2017-09-19
TATTTTGCCGCGCCGAGCAGCATTGCCGTATGACCGTCATGGCCGCAGGCATGCATCCTGCCCTTGACGGTAGAGGCCCAGGCTTTTCCGCTCGCCTCCTCGATGGGCAGGGCATCCATGTCTGCACGAAGGCCGATGGTGCGCCCCGCGCCCTTGCCGCGGATCAGACCGACAACGCCGGTGCGGCCGATGCCGGTCACGATTTCGTCGACGCCGAACGCCCGCAGCTTGTCGGCCACGAAGGCCGCTGTCTTTTCCACCGCGAAGAGGATTTCCGGCTCCCGATGGATGTGCCTGCGCCATTCAGCGATTTCGTCCTGCATCTCTGCGGCGCGGTTGAGGATGGGCATGCAACACTTCCTGTCATTTCGGCCACAAAACCGGCCATCTGCACTCGATGGCTTTGCCATCACGGTGCCATATAGGTTAAATAGGGCGACGGTTTGAGACAACTGCCGATTTCGAGGTGAGACCCTTGCAGATGAACGGACGAACGACGCGCCGGAGCGCATGGCTATTGGGCTCCAGCCTTCTGCTCGCGGCCTCCTTTCTGGCAAACGCGGCAACAGCCGCCCCGCGCATCCTGGTGGATGTCAACACGCTGAAGGTCATCGAGCACGAGGATGCCTTCCAGCGCTGGTATCCGGCCTCGCTGACCAAGCTGATGACAGCCTATACCGTGTTCCGCGCCGTCAAGGCCGGCGAACTGACGCTGGAAAGTCCGGTCGTCATGAGCAAGCACGCCGCTGCCGAACCGCCGAGCAAGATGTATTTCAAGCCTGGCCAGAAGATGACGCTCGACAGCGCGCTGAAGATTATCCTCGTCAAGTCGGCCAACGACGTTTCCGTCGCCATCGGCGAGACGATCTCCGGCTCCGAGCAGGCATATGGGAAGATTCCCGGCGGTTACTCCGCTATAGGGTCGAAAATTTCGCCAAAATTTTGATCTTGCCAAATCGGGAAAGCTGGAGAATGATACCAGCAGCGGGTCGTGCTAACGCGGCACGACGGACTAGAGGCCGCGAAGTGGCTGGGTGGCTCCCGGTCGAAGCGGCGGGTTCTAGTGGGAAGGAGGTGATTCAGTGATATCAGACTGTACGAGCCATGTGGGTGGTTCCGCCTAATGACAGCCGGCGGGCTGTCCTTCATACAGGCAGCCACCACCACTCGTAAGGATCTCACTTCCGATCCGCCAATTACGAGTTACCTGGGCCCGGTCCCTTGCACGCACAGGGGGCCGGGCTTTTTTGTTCGGTACCATGAAGTGGCTGCCAAGACGCCATGCCGTTGCGTAAGTACAAGGTGTTGCTGATGATTGGCTTGCTGCTTTTCTGCGGCGGCACGGCTGTTTACTTCTGGCGCGAGTCGCCGGACCAGAAGGTGCCGCGTCTACTGCGGGAATTGCGAGACCTGCCAAGCGGCAAATTTGAGTTCTTCTACTTCGGCCGGTCGGACGGTCAAATTCAGGCGGATTTCGACCGCCTGGGCTCAAACGCCGTCCCGGCGCTGATCGCAGGTTTGCAAGACCGGGATTCGACTGTGCGATATCTCGCGGCGGGCCAACTGGGACGCATTGGTGATCGGCAAGCCGTGGAGCCATTGATCCGGGCATTGGATGACCCTGACGTGATCGTTCAATATTGGGCCATCAGCGCGCTGGGAGACATCGGCGACAACCGCGCGGTGGGTTCCTTGATCCCTTTGCTAGACCATCAGGCCAAGGGCGTCCGGTTTCGGGCCGCGCAGGCCCTAGGGCAGATTGGTGACAAACGAGCGTACGAACCGCTCCTTGCACTCCGGGACGATTCGGAACTGTACCCGCGGGCGTATGCGGTCGAAGCTCTCGGCCGCCTCGGCGATGAGCGAGCTCTAGAGGTTTTGTCGCAGATTCTAACGGGTGGCGACGATTCCTGGGTGCGTAGCATGGCGGCGACGGGACTCGGTTTTTTGGGGGACCTTCGGGCAATTCCTGCGTTGACCAAGGCGACTGCCGATGAGAACGGGCAGATTCGTGACGCCGCGAAGGAAGCGCTGCGCCGATGCCAGTACGATTGACTTCTGTGAGAACAGGGCCAGCAGGGGGGCCGTCGCGGCAGCTAACTGCGGACGCCAAGCTGATTTCTAGCAAGTTGCCGCGAGTCGCGGCGGCTCCGTTCCGGCGAGAATACGCAATCTTTTCTTAACAAATCCCCCCCACCGGCGTAACGCTATTGGGTTTTGCATCAAATGAGTTGCACAACACCCAAGTGGGGCTTGAGTGTTCGGGGTCAGGGGCGAAGGGCACGACAGCCTGCCGCAACTCTCCTCGCCAAGCGGCTGGTGGATGCCCGACGGTGAGCGACGGATGCTCCCGAGGCGTACCAATCGGGGGCGATGGATATGAATCTCGGGGTTGGGCGCCCTGCGAGGCGCGTGCAGTTGCCTCAGCATCTGCTGTTGCAGTATTCACTTGGGTGCATCGGCATCGTGGTATTGATTGGGTGCTGGTACGTCCAAGAGTTAGAGCGAGCGCGAGTCCAAGAGCATGCGGTGGATCGACTTCTGCGCCTCAATGCGTCGGTGTATTTCGACCATGAAATGCCGGGCGGCCTGTACGATTCCGGGGGAAAACCTTTCTTTCCGAATTGGATCCGCGAACGCACCTCGTCGCAGTTCGGCATGCATGTCGTTGAGGTCAATTTGCTGACGGCCAAACCTCGCGACGAAGACTTGCTGCCGCTACAGTCGCTGCGAACCCTGCGGCGACTGATGTTGGACAACAGCCCCCAAGTGACCGACGAAGGGTTGGCTCAATTGGCAGAGTTGAAGCAGCTACATGAGCTGACTCTTTCGCGCACCTCGATTCGCGGCCACGGACTGGTTCATCTCCATAAGCTTCGCCAACTCCGGATTTTACGGCTGCAAGCCACGGAAGTGGACGATCGGGCTCTCTCGCATTTGTGGCCCCTGCACCGGTTGGAGGTGCTTGAATTAGGTTCGACTCAGATCACGCGGCAAGCCGGTCGGTTGCTCCTCGAGTTTCCCGGCTTGCGACGCCTGGGGCTGCAAAACACGGCAATCGACGATCGATCCCTTGTTTATCTGGCTCGCTTGAAAAGCCTGGAACTCTTGGACCTCTCGTATTCGCGCGTGACGCCCGATGGGGTGCGTTGGTTGCGAGGGCAGCTACCGAAGTGCGATGTTTATTGCGAGTTCGCGCGTACTCAAAGCGGCTCGCCCCCGGGGCTTTGACCGATGGCTCCACTTCTTCAGCACATCATCCCCCCCAACTGTGGCAGCAGGCTGCACTTAAGTCGTCGCCATTTCATTGACATTCTCGCCCAGGCCGCTTAATCTGAATTACGAACTGCGGTGGCTGGCCATGGTTGAAGGTCACTTTCCGCGGCCTACACGTCACGCTGGGTTCCTGAGCCGTCCTTCTCCTGTCTTGGCTTGGGTTTGCAGCGACTTCTCCCCAGGGAACAGAACCAACCGAACCAGAGGCGTCCGATCATGGCAAAAAGCGAAAGCCAAGGTCTCCAGATTGCGGTGATTATTTTCGCATTCCTCACGATTGCGTTGAGCATCACCACCTTTTACTTCTTCAACGAACTTTCCAAGGTGCAGCTCAGCGAACGAGCCGCCAAGGAAAGCGAGAGCAAGGCCCAAGCCGGCTCGCGCACGGCACTCGCCGAAGCCGAAGAAGTGAAGAAAATGATCGGCGTTCCCGGCACCACTCCGCTGACCGAGTTGCAGCAGACCTTTGCCGACGACATGGCCAAGTATGCCGCGACACTGGCCCAGGACAAAAAGTTTTACCGCGACGCGCTGATTCAGCAGCAGATCGATATTGTCAAAGCCCAAGAAGAAGTCAAAGCCGAACGGCTCGCTCTTGCCGCATTGAAGAAGCAATACGATGAATTGGAGGCGACCAACCAGACTCGGGTGGCCACGGTAAAAGGCGAGTTCGACACCAAGGCAAACGACTTCTCGACCACCAAGCAAGGCTTCACCGAGACCGAGCGGTCGCTGGTTTCGCAAAAAGACGACCTTGCCCGGCAAATTGCCGAAAAGCAGGCCGAAGTTGACGACATCAAGCGTCAATGGGCCGATGACGCCCAGGCGAAACAGAAGGAGATCGAAAAGCTGAAACGCGATATCCAAACCATCACAAAAGACCTGCGAGAGCGGACCGACGAATCGCCTGAAGTTCCCGATGGCCAGATTCGCTGGGTGAACCAACGCGACCGCACGGTTTGGATCAACCTGGGCTCCGCCGATTACATCCGTCCCCTGGTCAAGTTCAGCGTATACGGTTCCGACGGCACCTCCGTGGCCCGCAGCGGCTCCAAAGGCAAGATCGAAGTCACCAAGGTGCTCGGCGACAACGTGGCCGAAGCCCGAATTCTGGAAGACGACATCAACAACCCCTTCATGCCGGGCGACTTGATCTACACGCCGTTGTGGAAAGCGGGAAGGCAAGAACACTTTGCGTTCGCTGGCGTGATGGATGTGAATGGCGACGACGTGGACGACGCGCACATCATTCGCGAATTGGTTCGCACCAACAATGCCGTGATCGACGCCTGGCTCGATGCTCAAGGCAAAATGACTGGCGAACTGACGATTCAAACGCGTTACCTGGTGGTGGGCGATCCGCCGACCAATCAGGCCGATGCCTATTCCAAGATTCGCACCGATGCCATCAAGTTGGGCATTCCCATTCTGCCGCTGGATAAGTTCCTGGATTATGTTGGCTACTCGGCGTCGAGCCAGTTCGTGGAGTTTGGAGGCCGATCCAGCCCCGGCCAGTTCATGGACAACGAGCGCGACAAGCGGTTCACTAATCCTGTACCCAGTTCGAGCAACTTCCGTCCGCGACGTCCGCCGGCAGCCGCCGGGTCGGGCAACGGCGGCACCGGCCGCAGCGCCTATTGATCCCACGCGTTGCCACAATAACCATTCCACCGAGCCCTGCCCGTCAGGCCGCTCTCCGTGGATCAACCAACGTATCAACTGCCCTCCGCGATCACGGAGGGCAGTTGTGTTTGTATCGCCAAGGAATGTGGGCGAGAATGATGATGCGAGTAAATGGGCCTCATTGCCGGAGAACTTAACCATGTGGTGGCGATGCGCGTTGCAAGCAATGGTGGCCTATGCCGCACTGCACGGCGGCGAGGGAGGAACGATCCGGGGGCAAGAGACCGGCACCGCGGCCGACGACGCCCGGGCTGCCGAGTCCGACACAGCCATTGGCCGCATCACCGAGCAGATTCAAGCCTCGCCCGGCGATTGGCGCCTGCACTACGTGCGTGGGCAACTCTATCGGCAGCGGCGGCAGTTTGATCGCGCCGCGGCCGATTTCTCCGCCGCCATCAAGTTGGCGCCTCGCGAATCGCTGCTGTACGAGGAGCGCGGCAGCGCCGCTTTTTGCGCGGGCAAAATCAAGGAGTCGATCGCCGACTTCGATCGCCAAATCGAACTCAACCCGCAAGCGGAAAAGGGCCATTGGAAACGAGGCATCTCTTACTACTATGCCGGCGAATTCGCCAAGGGACAAAAGCAGTTCGAGGCGTATCAAACCTATGACGACAGCGACGTGGAAAACGCGGTGTGGCGATTTCTGTGCATGGTTCCGCAAGTAGGACTAAAAAACGCCCAGCAGCAAATCCTCAAGGTAGGTCGCGACAATCGCGTGCCGATGCGCGAAATTTACGAACTGTACGCCGGCAGACTTCAGCCCGACGATGTGCTGGCCGCCGTCACGAGCGACAAACCGGCCGAGGTCGTTTTACACCAGCGGCTGTTTTATGCCCATTTGTACCTCGGCTTGTACCACGAAGTGACCGGAGACAAGAAGCTTGCCCAACAGCATATGGAGCAGGCCGACCGGCGCCAGATCGGGCACTACATGTGGGATGTGGCGCATGTCCATCTGGCGCGGATGAAAGCCGGCGATTCGCAACCGGAATCCAAATAACCTGTCATTCGTCGCCGCGATGCGGACTGTCTCGCGCTTGCTGTCGCTATTCACGAAGGAAATGACCGTGAACCAGGTAATATCCGCGCTGGCCGTATTGGCTGGCTTGTTCGCCTTCTGTTTTTCCGTCCCGATCGCGCACGCCGCCGATGATACGTACGACGTGGTGGTGTACGGGGGCACTTCGGGTGGCGTGGCAGCCGCGGTGCAAGCGGCCCGCATGGGGAAGAGCGTGGTGCTGATCGAGCCGGGCCGTCACCTGGGCGGTCTTTCCGCGGGCGGGTTGGGGGCCACGGATATTGGCAACAAGGCCGCCATCGGCGGGATTTCGCGCGAGTTTTACGAGCGCATCTTTCAGCACTACCAAGACGATAAATCCTGGAAGTTCCAGGACCGCGCCGAATACAAGAGCGGACGGCAGGCGCCGGGTGAAAACACCATGTGGACGTTCGAGCCGCACGTGGCCGAGCAAACTTTCAAGGCCATGGTGCAAGAAGCCGGCGTGCCGGTCGTCTATGGCGAACGCTTGAATCGCGGCAGCGGCGTGAAGAAGCAAGGCGTCAAAATCGCTTCCATCGCCATGGAAAGCGGCCGCACCTTCCAGGGGAAAATCTTCATCGATGCCAGCTACGAAGGCGACCTGATGGCCGCCGCGGGCGTGCGGTATCACGTGGGCCGCGAAGCCAACTCGGTTTATGGAGAAACCCTCAACGGCGTGCAAACCAAAAAGGCCATTTACCATCAGTTCATCAAGCCAGTCGATCCGTACGTCACGCCGGGCGATCCTTCCAGCGGTTTGCTCAAGGGTATTCAGGCCGATGGCCCAGGCGAAGAAGGTTCGGGCGACCATCGTGTGCAAGCGTACTGCTTTCGCTTGTGCGCAACCGACGATCCGCGGAATCGACTTCCCTGGCCCAAGCCAGCCAACTACGACGAATCGCGCTATGAACTGTTGTTGCGGAATTTCGAGGCGGGCGATCCGCGAATACCTTGGGCGCCGGCGCACATGCCCAATCGCAAGACCGACTCGAACAACAACTTTGCGGTCAGCACCGACAACATCGGCATGAACTACGATTATCCCGAGGCCGATTACCGCCGCCGCGAGGAAATCTTTCAGGAACACCTCGACTACCAGCAAGGTTTGATGTGGACCCTGGCGAATCACCCCCGCGTGCCGGAGAAAATTCGCGAGCACTTCACCACCTGGGCGCTGTCGAAAGACGAATTCACCGATCACAACCATTGGCCGCACCAGCTCTATATTCGCGAAGCGCGGCGGATGATTTCCGACTACGTGATGACCCAGGACCATTGCCAGGCCCGCAGGGTGGCCGAAGACCCGGTGGGCCTGGCGGCCTATACCATGGATTCGCATCATGTGCAGCGGCACGTGCAAGATGGTCGCGTGCTCAACGAGGGCGACGTGCAAGTGGGCGGCTTCCCACCCTACTCCATCTCGTACCGGTCGATCGTTCCTTCGCAAAAAGAGTGCGATAATTTGCTGGTGCCGGTTTGCCTGGCGGCGTCGCATATTGCTTATGGTTCTATTCGCATGGAACCGGTATTCATGGTGCTGGGACAGTCGGCCGCCACGGCCGCATCGCAAGCCATCGACGCCGGCGCCGCCGTGCAAAGCATCGATTACGAAAAACTGCGCGAGCGGCTGCTGGCCGACAAGCAGGTGCTTGTTTGGACCGGAGGCGGGAAAGGACTCGATATCAGCAAACTGCCGGGAATCGTGGTTGATGATCACGCGGCCCAATTCACCGGCGATTGGATCGCCAGCAGCTCCACGCCTGGCTTCGTGGGCAGCGGCTATCGGCACGACAACAACGACGGCCAAGGCAAGAAAACCGCGGTATTTGCCGTCGAGATACCGCGGGCGGGACAGTACGAAGTGCGGTTGGCTTACACGGCGTTTGCCAACCGGGCCACCAACGTGAAAGTACTGGTTGCGGCCGGCGACCTCACGGCCGAAAAAATAGTGAACCAGCGGGAGAAGCCCCCGATCGAGGGCACGTTTGTCTCGCTGGGAACCTACGACCTGCCCGCTGGCAAGAGCTGTCGCGTGATGATCTCCAACGAGGGCGCCGATGGATTCGTGGTGGTGGACACGTTGCAACTGGTGCCGGTGAACAAGTAGGCGGATTCAGGACAACAAGGCACGAACGCCACGAGAGCTGCCTGGACGATGAAGGACTGGTGAAGGACCGAGGATTGCGCCTGGCGTGAACTCAAAAAACCTCTCTGAGAATCGCCACGGCATGTTGTGAGGACAGGGAATTTGCGTGCGAAATCAGTTTTCGGACCGGCCTGAAATTGAGAAACAGGTTGCCAAATCCATGTTGAGCGGATCTGCGGTTTGATGGGCGATTTCGCGAATGTCGTTGCGGGCGGCGAAGAATGCCTGCACCACCTGGGGATCCCACTGTTTGCCAGCCCCGCTGCGAATGATGGAATCGAGCTTGTCATCGGACATTCCGGCCCGGTAGGGGCGGTCGCTGCCCATGGCGTCGAATGCGTCGGCCACCGCCACAATGCGAGCGAGGAAGGGAATGTCGGTGCCGGCCAGGCTGTGCGGATAGCCGCTGCCGTCCCAGGCTTCGTGGTGATGCAAGACCACGGGAAGCACCTGGCCTAGCTGCTTGATGTCGGCCAAGATGTTGTAGCCGACTTGGGCGTGGGTCTTGATGTGCTCGAACTCTTCAGGCGTGAGGCTGCCAGGCTTTCGCAGCACGTTATCGTCGATGCCGATTTTCCCCACGTCGTGCAACAAGCCCGACAGGTAAATGGTGTCGACAAGTTCCTGGCTACACCCCAGTTCCTTGGCCAATCGCACGGCAACGCGAGCGACACGATCGCTATGTCCCCGGGTGTAGGGATCTTTGGCGTCGATGGCCGAGGTGAGCGCTCGAACGATGTTGGCCAGCAATTCCGCCTGTTCACGGTAAAGCTCGGTATTACCGCGGTGAATGCCGAGGATGGCGCTGACGGAGCTGAGCAGATCGGCTTCGACGGTTCCAAACTCTCCTTGTCGGTGGTGATTGAGTGCGATCAGCCAGCCGAAGAGTCTTTCGCCTTCACTAAGCGGAACGATGATGAGCTGACGAATGCGAGGCTCGGGCCAACCTTCTCGGGCAGTCACTGAACGATTGGCGACGACAGGTCGAATGGCGTTGTTCAAGCCGAGGTATTCCGTCAGACCGATAAAGGTGGCTTCCGAGAGCGGGAACTCGCCAGCCGACATCCACAAACTGTTTTTCTTCTCGCCATCGCGGTCATACTGGCCCAATAGTTGGATCGCCATTCCCTCGGCTGGAACAATCTCACAGAGCCATTCCAGCGCCAGACCGGCCAGCTCTTCTTGTCGCCGGGAGATCGTTAGATTATGCGTCAAGCGATAGATCAGGCTGATCTCTTCGTATGTGGCGCATAAATGATCCGAAAGGTTTTCAACTTCTTGCTCAAGCTCGACCACGCGGCGTTCGGCCGCGCGGCGGGCAAGCACCAGGGTAGCCAGGCGTTCGAGCGTGTCCGGGGCAATCGGAGTTTGATTCTCCGCCCAGTTCTGCAACTCGGCCGGTTTTACTTCCAGCGCAGCGGCGCAGCGTTCGAACTCAGGCGATCCCGGGTCGAATGCCTTGGTCAAGAACATTCCCCAAGCGACCAGGCGCGATCCATCCGACTCGACGAGCGGCAGGGCGATGGCAAGCAGCGGGCCTTGTTCTTCGATGAACTCGGCGCGTCCTCGACAATCCACTTGCTGCAGCAGCGAGTCGCGTAGCGGCCATTGCCAATCCAACTGATCCTGGCCACGGTAGACAACCTGCTGGGAGTCGGGATCGCTGACCGATAGTTCCACGCCAAACCATTGTCGTAACGTCAACGAGATATCAGCGGCGACCGGGTGGCCGCTATACTGTCGTGCCGAAATGACCGCTGGTGAAGCGGCGTTCGACGTAGTTGTGGAACGAATCATTGGGTGGGCTGCCGAAGGTCCGACGTAAGCTGCAAGGCACAATTCAGCGCTAAGTTGCGCGGCAACAAAGCGGCACGTTTATCGCGTGTTCTCGCAATTGGGCTAGGCAACCCTACATTACGTCTTTCCGGTTGGCAAAAGTGCCCTTGCGTGGCCGATAGGAACTTGCGGAGTCCCCCACAACCACGTCCAGATAACGCGCACAATCGACACAGCCCGTTCTAGTCTTCCAGGAAAAGGGGGGGGCGCCGGGGCGACGATTTCCGAATGCGCAACTCTGTGAACATCGCGACCAAAGAGGATTACCGCTTGCGGGTCACGCGGACGGCAAGCAATGCGCGCCTGCGTCAGCACGGAGTGGCGCCGAAGGACTCGCAAAAAACCTGCATCTTGGCCCAAGGCAACATTTGCTTACCGGCAGGAAGGCGAATTAGAATCCTACCTCGGCGACTTTACTTACCCACCGTGTGATTCGATACCGACTGCGAAGGACTGGACCATGAGAAATCGATCTTGGATCTTGGCTTTGCTGGCAACAGTTCTTGGCGTTGTTATGGGAACGACAGCGCAACCTGCACGGGCAGCCGATGACGGCGCGGCTTCGGGTCCAGCCTGGGTGATTGTGTCGGTGGGAGGGGAGAACAAGATTGCCGTATTTTCACGCAATGCGGAGTCGGGCGAGCTCAAGCCTCATGATGAACTGAAGCTTCCGGGCGCGCCTGGTTCTTTAGCGGTTAACGCCGAGGGCACACGGTTGTATGCAGCGGTTCGAAGCGGCGGAGAGGTGGCCACGATCGACATCGATCGCAAGAGCGGCAGGCTCAAGCTGTTGGAATCGACCAAGGTAGAAGGGAACCCCGTGTACGTGGCCGTGGCTCCGGGCGGCCGACATTTGCTCAC